>Ga0181379_1000705_pt1 | contig 16067 bp, 17 predicted proteins | sample 2SPOviralmetaG_FD_130115 | JGI IMG/M metagenome (GOLD analysis project Ga0181379, IMG submission 130115) | Marine viral communities from the oligotrophic San Pedro Time Series (SPOT) site, San Pedro Channel, CA, USA - 2 SPOT_SRF_2009-07-10 | ecosystem: Environmental > Aquatic > Marine > Strait... | reverse complement strand
GGTGTTGAGGAAGATGCCCACCAGCGCCAGCACGCCGCGGATTTTTGTTGAAACGGTCATCAGCGTTACACGGTTGCGGAGTAAGCGCGCATGCTAGCGCAGATGGCGTGCCGGCCCCATGTCAGTTTCGGTCACTCGGGCGACCAGGGCTGCCATTGGCGAGGCTACCGCGAGCGGGTAGGGTCGGGTTTTCGAATTGAAGGAGCGGTGTTCATGAGTGGTCCCCTGGCGTCTTTGAAAGTTCTGGATTTTTCCACCCTGTTGCCCGGTCCGTTCGCGACCCTGATGCTGGCCGACATGGGGGCCGAGGTGCTGCGCGTGGAATCACCCACCCGTCCGGACATGGTGCGGCTGCTGCCGCCGTCCGAGGACGGCGTGTCGGCGGTGCACGGCTATATCAACCGCTCCAAGCGGTCGATCGCGGTGGATCTCAAGAAGCCGGAAGGCAAGGAGATCATCCGGCGGCTGGTGGCCGAGTACGACATTATCGTCGAGCAGTTCCGCCCCGGGGTCATGGACCGTCTGGGCGTGGGCTACGAAGACCTTAAGGCGATCAACCCGGGGCTGATCTACTGCTCGATCACCGGCTACGGCCAGGACGGGCCCTACCGGGACCGGGCCGGCCACGATCTGAACTATCTGTCGATCGCCGGCATGACCGCCTACAACGGCCGCAAGGCCTCCGGCCCGGCGCCGATGGCGTTCCAGGTGGCGGACATCGCCGGCGGTTCCTGCCATGCGGTGATGGGGGTGCTGGCGGCGGTGATCCACCGCCAGAGCACCGGCGAGGGGCAGCACGTGGACATCTCCATGACCGACGCCGCCTTCAGCCTGCACGGCCTGGCCGCGCCGCCGGCCCTGGTGGGCGGGCAGGACCCGGATCTGGAGACCACCCAGCTCAACGGCGGCGGCTTCTATGACTGCTACCGCACCCGCGACGGACGCTTTATGTCCGTGGCCGGCCTGGAGCCGCAGTTCTTCACCCAGTTCTGCCAGGCCATCGGCAAGCCGGAACTGACCAGCAAGGGCATGACCCTGGACCCGTCCGTGGTGGCGGAAGTGAAGACGGAGATCGCCGAAGTGATCGGCGGCCAGGACTACGACCACTGGTGCCGGGTGTTCGCCGATCTGGATTGCTGCGTGGAGCCGGTGCTGAGTTTCTCCGAAGCCACCGAGCATCCGCAGCTGAAGGCCCGCGACATGGTGGTGGAGGTGCCGCGCCACGACGGCGGCAAGCAGCGCCAGGTGGCGTCGCCGTTCAAGTTCTCGGCCACGCCGGTGGGCTACCGTTTCAGCGGTGCCCGTCTCGGCCAGCACAGCGACGAAGTGCTGGCCGACCACGGCTTCAGCGACGAGGACATCCAGGCCTTCAAGGATTCCGGCGCGGTGGGTTGATCGGTAATTCCCGCCGCCTCCGGGCGGCGCTATGCTGTCGTCATGAGGCGACTTTCCGGGCTGTTGATACTTTGCATGGTGGGGCTTCCGTTACCCGGGACGGCGGCCCCGGCGACCTCCACGGATCCCTGCGCCCAGGGACCGCGTGCCCTCTGGGTGGACCGCACCCACGACTGGCTGTCCCGCGGCCTGTGCTGGCCGAGCCGCTGGGTGGACGGCTTTTTCGCAGACCCGCTCAGCACCAGCAACGAGCCCGCCGCCAGCCTGGTGCGCATTACCGGCGAGCGCACCTGGCGGGACGACGGTCTGGACGACCGCGACCTGGATGTGGACGCCCGGGTGTGGCTGCCGAGCGCCGAGCGACGGCTGTCCCTGCTGTTTCGCAGCAACGAGGACGACACCGTGGCGGACGGCCCGCAGGCTTCCGAAGTCACCGGCATCGGCGAGGACGACAGCGGCTTTCGCGGCGCCCTGCGCTGGGTGATCAACCGCACCGAGGCCATGGACCTGGACCTGGACACCGGCGTGCGCTCCGACCTGACCACCTTTACCCGGCTGCGTTACCGCAGCGTCCATCCCCTGTTCAACGAATGGGCCTGGCTGCGGTTCACCGAGCGGGTCGAATGGCGTGACCCCAAAGGCTGGCGCAGCCGCTCCCTGTTCGAGGTCGACCGCGCCTTGAGCGACACCGCCAGCGTGCGCCTGGCCAGCGAGATTCAGTACAGCGAGGAATTGAACGAGGACGGGCGCGGGCTGGGGCTGTTCCAGGGCGCCAATCTGTTCCTGCGCCAGAGCGACAAGGCGGCCTGGAATCTGGGTGCCGGGGCCGCCGGCTTCACCAAGCCGGAGGCGCGGGTGGACAGCTACCGCTGTTACGTGCGCTACCGGCGCCAGGTGTGGCGGCCGTGGCTGTTCGTGGAAGTGGAGCCGTTCGTCCTGTGGCCCCGGGACCAGGGCTATCAGGGGGTGAACGGCGTTACCGTGCGGCTGGAGACGCTGTTCGGCCGCTTGGACGGCTGACGCCGCTCAGTTGGCCCAGGTGCTGCGGCGGCGGCCGGACTTGGATTTCAGCAGCAGGCCGGCGATGGCGCCGAGAATCAGAATGCCGACCCCGGTGATCCATTGCTGGGAGGTGTTATTACCGCGCAGCATGGCGTTTTCCGCTTTCACCTGGTCGAGCTCCGAGCGCAGCATGCTGAGCTCTTCGTTGAGCCGGCGGTTGGCCTGATCCAGGCGGATCGGATCGGCGGCCACGTCGCGCAGGTTTTCCAGCTCGTCGCTGCGGCTGCTCAGCGACCCCTTAAGCTCTTCGTTTTCGGCACTCAGGCGGTCGCGCTCCGCTTCCACGCTGCTCAGGCGCTCGCGCATTTCGGTCATGCGGCTTTCCATTTGCTTGCGGTCGCCGCTGATCTGTTCCAGACGAATGGCGGCGGTGGGGGAACGGCTGATGTACTGCTTGCCGATATAACCCTCGGTGTCGCCGAAGCGGATGTGCGCCCAGTCACCGTCTTCCCCCAGAAATTCCACCCGGGTGCCGCTTTTCAGGCCGCGATGGACGATGCGGTAGCCGGACCCGGCGCCGGAGCGCACCGGCACGTAGATTTCATCGTCGATCCAGGCGGTGGCGGCCAGGGCCGGTGTGGACAACAGGGCAATCAGCACGAAGCAGAGCCAGCGAACGAGCATTAACAGGTACTCCTTAGAATTCAAGGCGCGAAGTTTAGGCAACCCTCGGCGGCAATGGCGCCGAAATAGTCACATTTTCCGGCGCTTCGCGGGTCGATTTTGTAAAAACTCAGGGCAGGACGGCCTTGAAGGGCTTCACCTGGACGTGCGCGTAGACGCCGGCGGCCACATAGGGGTCGGCGTCGGCCCAGTCACGGGCGGCTTGCAGCGATTCGAACTCGGCCACCACCAGCGAGCCGCTGAAGCCGGCATCGCCGGGGTCCTCGCTGTCCACCGCCGGCAGCGGCCCGGCCAGAATCAGGCGGCCCTGATCACGCAGCCGCTCCAGGCGGGCGATATGGTCGGGGCGGGCGGTCTTGCGCAGCGGCAGGGAGTCGGCCACGTCTTCACTGATTATCGCGTACAGCATCGTCGTCCTTTTTCTTCGGTTCCTCGGCGGATTTTTCCTGATGGAACAGTTGTTTGCGGTCTTCCTCGGAAATGTGCCGGTAGAAATACAGGAACACCGCCACGTAGAACACCATCTGGATGGCGGTGAAGCCGAACAGTTTGAAATTGACCCAGAAGTCGGTGCTGAACGTATAGGCAATGAACAGATTGAGCCCGCCCAGGGCCATGAAATAGAGCACGAAGGCCAGGTTGAGGCGGGTCCACTGGGCGGCGCCCAGCGCCACCACGCGGCCGAAGCCGCTGATCATCAGTTTTTCGCACAGCCGCTGCAGCAGGTTGCGCTCGCGCAGGAAATGCCCGCCCAGCAGCACCGCCGCCAGCACGAAGCTGATGATCGACGGCCGCCACTTGATGAACACATCGTCGCGCAGCAGCAGGGTGAGGCCGCCGAACACCAGAGTGACGGCCAGCACCATCAGGTGCAGGCGGTGCCAGCGCCTCCAGATCAGGCGGCCGGCGACCACCTGAAAGCTGGTGGCGGCGATGATGCCCCAGGTGGCGAGCATGATGTCGCGGCCACTGAGAAAATAGAGGCCGAAAAACACCACCACGGGGAGATAATCAAACAATTGCTTCATGGACACGCATCCTTACCGGGACCGCCGATGGTAGCGGGAACGGCGGCGCAAATCATCCCGCCGGGGCAGGTTGTGTGATACCTTGCCCGCCATGACCGATACCACCCGTTTCCAGCGCCCCGATTTCCACAGCCACAGCCTGGCCTCGGACGGCGTGCTGTCGCCCGCCGATCTGGTGGCCCGCGCCGCCGATCACGGCGTCGACGCCCTGGCGCTCACCGACCACGATACCCTGGCCGGCGTGCCCGAGGCGCGCCGCGCCGCGGACCGGCACGGCATCACCCTGGTGCCGGGCATCGAGCTGTCGGTGCTGTGCGGCAGCCGGGAAATCCACGTGCTCGGCCTGTGGGTGGACCCGGACGCGCCGGTGCTGGTGGAGCGGGTCAACCGTCAACTGGAGGCCCGCCGCGAGCGGGCGGTGCGCATCGGCGCCCGCCTGGACAAGGCGGCCCGGCTGGAACACAGCTACCGCAAGGCCTGCGAGCTGGCCGACAGCGACACCCCGGGGCGGCCCTGGTTTGCGAAAATGCTGGTGGAAGCCGGCGTGGTGCGCGATCAGCGCCACGCGTTCAACCGTTTCCTTAAGAAAGGCCAGTCCGGCTTCGTGTCGACCCCCTGGGTGAGCCTGGAGGAGGGCGTCTCGGAACTGCTGGCCGCCGGCGGCATTCCGGTGCTGGCCCATCCCCAGGCCTACGGCCTGACCCGCAAGCGGCTGCGAGAGCTGGTGCGCGATTTCCGCAATGCCGGCGGCCTGGCCCTGGAGGCGATGATGCCCGGGCTCAGCCCGCAGCAGGCGGCGCTGCTCGAGGAGTGCTGGCGGCATTTCGACCTGGCGGTGTCCGGCGGCAGCGATTTCCATTCCCCCCAGCAGAAATGGCTGGCGCTGGGCGGCCTGCCGCCGTTTCCGGCGGACGGCACGCCGGTCTGGGCGCTGCCCCAGGCGGGTGTTGCGCCGACCGGGGCGCGGGTGGAGAATGCGGCCCCATGACCGATGTATTGCATATCCACCCCGAAACACCCCAGCCGCGCCTGATCCGCCAGGCCGTGGACGTGATCCGTGGCGGCGGGCTGATCGCCTATCCCACCGACACCACCTACGCTCTGGGTTGCGGGATCGGCGAGAAGGACGCCCTGGATCGCCTGATCCGCCTGCGCCGGCTGGACAATAAACACCAGTTCACTTTGCTGTGCCCGGACCTGTCGGTGCTGGCCACCTACGCCAAGGTGGACAACCCGGACTACCGGCTGCTCAAGGCGCACACGCCGGGGCCCTACACCTTCATTCTCAGCGCCACCAGCGAGGTGCCGCGGCGGCTGATGCACCCCAAGAAGCGCACCATCGGCATCCGCGTGCCGGATCATCCGATCTGCCAGGCGCTGCTCAACGAGCACGGCGGGCCGATCATGACCTCCACCGCCCATCTGCCCGACGACGAGTTCCCGCTGACCGACCCCCAGGACGTGCGCGATTTCCTGCAGGGGCAGGTGGATCTGGTGATCGACGGCGGCTTCTGCGGCGTCACCGAGACCACCGTGATTTCGCTGGCCGACGGCAACGGCCCGGAGGTGGTCCGCGAAGGGGCCGGCCCGCTGGACGCTATCTTCTGAGCGGGTTGCGCCCAGCCCTGTCTTTACACCGTCTCTTCCCTTTATAATCGCCGCTTTCCGCCGTTACGACAGGAGTCGGCTTTTGAGTTCCGTGGTTCCCTCCCAAAGAGTGGTATCGGGCATGCGCGCCACCGGGCGCCTGCATTTGGGGCATTACCATGGCGTGCTTAAGAATTGGGTGCGCTTGCAGCATGAGTACGAGTGTTTCTTTTTCGTCGCGGACTGGCACGGTCTGACCACTGAATACGAGGATCCGCACGGTATTCAGGGCCACGTCTGGGACCTGGTGACCGACTGGCTGGCCGCCGGGGTGAACCCCGGGTCCGCCACGCTGTTCATCCAGAGCCAGGTGCCCGAGCACGCCGAGCTGCATCTGCTGCTGTCGATGATGACGCCGCTGTCCTGGCTGGAACGGGTGCCGACCTACAAGGATCAGCAGGAAAAGCTGCGCGAGAAAGACCTGAGCACTTACGGCTTTCTCGGCTACCCGCTGCTGCAGGCGGCGGACATCCTGATCTACCGGGCCGGCCAGGTGCCGGTGGGCGCCGACCAGGTGGCCCATGTCGAGCTGACCCGGGAAGTGGCGCGGCGCTTCAACCACCTCTACGGCCGCGAGCCCGGCTTCGAGGAGGCGGTGACCGCGGCGATCAAGAAGATGGGCAAGAAGCAGGCGCGCATCTACGCCGATAACCGCCGCAAGTACCAGGAGCAGGGCGACGAGTCGGCCCTGGAAGCGGCCCGTGCGCTGGTGCAGAACCAGCAGAACATCACGCTCGGCGACAAAGAACGCCTGAACGGGGACCTGGAAGGCGGCGGCAAGGTGATCCTGCCGGAGCCGCAGTCGCTGCTTACGCCGGCCTCGAAGATGCCCGGCCTGGACGGTCAGAAAATGTCCAAGTCCTACGGCAACTTCATCAGCCTGCGCGAGGAGCCGGACGACGTGGACGCCAAGATCCGCCGCATGCCCACGGACCCGGCGCGGGTGCGCCGCAGCGATCCCGGCACGCCGGAGAAGTGCCCGGTGTGGGAGTTCCACAAGGTGTATTCCGACGAGCGCACCCGCCAGTGGGTTCAGGAAGGCTGCACCTCCGCCGGCATCGGCTGCCTGGAGTGCAAGAAGCCGGTGATCGAAGCGGTGCAGGCGGAGCTGGAGCCGATCCGGCGCCGCGCCGAGGACCATTTGCGTAATCCGGATCTGGTGCGCACGATTGTTTCCGAAGGGTGTGAAGAGGCCCGCGAAGTGGCCCGCGCCACCCTCGACGAAGTGCGCTCGGTAATGGGCCTTCAATACCGGTAACGGTGAACCATGGGACGCCAGGGCAGATGAACGAAGTGGTCAAGCAACAGGTCTCGAAGGCCGGTAACCCGCTGGCGCCGCCGGCGCCGCACCAGGCGGAGATGCCGTTCGGCCTGATGTACGGCCAGGCGATCACCAAGCTGCCCGACGATCTCTACATACCGCCGGACGCCCTGGAAGTGTTCCTGGAGGCGTTCGAAGGCCCGCTGGATCTGCTGCTGTACCTGATCAAACGGCAGAACCTGGATATTCTCGACATCCCCGTGGCCCAGATCACGACTCAGTACATGGAGTACGTGGAGCTGATGAAGGCCATGAACCTGGAGCTGGCCGCGGAATATCTGGTGATGGCGGCGATGCTGGGCGAGATTAAATCGCGCACCCTGCTGCCGCGACCGGTGCACGATGAAGAGGACGAGGCGGAGGATCCGCGCGCCGAGCTGATCCGCCGCCTGCAGGAATACGAGCGCTTCAAGCAGGCCGCCGAGGACATCGACAACCTGCCGCGCCAGGAGCGGGATTTTCAGATCGCCGCCGCGCGCCGCCCCGAGTACGTGCGCGAAAAGGCGCAGCCGGACGTGGACCTGCGCGAGCTGCTGCTGGCCTTCAAGGAAGTGCTGTACCGGGCGGACATGTTCGAAAACCATCAGGTGTCGCGGGAGAAACTGTCCACCCGGGAGCGCATGGCGAACGTGCTGGACCGCCTGAAAGGCCGGGAATTCGTGCCCTTCGTGGAATTGTTCGAAGCCAGCGAAGGGCGCCTCGGCGTGGTGGTCAGCTTCCTGGCGATTCTCGAACTGGTCAAAGGGTCGCTGATCGAGCTGGTGCAGAGCGGGCCCTTCAGCCCCATCCATGTGAAGGCCAGAACCCTGGTGCTGGAAGAATCGGAAGCCCTGGCGGCGCTGGAACTGGATGACGAACCTTACGAGGCTGACGAGGATGAGTAACCGTGGAGCCGGATAAGATAAAACAGATCGTCGAAGCGGCGATCTTCGCCGCCGACGGCCCGCTGGACCGGGACGCGCTGTTGTTGCTGTTCGATGAGCAGGAGCGCCCGGAGAAAGCCGATCTGTCCCGGTCACTGGAACAGATCAGCGAGGACTACGCGGAGCGCGGCATCGAGCTCAAGGAAGTGGCGTCCGGGTTCCGCTTCCAGGTGCGCAAGGACCTGGGGCCCTGGGTGAGCCGCCTGTGGCAGGAAAAGCCGCCGCGTTACAGCCGCGCGATCCTCGAGACCCTGGCGCTGGTGGCCTACCGGCAGCCGATCACGCGGGGCGAGATCGAGGAGATCCGCGGCGTATCGGTGAGCTCGCACATCATCAAGAGCCTGCTGGAGCGCAACTGGGTGCGGGTGGTCGGCCACCGTGACGTGCCGGGCCGGCCGGCGATGTTCGCCACCACCCGGCAGTTTCTCGACTATTTCGATCTGAAAAGTCTGGAAGATTTGCCGCCGTTGTCGGAAATCAAGGACCTGGACAAGCTCAACGAGGAACTGGCGCTCAGCGACGCGCCGGATCCGGACAGCGGCGACCGCGCCGATGACGACAACGACGCCACGGCCGCCTTCGGTGCCCGCACCGAAGGGGAGCGCGAAGCCCGTAACGAGGAAATTTTCGCCGCCCTGGACGAAGAACCGGAACTGGACGACTCCACCCTGATGAGCATCGACAAGGTGGATTCCGTCAACGCCGGCTTCGAAGAGGAATTTCGCCGCAAACCGGCCCCCGCCGAGGGGACCGGCGAGCAAGCCGCCAAGGCGGCCGACGAGGACGAGCAATCGCCCCATGAGTGAAAAGTTACAGAAAGTTCTGGCCCGCACCGGGCTGGGATCACGCCGTGAGCTGGAAACCTGGATCGCCGATGGGCGGGTTTCCGTGAACGGCCAGGTGGCAACGCTGGGAGACCGGGCGGAGCCGGAAGACACCATCAGAGTCGACGGCAGGATCATTCGAGTGAAGGCGGAAGAAGACATAGTTCGGCGCGTGATCATTTATCACAAGCCGGTCGGGGAAGTGTGCTCGCGGAACGATCCGCAGGGCCGCCCCACCGTGTTCGATAACCTCCCCAAGCTGCAGGGCATGCGCTGGGTGCAGGTGGGCCGTCTGGACATCAACACCACCGGGCTGATGCTGTTCACCACCGACGGTGAGCTGGCCCACCGGCTGATGCACCCGTCCAACGGCTTTATCCGCGAATACGCGGTGCGCGTCCACGGCACCCTCAGCGAGGACAAGCGCAAGGCGATGCTGGACGGCGTGCTGCTCGAGGACGGCGTGTCCAGGTTCGACAGCATCGAGGACGCCGGCGGCGCCGACGAGGGCGCCAACCACTGGTACAAGGTGCGACTGACCGGCGGCAAGTACCGGGAAGTGCGCCGCCTGTTCCAGTCCCAGGACCTGGAAGTGGCGCGGCTGATCCGCATCCGCTTCGGCGACCTGACGCTGCCGTCGTCGCTGCGCACCGGGCGCTGGCAGGAACTCAGCGAGCAGGAGATCAAACCGCTCACCGATCGCGTGGATCTGAAAGGCAAGAAATACACCGGCCTCTACGGCCGCGCCCGGCTGCGCCACCAGCGCGGCGACAAGCCGCCGCGCAAGCCGCGCCGCAACCCCTACCGCCGTTAAGGCAGCCGCATCAGCGCGCCCACCAGGGCGGGCAGGGCGGTCTCCACACGCAGGATCCGGCTGCCGAAACGGTGGCAGCCGAAGCCCTGCTGCTCCAGCAGCGCCACTTCAAAGGGCGTCCAGCCGCCCTCCGGGCCGATCGCCAGGGTGGCGGGCTCATCCAGGCCCCGCGGCAGCTCCGGAAACGGACCCGGGTGCGCCACCAGGCGCCGCCCTGGACCCGCCCACTGATCCAGCTCATCCTCGACGAAGGGCCGGAAGCGCGGCGCCAGCCGCAAGCTCGGCATCACCGGGTCGCCGGCCTGTTCCAGCCCCAGCAGCAATTTTTCCCGCAGCAGCTCGCCCTTGAGATTGGGCGTCTGCCAGTAGCTCTTGTCGACCTTGGCGGCGTTCACCAGCACGATGTTCTTGATGCCCAGGCTGGCGGCGTCCACCAGCAACCGCTTGAGCATCTTGGGGCGGGGCAGGGCCAGCAGCAGATTCAGGGGCAGGGCGGAGACCGGCTTCGAATCCACTTTAAAAGATATCTCTATCTCATTGTTTTTAATGGATTCAATCACTGCCTGCCCGGTGCCTTTGTCGAGCAGGCCGGCGCGGCAATGGTCGCCCTCCGCGAGCTTGAGCACGGAGCGCACATGGGTGGCCTGGCGGTCGTCAAGACGCCAGCGGTCGCCGTCGAGGCGCTGGTCGGGGTGCAGCAATAACAGATTCATGGCGGCGGATTATGCCACACCCGGGGCGGCCGGCTGACGCAAACCGACTTTAACATGGCCATTCTGGCCCTTTGCCCGGGGTGCGCGGGTTGCTAGAGTGCGCAGCGTTATTCTCGCTGATGTGGAGAAACTCGCATGCAGTTTCAGGGCACTGAACAGTACGTTGCCACGGAAGACCTCAAAATGGCCGTTAACGCGGCCATCGCTTTGCAGCGTCCGCTGCTGATCAAGGGTGAGCCGGGCACCGGTAAAACCCTGCTCGCCGAACAGGTGGCCGAATCACTGGGCATGCCGCTGCTGGCCTGGCATATCAAGTCCACCACCAAGGCCCAGCAGGGCCTGTACGAGTACGACGCGGTATCCCGTCTGCGCGACTCCCAGCTCGGCGCCGAAGGTGTCGAGGACGTGTCCAACTACATCAAGAAGGGCAAGCTCTGGCAGGCGTTCCAGGCCGAGGACCAGGTGGTGCTGTTGATCGACGAGATCGACAAGGCGGACATCGAATTCCCCAACGATCTGCTCCAGGAGCTGGATCGCATGGAGTTCTTCGTTTACGAGACCGGTGAAATGGTCCGCGCCGAGAAGCGCCCGATCGTGATCATCACCTCCAACAATGAGAAAGAGCTGCCCGACGCCTTCCTGCGTCGCTGCTTCTTCCATTACATCAATTTCCCCGATGCCAAGACCATGATGCAGATCGTGGACGTGCATTTCCCGGAAATTAAGAAGGAGCTGGTCACCGAGGCGCTGGAAATCTTCTTCGACCTGCGCAAAGTGCCGGGCATGAAGAAGAAGCCCTCCACCAGCGAGCTGATCGACTGGCTCAAGCTGCTGATGGCCGACGACATCCCCCAGGACATCCTGCGCAACCGCGACACCAAGACCGCGGTCCCGCCGCTGTACGGCGCCCTGGTCAAGAACGAAGCGGACGTACAGCTGCTGGAACGGCTGGCTTTCATGAGCCGCCGGGAACGGTAGATCCTTTAACCGATAGAGGTTTCTATGCTGATCGGTTTTTTCGAGGACCTGCGTGCCCATAAGGTGCCGGTGACGCTGCGCGAGCTGCTGGACCTGTTCGGCGCGCTCAAGCACCACGTGGCGTTCGGGTCCATCGAGGACTTCTACATGCTGTCGCGGACGGTGATGGTCAAGGACGAAAAGTACTATGACCGTTTCGACCGCGCCTTCGCGCACTATTTCGAGGGCCTGGAAAGCATCGAGCCGGGCTGGCTGAGCCAGACCATTCCCGAGGAATGGCTGCGCAAGCAGATGGAAAAGACCCTGTCCGCGGAAGAGCGGGAAAAACTGCAGGGGCTGGGCAGCCTGGAAAAGATCCTCGAGGAGCTGAAAAAGCGCCTGGAAGAGCAGGAAAAGCGCCACCAGGGCGGCAACAAATGGGTCGGCACCGGCGGCACCAGCCCGTTCGGCGGCTACGGCGAGAACCCGGAAGGGGTGCGCATGACCGGCCCGTCGCGCAACAAGAGCGCGGTGAAGGTCTGGGAAAAGCGGGAATTCCGCAACCTGGACGACTCCGTGGAGCTGGGCATCCGCAACATCAAGCTGGCCCTGCGCCGGCTGCGCCAGTTCGCCCGCACCGGCCGCGACGAAGAGCTGGACATGGACGACACCATCCGCTCCACCGCGCGCAACGCCGGGCTGCTCGACATCAAGATGCGCCCGGAGCGGGAAAACCGCGTCAAGGTGCTGCTGTTCTTTGATATCGGCGGCTCCATGGACCCCTATATCAAGCTCTGCGAGGAGCTGTTCTCCGCCGCCCGGCTGGAGTTCAAGCATCTCGAGTATTTCTACTTCCACAACTTCGTCTACGAGTACGTGTGGAAGGACAACCGGCGCCGCTGGGACGAGAAGTTCTCCACCTGGGACGTGCTGCACAAGTACGGCAGCGACTACAAGGTGATCTTCATCGGCGACGCCGCCATGAGCCCCTACGAAGTGAACTCGGTGGGCGGCTCCGTGGAGCACTGGAACGACGAGCCCGGCGCGGTCTGGTTCCAGCGCATCAAGGAAACCTACGAGAAGGTGGTGTGGATCAACCCGGAGCCGGAAAAGGCCTGGCAGATGACCACCTCCACCCAGTGGATCAAGCAGCTCAACGACCACCACATGTACCCGCTCACCCTGGACGGGATCGAGCGGGCGATGCGTTACTTGAGCAAATAAGAGCTAAGTAAATAAGAGCTGAGTAACCAGGTCCGTCAGTCCTTCTTCAAAAAGCTGTCGATCATGTCCATCGGCAGCGGGAAGACCACCGTGGTGGTGCGCTCGTTGGCCACCTCGGTGAGGGTCTGCAGATAGCGCAGTTGCAGCGCCTGGGGCTGTGACGACAGGGTGCGCGCCGCGTCCAGCAGGACTTCCGAGGCTTCCTTCTCGCCGTTGGCGTGAATCACCTTGGCGCGCCGCACCCGCTCCGCTTCCGCCTGGCGGGCGATCACCCGCACCATGTCCTCGTCCAGGTCCACGTGCTTGATCTCCACGTTGGCCACCTTGATGCCCCAGGGGTCGGTCTGCTCGTCGAGGATTTCCTGGATGTCCCGGTTCAACTCGTCCCGGGAGGCGAGCATTTCATCCAGCTCGTGCTTGCCCAGCACCGAGCGCAGGGTGGTTTGCGAGAGCTGGCTGGTGGCGTCGTAGAAATCCTCCACGTTGATCACCGCCCGTTCCGGGTCGACCACGCGGAAGTAGAGCACCGCGTTGACCTTCACCGAGACGTTGTCGCGGGAGATCACGTCCTGGCTGGGCACGTCCAGCACCCGCACCCGCAGGTCCACCTTCACCATCTGCTGAATCACCGGGATCACCAGAATCAGCCCCGGCCCCTTCACTTTGTGATAGCGGCCCAGCATGAAGATCACGCCGCGCTCGTACTCGCGGAGAATGCGGAACATGCTGACCACGAAGCCGACGACCAGAATCGCCAGCGCAATCCAGAAATATTGGAAGATCATGGTTTGTCTCCTTTGCGGGACACATGAAGAGTGAGGCCGTCCCGGCGGCGGATGGTCACCGTTTCGCCCTCAAGGACCGCCTCGTCAGTGGTGGCGCGCCACAGTTCGCCGGCGGCGCGCACCTGGCCGTTGCCGTCCGGCCCGAAATCGTTTGCCGCCACGGCATCCTGGCCGATCAGCGTGTCGCCGCCGGTGACCACCGGGCGGCCGTGGGCCTTGAACGCCAGCCGCACCGTCAGGCCGGTGAGCGCCAGGCTGCCCACGCCCACCGCCGCGATCACCGGCACCGCGACCCGGAAGGCGGGCAGGTCCGTGTCCATCAGCATGATCGAGCCGATCACCAGGGCCACGGCGCCGCCCACGCCGAGGACGCCGAAGCTGGGCGATAGCCCCTCCGCCACCATCAAGCCGATGCCGAGCAGGATCAATCCCAGGCCCACATAGCTCACCGGCAGCATCTGCAGCGCATACAGCGCCAGCAACAGGCAGATGGCGCCGAGCACGCCGGGGATGCCGAAACCGGGGTTGGAGAACTCCAGAATCAGCCCGTAGATGCCCACCAGCATCAGAATGTAGGCGATGCTGGGGTTGGTGATCACCGCCAGGAAGCGGGTGCGCCAGTCCGGCTCCAGCTCCACCAGCCGGTAGTCGGTGAGCGCCAGGGTGTGCTCGGCGTCCCCGTCACGGACGGTAAAGCCGTCGAGACGGGCGAGCAGGGCGTCCAGATCCGGCGCCACCAGGTCGATCACCTGTTGCGCCTGGGCCTCGGTGGCGGTCAGGCTGACCGCCTCGCGCACCGCGCGCTCGGCCCAGTCCGCGTTGCGCCCGCGCAATTCCGCCAGGCCGCGAATATAGGCCACGGCGTCGTTGACCTGCTTGCGGCGCAGCGCGGAGGCATTGTCTTCGACTTTGTCATCGGCTTGCGGCTCGGCGTCGTCGCCGGCCGGGGAGGGCGCGCCGCCACCGCCCAGCTGCACCGGCGTGGCGGCCCCCAGGTTGGTGGCCGGGGCCATGGCGGCCACGTGGGAGGCGTAGAGCAGGTAGGTGCCGGCGCTGGCCGCGCGGCTGCCGGACGGTGACACATAGGTGGCCACCGGCACCCGGGAATCAAGAATCGCCTGGATCATAACGCGCATCGACTTATCCAGACCGCCCGGTGTGTCCAGGCGCACCACGAACAGCGCCGCCCCGGCGCGGTTGGCGTCCTCCAGGGCACGCACGAAACCGTCGCTGACCGCCGGGCCGATGGCGCCGCGGAGGTCCATGACCCGCACCTCAGGCCGGTCTTCGCTGGACGGCTGGGAAGGGGTTTGCGCCTGGCCGGTGGCGGCGAGCAGCCAGAGGGCGGCGAGGGCGATAAGGCCTCCGCCCAGGCGGCGCCCAAGGGGCCGCTTCCCAGGTGAAAGGTGTCGATCGCTGCCGGCTACAGAGGTCATGCGCGTCTCTTCGCTGCTTTCGCTGCTTGGTGGCTGCTGTTTCCATGAAAACGCAGTTCGCCGGTCCCGGCAATGGAAACCGGCGGTGCCCCCCTTTTCGCCCTGCGCGCCATGCTGCATAGTACGGCGAAGTTCCGCCCCGCCATGCATCGGCCCTGAAGTACCGCGATGACCGCCTCCAACATCCGCCAATATCTGATCCGGACCCTGATGCTGGCCGTGCTGGTCCAGCCGGCCGCCGCCGCGGGCCTGTTCCAGGGGCTCACCAGCGTGGAAGCCGGCCCCCGGCTGGACGACGACGGCGTGATCCGCCAGCAGGTGGAGCAGGACGAGATGTTTCTGGAGGCGGGCTCCGGCGCGCGTATCCAGCTGCCCACGCAGTGCGTGTCCTCGGCGCTGGTGGCGCGCAGCTACAGCCGCTTCAACGCCTTGTTTCCGGACACCGAGGGCATGGTGGGCAGCGGCACCATCACCAACGAGGCCGGCCTTACCGTGGAGCGTCTGTTCGGGGCGCCCGGCGGCGCCTACCGTCTGGAGACCGCGTTCAAGGCCCACCGCATCGACCTTTACAGCTACGAGCTCAGCCATCAGGAGGCGTTCGGCTCGGCCTTCGACAGCCCGGTGACGGTGAGCGAGCAGCAGGGCTTTAACGTGGATACCCGGCTGAGCCGGTCGTTCGGCGAGCTGGACCTGGCCCTGCGGGTGGAGAACCTGTTCCCGGACCGGCGGCCGGGCATGGTGGCCAGCCCCTATACCATGAAGGCCCACGCGGAACTGGCCACCGGCTTTCAGTACGCCGGCCTGCCGACCCGCCTGAACCTCAACCTGGACCGCTTCGAGGCCCTGGAGCGCGAGCTGGACGCCCGCTACGCCGGCGCCCGCCTGCAGTGGGGCGCCGCCGACCGCACCCGGTTACGGCTGGGCTACCGCCACGACCTGGTCGCCAATCTGGATTCGGTGGCCACCCTGGGGCTGGTGTTTCCGCTGTTCCATGTGTTCGATCTGGACATCTCCGGCACCAAGAACCCCGGCGACGCCTACGGTGTGCTGGCGCGGCTGGCCGCGCCGTTTCCGTTCTAGGCCTCGGGAATGCGGAATGAAGTCACCAGCGACTTCAGATGGCTGGCCTGGTCCTCCAGCGAGCCGGCCGCGCTGCTGGATTGTTGCACCAGTGCCGCGTTCTGCTGGGTAACCGCGTCCATCTGCGTGACCGCGGTGCTGATCTGCTGAATGCCGCCGATCTGCTCGGTGGTGGCGGATGCCACGCCGCGCATCAGTTCGGCCAGCTTTTTGATCGACTCCACGGTGCCGTTG
>Ga0181379_1000703_pt1 | contig 16095 bp, 16 predicted proteins | sample 2SPOviralmetaG_FD_130115 | JGI IMG/M metagenome (GOLD analysis project Ga0181379, IMG submission 130115) | Marine viral communities from the oligotrophic San Pedro Time Series (SPOT) site, San Pedro Channel, CA, USA - 2 SPOT_SRF_2009-07-10 | ecosystem: Environmental > Aquatic > Marine > Strait... | reverse complement strand
TGATGCATACAGATCACTGGAATGAATGTATTGATGCACACGAAAGACTTGTAGCAGCTGGCATTGATAGCAAACCCACAATGATAGGCGATGGCAATGTTGGTTTTACTGATTGGTTTACTGACACTGACGGTAGCCAACGCAGAACAAGTCATGCATACACAACTGAGCAACAACAATGGTATCTTAAAGAAAAAGGATTACCTTTAGATTTGGCAGAAAAAGTTGCCGGAGGGTATGAACTACCAAGAGGATGCTGTGGCGCTAGAAGTATACAGGGCAGTTGTAATGGATGTTGGAACAAAATAGAAGCAGTAAATACAAACTTTAACGGTTGGTATTGCGATGTAAACAACTATTTCTTGCACATTGATGAACACACCGGTAAAGTATATCATCACCAAACGTGCCAAGCGACATTTACTGAACGTGTTGGACCGATTGGAAGATTATCTAATCCTGAAGGTATACTTGCATATGCTTACGAAAACAAAGACGCAATTATTCAATGTCCAAAACAACGATGCGGATGTGGTATGTGTGTGCCTAAAGCAAAAACACTAGCTATGTTTAAGAAAATTGCTGCTGAGGGGTTTTAACTATATTGCCGCAAGTCCTTGCACAGGTGTATAATTTTTGCGTAGTCCAATATTTTGTCCAAACTGTTTGATAGCTTGTTTTTGAAATTACATCCTCGATACTATTTTTATGTAGACTAGTATCTCCTAATTCATCTATTAAATTTTTGTATTGTTCTTCCACAGTTTTTTTAGCATTGTATAATTTGTCTTTACGATTATACCAATTATAAGGTATACTTGCTAAAAAACAGCAGGGCATAAGTGTTAAGTGTGCATCAATATAAACTTCAAATTGTTTTTTTGCCCAACAATCTATAATGCTTTGATCTACTAAAGTAGGTATTTGTTCTACATCAATACTCTGTTCTGGAATATGTGGTTCTAAAGTATCGACTATATGTCCGTAACTATTTAAAACATCAAACGTATTTTCCAATGCAAATCTGCTGCTGTCTTTTACAGTAAAGTATTTAAATTTGTAATACTTGCTAACTTCTTTTGCAGCATCAACTTGATGTGCATTATGTGCAAAACGTATCATACTCCATTCTGCTGTGCCGCCAGCATTAATAAATGCTCTTGCATTATTCATAATTTTTTTATAATCAGTACCAACACGATATCTACTATGAGTGTCGGCTAATCCATCTATAGCAAACACAACCTTGTGTTCAAATGGTAAATGCTTTGGTAAATCTTTCCAAAATTGTGTAGATCGTAAACTACCGTTTGTGTGTATATCTACATAGATATTATCATCCTTTATGTAGTCTAACATTTTTACAAAATGAAAGTTTAGTAACGGATCACCAAAATTGCCACAGAACGTAATTTTTTTAATTTGTCGTTTTATTGCAGGTGTAAATATGTTTTTAAATTGCTGTATAGTCCAGTCTGATTCTTTAAGCAACGGATTTGATATTCCACCATGATGATTCCTACTACACATAGGACATTTTGCTTGACATCGATTGCTTATTTCAACATGAATACTTTGTAATTGATTAATACTAAACACTTTCTATTTATATGCGCAGTTAATGATATAAATACTATATGGATCAGATAGAATTTTATAACGCTTACAAAGACGTTAAAATTACCCCAAAGCCTTTGCCGGATTATAGTTTAGAAGACAAAGTAAAATGGATATTCTCAGGACACGGCTATCATTGGGTTGAGTTTGACTTTACTATGCCAGATTGGTTGTCCGAAAGTGCATATGCAGATGACTATTATGTTGCACATAGAGATATTTTTTCAGGAGAAGGCTCTCATTATGGTTGGAGTAGTTGTGCGTTACATGGCATTGATACTGATAAAACAAATGTTTGGCAAACTTACGGTTATGAATCGGAGCCAGACTATCAATGGACAGAACTAGGAAACAAAACTAAAAACATACAATCTTTTTTTAATGATACGTTTCCTGCAGAAAGATATGCTAGAATACGTTTTATGAAACTAGCAGCAGGTGGATGGATTTCTCCTCATAACGATTACAGTCCGATGATAAACATTGATAATTTATTTGATTATCCACTGCCGGTTAACATTGCTATTGATCATCCTAACGATTGTCATATGACTATAAAAGATAACGGGTGTGTTCCATTTAAATCACATAGTGCATTTATGGTTAATATTTTTAATGACCATAGTGTAATAAACAATAGCAGCAAGGATAGAATTCATTTGATAGCACATTGCTACCTTGGAAATAAAAGAAAAAAATTCTGCGAACTTATTGTTAATAGCTACGAGAAACAACATGCAAAAATACAAAGCCAAGTTTAGTGCATCAAAAACATGCGTATGTATTGTAAACGATGTTAAAAACTATTCAGTAGACAAGCAAATTGTAATCAATCGTGCAGATTACACTATAAGCAATCTTACTGGAATAGGTTATGATGTTTTTGAAGATACAAGCATAGATAAACTATTGCAACGTGTAAGTGCTATATACGATTATGCTATTGTGATAAGTGCAGGCACAGAATTTATAAATGGCAATGCATTTTTTGAAAACCATCCTAAGCAATATGAATTAATTGCACACATACTCGATGGTGGCGATGCGTATTACGGAATTCATCCGCAATGTTTTAGTATTAACTTAACAACTTATATTGACTTAGGTTCTCCAAAGTTTGGTAACGAAGAACCGTTCTCAAGTCATGTACAAAAAAATCCGATGCGTTCGTACAATAATGTACACGATGACTATCTACCAACTTGGGTCTCTCCTGGAAAGATTGAAGGAAAATATAAACACAAACTGCCAGGATGGAATCTTGTTAGTGCGTTTCTTAACAAACACAAACATATTGAAACTTATAGTGCTGAAGTACGTGAAAATAAATTTTATCTATATACAAAAGGCGAAACAACTAGTTATGTATACCAGAAATACAATTATTGTTTAACCACACATGTACACGATACTGCAACGGGCAAGGCTAATAGTTATCCACGTCCATATAACACACCTGTATACGAATTAGTAACACCTGCTAATAAACATGCTGCTAAATTACGTAGTCCAACAGCACTTGTAAAGTATTACGATTATAATCAAACAGCATTAGATAGTGTTGGCGGAGGCTTGCATTGCGATCCTATAAACGATCCAGAAAGTTTTGTTAAATGGTTGTCAAAACACGATCCGCAAGGTACAGTAATTGACATGAGTAACATATTCTGTTACGAGGGCACTGCTATGATGTACAGTTTACAGTATAGAGTACAGCAAGAAAATAAACTGATTGAACTATTACAACAAGAGCTAGGCGATGCTACTATAATATTTGATCAACGTGCTGCCGAAGGAATACAGTCTTGGGTAGCAGAAACAGGATTAGTTAAAGATCTACAACTTACCGATTTTGAGAATTTAGATCTGCCATCATGGCATCAAATTTCTCTTTAGTTTTTGCTTTTGGAGCACAAATGCCGCACCAGCAACTTGCTTTCTTACAGGTTATACCTTTATTGTGTGCTTGATTGATTATAGCGTCTGGATCAGATAAATTACCAATGGGCCCAACTGATCCACTATAGTTCATTCTGCAATCTTTGTTTGTAAAAACTTCGCCTGTAGTTTGTCTAATATATAAAAAATGATCTGCTACGCTACAATGCCAGTTCTTGAAACGATTGTCTACACGTTTTGTTTCGCATCCGCTTGCACATAAAGCATTGCCTCCACAGCATTCTCGTCCTTCGGCACTTAAATTAATCCCTTTTAAAACAGCATATGCAAGTTTGTCTTTTATAGAAACTTTACGTCCTAATAGATATTCAGTTTGTTCTGCACTATAGTTCCAACGCATATCAAGCCAATGATGATCAAGCTGTCTTAGATGATACGGAATATCATTATCTTTACACCATTCAATCATGCTGATACAATTATCCCATAATTTAGGATGCATCATTATATTGACTTGAAAATTAATATCATTATCTTTACAGTATAGAATGTTATTTTTTACTAATTGCTGTTGTTTAGCGGTGCTTTCAGCATGATAGCTAATTGTATAGTAATCAACATACTCGCTAATACGTTTCCATTGACGAATTCCTACAACTGCATTAGTAATAAAAGCAGTACCCATATACCAGTCGTAGTCTTTCTTTTTATGCTTTATCCATTTTAGTATATCAACAATATGAGGATGAAATAAACTTTCGCCACCTTGTATGTTTAAATTAGCCTGCCTAGCACTCTTAGGACGTTCTAACATCTTCTTATCAACATACCTAAATATAAAATCTATAGTTTCGTTACACTCGCCTAAACTAGGATGCTTGGTGTTGTTGTCATGCCCGTCTCCACAATACCCGCAATCAAGATTACATTTCAGTGTACTTTCCCAAGCTATTTGAAACGGTTGTTGTTGTTTTGGAAATAACGTATCAAAATCCATTTGGTATCCATTTTGTTGCACACATTTCTCCACTACAATAACAAGTATCTTGTTCGCATATTACAGGCTGTATTAGAAAATTATTATCATTAAAAATGTTTTGTTCTAGTAACTGTCCGCAATTACCTTTTACATTACCTTTGTGATCAATTTTTACTATATCTACACCTAAATGACACATCCAACCTTTAAAATGGTTTAAGTCGTTTAAAACAAAATAGTTATCATTATGTATTAGTTTGCCATCTACCAACATACTCGTTCTAGCTTTTCGCTTTACACGATTATACCAAGTCATATCAGGAACACGTTTTAAAGGATCTTTCATGTATTCAAGCTGTTCATTATTGTATTTGTGCGCACCGTCAATTAAAACTGTCTTTGCTATTATTGGAAATTTGTTTTTACTTTGTTTTACCTGTTCAACATAATCTTTACAATCTTCAAAATTGTCAGGCGACATTAGAATATCGATATTTGTTTCAATATCTTTTTCATATAATAAATCTGCAACTTCAATTGTATGTTTAATATCTGCTTCTTCAGGATGCAAGCTGATGTGAACAACATCAAAACAATGCCAATATTGATTCCACCAGCGCAAACTTTTACTTGCGTTAGTGCTTATACTAATAGTTACATCGTGTGCCATTTTAAGAGTATTACAAAATTGAGGTAAGTGTTTCCAAAGTGTAGTTTCGCCGCCTAAAATATATAATCTAGTTTTTCTACCATGCACTTTTAAATATCTTAACAAAGCATTAGCAAGAATATCAGGATCTGGCCAAAGGTTGTCGCCTGTATTTGCTCCAGGAAAGCAATAACTACATTTAAAGTTACATACATTTCCAAGTTCTAATTCAATTATAAGATCTGTATCAAGATTTTTTATACTACTAATCATAACAAATGGGCTAATTCAGGAAATACATCTTTAGCATTTACTCCTCTAATTACATCAAGTTTATTTACATACTCTTTAAATCCCGGTAATAGGTGACTGTTGTCCTGTGCATCCATGTGATTTAATATTGCTTCCCAGCGGCGCCATCCGTAAGGATTTTGTTCCCAAAATACAGTATCTTTAGTGTAATGGTCATACAAGTATCCTTTAAACTTATTAAATGTTTCTCGTATTTGTTGCTTGTCTTCTTTGGGTAATATTTGTATACTCATAAATGTTGGAATATACAACAAGTGCATATTAATTAAGCCGCCTCCGGCTTTAATTCCTTTTATTTCTTCTGTGTTTACTTTACGGAAATCTTGTGATAGTTTCCAATGTATAAAATCAGGAAGATGTTTGATGTTAAATATTTGTATTGCAGTAGCAATGCTAGGACGTATATTATCAGGTGTATTGTCTAGCATGTGTAAATTAGTTTCAACAGTATTCCAATCTGTAGGAAACCGTATATAATTGTTGCGTGGTCCGGCTGCATCCATACTCACTCCTACTTTAACAAGTTCAAAGTGTTTCCATAGATCAATTAGTTCTTCATCAACTAAGATGCCGTTGGTGTTGTAGCGTAAACGTATGCGTGTATTATATCCTTGTCGTATAATTTCTTCTATAAACTTTTTGTGCTCTTTGATCATCAATGGCTCGCCGCCAGCAAAATACACTTCACGTAAGTTAGGTATTTGTTTATATAAGTCGTGCCAGAATATTTCTTCTTCGTGCCATTTATTATTAAACTCTGCTTTATCCCATTGCATTTGACGCTTTACTTCAGGATCCTCAAGCTGAGGCTCTAACACTTTCCAGTCTTTTACCCATTTGCTGCTGTCATGCGGGCTACACATAACACACTTAATATTGCAAGTGTGTCCTAAACGCAAGTCTAAATATTGTAATTCGTTTTTGTATCTACCATCTTCTTTAGTATCGTTGAGTAATTGAGGAACATCAAGTCCACGTTCCATCCATGTTCCTGTTTCCCATACACGTTTACTTACAACACCCTTTGATTCTTCTTCAAAACACTTTGTACAACTAGCAGGTATTTTACCATCCATCATAGTGCGTCTTACACCACGCATATACTCACTATTCCAGGCTTCCATAGGAGAACTTTTTGCAAAGTTTAAATGCTGTCCTGCATCTGTTTTTACAATACCAACAGTATGATCAGTGCCAGCACCACTAGCATTAGCACTACAACACAATCGCATATCGCCGTTGGGCCTTGTTGCCAAGTGTATCCAAGGCAATGCACAAAACGTCGGAGTAGCTTGTTCAGCAAGCTGCTGTTTAAATAGATTTACAAAATCTGTCATTTACGTCCTATTAGCAAGAATCTATTATACAAAGGAAGCTCTAATGTGTCTCTAGTATATACTTTACTTAGTCCGCAAGTTTTTTCAAACTCTTCGAGAGTATTATAACAACGTATATGGTCTGGTATATCAACATAATTATTATTTTGTATTGCAATAGCAGTTCCTACAGGCACACGATCTAACCAAGTATCATATTGCTCTTGTGTAATATGTTCGGTACTAGTATTAATTACTAAGTCTGGTGCATATTCATATTCGTATGTACACATATCACAAGTGACAGCATTAAATTTGCCTTCAATTTCTTGTCTCTTGCAAATCATGTTAGCAACTTCTTCGCAAGTTGAATCTATATCAATACTACGTATGTCATTTATTTGTAGTTTGCTATTAAATAATAAACTAGATAATACCCCGTTCCATCCACCAAAAATTACAATGTTCTGTTGACGCCAGTGTGAATTATACAGGTGCTCTACAAGCCATACTTTACTTTTTAGTTGCCCTTTCCAAAAACTTTCGAGAACACCAAAATGATTTTCGTTGTTGCGTATTGCATCCATCCAAAATGCTACATCGTCTAAATCTACCAACATGTTTTAATCATACTTTCTTTGATGCTTTTAAAATGCTTGTAATTATGCTTACGCACATCGAGTGTAGCCCGTTGTAATTCTTCAAGGCTGTAGTTACTAATAGTATTATACAACGAATTTATTGCTTTGTAAAGTCTTTTTTCTTGGTCAGCATCATCATAACTTTCGTCCCATAAATGATCAAATGTTTTAAATCCTAACTCTTTAAGATATTTAAGTGTGTGCTTTGGTCCAATAATAATAAATGCTTGTTTACATACAATAGGCTTCCACATTTTTTCACTTAAAAAAACATGATGATGTTTATTCCAATGCGGTTCGTAATGAGTTTCTGTTACAACGTTTATTAAACTTTCTTGATATATTAATTTATTATAATCGTGCGGACGAGATCCTCTTGAAAAATCTTCGGTGTCAAAATTTAAAGGCAACTTGTGTTTAGTAATTTCTTTTTGTTCGTTTATAATATCGTATGTTTCTTCTGTAAAATTACTATATGACATTACTATCTTATCGTACATTGTAGGAACAGTTTCGTGTGTTTCGTATTGTCTGTCCAAGCAAGTTACAATTCCTTTATCAAGAATTCCTAAGTAATCCATATATGTTACCGTTTGTAATCTGTGAGGATGTGGTCTATTATTTAAACAACAAAAATAATTAGTACGCTTGTATTTTATTCTATGTAAATTGTAGTCAATTAAATTATCATAGACTCTGTGATACCATTCTGGATAATAAAGTGTTTTAAAATTTGGTGAATTTGTCCAAGCAGCGTATTCTTTTTCAGCATCAAGCAAACAAGTTACAAATATAACTTTACCTTGCAAATTATTATCTACTACAAATTTATCAATTTTATTAAAACGTCTATATGCATATCCTTCAAGTCCGTCAGTAAGAATTAAATAAACATTTGGACGCTTTAATTCTTCCAAGTATTCAAATTTGTCTCGATTACGAAAATATAAAACAAAATAATAATTTCCTTCACCGTTCCATTCGTCATATTTTAAATAGGGCAATCCATAAGGATCAGTATATCGATTGTGTTTCTTATTACTATACATTTTGTACTAAGTCCATAGCTAGTTCAAAATTGCGTTTTCGCATCTTATAAGTAAATTTATTTAATTGTTTTAGTGTGTACTTTTTTAATAATATATCCAATTGATCTATTGCTGCATACATTCTTTTATCATTATCCATAGTATCATAAGACTCATCAAATATATGCCCAAATGTTTCAAAGCCGATATCTCTTAATCTTTTTAAAGTATACTTTTGTCCAATAATTATAAACATCTGTCCTGCAAGTATAGGCTTCCATGTTTTTTCACTTAAAAATAATCCTGGTTCATCATAAAACGTTTCACTTGTTAAATTAATCAAAGCTGAATAAATTTCTGGATTAAAATTATTAGGTTTACTATAATCCATTGGATTAGTCGATTCTACATAGTCTACATGCAAGGGTAATAATTTTTCAGTATCTTGTAGGATTTCTTTTGACAAAGGACTATTTTTACACCTTTGAACAAAATTAGTATGTGTGTCCTTTTTTAAACTTCTAAAACTAACAATTCCTTTATCAATTAGATTCAAATTATGAAGATACGCCAAAGACATACATCTATGTTCGTGCTGTCTGTTATTAAGGTTGCAAAACCATTTACTTTTTTTATAATTATAATGTAAATTTATATCATTGTTTTTATAAAAAGATCTTATAGATTCAAAATGAGAATTTTTATAGACCACTTGCATTTTAACTATACAATTATTTTGCTTACACCACTGATGATAAATTTCTGCACCGTTTAAATTTGCAGACTGATATAATATTTTATTGCGGTATTTTAATTTGTGAATCTTTTCAAAATATGTATAAAGAAACCCTTCAGAAGTATCATTCACAACTATTGTTATGTTAGGATCATTTTGTAAGGTTTGCGGTAACTTAAAAAGACCTTGTGGATCTGTTAGGTAATAATTGTTTTCCAATGACTAATTGTCCTATCAACGCCTTCTTCGTAAGATACTTTAGGTTTCCATCCTGTCTTACTTGTAAGCAAGTTGTGATTACTATTTAACCACCAGATTTCGCCGTGGCGTGGATCTTTTGTATCCCAGTTGATAGTCCCGTTCCAGCCCAATTGTTGCTGAATATACTCAGCACAATGTTTAATCTTACGTGGATCGTCTGGACCAATAGTGTAGAAGTTGCCTTTACATGCATCTCTATTTTCAATTACAGCCATCCACGCATCTAGCAAGTCACTGATGTAAATAAAGTTTCTATATGGCTCTGCATAGCCTAGATTACAAGTATCTCCTTTTAACATCTGTGCAATAATTTGTTCAGTAACAAAAAAGTCATTATCTTTGCGTCCGTAACTATTTGTTTGTCTAAAACTTGCCCAAGGCAGTCCGTATGCTCTGCCAGCATACTCTAAATATTTTTCGCATCCATACTTAGCAACAGCATAAGGAGCATTTGGATTTGGCTGTGTATGTTCATCAAAAGCAACGCTGTCTTTATAAGTTCCGGTTTGTTCTACTTCGTCTGAAATTGGTTGCCAGCCATACACTTCCATTGTACTAGCAAATACAAAATACGGTAATGTATTAAGTTGTCTACATGCTTCGATAAGATTAACTGTACCAACATAGTTTACTTCACTAAAACTAACTTGTTCATAAAAACTTTTTTGTACTTCTGTACGTGCAGCTAAATGAACTACAATATCTGGATTAACTTCTTTTACTTCTTGTTGAATACCAGTATGATGTGTTAAATCTGTTTTTAATTCGTGGACTTCTCCAATTGCTTGTAGTCGAGGCAACAGATGTTGTCCTATAAATCCACTAGATCCTGTTAATAATATTTTCATGTTTAACTCCTTACAGTATTTACAATCCATTAAGTATATAGTTATTAGATCTGGCGGTTAAATACAGTATGTTCGATATAGTAGATAAATTTGAAAAAGAGATAGCAGAATTTTTTGGTGCGCCATACGCTGTAAGCACTGATTGCTGTACTCATGCTGTTGAACTATGCTTGCGTTATAAAAATGCTAAAAGTATAACTGTACCGCATCATACATATCTAAGTATTCCAATGACAGGAAAGAAACTTGACATTAATGTTCAGTGGACTAACGCTAAATGGTCTGAATATTATTATCTTGGTAACAATATTTACGATGCAGCAGTATTATGGAAACCAAACAGTTATGTACCAGGCAGCTATATGTGTTTGAGTTTCCAATTTAGAAAGCATTTAAGTTTAGGGCGTGGCGGCGCAATACTGCTTGATAACAAAGAAGACAGAGATGCACTTATAAAATTAGGATACGATGGTAGGCATCGTAATTGTAGTTGGATGGATCAAGATATTAATAGTATAGGCTATCATTACTACATGACACCCGAAACTGCACAGCTAGGATTAGATAAATTGCCTAATGCAATTTCTACTCCTGCAAAGATGTGGACTTGGGAAGACTATCCTGATGTATATCATCGCTTAAAGAATAATGTTTAAATACATCGGCTATTCTGTCGTAGTCTGCATTTGTATTAATTAAGTCATAAATCCAGTCTTGTACTTGTTGATTATTTTTTATATTTTCACGCACACATTTATTAGTAATGTCTTGTTGCAAATCCATAAACATTTGTTTAGTTGATCTTTTCATTTTTATGTCTAACGGAAAATACACATGCTCAATTAATAATTTAAAATGCTTTCGTATATCAGGATGAATATCATTTAAATTAGCAAATGCTGGATTATAATCATCCCATAGACAGGTTGTAATATCTTTTAGATAAGGATTATATAGTTTTGCAAGATTCATAGCAACGTTATATTCGTTATCAGTTAAAGGAATATCTTTTAAATCGTGTTCAGCGTTGATTGGGTCAAAACTATGTGCTTGCCAAAGTATTTTATCACCATACATTTTATTTGCAGCAGCAATTGCGGTTGAATTTCTTACAATGTCGTTTCCTAAGTTCCAATTTTTTGCATGCCAATCTCGTTTTCCTCGTTGTGCATGAAATATACTACCAAAGTTATCCCATTCACCAAACGTGTTTATCCGATCTTCACGCTCAAATCCTGACCATAAGACAATTATTTTATCCTCAGGTTTAAATTTCCATTTTAAGTCAGCTTCAATCATCCGACTCATAATTCCAACATTGCCCAATCCAGCAATACCTAAGTTGTAATATTCACACCCAAGATCAACTGCCATTATATCAGCCCATGTTGGCCAACAATACTTTGTAAAACTACAACCAAATGCAAATAATCTCATAATATTTCCTTAAATGTTAAATTGTTGTCTTTGAGCCAATTGTCAAAGTGTTCTTTTTCAGTAAAAACATTTTCTTTATAATTTTCGTGCCAATGACTGTTTTGTGTTGTTGAAAGTAAATGCAATAATTCATCATCAAACACATTAGGCGTTTTTATATACTTACTACAAATTAAATTAAAGTTATGTTCAATTGCAGGTTTGCATTTTTCTAATAGATTGTTATAATCACTGTCTTTGTGTTTTGCAACTTGCTGGAACATTGCTTCACAACGTTCTTGATCGTTTTCAATTGTATCAAAACTATAATCAAATATTTCATCAAATAATTGAAATCCTAATTCTCGCAATGCAGTATGAAAATTTGGCACGCCAAAAATAATAAAAGGACGTTTGTGTATAATTGGCGTATATGTTTTTTCAGTAGTAAATATACATTCAAGATTACTTTCACATACTATACTTAACAAACTACTTTTGTAATGAGGTGGTGGAACAAATATATCTCCACCAAATGTTGTTTTCCAATCTAACATCCTTTGTTTTTTTGGATTTGGAAAATGTTTAAATTCATAGTCTTCAACAACTTCAAATGCATTCCAAGATATATGCCCATAGTCTTGTAATTTTAACTTGTGCATAGTATCAATAAACATGCACCTATGTAAATGCCCTTTGCCGTTTGTTGATACAAATAATTTATTAATTGTTTCATGTGTAGTCAAAGGAAGTTTGTGTTGTATTAATCTACTAATACAAATATTTGCAAAGAAATGCATTAACGGTGTTTGTCTTGCATCATTAATATAATAACGGTTATTTAAACTTCCTTTGTATGCTGGCGATATTAAATGTACTTTAACATTAACCGATGCTGCATATTTAGAAAACTTCTTCCATGTTTTTGCACTATCAAAAATATAAATTGCTTCGTATTCTTCAAAAGATGCAATAATAACTTGCTTGCAATTTGGATGTGCCATTGTACGTTGTAAATCTTGAAACATTTTTTCGTTTGTACCGTGTGTCCATACAAACCACCAAACTGTACCATTATTATCTATTGGAAATGGAATCATTGCATAAACTCTCTTGGCTCAAATGAATACCCTAACTCATCTAATATTTCATAAATTTTTCTGCCTTTGCGTAGTTCGTTTACACAAGTGTTTTGTATATCAACCCAATACTGTTCAGTTTTGCTATCTATTTCAATAGGCATCTGATCTTTTACAATTTGTAAATGTGCAAGTATATCTGGATGTGGGTCGTTGTGTAACCCTTCAAAACTAGGATCTCCTGTTTCTAAATTTTTGTATAGCATATCAATAGTAAAATCTTTAAAATGATCGAGCAACGGTAATCCAATAACTGCATCTTCGTAATGCTGGTTAAATCCACATGCTTGATACATAATCATATCTCCATATGTTTTGTTTACATAATGCATTGCAGTAATATTTTTTAATGCATCGTGGTTTGGGCTATCAAATTCTCGCATAAACTTGCTCCATGTCCTACCGCCATTATTACTAAACGTATTTCCATGCTGTAAATAATTGCCGCCCATTAATCGATCTTCGCGATTCCAACTAGTCCACATTATAATAATTTTGTCTTCGGGTGTAAATTTATGCATCATATCAGCTTCAAGGATACGATAGCTTATACCAACATTACCAATTCCGGCCATACCATAATTGTATACCTTAGTTTGATTTTCCAGTTGCTTTTGTATAATTTCAGGCCAGCAGGGCCATAGGTAGTGTGTAAAGCTACAACCAAAAGTAAATAATCTACGCATATAATTCCTTAAATACTGTATGAGTATTTATAGCACCAATGAGTGGGATCCACTAAAGAAGGTTTGTGTTGGCGTTGCCGATTACTGCCGTATACCCGAAATGGACGAAAGTCTAAGAGTTATTAACTATGCTGATAGGAAAGATGTTAGCGATGTTGTTCCAGGATTGTATCCGCAACAAGTAGTTGACGAATCAAACGAAGACCTTGAAACATTTGTAAAGTTTCTTGAAGGAGAAAGTGTTGAGGTTGTAAGACCGCAGCGTACAGAGGACGTAAAGTATTACAACTACTGTCCAAGAGACACTGTGTTTGTACACGGTAAACGAGCACTTGCTGCTCCAATGGCACTTGAAGCAAGAGCTGAAGAATGGAAACACTTGCTGCCTGGAGTTGCACCAATCGAAATAGGACATCGTACAGATCGTACTGGATTGTATGACGAGTCGTGTGTAGGCGATCCTGACAAACTAGCACTAACAGAAACTGCTCCGTGTTTTGATGCAGCAAATGCTATTCGTGCAAACGATGATATTATGTATTTGGTTAGTAATAGCGGAAACAAAGCTGGTGCTACGTACTTACAAGACTGGATGAATAAACCTGCTAGTAGTTTTGACGAACCTGGAAATTTCAAAGTACATACGCTAGAAGATGTGTATAGTTATATGCATATTGACAGCACTATTGCATTTTTACGTGAAGGGTTATTACTTGCTAATCCAAGTCGTATCAAAAGCAAAGACGATCTTCCAGGACCGTTCAAAGACTGGGATATAGTGTGGGCACCAGACGCAGTAGACGCTGGCCATTATCCAGGATTGTGTAATAGCAGTATTTGGACATGGAATGTAAACTTGTTTAGTGTTAATCCTAACTTGGTAGCACTTGAAGAACACCAAGAGCCTACACGTAAAGCACTAGAAGCACACGGTATTGAATGTGCTATGCTACCACTACGTCATGCACGTACACTTGGCGGCTGCTTCCATTGTTGTACACTAGATTTAATTAGAGAAACATAAAGTTTGTAAATGCTTTTGTGTTTCGATGTGAAAATCAACTCCATCATGTTCTCTGTCTCTGGCTTCTTTACTTCCTCCAGATGGGGAGATTCTATGCATTTTAGTAAACAACGGAATATCAATAGGATCCCAAGTAAAATTAATTACCGGTACTCCTATACTTTCCCATACTAAATTAAATCCTTCAATTTGCTGGAGAAGAGATTTATCACGTTCACCATTATCAACAATATAACGTCTTTCAAACCATTTTCCGTCAGGTGTATTAGTTTCACTCATATCAACAATTTCAATATTATCTTGCTGTGTAAAACCAAAAACTTTTCTTGAAATTTGCGGCCATTGGCAAACTACTAGTTTAGGCTTTGGAAGATTGTTTCGTTTCCACAACAATGCATTCATATACTGTATTTCAGGACTAGTTGCTTGTTTGGCACAATTATACAAATCTAATTTTAAATTGGTTGCAAGTAGACTTGCCCATGTATCTCCTACATCTAATCCTACTCCCTCAGTAAAACTACAGCCAAATGTTAACAAAAAATCTTTATCAAGATCTTCTATTTCCTTTGTACGATGTCCAAGACTATTAAACTTATATTCTATTTTGTCATTATGATATCTCCAGTCACTTGGCATACGTGCAGAATGAAATTTAAACTTAGATTTGCTATCAGTTGAATAAAAATTTACTGTTTTATTTACAAACTCTTTATCAACTAATAAATTATAGGTTTTATTAAAACACAGGTTCACTTTAGAATCTCCTACTAAATATATACGTACTTAACGAAAATTGGAGTAGTATTTTGCATAACTGGTTTAACTGTCTTTATTTCTTGCCTCGAAATAAATCTAAGCCCGAACTAATTCGAAATGATGGCAACACAACACCATTAGCTCAGATTGGTAAAATTGAAGGATTAATGGATTTAATCAATGAAAGTTTTATTGGAAAATTTACTGAACCTACTATAATTTATAATGGTACACACAATATTCCAAACTTAGACAAACTTTTTATATCGGATAAACACACCAAAATTTTAAAAACTCAAACTATACATTTTTTCTTTTTTGAAGTATTAACACATTATATTCCAAACAATCATGGCAGACTTGAACCACATATTTTAAAAATTGACAACGAACCTGAAAAAGTTTCAAAAATTCGTTGTTATGAATTAGATACGCTAAATGTATGGGCAAAACAACACAACATAGATCTTGTTGTATATTGTACAGACCATAAGAGTTGGGAATACTATCAAGATATCTATCCAAATATTACACTACGTTCTCTAGACTTATTTGTAAGTTGGTTTAGCCAACGATTTAACATGCAAGAAGAATATAATCGAGCCGGAATGATACCCGGTGATGTATATCCTATTATTCAACACAAGAAAGTTATTAAGAAGTTTTTTAGTGCAGCATGGCGATACGATCCTACTAGACATTTTATCAATGCATTTTTAGCAAAAGAAGGAATTACCCAATCAAACGAAGTTAGTTTTTATCATAAAGTTAGCAATGACGATATG
>Ga0181379_1000701_pt1 | contig 16107 bp, 12 predicted proteins | sample 2SPOviralmetaG_FD_130115 | JGI IMG/M metagenome (GOLD analysis project Ga0181379, IMG submission 130115) | Marine viral communities from the oligotrophic San Pedro Time Series (SPOT) site, San Pedro Channel, CA, USA - 2 SPOT_SRF_2009-07-10 | ecosystem: Environmental > Aquatic > Marine > Strait... | reverse complement strand
GAATATATAGGAATGATGAAAACTGACAATATCGATGATGAACCCATTGTAAAAAAAATTAGTAGATATGACCCTGTTGCATGTAAAAAATATTATGATAAACCTGATGTCAAAGCCAGAAAAAAAGTTGAATATGAAAATAATCGTGAAAAAATTAGTGAATATCAAAAACAATACTATCTTAAAAATCGTGAAAAAGTTCAATGTAAATTTTGTGGAAATGAAATGTTTAAAAAAAGTTTGAAAAAACATCAAAAATCATTTCATTCACTTAACTTTTATGCTATATTCACTGATTAAAACCGCTGTTGAAGTACCTCGACGCTCACTTATGATATCAAGTTTCCTGAAATTTGTATTAAAATCAATAGAATCTATAATAATTTTAAGATAATCACTTTCTGAAAGCCCTTCATATGTATACTTTGATATTTCATATGTTAAATTAGAATTGGTTGCTAGTAGCCGTGTATCACCTGCCTCAACATATCGCTGACATGCTCGAGTAAATGGTCTACTGCGGATTTTATATATTTTTTTTCCATAGTTTTTAAAGGTTTTATATTTGTTTCTCACATAGACCACATCAGTTGCTCTTACAAGCAGAAAATTATCTGTATCATTCACATCTTTTGCTTTAAAAACAATCGTGCAGTCTAGGTCTTGATTTCTTACATTATAATTCAATAAAATGTAATTGATAATATAACTCCTATAATCTTCATTTTTTAATTGATTTTTCATATATTTTTGAATTACTTTTAAAGATGGTAATACCTGCTCTTTGGTATTTTTTCGAATAATTGTTTGTTTCTTTTTTGTTTCGAACATAGCAGTCTGGATTTTTTTAATATCTACAGTGGAATAACCACTAAAATTCATCATATTGATAAGTATGGCGATTAACATCATCTTCGTATTATTTGATTTATCTAATGTTCCTATATATTCAATAATCATATCAATCATATTCTTTGGGATTATCTTATTTGCATTTTCAAATTGTTTTAGATAATTATCATAATTCATGGTATAGGTTTTCTTCGAATTATCACTTAATTTTGTATGGCTGATATATGTTTCAAAGTTCATTATATATAATATATATATTTTTTTTGTGTACTTATTATTATATTATATCATAACTTAAATGTATGAATATAATATAAATAGAATGGAAAATCAACTCATTACAGAGGGACGGTCGACAAATCAATATTGGCGGGATAAACAAATTGAATGGAATAAAGAAACACCTACTGGTCAATGGTGGGATGATTCTACTATCAACTGGCAACGATACCATATACAAGGTTCACGCTCTGATAGAATTCTTATAAAAACAAATAATGGTGAACCTTATCGACCTTATGATGATGTAGGCGAAACATGTGACGTATGTAAAAAATTTATATATCGAGATTACCCTAATTCATTCTGGCGTCATCAAATGTCAAGAGCGTGTAGAAAATTAAATACCGCCATTTAAAAGTTCATTAATTTCTTGTTGGTATAATTTTTTATTTTTTATCAATGATTCTACTCGTTCGATGTCTTGATAAATAGCGGGGTCTGCAGGTAATACAATCTCATCAGGTTCTATTGATTTTCTAATGATTTTGAAAAATACAGTAGAATCATCTCCTAAGGTATTGGCTAATGAACCATCTGGATTGGTTATACTTACTTTGAATTCATTTATCACTCTTTTTCTATTATTGGTGTATGTTAGATTACTTATATCATCACTATAAAAATAATCAGATTGTCCATATTGTTTTGAGGCTATTGCTACAACAGGCATGATTGTCTGAGATGTAGCATTATTCAAATATTTATAGTTGTCATCTACAACGGAGCATCTCACTAAGAAAAAGGGTTTATCTAATTTTGATGAAAAACCGCTTGAATATATTTTTGTTCCATAGTCAGTTGAAGAAACTTCGATAAAAAATGGATTTTCATTTAATTGTCCGTTGAATAAACTAGCACCATTGCTTGATTCTCCTATGACTGTTCCAGTTGTTAAATCTACTTGTGCAGGTTGGGTATGGTCATTAATTGGATTATTACCAATATAGGATATTATTTTTTCTGATAAATTATTGACACCTACTAATCCTCCTTCATTGATAAAACTGGTATTGGGCATTTGTATTGTATAATTTAAACCTCCTACAATATTCTGTGTAATGGATATAAATCCACTTGTTAATAAATCTCCATCTGTTCTCATAGGATATGATGATGTTTGTAATGTTATTTCAGTTAAAAAATTACTTGTAAAATTTCTTAGTTGATTACAATACTGAAACGGGGTAGGCATCATGTCTGTCAATGAAAATCCTAATGTTTTCCAAAGTGAATTATCCCAGTTGGTACGATTATAATCGCCAAAGTTATATACTTGAACTCCACACATGGTGTCATATATAAGTTCAGAATCTGGTCTTATTGTTCCTGCTTCATATTTTTTTTCAATAAAACCTAAATCAGTAGGAAAACCACCCCATCCATAGGACACTAATAATGTATCTAAAAAGGGGTCTGTTTCATAATCTGTTTGTACATCATCAGGTGGTCTATTGAAATCTTGTGCTGATGTAGTATGGGTGTTAGTTATAGTACCGCCGTCAAATGTGTTATATCTGCAATCTTGGTCAAAACAAAACATTCTTGTTGTAAAATCATTATCTAATGGAAACAGATATTCATATTGATTTCCTGAGATGTACCCACTCATAGCACAATCTGTATTTAGTAATGTTTTATGTTTAGTTATCTCAGGGGCTAATACAATAAGTCCATCATTATATAAATTTTGTTTGTTTTTGTTATATTGAATAATATCAATACCTTGATTATCATTCAGTGGATACGATACCGAATATATATTACTATCATCTACTGAATAATTTGGAGCAGGAAACCCCATAAGATTACTGAATGGTTCTTGAACGCTTGGTTGAAGAGATGGTTGAGCAGATTGAATACCTTGATTATATTCATTAAATAATTGTTGTGGAGTATAAAACATGTTCCAATAAAACTTTTGACTTGTGGTATCATAATTGAGTTCAGGAGTTCTAGCACCTATGAATAATCTATCATTATAAGTTGAATCACTTCTGCTTGAACCGCAGAACATCACATTGGTTTTATCTTGTGTATCCATTTCATAAGAACATAACATGGATGTAAAATTTCTCCACCCTGTTTTTAGATGAGAATAACCAAATCCAAATACAATTGTTCCGCCATATCCTGTTTTAATTTGTGATAATGAAGTTGCATTCGCATTAATTCTAAGTAGAGGTTGAGCGGCAAATGCTACACTATCTACATAATCATAATCTTTTAATCCTTGTGTACTTTGTCCGAATGATTGGAAATATTTTTCTTTAACAAATGACACTAATGGAATCGTCATAAATTCATTATTGGGAAAACCCCAGTAAAATTCGGTTGTAATTGTTTTATTGATAAATGTTTCATAATCAAATGATATAATCATACCACGAGGTCTGTTTCTTAAATACTTATCGCTTCCTAATGTTGATTTGGGTTCATTATTTCCCAATGGAGTTATAAATGTTTCTAACATGAAATGGGCGTAAGCCATTCCTTGAGTTACATCGATTAATCCGTCGTCCACTTGTGATTGAATAAAATTATACCATTTTGTTATTCTATTAATTGTTAAAGCATTCTCTACCACGACGTTCCCTGTCTGGTCATCTTGTGATGGGTTCAAAGTGGTTAATGTTAAATTCATTTCAACTGGGTATATTTCTTGTGTATCAATAGAACCATTCACGATATTGACACTAGGTACACCCAATTCTTGCCCATATTTCATAAAATTAGGGTATTTTCTTAGTATAGGTTGTAAATTGATGTCATCGGGGTCTGCAAAAGCAGGGGGTTCTTCGTCATTTCTTAAAGACCATCGATTGTAATTCCCATCTGTTCGTCCATTATATTTATTACCATGTTCATAATCTAATATAGCGTTTTGTGTCATTTCTGTTAAATTGTTATCAGTAGGTCGTACAGGATTTCTGTAAGCGTACCAATTGAAAGCAGATTTACCACAAGTATAAGCAGTATTTCCATTAAGTGTTATTTTTTCTTTTGTTCCTACATAGATAGGCATCCCAATCGGTGACACTTCATTAAATTCATTCAAAGGAACTAAACTATTGTAATCCACAGGAGCGTTTCCAATTAACAAAGCGGTTACATCTGTTTCTGCTGTTTTATCATCCGCATCACTTCGTGTTGTAGAAAAATAAAAATAATCTTCATCAAAGGTAATTCGACCATCATCATAAGGATTTGCTGTATTTACAAATATATATTGATTGATACCATTCCCATCATAGATAGCATTATACAAATGAAAGGTATAACCAGCAAGGTCAGTATCTGCATAGGTCTGTCCTGTTTCTTGATACCATCCGCTATTTTTATCACAATATTGATTTACCATCAATCGCATGTATTCAAAGTCTTGTCTATCTTGGTCTGTAGAAGGTTCAAAACGATATCTCATATAAGTGACATTGTTTGTATATTGACTTTCTAATAATGTTGTTTTTCCTGAAATGTTTTTTGATAGACCACATCCATAAGTAATAGGATTTGATGTTCGATGAGATACTAATCCAATCTCAGTTGTATCATCTTTTCCATTTGTCAAATTGAGTTGAGGTAAAGCCATAGGTTTCATTCCTACAAAATATCTTCCATTATTACTCATTGTTTCATTTAATCCGTTTATGGTATCATTGAAATAAACTTGATTCATTTCTTCACTAATAAAACTTGCTAAAGAATCTGGTGTATAAAATCCTTTTGGTATTTTTAAATTTACTTCTCTTTCAACAAAATCATATCGACCTGTAGTTGTTTTATACATTAGAGTATACCTGTTGCCTGTATTACATACATCTCTTATTCCTTGATTTAATTGAGAATTCAATAAAAAATCCTTATAAGTTCCTGTTTCATATTTATCACTGTTTGAGGTATGTAAGATATCATCATAGGGACATGCTTCTGTAATATTTTTTAAACTATTGGAAGGGAATGATTGTATTCTTGGAACATTCGAATAATGTTCAACATTCGCAGCTGTACCCACGTCTTCGCCACGAGGCAATACCTGAGTATATCCATATCCTACTACATCTGTATCTATGATTTTTATTGAATGATAAGGAAATGCTACAACATTTTTTGTATCCATTGTTTTATAATATGAAAATTTAAATGAGGCATCTACTGTTTCACTATTAGAATCTGATTTATCAAATATTTCAATAGAGTTTTCTCCGCTGTTGGGTACAGACACCCATGACCCTATGGTTTTTATAACATCTCCTTCATTCAAAATGATAGAGGGGGTTGTTGTTGTCCAAGTACTACTACCATTTCCTACTTGTGCTTGTTTTACTGATGCTTCGATAACAAGTTCATCAGCATATTCCATTATATAATATTGAGTAATATAATATTATATAATTTTTATTTAATTAGTCAAATTCTGAAGTAATGACTCGACCACTTGGAGCAACCATGAAAGACCGCATAAAACCAAGAAAATAATATTGAAGAGAACCTTCGGTAATAGTTTTCTGTGGGAAAGTTGTCCCAATTCCTCCTTGAGTTTTTTTGTAGAAAAGACGAACAGGTGTATTTCCCATCTGGAATGGGCGACCTGCGTCATCTTGAAGATTGTATCCAATAATATTCATTTTTCCTGCTACATTTATAAGTTGATTTTTACCATTGAATACCTGACCCCCAGCAGCAAGGACTTGAAGACCATTTGGTACAGCCCCTTCTTGATTACCTGCAGGATTGCAATACATAGGTCGAGGAATGTATGGTTTTACGTCGTAGAGTTCAGCAAGGGAACTGTAATTTTCCATCTGGGTGTTATTATTATCAGGATTAAAATTCGCATCATTAAGAGAAAGTTGTAGAGAACGAAGATTATCACCATCAGAGTAATATCTGCCAAGAAGTTCTAGGGATGTTCCTGCTGTATTTTTAAGTTCGATATTACGGAGGTCAGTTAGTTTATAATTCGAGCATCCAAGTTCACGCTCATATTGTTGAATGGTTACATCGGCAGGAGCAGCAGATGATACTGTCTGTACTACATAATCTTTGTACGAGAATGATAGACCTCCTTGAGCTTCTTGTTGTGCCGATATTTTATCCATCACGGCGGGGTCATCATATACAATATGGTCAGAGAGAAGGAAACAATCTTCTTGTTGTACTACACCACCTGTAACATGTGCTTCAACTCCTCGTTTTACAACGACTTTGCCTTCAGCATCATCTCTTTTCCAATAAATATCAATGTAAAGTTGTTCCATAATATTGACAGGAAGTTGGACACCATAAAGGAATGGGAATAATTGTTGAAGAGATACACGGACTTGCTGGATAGCAGCAGGGGTAGTGTGATTTCCCCCACTTGGGGAGTATGCCCCACCCAGATTGATAATTTTTGGGGTAGTCCATCGACGACCATAAGGTGCTTCTACGCCTAGAATGTCTTTTGGTTCTCCACTGAATCGAATACAAGCATTAGAACCAGTAGATTCTCTTTCACCAGTGTAAGCATAGGTAGCGTTCGAAAGATTGAGGTAACGAGCAAGGAAATGAGAATATTCAGCATCACGAAAGACTTCTTCACATACTTGTTTTTCACCGAAATTTCTGTTATCCATGATGACACGTCCACTTTGTGTTGAAAGAACTGCTCGGTCGATATTTGCTAAACATCCAATACCTAATGGGAAATTATGACCTGAAGCAGAATTCGTTGTTTTAAATGACCACTCAACAATGGCTGTAGAATTAAGAATCCCTTGACGAGGAACTTCAAATCTAACTTGACTTTGACTGAAAGAAACAGGTTGGGTCTTTACTGTGTGTAAAGTTGCACTATGAGGTGTCGATAGATTTTCAAAACGCAATTCTGAAGGTAATTCCATATATATATATTATTATATATTTTTTTCATATGTTTTTCTTCTAACTCTATTTATGAGCGGACATTAATACCAGAAGGCGAATAAGATACAACAGTTTTAGCAAGAGCAAATAAATATACTGCATTTGGCGAAGCATCACTTAGGTCAGAATCAATATTAATTGTAAGTGGTTGATTACTGAAATCAGCACCAGAGTAATTTCCTAGCATGTCATAAGGACATCCAAGAACATAATTTTCCTTATTAAGAACATTGGCTTGATTAAGACTAGACTGAGTAAAACCAGTAGAACCAATAGCAGTCCGTACATCATTGATATTTCCATCAATCGCAGTTCGACTAATATCAGTTAGTTTTTTAAGCGACATTAAATAGTAGCGTTGAAGTTGTGCCTCATTCGATTTATCAAGAACATCAAGGTCAAATAGGAAGGGCATCTGAGTACCATTGCGAAGGAAATTGACTTTTGTAATTTGCTGGGAACTCGCTCCCGCCGCTCCTGTTACATCGCTAGAAATTCTCATGCATTGGTATTGATTGTGTAGGTAATTATTAATATAATTGGCAGGAACGAAAGAGAAATATATACTTACTAGTTCACGAAGTCCTAGATTAAATACACTATTATGTTGAGAACTTTGAAGAATGGAAAAAAGGGAAGTAAATGTATTCATTTCAACTTCACCTGATTCCATACCAGCGATAGCACCTCGTTCTTCGGCAGAAGGTACTAGATATTCACCAGTAAGCGATAAATCATATAGTTCATATTTAGGAGTTACTAAAGGATTTGAACTTAGGAATACTGCCTCATTCGAAGCAAGGTCGATGGAAAGCATAAGACCACCGAGTTTCATAAGTGGAAGACGATTTCCTGATGCCATAGTTAGACCAGTGAAAATACTGGTAGAGAAATCTACACCTGCCCCTTGAGCTGCTACATAACCATAAGCATTATCAGCAAAATCAAGATTTTGTGTGGCAATAGATTCGACTTGAAGATTTGATTGGTAATTTTGTGTACTGCTAAGAGCAGGACGAACTGAATTAATAAGTTTAGGATAGTTATTTACTTTTTCAATCACAGAACGACTCATTTTCGAAGACCATGCTACATTCTCAAAACACGAGTTAATACCTAGATATTGGTCAAGAACAATTTTATCGTCATCACCTTTTCCCGCTAGTGATTCTGCTACAACTCTGTATTTCCCTACAAGGCGTAGTTTCGAAGGGTCAAGTAGAACATTTGAATTAGGAAGTTCGAATGTGAGGACTGGTTGACCCTGATGAGCAAAAACCCCATCAGAAGGTGCATTTGAAGGACGAATACGAAAGTTTTGTTTACCATTTCCCATGCCTGACATTTGAACATTGGACGACATATACTATTACTAAATAAAAAAATATTATATTTTTATTTAGTTATGAATATTTAATGTTTTTTCATAGATTAAATCGCTTTTTGAAAGATGCTATATTTGCTGTTTTGCTTCTGCTATTTCCCCATAGAACATAATATGAGAGGGATTTAGGCGTCATGGGTGCAGATATGCTTCCTTTCCCTTTGCTATGCCTAGCACGATAGGATGCTCTTTTTTCATCACTTGCTCCTGTTGTATAATCACTTATGGCATTTGAATCTCCGAAATTTACTTTTTTTTCCTTTCCTCCACCTACATCAAAGTAGGCAGATAGTTTTTTTCCTTTAACATCTGATTTTACAATTTTTATTAATTTAGGCATATATATTTATTGATATTTTATTTTTATTTATTTCTCTAGAACAACTCCATCTGGACGAAGCACTAAACTATGGACGGCGGATACATAGTGATTTACGTTGTAAGCATTCGCAGCACCTCCGTCTGTACTAGTAGATTCAATAGTTAGATTAATATTGCTATTAATTGTATTGAAAGTGGTATTATGAATCGCAAGATTACGCCCAAGAAAGAATGTTTTAGTTTTGTAAAGGTCTTTATAACCATCAAAAGATAGAAGTTTATGAGGCATACAGTAATCATATGATTTATGTTGTTCCGCAATGAGTTCCTGAGATAGACTACCAAGACGTGCTTTATTACAATCGATGGAACGAGCAGGATGTTTAATGCCAAAGTATTCGTAATTGTATTGACTAATTTTAAGAAAATCAAGATTGTTTGCAACATTACGGCTAGTGAAATTGGTTGCTCCCACTACATGTGGAATACTCACGATACCTTTGGCACGAGTTGCTACAAAAGGAAGATTCATAGAAGCAAGGGTTGTTCCACTTTGTACATTCGAGCGTACAAGTTGATATCCTTTCATATCGAGTTTCATTCCTTCAGCAGAGTTCATAGCTTTTTGAAGTGCTAGAACATACGATGGAGGAGGAGTGATGACAGGTACTTCAAGGGCAATATTTTTCATAGAGTATTGAATGACTGTTTCGTCAGCAATTTTCGTTTTCATTGTTACTTTGGTAGAAGAATTACGAATATTTACTGGTACATCTCCAGCAAATGTAAGACGTATACCTGCCGCTACAACTTCCATTTCTGTAATCGCAGGAGTTACTCCTAGACTTGCCCCAGCGGTATCAAATCCTTCAAGAACAGTTCCAATTTTAAATGGGCAGGTGTTAAGAGATTTAGGATTATTGACATAGAAAGAATCATGTAATAGAACAAGTTGAGTAGAAAGCGCTGGGTTACCACGAGTTGTCATAAGAATATTAGTTATCCCACCACCTCCAGAAGGAACGGTTAATCCCGTTGAGAATAACGCCCCTGCGTTTGTAATACTTCCAGATATAACAATTTCAGGAATATTAGCATCATTTTGTGTTACAGTAGAGTGCCAAGTTTCATCGAGAGCATCAAATTCAGGAGCAGTAAATACAATATCATTTGCTCCTAGTGCTGCGGTGAGTGAATCATTGAGATGAGTCGCAAGAGCAGCAGCACCACCTATGAAAACTGGAATATTCACAAAAACAGGAGAAACAAAAAGAGCAGCGCTTGTACCACCAGCAGTAACTACTAAATTAGGTCCTGCTGCGTCTATTTGTCCTGTTACTGTTCGCTGAATAAAAGAACCACTTAAGGTTACATTAGCAGCATTTCCATTTGTGAAAATAATTCGTGTAGTAGGATTACCCGCATCTACGTCACAAGTTACATTTTGTCCCATAGTAGTAAGTTGAGCATTAATTTCAACCACAAGAGCAGCAAGGTCAGCATAATTTCCTGTAGTCATAGTTTGATTCGATGCTGCTCCACCTGCTGGTGTTCCTGTAAAAAAATGATTGCCGCCGGGTGCTTGGTAAATGAAATAATTACCAAAAACCATAGTGTTTGTGTCTGCAGCAAGTTCGAAAAGTTCTGCCGCACTTCCAAGAGCAACACAGTTTCCATCTACATCATCCCCATGAAGCATATTAAACACAGACGGAGGATTGAGTTGAAGTCGAATTCGAAGACCTCCTAAAGCCCCAAGAGGAATCACTTGGTCACTGTTAAGAAGACTCGATAGACGAAGTGGTAATTGGATTTTCTGGGATTGATAAGTAGCATTGCCAGTATTCGAAATAAGAGGACTTACAGGTTGAGCATTAGGAGAAACAAAAGGAGTTATTTCTTGGAAATCATTGGTGTAGCATTCGGTCACAGACATACGCTTAAATGTACCGTCCTGTACATCTTGGTCGCTACCATTATTATGACTCATAAGAAGAGAGTTAAGAATATGAGAGTCTTGAATCTCCTCGAGAAGTACCCCATCTTGAAGACTGTAAATACTCATCTGGTTAATAATACCTCCTAGACCCATATTATTCTGAGGACGAATATTATAGGCAACGCCGTCAGTAGAGGTATATTCATAATCAAATGAAAGTACTACATCCGATGCGAGATAATATCCAATTGAACCATGTAGGTCAAAATCGAGTACAGGAGCAGACCCCGCTGTTGAGGCTGCGTTCAGACCATTTTTAGATTTTACAGAGAGAACTGACTGGGGCAGATGTTGAATTTCTGAAGAACTGAATAGAGCACTCATATACTATCTATAAATATAATATTTCTAAATGTTTATTTATACTTCAAAAATTAATTTTTCAATAATTAGTTCAATAACTTAAATAAACATTATATAAATAACTTAAATAAATAAATATATGGTGTATAATAAATAAATATGAATTATCCTATTGAATTTAAATTAGGTAATTATATATTAAGAATGTATGAAGATTTATCGGTTACTAAATACAAAAAAAAATCTAGAAGATTACCTGAAATGTGGAAGCCTATAAAGTTTTATAAAGAAAAAAAAAATAGAAAAAATGACGTGGAAGCAATTTATTATAGATTTGAATTACAAATTGATGGAAAAAGAAAAACTATAAGAAGACATAGATTAAATTATTACGCTCATCATCAAGATTGGGATATATTTGATTCATCATTGGATAATCAGATAGACCATATACATGGAACAGATGCAGGAGATTATATTCATAATTTAAGAATTGTTACACATCATCAAAATCAAATGAATCAACTAAATGCTAAAGGGTATCGTTGGCGTGAAGATAGACAAAAATGGATTGCTTACATTTGTCTTGATAAAAAAAATTTTCAAATAACTTGTGATTCTGAAGAAGAAGCTATTGAAGCAAGAAAACAATTAAAATTAAAATACCATGTCATATAATTTATATTTTTTTATAAAGGTCATTATCAGGTTTCCCTTCGCCCACTTGCTTAGGATTTTTCATAATAAAAGCGTAAGTTCTAGCATAAGACCATTGTGCCTTAGACATTTTATTTTTTGCTACACCTTGTGTTTTTTTCCCATCTTTTGTTCTCACGCTGGACGGATTGCTCGACCATGCCCCACTCCCACGATTGTATACTTGTTGTAATATTGACTTTTTAATTCCTGTTGTTTTCGCCATATCTGATATAGAATGTGATTCATCTTTATCAAATCCATACTTTTTGTTATATTTTGTTTTCCACGACATTAATAATATATGTCAATATATTATCAATGAAAATTTATTTAAACGCTCCCAGTTGGGTTCGAACCAACGGCCTTTCCGTTACTGCTTTAAAATAACAGCGGAATGCTCTACCTACTGAGCTATAGGAGCATAAGTAATTGAATGAATTATTTTTAAGTAGTTTTTCTTTTTTTATTATCTGGTTCTTTCTCTTCTTCTTCTTCCTCAAGTTTTGGGAAGCATTCTTGCATTAATACTTCAAAACATGTTTTACATACATAATCATTTTTATCTTCTAGTTGTATATTACATAAATCACAGTAATGATAAAAAAACATATATATATACAACAATATTTTATTTATGTTTTCTTTTTTTACCAATAATTTTTTCACGGAGCTCGATGGGTGTTAAAATCTTTTCATATTCACATTGACACCGATGTTTGACTTTCACAATTTCTCCTTTACATTCATTTCCATATTTGTCTGTAAATGTTTCACTAAAAATAACTTCACCTTCTTCTTCCATCTCTTCATCAACTAGATGTTCAAAATTATAAATTACTTTTTGATATGCTGGAAGTTCTTCATAGACTTCCTGAACAATTTCATATTTCATATCAGAAATATCACGATTTACTTCACATTCTACACTACTAATGATATCTTCATCAATCGCATCGCAACTTTCTTCTTGATGTTCATATAGTTTATGAATTACAAATTGTTCATGAATTTTATCAAAATCAGTTTTTGTTGTCATAATTTGTTTAGGGTCACGAATCATGTGATAAATCAGAGGACAAAATACAGGTTCAACCATTTCAGAAAGAAGATAAAATCGCCCTCTACGATTATGTTCTCCGTCATTATTTTCATCTTGATTTTCATAATAGGTTTTACCATCTAGTAGTTTACAGACCGCTGCATATGCTCGTGCCGCTGCTCCCCCTACTCCTGTTTTTAATTGAATAAGTTGATAATTATCACCATCTTCTTGGTTTTCTCGTACCGCATCACATACATCTTTGAACTCTTTTTTCATATTAGTTTCGTACCAATTGACTTCATTAGGGCCACTATTAGCATAATCAAATGCCTCTTCAACACATTTTTTAAGAAGAACTTTTTTCAGATTATTGGTATCCATTACATACAATAACGCAGAATCTCTATACACTTATTTATATATATTATAAGTTAATGAATTTATTGACACAACAATATTTAAGAGTTATTATGAATGCTCTCTCTATGGTATTGTTAATACTCTATTACTACTCTTTTTCTAATTGAAATAAATATAGATATAAATTAAAGTTTCAATAATTAAGTTATCGAATATATATTGAAAATATAATAATTATATAATATATGAATACATTTTGGAAGAAGAAAGAACAAGGACATGGGGACTTGTGGGAAACACATATTGACTATTTAAAAATTATTGATAAATTTATTCCTAAAGATATTCAGGTCAATGACCCATTTTATGGCTCTGGATTAGTCAAAACTTATTGGAATGAATTAGGAAGAGATATTATACATGAAAATACTGATTTTTTTACAGAAGACTTCTCTACAACAGATTTTATTATATCCAATCCCCCATTTTCAAAGATTGCTGATATATTGACACATTTATTTATAATCAATAAACCCTTTAGTTTACTAATTCCTCTTCAAAAAATAGCACAAGTGAAAATTCAAAGAATTTTAAAAGAAAAAAATATTCAGGTTATCATATCTGATTGCTATAAAGGATTCCTGACCCCTGAAGGTGAACCCACGAGATGCAGTTCCATGTATATGTGTTGGCTTTGTTATAAAATGGATTTAGAAAAAGACTTAATTTTCTTATAATTAAACATCAAAAATTAATATTTAATAAAACATCAAAAAATAATATTCATTAAACCATCAAAAAATAATAATTCATTAAAACATCAAAAAATAATTTATTGAATTTTCTATTTCAATATCTATTATGTGTATGTATGATTATGTTGTAATGACATATGTTTATCAGATTTTTACTTCCCCTATATAAAAAAAATAAATTAAAAAATATATTTTTCAAATTATAACAATATGTATATTATTATACATATTATACATATTATTAATATATATATATATATACAGTAAGGACAGACGCTATATGGTGTGAAAAATATTGAACGGAGGAAAGGAAATGTATGTATAATCCTATGACTGATTGAAAATATGAAAATATCATTCATTTGATAAATATTCGTGATAGGTATATCACATAATTATTGATTTTTTTTATAATATTTTATGCCTTACCATATATGGTAATAAAAATATTATATTATTAAATAGTTTATTCACTGGGAACAGTAACAAAATCATCATCTTCATCTAGTTCAATATAGTTCATTTTCTTCAAATATTTAAATAATATTTCATAATCGAATTCATAAGTCCATCCACACATATCTCTTTTTTTTGTAATGCCATGATAAGATTTAATTTCTCTTCCAAATTTTTGATGTGTGGTTTCAAATTTATAACCCCCATCTTTTAACCATTTGTTATATTTTAGAAGAAATTGATTTGCTCGAATTTCCTTCAGAGAATCACTGCCCATAGATTTATTATGATTATTCTCATAATATAAATGTTCAAGAAAAAGTGAAACAACAGGGATGGTAGCAGATTGAACTTCCTTGTAAACTTTTGTCTGCACTCTGTCACGAATGGGATTCCATTGACTAATATCACGATTCATTAACATGTCATAAATATCACGAGATTGGCTTTTAAATTTATTGACCATATCATTAAAATAAGTTGTATCATTTGCTTTATCAGCGGAGCATTCGAACATAATGAATCGTCTGTCTGTCATAGAAATTTTAACAGGATTATCATTATTCGAAAAAAAGAAGTATCTTCCCATATTTTGAAGAACAACAGAATTAACACCTTTGGATTCCCATTTCAATTCCTCAGCAGTAATTAAATTCTTAATCTTTTCAGAATTCATAAACATATCTTTGCCCTGAGCTTCATCAAGAATGACCATTAGTTTATTTTGATTTAAATTAAATCTACCAATCACATCATCAGGTTCTGCTGTCTGCAATTTATATTTTCTACCCAGAACTTCATTCGAAAAAGATTCGAAAAAAGAATTTTTACCCACGCCTTCTACTGAACGAAAGACACAGGCAACTCGTGGTAATTCCCCAGTTTTTTGAATCATATGAGCAAGATAATTTAACATATATTCGGTTGCTTCTTCTTCTTTACCACAGAGAAGATTTAAATGAAATGTAAACCATGATATATTTTGACCAGTTGCTATTCTTAATTCTGCTTCGAGTCCAGTGAATGTATTAAAAACACTATCAGGACAAATTCTAGGATAAGGAAGGAAATCAACACGCTGATAGGTTCTGATATTAATATCATCCAGCCACTCATTAACAAATTTTATTTTTGTTTTTCCACTCATTTTCATAAGAATATTATTATAATGGTCTTTGAAATCTTTATAATTCACTAATCGAAATGAACCTTCACCGACTTCAAGAATAGAAGATGGGTTCATAACCTTAGCATGATATTGCTCAAATTTCTCTGCTTTGTTATTATATTCTGTATTGAATAATAAAGTAGAATTATATTTCATAATCTTCGAAATTTCTTCTTGTTGTTCTTTGTTAGGTTTATCATAGGAAGGGACTTTTAATTGTTCGGGTTTTTCAATCCAAGTGGTATTTGCTACTTGTATCATATCCATGTTATCTTGTTTGATACTATAAGCATTTATTTTGTTTTCTTTATCAATGTCTAATCCTAATGTCATAGGTTTTACTTCAAATTGCACTCTGTAATTTTCCTTTTCAAAACAATAATCAGAAAGATTTTTCAATAGGTCATCAGGTATTTCCTTTTTACGAATTAAAATCCCATCAAAACATAAAGTATCTACTTTATATTTATTTCTATTAAAAAACTGAACTGTATGTTGAATAATATTATTTTCAATATCACCTAATACATAAGACATAGTGGTAGCAATAGGACTATCTTTTCCTGTGATATTTTGTTCTTT
>Ga0181379_1000699_pt1 | contig 16139 bp, 20 predicted proteins | sample 2SPOviralmetaG_FD_130115 | JGI IMG/M metagenome (GOLD analysis project Ga0181379, IMG submission 130115) | Marine viral communities from the oligotrophic San Pedro Time Series (SPOT) site, San Pedro Channel, CA, USA - 2 SPOT_SRF_2009-07-10 | ecosystem: Environmental > Aquatic > Marine > Strait... | reverse complement strand
TCCAGGGTTAAAGGTTGGATCTTTGTCTTTAAAGTTGCTATTGTAGTACTGTGTTTGATGCATTTGGTATTGTTCACCTTCATGCTCTAATTCGTGATATTGAACGTGAACAAACATTGGTGCGTATTGACCCATTCTAGCTTTGATAGGACTCTTATCATGTGCTTTTAAAGCTTCGATTGCATCGTTTTCACTAGCTACTCCTTTAGGTAGTAGGTCTGCAAATAATTGCTTATTAAACATATCTGGAGATCTTCCGGCAACATTGTCTATTAATTCAGCTCCTTTAAATCTATCATCTGTGAATTCTTTTAATGGTTTTTTATCTTTATCTTTTTTCTTTTTAGCCCCGTAAGCTTTTTTAACAGCATCTCCATAGGCTTTCATAGATGTATCATCAAACTCATTGACTACATCTTCTTCTTCATCATAGTATTCTTCAATCTCTTCGATGATAGATTCTAATGTAGTATCGTACCTATTTGCACTTGAACCGAAATCAAAAGCTCCGTATGCATCTGCTTTAGATAACATTCTTGGGAATGACTGTCTAATAATTTCTCTAGCTTCTTCTCCTTTTTGAGCAACATCGTCTAAGATATTTTGGAGTTCAACTAGTTCATTTCTTTGATCTCCTGATAGTTCTGTTAGTTCCTGACTATGGTGTGTACCGGCTACTGCTTGATCTAAATGTTTTTCTAATTGTTTCTTTTTAGCAGTTAAATCTTTTAATTGAGATACTACTGATTTATCACCGGCTTTATACTGCTTTACTAATTCTTTCATTTTAGCAACAACTTGACCGTGTGCTTTTTGAATTTTAGCTGCTTTTATTTCATCTATATTTTTACGTCTTGGGTATTGAGTTGACATATCTCTTAAGTCCCCAACAACTGATTGCATTGCTTTAGCTAATGTTTCAAACTGATCAGCAGTAACTTGAATATAATCTCCTCCAAATTCAGTTTGTGATGGTACTGTGATTTGTACCATTACTCCTCTTTTACCACCAGAGAATCTTTTTATTTGCATACCGCCTTTATCGTATAGTTCAGTACCTTCGTTTAATTCTTCATCCATAGGTCCTTCTATCTTGTCTCCTTTTTTGTAAACCGGTTCTAATCTATCGTGATACTTATCATCTACATCGTCCATAGCAACTAATTTACCATGTTTGTCCGAATAGTATAAATCTTTAGGAGCAATTGTACCAGGTTTGTAGTCTCCATATCCTTCTTCTAAAGCTAACTTATCAATAAGAGGTTGTTTTTCTTCTGAATCTAAATAATGGTATGCTGCAGACATGTAGTCTCTAGCTAATATTAATTTCTTTTGCCACCAGTTAGGAAAATCTACTTCTCCATCTACTTGATCATATTGAGCTAATTTCTTTGCTAATTTAGCAGCATAAGTAGCTGTTTCAAAAGCAGATGACTTTAACATACTAGGCTCATCATCTTGATGTCCTATGTCTAAATCTTCTCCTAAAGGTCTTCCGTCATCATCATATGCTACTCCATGATCTTCTTCATCATCTTTCTGTTCTTGATCAGGATCGTAGTCTTCATCCATATCTCCTGAATGATCTACTACTTCAATATCTTGAGACTGTAAATCCATTACAGCATCATATACAAATGCTCCGCCGTCAACGTCTGGTTCAGTATAAAAGTCTTCTGCATCTCTTCCTTCTGGATCATCGTAATAATCGAATCCGTCTTCATGTCTAAATATAAAGTAGAATATTACATTACCAGCTCCATCATTATCTACTATTTCCATTTTTACGTAAGTAGAATCAATATTTTGGCTTAGTATAGCTTCTGCTTTTTTATAATCTCTTCTAGATACTTTTAAGTAGTGGTGATCGTCTCCTTCTCCTTCGTTTACTACACCGTTAGCTACATCTTCAATCTTTTTAACGTGACCTTTTAAATAATGTATTTTGCCAGCTTCAATACCTAAATCTCTAGATAAATGAATAATTTCGTCTCTTAATTGATTAGCTACTTTAACATGTCTTTCGTCAGCTTTATTTGCTTTTAAGACTGCTTTTTCTAATTTAAATAATTGGTCATGTTTAAACGTCCACTCTCCTAATTCTTCGGGTGATTTACCTCCTTCGATTAATTCATCTCTTAAAGCTTCAGCTCCTGGGCAAATATCAAAATGTTTAGGTTCTGTATAATAGTCGTAATTTACTTCGTTTACTTCTTCTTCGTTTAAAGATTTAAAGTGTTTTAATAACTCATTTGCTAGTACATCTCTGTTTACGATTGGTTCTCCTGAAGGTTTAACGCCTACATCTACTAACTCTTTATCGAACGAAAAATCTACTAAATGTAATGAATCGTCTATAATATAGAAAGAAAATTCATCCATACCTTTTTCACCTTTATAAACTACCTCAACATCAAAGCTGTTAGGTTCAATTCTTTTAGCTTTCATTCTTGCTAATTCATCACCTGCCTTCTTTAAAGATATAGCCAAAGCTTTACCTACCTCTACTGCTATTTTACCGGTTTCATTTTGATTAAATTCAATACCTGAGTTTTTATCTAATCTGTCTAGTTCTTTAAGTGATTGGCCTTTTGCAGTATCAATTCCAGTTATATTAGGATCTTTTTTAAGGTCCATAGCAGTTTTTCTATCCATTTGTACAGCTTTAGTATCGCCGCCTTTGGTAGAGATAAACATAGTTTCCTCTTTTTCTGCTAATTGTTTTTGAAGTGATTCTTTTAAAGTATTTAGATTGCTAATACTCTTGGTTGTATAAGATGTTTCTAACTTTGAGGATTTGGTGTTATGCATTGATTGTAATGCAGTTTCAACCTCGGTTAGACGTTTTTTGATTTCATCGTACGTCATCGTAGTGTGTTTTATAATATAGCTATATAAATAAATAGATTAATCTTCCCAAATAACGTTCTTAAACTTTTCAGGGGATAATCCAAAATAATCTGTTCTCCATTGGGTTTGCTCAAAGAAATCTAAATCATACCATTCATTCTTCTTTTTCCATAGCCTTTTAGCTATATCGTCCCAATCTTGTTTAACAACAAACTCTTCTATCTCTTCTTTCTTTTCCATTACATGGCAGAAATTAAAAGAATCCCATTCATAGTGAAAAACTTCAAAAACTGCATCTGGAGATACATAATCTATTGATATATCTATTCCCCATTTTGGTTTCATTTTGACTAATTTCCATAACATTGGATTATATTCTTGTGCAATATACTGTATTTGTTCTAATGCTACAGAATAAAATCCTTTTCTTTCAAATAAATCAGAATGATTAATATGTGCTCCTTCTTTCTTATCCCAAGTAATCCAATCGTATCTTAAACAATCTTCATGTCTTCTTTCGATAGGTCTATAACCATTATAAGAAAGGAAAGCCTGTTCGGCTCTAGTTAAATGATAACCATTTTGATCAAATAAATCCACACAGTTAGTATCTTTTAAAACTTCTATTTCTTCGGTTGGGTCCAAAAAGTATGCGTTTCTGTGTAGTTTATTTTTAGATATTTTCATTCTTTTTTCCTGATTTCATATTGGCACACCAGTGATACATTTTACCTTTCTCACCGCCGTACTTTTTAGCTTTTGATCTCAAGCTAGTCACGGAACCTTTACAACTAGCTCCAGATTTTTTTACTCTACCTGGTCTAGATTTACCTTTTACTTTACCGTCTTTAAAGTTTTCTTGTAAAACTTCTCTTATAATTTCCGTTATTTGCTTTCTACTAAATTGCATTTCTTCTTTCTAGTTCTCTTTTAATAACGTTTTTCTTTCTTTTATAAGAAGGGTTTTCGTAATACTTTTTTAATTCTTCTGTAGATGTGTTACTAACTGTGTAATGTTCCCAAACCCAATTATTGGTCATTTTACCATTTTTATCTCTTTTATACTTCTTAGAACTGGGTTTGATTTTTACAGGCATTTTATTTTAATTTTTTGATTTTTTAGGTCCTTTTCTACATTTATATTTTTTATCAGTTGTGCACCAGTACTTACCGTACTTGCAATTCATTTCATCGATAGTCTCTTCTTTTACACCTTTCCAGATTTCTCCTCTTCTACAACGAACAACTGCCCCAGAGGCGTATGCTGAAGGCCAGGTGTCATATTTTCTTTTTGCTATTCTAGTACATCTATCATCTTTCTCCATTAGAACCTCTTTACCTTCTCTTTCTTGTAATAGACCTACAACTAGATTTTTAATATCTTCTTTAGTCACTCTTTTCCAATCAAAGCCAGTACCTTTTATAGTTGAACCTGCCTTAGGATCTGATCCAGCAAACTTGTCTGCTTTTTTGTAACCAGAACCAAATGGTGCTGCTTTTCCATCATGATTAGGTGCTACATTTTCTTTATTATATTGAGTTACTGGAGGAACTTTAGATCTTTGTTTATCTTTAGGATCACTTAATCTAGCTCCTCTTTCTTGAGCATCTTTAGTTAATCTTCCTTTTACTAAGTTACCTGATTTAGTAAAGTAATGCCCTTTTGGAGCCCCTTTAGTTTCTCCTTTTAGAGCTTTACCTGCTTTCTTTGCATCTTTGTAAGCATTAGAATTACCATGAGATGATTTCTTTCCTGCTTTCTTTTTAGCATTTATGTTAGCCCAAAGGCCTTCTTTCTTTACTGTTGCTTTTTTTGTATTCTTCACGACTGTCTTTCCTTTAGCTCCTGCTTTCTTTTTCTTAGCAGCAGTAGCGGCTCTTTGGCCTTTAGTTAAACTTTGTGCTTTTGCTTTCGGTAAGCATCTATCAGGGTTCTTTTTATTCTTAGAAGTTCCACAAGGTCCAGCTATATTACCAGAAGAAGAGATGCGTACCCACTTCTCTTTCTTAAACCAGTCTCTTAAAGACTCTATTATAATTTCTTCTATGTTAGCTGGGACTATCATTATCCTCCTATTTTAATAACTTCAGATAAAAGTTTAATTACAACACCTGCAAGCACTGTAAAAATAATCCAGAGTGCTTTATTGACTCCATCCCTCCATCTTGACAGATCTTGAACTTCAGACATTTTGTCAGCAAACTCTTTATCTCCTAATTCCATTTTTCTCCTGAAGGCTGTGTTTTGATTTGTCTTAACGATTACCCCGTCTTCAGGATTGAGTAATGTATACTTTAACTCCGACATATCTTCTTTTAAATCCTTAACATCTTCTAACATTGCCTTTAGTTCCCCATTAGGCATATGTTTCTTAATATGTAAAAGCTCTGATAATACGGATTCTAGCAGCTCTTTTTGTGTCATAATGCTTTGTAAATAGTATTGTAAATATAAATATAAATATATACTAATCCAGCTTACTCTTCAAGTAGTCTAGATATTCCTTTAATTTATCTGACATCTCTGTTTTAACTTGAGAAGAATTAGATTTCCATAACTCTACATCACCCTGTTCGGTAACAATATTTATTTCATCGTCCATATATTCTTCTAGCTGCTGCTCGACATCATTCACAAAAACTTTAATATTTCCTTTTTGCTTTTGACGAATATACTCATCTAATAAACCTGCTTTTCTGAGTTCATCAGTATAATCCATAGTACAGTTAAAGCACATCTTATTTATCTTATACGTCTGTTTAGATAAATGGTAGTTCATAGGACCTCCACATTTTGGACATTTTAAAGGAATTTGAACTGCTTTTTTGGCAGAATCTAATTTAGTAATATTCTGCTTGATTCCATTTCTTATAGTCCACTGTCTACCTCCTTCTTCCCAGACATCTCCTTCCTTATATCGATTAGAAGATTTTTTATATCCTGATTGAGATTTAGTTTTAGATGTATAGTCTTTATTTACTATATTTCTTATTCTCTGTACGTCAGCTTGTTTAAACTCTTTTTTGAGAGTGTTATCACTCATAACCTAACTCTTTTAGTCCTTGAATAGCAGGACCAATATCACCACCTTTTACTCTAAAAGCGATTCCACCTTTTGCTATCCACTCTTTAATATTTGATTTTTTATCGTCTATAAGAATGCTATTTTCATTAGCATATCTTTGTTTGTCTGCTGAATAAGCCATTATTACTTTAGGCTTAGGGTTTAAATTATTTTTAGCCCAAAGTTGTTTACCGAGTCTAGAACCATTATCTCTAGAAGGAGAAGTTAATAGATCTGGATTATATTTAGATATAAAGCTCCATAACTCTTTACCTTGAGGCATCCAATCCATTCCAACCCAGAACCCTATACCTACTATTTTGTCAATGAAGTTCCAAAACTCTTCTATACCGAATATAGCTTCGAAATCTTTAGGTTTAACTACCTTTTGAATATCCTTCATAGGGTAGTAATCAGGACCTACCTCATTTAATTTTTGATGAAATCTCTTTTCGAAATCTGTTAATACACCGTCCATATCACAGTATATTTTATATGGAGGAGTTTCTTTTTGTTCCGGAAGCGGATAAGCTTCTAATAAATCTACAATACTTGTATTCATATAACCTTTATTTAACTATAGTTTCTATATTAAATATACGAACTTTCATACAATTTTCCAACTTTTTTATTAGTTTTTTAATGAATCTTCCCAGTTGCGAAAAGTAATGTTTCCTAATGTATATGCTTCTTTTTCTAATTCTAATAACTTAGAATCAGCATTTGTATCTTGTGTTTGAATATTATGTAAGGTACCTTGTAGGTTCTGCATATGATGAATCATTTCATGAGCATACGATCTTACAATATCTTTATCATGTCTACCGGTAACGTATAGTACTATCTCTCTAGCATTAGGATCGTAGTATGCTGTTTTACCAAAAAAGTTAGAAGCATTTGCTTCATCTTTTCTTAATTTAACTTCTGGTAAAGGAGTTATATTCATTCCTAATTCTAACATATATTCAGTCAGAGAAGTAATATAATCTTTTAATTCAGGTTTAGATTGTTCTACCCCTTCTTTCATTTCTGGATGAAACATAAACTTAACAATAGTGGCATCTTTTGCTACTTCTTTACCGTCTATTTCTATTCCAATTGGATAAGGTTTAGTTTTATCATCAGCCCAATAAGCTACGTCGTAACTTTTATCTTCATTACTTGTTACTAATAAACCTCTATTATAAGTGTCTTCTTCTGCTTGAAGTACAACCATTTTACCGGTTGGTAAAATCATATCACCCATTAGTCGAATATCTCCTTCGTCATATCCGTCTTTGTTATATCGGTTTTCTTCTGTAAAGTATCCTTCTACGAATCCTTCGATATTAGATGATAATATTTCTGCTACAATTTTATCTTTCAAATCGTTAAGTATATTTAGTATTTCTTCTCTAGATAAATCTTCAGGAAAAAAGTCTATTATAGTATCTAAATTACCTGAAAGTATGCTCTTTCTAAAATCTGTTGCTCTTATTCCTGAACCTGGTTTAGAAGCAAGGGCTAGTCCTTGTACGTTAGGTGCATTTTTAAATGTAGTAACTCTTCTCAAATCTACGAAGTCGTCTTGTGATCTTATCCCTGTTACTGCTACAAATTCAGTTTCAGGATCTGCTTGTGCATAATCTTTTGCAGCAAACATTGGATTCTTCTGTCCGTCTAAAATTTCTACATTACCTAAATATTTAGCATAGATATTCCAAATACTTAATGCTTCGTCTTTATCTATACCATTTCTTTCTCCTGCACCTACAAATACTATAACTTTATTTATATCAGGTTTTTCATTAGATTTGCCAGAAACTAGATCTGCCCCTTTTTCTTTATAGTTGTCTTTATCATATATAGAACCATTATAAGAACCGTCGAGTAAAGATTTTACTACGTTAAAATGACCTCTATGAGGTGGTTTAAATGCTCCTGGGTATAGTGCTATCATGCTAAAAATGCTTGTACTTTTTGATCTATTTCTCTAGGAGTTGAATGTTTAAGTTTTTCTTGAAAAGTAGGGTTATAAATCATATCGATTATATTATCTAAAACTGCATCATAATCTGCATCTCTTTTTACTTTTTTATCTCTATACTTTTTTACTGCATCTCTTAATTTATCTTGACCAGGACCTACTCCATTCTTTCTATATGCTTTTAAAAATTCTTGCTTAATAGCTTTGTCTTCAGATCTATTACCTTTATTCCAACTAACGCTACCAACATGCTTTACAAACTCGTCCTCTTCTTCTTTAGACATTTCTACTGGTGTAAAGAAAGAAGAACCTCCTATATCGTTTTCTTCATTATACCTTTTTAGATAATCTTTAACTCCAGATACTCCTGCTTTAGCAGCAGTATTGAATGCTTCTATTTCACTGTTAAATGCTCCACCTCTATCACTAACATGTATTGATAAATTACCTTTTAATTTTGTATTGTAATCTTCAATTTGTTGATAAATATTTCTCCAAGTAGACATCACTGCATCTGCTGGTACGTTTCTTTTTCTACCTTTGAAGTTTGAAATATAAGAAATCATAGGATGTGCATATACCATAACCATATATACATCATAACCTAGAGAAAGTAACTTGTCTAAGTTTTTCTGAAAGCCAGCTCCAGAAGCAGTAGTATCCCAAACAAAGCTAGTTTTGTCTTCTGCTGCTGCCATTGCGTCCTTGGCTGTTTGATTGGACGCTGGACCTAGTTTGTTGTAGTACGGATGATCCGGATCCTCTATATACCTGTCTGGGTTGAACTGGGTTAGAGAGTCTAGGGACAACTGGTTTAGGAGGTACGTTTTGCCTGTTCCAGCTCCTCCCGCCATTATTACTGCTTTCGGGCCTCCCGTAGCCTCTAGGATTAGTTCTGATAGTTTGATCATTATTACTGTTATTAATTATTCTTACGTTAAGACCATTTTCTTTAAATTCGTTAACGATTCGATTGATATTTTCGTCATTAACGTTGTTTCTAGGATTATTATACCTTCTAATAATACTATTACCAATAGTCCTATTATTATAATTAGCTATATTACTCCCTCTTCTTCCATTAATATAAGCAACACTGTAGTTATTATCTCTTGAGTTCCATATATTAGTATGCCAAGGATCGTAAGGTCTATTCCATCCATAATAAGAGTAAGGTCTATTCCATGAGTTCCAGCCCCATGAATTATATCTAAAAGGGTACCCAAGCGCCCAATCGTGCCAAAAAATATGACTGTGGAAATATACGTCAAATCTATTATAAGGTCTCCAAATGCCGTCTAATCTTGGATTACTCCAATACCAAGAATAAGGTTGATTCATAGCATATTGAGCAAAGTCCCATCTAAATCTAAAATCATTCCTCAATTTTCTTCTAAGGTCGAACATAGAAGCAATAGTATCAATTTTAGTTAAAGAAGGTACTGTTATGATGTCTCCGTATATTGGGTCTGTAGCTGCATGATTTAAAGCAGCATATCTGAAATTAACACCACAGGAGTTAAATAAAAAAATACAACCTATTAGTATTAATAATCTTTTCATAGTTTTAGTGTAGTTGGGTAACTATTATAAATAGGTTCAACATTGGGGTTTTCTAAACTATACAGTTTGTATATTGTTTTGAATAAGTCAAAATTATAGTCGATTTCATCGATAACTTTTATCTTCCAACCTTTACCTTGGTATACTCCTTCTTTCTTTGAAGGACCTCTTGATTGAGCTTTTAACCAAATAATTCCAGTTCTTTGAATCTTTATACCTTTTGATTCTTCTAAAGCTTTTGCATAAGAAGCTAACTGTAAATCGTAAGATTTATGAATACTATTAGAGGTTTTAATATCTAACAGCCAAACTTCGCCATCCATTTTTACAACTAAATCTGCTGTACCTGCATACTTATGTTCATCAGAGTAAACAAAATCTTCTGCTGATATAAGTTCTGGTTTATAAGTTATCCAAAAATCATGAAACTTTAAAATCATTTCCCATACTAATTGGGAATATTTAGCATTTCCATAGTTGTCCATCCATGAAACTTCTTCTCCTTTTACTAACGCTTCTGCTGCCTCATGAACTTGAGTACCCTCTTTTCCAGCTCTTCTCATAATAAGATCGGCACTATGCCCAACGTCCTTAAGCCATGACTCAAAGAACTTATTTTTGGGCATATATTGGAGTATGGTAGTTACAGATGGGTAGTATACTCCTTCCGATCGTTTATACACTCTTCTATCTAAAAAATTAATCTGCTTTAACTCTGGTTGGAAGTCCAACCTCTTTTTCTCGTTTTGTTCGAGAATATTCATACCTTGTTTTATCATAGGTTTAATTTATGCAGCATTAAACGAGACAGGTCTAATTCCTCTGCTAATTGTATATGTTCGGTAAAAGTTCGAAATCCCATTTCGGAAGGATCTTTATCCTCCATCTCAACTATAAAAACTCTTTTACCATTATTTAAAAATTGTTCTGCCATTTGTAATGCTCTATCTTTAGCATCATTATCTAAAGCTATATAAATATCTCTTACATTGCTAGTAATTATCTTCTTATAAAGTGCTTTACACACACTCTTACCCAGTATAGGAATAGCGTTTCGACGTATTGCAATAGCATCAAATACTCCCTCGCATATAATAATAGGTGCATTCCAGTTAATCAGGTTTTCGAAGAATATTATGTCTTTGGAAGCTTCAGGATTTTTGTACTTAAAGTAGTTGCCATCAAAACTTCTTGCAACAAAAAAGTTGAGCGTACCGGATGTAGTATAACTTGGGACAATGACTCTTCCTCCATATTCTCCAGTTGTTGCGTATCCAACACCGTATTTAATAAAATCATTGTCGGTAAGTCCTCGTTCATATAAGTATTTTTTAACTATATTAGCAACTACTGATGTTATTGAAGCGGAATACAGTGGTTGATATTCCTTCGGTAGTTCTACTATAGATAGCTGTTTATATTCTATTTGTGATCCTCTTGGTACATACTTTAGTATTTCATTAGCTGTTTCTCTAGGAGTTTTTAACTGTTTAAGAAGTGATCTGATTGTACGGCCTTTGGTTTGACAAACCCAACATTCCCAAGGATTATGACCTTCTTCATTAGTAGACATTTTAATCTCTAACTTAGGTTTATGGTGATTGCAAAAGGGGCAATGAAAGGCGTAATTATCTCTAGCTCTTTTATGAGATTTACCTAATATATTTTCAATAGAGCCCAGTAGGAATGTATAATCCATACGTTGTTCTGTAACTAGTTATACTATAATATAAGAAGAATTAGTCTAAATATCAACTAATTTTAGGTGTTTTTTCTGATTTACCATAACATTTGAAGGTCTTATATCTAGTTCATCTGGGTCTATCCCGTATCTAGAAGCTTCTTTTTCAACTGCATCAACCCATTCTTCCGGAATGTTACCTTTAAATTCTCCTAGAACTTCCATCTGTATAATACCTAATTTAGGGTTAATAATTTCAACATCATATATTTTAGCGAAATTATTTGTTTTTTTACCTTTAAGTAGTTCTGCGTGTTCTAATTCGATTTCGTCTGTTGTAACTTTATAAACTCTACCGTTTAGTAGATAAGCTGATCCGTAGTCCCCAGATCCTAAGTGTTTACCTCCTTGATCTAATAACCTATCTACCTCCTTTTCAAAATCAGGATCGTAATATAAAATCTCTCCTAATATTACGTGTGATAGTCTCATAATTAATTAGCTTACATCCATTACATCATCATGATCTGCTTCTATACCTTTTTTTCTAAAAGCAGCGACGATTTTATCTAGTTGAGTTGTATCGTAGTTTCTTGGTAATTCTAAACCTGTTTCTTGCATTACATACTCTTGAGCATCATCAGAAAATCTTAATTTTTCTCTCCAATTAGCAAAACCGGTGTTAGGGTTAACCTTACCGTCATAAAGGTAGAGTCCATAAAATTGTCCATAGTCTGTATAGCTAATAGTAATTTTAGTTACTTTAAAATCTATATTTACTTCAAATAATACTTTACTTAATTTCATCTTCCTTGACCTCTATATTTCTTTTTATAATTTACACTTCCTTTTGATCTAGAATTTTTCGTTTTAGCATGTATACCAGGTCTCTTTTTTTTAACCTTGGCAAAAGCACCCGCTAAATAAGTTCTAGCCATTAGAGTTTATATATTTTTACTTTAAGATTCCCCGTTCCTTTTACTAAACGGTGATATGTCTCTTTTGGTATAAATAGTTTATTTTCTGATAATAACTGTGGTACCTCGTTATCGAGTTGAAATTTCCAATCTGTTTCATGCATAGCTTGAACTACTCTATCTTCTTTATCTCTATGCCAAACAAATTCAAAAGTAGATGTATTAGAAGAAAATTCTCTAATAACATAATCTTTTGTAACCGATTCTGTATAAGGTCTGTTCATTATGATGCTACGTGTCTAAGTTCCCAATTGTTGGTCATTGAAGTCCAAGAAAAACTGTAGAGAGATTGGCTAGTAGTTCCCGAACCAAATGTAGTCACGAACGAACCGTTATTATTATACCATACCCAATTACCAGCAGATTTACCATAAGAAAAGTTATAAGCGTAAACAGTCATATAGCTATAATCAGTATAACGAACTCCTCTGGTATAGAATTTAAAACCAAAATTTGATTCTGATGATGTAATATAAGTACGGTTAGTGATTGTTGATGATCCACTTTTCCATACTACTCCCTGATTACTACTGGGGTAAGAAACTCCAACGTTGCAACCATCCGAACTGAGAACTAAAAATCTGGTTAATGTTTGATTAGTCCCGTTATAACTTGTAAAACCATTAGTAGTAGAAGAACCTCTTAAAGCTAGGTTAGATTGTGAGTCAACATTTTGAGGTCCGTTGACATTCATATTATTCAACGTCTTAGCAGTAGAATTATTAGTTACATGCCAATAGTTTAACGCACCATAATTCTTAATGGTAGTGTCAAGAGAAACATTTGTTAAAGCTGGTGTATATACTCCCATACTGGTTTAGATTTTACCAGTAACCGGAGAAGTTAGAACTTCCCCCTAAAGACTTCCAATATCTACCGATATTACAAGACCAGTAACCAGCTTTTGTTTTATCTTTTTTCTGTGCACATTTATGTCTAGCAGCAAAGGATGCTCTAGCACCTTTTTGTTTAAACTTAACTGAAAGACCTGTATCTCCGAATGATACTTTCTTTATGTTACCTGTTTTAGGGTTCTTAACATAAACGTAGAATTTTTTAGAACCACCTCTCTTAGGTTTATTAAGTTGTACTTTTTTACCTCTATATTCTGCCTCTGGAATATAATCTACAGAAGCTTTTAACATTTCAAAGCCGTTGTAATCGAAAGATTCGTTTTGTAAGGATACTACTTTTCTAAACTTCTCCATATTAATCTTACCTCCGATAGATTCTACTAATTCTTTGATCATTTCAAAATCAATCATCTCATCTATAGAAGCTGCTTCGTCGATAGTATCTTCATTTTCGATCATTTCATCGATTAAGTTACCGATTTCAAACATTGGATTATAGTTTGGAGATACCATTGGTAAATCTAAAGGTACTCTCATACCATTATAGTCCCCGTACTCCCCTATATCAGTAGTTTCTAATAATAAAGTATCTTGTTCGTTTAGTTCGATTTTACCGTCTCTCCATGCTTCTCTAGCTTCTTTGAATAATTGTATAAAGGCATTAGAGCTATAACGGTAGACATGCTCGGATAAAGTCAGACCATTATCTAAATGGTATTTTAATGATGGGTATCCGATAAGTTCTTTTAGTTGTATCATTGGTCGAAATCTTTTCTATAAAATTTTCCTAGAATATTGTCGTTAATATAATTATCACGATTCTCTAGTACTTCATTTATAAATAGGTATTTGCACTCAAAATATGTTAATTGCTTCTTATTCTGAACATAGTGTATTATCTTTCTTTCAAAGTCCATGGGAGAACCTTCTTTGACTAATTTTAGGATATCTTTATGAGAACCGTAATAATCTTTCCAATCAGATTCAGTTACTACTTTCTGTTTAAGAGGAACTCTACCTCCTATACCTTTAGCTTTTCTTTCTTCTCTTAAAGCTTCTAAAGCTCTTTTACCTAGTCTTTTATTTCTTTCAAAAAATAATACTTTCTTTCCTAAGTACCTTTTACCGCTAGGTCTATGAGTAGTTTCGTAAATGAATCCATACGTACCTTCTGGCATGTCTGATATTTCAGTTACAAGTCTGCTTTTGTATGTCCATCCTGGTACTGTTACCATAATCTTTAAATTTAAGAAATTAATTTAAGAAAAACAACTATAAGAATAGTAATGATTTATAATACATTCGATTTGTCGCCGGAATCTTCTTTTAAAGCTGTGTTATGAACTAAAATTCCTGCTGCAAAATAATTATCGACTTGTTCAACATCTAAATTTCCTGTTTGTACATCTTCAAATATGTGTTCAATACTTGTAACTTCTACCCATTCTAAGTTAGAATTAAATATACAGTTACCTGCTTTTAAGTATCTTATCATTTCCCAAGTGATAGTATCTCCTCCTTTTTTAACTAATACTGGGTGTTCATTAGTTATTTTTAAATTATTGTTGATCAAGTAGTAGAGTGGGTTACTACCTAAATCATTACCGGCTACAGTTGAAACAGTTTTTTCTCCAAATACTCTGTATCTAGTATACCAGTCAATCCAGGCTTCTTCTTCCAAACTTAGACCGTCTATATTATAAGAAACTACTTCATCGCCCGCTACAACGTCCTCTATAGGTTTAAAAGTACCATCAGCCATTTCTATTAAAGTACCGTATACTAAACAGCTGCCGCCGCTACTACCACCGCTATTTCCACCGCTACTACCACCGCTATTACTTGTAGCGTCATTTCCTCCGTAAAAGTCATCGAAAGCTATTTCCCCGCTTGTTGGTATTGAACTATTAGCTGTAGTGCTTGGGACATTAGTACCTCCTTTATAGTATTCGTTTATATTAATAGGGTTTGATCCTCCAAATTCATCTTGGATATCATCTAAACTCATTGTACCGGATGTTTGTAATGCCATGGTAGTTAGTTTTTAGATTCTAACTTTTTCTCTAAATCGGCAACTTTAGCAGATAATTCTTTTATAGCTTCTACTAGAATAGGTGTAAGTTTTTCATATCTAACTCCGTAGTATCCTCCTTTCATTTCTCCAACCATTTCTGGGAATACTTCTTTAATTTCTTGTGCTATAAATCCTATATCATTTCCTTCAAAAGAATGTACTACGTCATTTCCTTCTTTCCAATCAAATCTAGTACCTCTAAGTTTTAATACTTTAGATAATGAACCATCTAGGTTTATTATATTTTCTTTTAGCCTTTCATCTGATGAAACAAATGCTGTTATATTACCTGATGCTTCGATCGCATCTGCTTTTAGTTTCCCTCCTTTAACTTCAAAAATAGTTTCAGTTCCACTTAAGGTACCAGTTAATCTTGGAGCTCTTACAAACTTATCAGAATCAGAAACAACCTGTAAACCACCAGCTTTTAATTCTACGAAGTTACTTGGAACTGCTACTGATAGTATTGTATCGTATGATCCGCCAAAAGAACTAAAAGTATTAGATTGACTTGATCCAATAGAGTGTGCTCTATACTGGTAGGTTACGGTACCGCTTGCACTGGTTGTTTGAGCTCTACCAGATGATGCATTTATAATCCATTTATATCTAAAGTGTATATTACCTGATGCATTAACGGGTATATTAACTACCTTATTGGATGAGCCTGAGTATGCGTATGAAGAAGTGCTTGTGCCGTTTCTTGTTGCATTACCCCATGTTAAACCATAAGTCGGGTTGTGGTTAACTATATTATTTGCTATATAATTAACTTTTTTAGGTACTTTATAAGAACAAACTTTTAAAGGTTCTTTTATTAATTCTCTTTTAGTTACCGTTACTAGTTCAATACTTTCTCCTGTATCAACATAAATTTGAGTTTCACCGGTAGTAATAGTCTCTACTTTAACTACACCTGCTCCATCTGTCCAAAAATTGTGACCGGCAGTAACTTTTAGTATGTTTCCTCCTGCTTCTACTTCCCAATGTTCTTCTACTTCTCTACCACCTAACGTAGTAGGTTCCATACCTATAAATTCTGAATTAGATTCATCCCATACTTTTAAAGTATCTTCTTGAGTTACATCTTTAGCTGGTTTAGTGGTACC
>Ga0181379_1000695_pt1 | contig 16177 bp, 11 predicted proteins | sample 2SPOviralmetaG_FD_130115 | JGI IMG/M metagenome (GOLD analysis project Ga0181379, IMG submission 130115) | Marine viral communities from the oligotrophic San Pedro Time Series (SPOT) site, San Pedro Channel, CA, USA - 2 SPOT_SRF_2009-07-10 | ecosystem: Environmental > Aquatic > Marine > Strait... | reverse complement strand
GGAGCGAAACCGATGGCGTGAATGAGGATATCCGCTTTCTTCCCAGGGTTTGCGGCTGAAAAAGCTGTGAAGAATTCCTGCGTCGTAGCGTCTTCTGCAACGTCGAGAGGGTAGAACCCACCAATCGCTGGAAGTTCGTCTTTCAACTTGAACACCCGGCTCATGAAACGCTTCTGATAACCGAGGTACAAGGTGACCCCAGCCGCTGCTAATTGTTTGCAAATGGCCCAAGCGATGGAGTCTTCACTCGCAACACCGAACACAAAGGCCGTTTTACCTTCTAGACCAAGCATGAAAAACACTCCGTGGGGATTAGGTGTAGTCCGCTACACCAAGCCTTTGAGTGTTCCTCAAGAAATCGTGGCACATCGGCCGAGTTCAGCACCTCAGAAACGGCACGGAAACGCTTCATTTTTACAAATCTGCAAAGACATCATCGAAGTCGTCAATTTCTTCGCCATCATCATCAGCAAAAAGGTCGTCCAATTCCGAGAGATCAAGTTCGTCGTCATCTTCAGGCTCATCTTCCAATTCCACTGGAGGGACATACATCGGTTGAGCGTTGGCCTTTCGACGGAGGGTTTTGGCAAGTGCAATGACAAACACGAGACCAAACAAGACAGCGGCAGCGATGCTTCCGTAGAGCACCAAGGTGTCTTTGTTGACTTCTTCGAGCCCACCGCCCAAACCTCCTGCTGTCTTTCCGGCCTCCATTTGAACGGAGATCGAAATTTCACTCACTGGAGCAGATGCGTCGTTATCACTCTCCGCTTGGAATTGAATTTGGTAGCGAGTGTCCTCAAGCACCTCAGAGGGCGCCCGGATGCTCAATTCTCGAACGGGAGAAACGCCGTCTTCCACAACATTCTCAGACACAAATATGCCATCGGGGAAACTGAAACCAGCCTGTTCAAGTTCTGCAGCGTTCACGATAGAGACTCGAATTTTGTCGTCATCATTGCCATTGTTTTGGAACTGGAATGAAACTTTGATCACATCGGATTCCTGCATGGTCCGGGTGCTTTTGTCCGAGATCTCCAAGTCAACCATACCAAAGGTGGCGACGTTCAAATCGCCGCTCACCGATGCATTCGAGGAGAGGCCTTCTGGCCAGTCAAGCATACCGACATTGGTAACGGTGGCCACCAAGGTGAAGTCGTAGGAAATGGAGGAGGAGAGGCGGGTTTGGCCTGTGAAGGTCACTTTGAAGTCCTCTTCCTCGTCTGGCCCAAGGTCGAACGTGTCTTCTTCGAGCATCATGTCCACTTCCATGCCATCCCATTCTTTTTCGACAGAAATGGATTCCTGGAACGAGGAGGGGTTGCGGACAGTGCAGGTGATTTCCACGACCGGTTCGTTCAACGGATGAACGTCGAGTTCGGGTTGCTTGTCCTCGCAGTCAATCTCCACGCCAGGGGCAGTGGGGACCTGGGCGTTCGTAGGAGTGGAAAGCGAAACCACCATCATCAGCACGAACAGAACGTGGATAAGACGGTTCGGAACCATGTCGCTCACCTTCACGGTGTCCATCCTCTTTGATGAATGTGATGGGGGAATATTGCGAAGAACACAGGGTCTTCACCGGTTTAATCCATGGCCCCATAAACAAGATTTGGCAACTCTTGATGGGTGCGCCACATCACATCCTCTGCAACGCCTTCAGCAAGAAGTTGCTTGGTTCGTTTTGGCACCGTTTTGGGACCAAGGACAGCCCCTGGTCGCCGAGGATCGTCCATGTAGTCGGTCTCGAGGAAGAACCCATGACGGCTGTGTTGATGGGTTTCCACCAACCGTTCAAGGGCCCCTTTTCCACACAGCACACTGGGAGTCAGACCGTGGGTATGCTCCTCACGAACGTCCGGAGGAGAATAATGGCGAACCAACTTCTGCAAATCCATCCCTTGTCGAAGCGCTCGCTCAGCGAGGTCCGGGTACGTGGCATCGCTCTCCCCCTCGACGTGCAGTTGCAACGGTACGGATTCTTGGGCAGCAAGGTGCATGGTTTCTTCCAACAACATGTTTGAAAGGTCCCAAACTTCGTCAGAAACTGGCCAATGAGGTCGTCCGACTTCACCGATAGCGTGGGCTTTTCCCTCATGCACATAAGCGAGTGCGGCTTCAATGGAATGACGGTAATTCTGAATGGCCCGTTCTTTTCCTAAGTCGCCTTCTGCCTCCATCCACCGTTGGAATTGATGAGCAAAAGCTGCGGGATGCGGGCCAAGAACCACCCGCACACCCAAGCCAACCTGAGAGCGAACGTCCTCTGCCATGGCCACCGTGTCCCCATAGGCGGTGGCGTGCCCTTGGAGCGTTTCGGGGGGTTGAGCGAAATCGGGGCAGTGGACCAACACCAGGTCCGTTCCACCTGCACGTTGGAAATCACGAGCAGCCTCAAGAAAACGACCATTGCGATTCAGATGGAAATGGTTGTCCAGAACCGGGCCGTCGTAGACCATGTCCATCCCTCAAATGCGGTCGATGAAAAAGCCACGGTCGGAGAGAACGTTTTTCCAGTACACTGCAGCCATGGCCACCATGTTTGGGTGGCGGGCGTCAGCAACGATGCATTTGCCGTTTGGCCACATCTGAATGGTCAAATTGTGCCTGGAGTCGCTCAGGGTCGTGCAGCCGAGGCGTTCGTCGTAGACGGCTGCGCCCGAAGGCAATGTGGCAGGAATCGCTTGCAGGTTAACGTCCTTTTCGTATTGAAACGAAGCAACAACCGGGCCCATCTCCGCCACAAGTCCACTGTCGTCCATTCCCAGACGGAGCAGCAATTCCTTGGCAGCAGCACGTGCGGCTTCAACACGGTGCGTCCCGTGAACGACGATGCGTCCCTCTTGGTCGATCACCAATGTAGCCCGTGGTCGCTCCATGGCTTTGATGACCACGCCCCCGTTTCGCTGACCGCCGACTTCTTGGACGACTTTTTCTTGGTTGATTGGGGCAGGACAAACAAACCTTACGAGTTGGTTTTCAACCCGAACATCAACAGTTCCTGTGGGCATATCACTCCTCCTCCGTGTTGATGGGAGCGGTGGATGTTGATGAAATCTCCTCAGGAGAATCGCACCCTTTCAACGCTTCCAGCAAAGTGGATTGATGTGGCAAATGGTGAACCAATAGGAGCCTTGCCTCTGGACCTGCTGCCCTGCGTAAATCCGCCAGTGCACCTCGAATACGGCGCGCATACCGCTGGTCTCGTCGTGCTTGCAATTCCCCAGTACTGAGCCATTCGGACAACTCCCACCACGCTTCAGCGATCACGCTGGCGCTTGAGTAATCCACAGAGTGTCCTTTTGGAGGAGGTCGCGCCCTGAACAGATGCTGCTTGACGCTTTTCTTCCATCGCTTGCCCACCCGTATCATGCCAAGCAATTTTTTCCAGTGCGATACGGCCCTTGCTTCTTGCGTGAGGTAATCGCTCCAGTCATCGTCATCGGCCAATGGTTCAATAAAATACACTGGGCGATCGTGCCGGTCAGCATTGCGTTGCAGCCTTCGTGGCTCCGGATCGGGGAACCGACCTCCTTGCAATTGATCAAGGGCCTCGATGCCTTCAGCATATTTTCCAAACGCCCCACCAGAAAGCAGAGCGTGGGTCATGTTGACCCCTTGGGATTCGGCTTCATCGAGTTCTTCTTGTTGCCAAAGATCAACCACATCAGGGGATTCAAGCAATGCGAGACCATGCCATTCCTCGCGAGGCCGCATGGCATTTGGATACACCACGGTGGGCAGCGTTCCATGAAGATGAACGACACCTCCGTCCGGATCCTTCCAGACCGCATCGGTCCAGTCGTTTGACATTCCTTCGCCTCACTGGTTGTCGACCCAATCCTTGAGGGAATCAATGTTCCAACCTTGGTCAAAGTAACCTTGAATCTCTTCTTGGGTCCACTGAGGGAATTGCTGCATTGCACGAGCCATTTCAGGGTCTACATCTGCTGGAATTTCAGCAAGGACTTTGTTGTCTGCATAGGCTTCATCCTCGTCTTCATATTCATCATCGAGCAAGGACGATCCCCCTCCGCCACGACGGGCAAGGAAAAGAACGACCGTACCAAGGACGGCAATGACGATGACCAGAAGCATAACGATGAGCAGCAGCGATGAGGAGTCGTCCTCTGCTTGCGCCTTTACGTTGAACACGTCCCCTCGGGCTTGACCGTCGTAAATTGGGTCGCTTGAGCCGTTGAGGTTGATCGTGTAGTACATGCCTGTCGTCTGTTCTCCAAACGCTTCAAGTTCCACTTCAATCCATCCACTGGTTTCTTGAATCTCAAGTTCAGGGCTGAGGATGGTGGCTTCAACCACAGGTGTGCCACCGTCAACAACAGACTTCACGACCAATTCAGCGACGCCTGCCATGGTACCAGTATTCTTGATTTGGATGCGGAGTTTCATGTTGTCGCCAACACGTGGGTCTTCAGAGCGCAGCACGTTTTCAACCTGGAAGGTCGCTTCTTCATGGATGAAGGCGTATTGGGACTTGAAGGCAGCCTGACTTGAGAAGACAGGAAGGACGGACCCGTCTTCCTGAGGTCCACCGCCAGAACGCACTGTTGAACCTGCTGAGTCGGCGCCAGAAATCCAGAAGATGAGGGTCGGTGATTCAGCCTCAATCTTCGATTGTTCGGGTTCGTACACATTGTCGCTGATGGGCCATAGGTCCACACAATCAGCCTCGGCAAGATAGCCGCCATCCAGCCCGCTCAGTGTCAGGGTTTGGGTGGCTGGCTCAGTATCGAAATACCGAGTATATTCCACCCAAGGGATGTAATTGATGGTGTTGCTGTAGAACATCCAGTTGACTTGGAGGTCGCCTGGGAACATGGCTTCCTGCTCTTCAATCTGAACTTGAATATCCACACAATGGTGGGTCGCTGTTGAAAGAACGTTGCTGATGATGCGACCGTCAGCAGCGTCTGGCAAGGCACCCTTTTCAGCGAGCCAAGAATTGGTGGAGACCTTAGGAGCCGTCTTGTCCACCTTCAGCGTAAACGAACCGCAACCGTAAGAGGTGGATGTTGCACAGATGGAGGCGGTAAAGTCCTCAGCACCCACTGGCAGATTGATCAGCCGGTAAGTGTATGAAAATTCATTGGTGAAGTCCGGTGCTGTGATGTTGATATCGAACACACCACCCGTGAAGGTGTGGATGGTGGTTTCACCAAGCGTGGAGGTGTATCCTTTGTCGAAATCCTCGGGAGCATCCGCTCGAATAATTTCCATCGTCAATTCAATTTCAGGGTTGATGAAGACGCTGTCGTAAATACCTTCTCGGAAGGCGAACTGTCCGGCAAATTGCACCGTGTCTCCGGCGTAGATGAAGCCTTGGCGAACATCGCTGGTGAAAGGTTCGCTCAAATCCAAAAACATTGGCATCACCATCAAGTTGTTCACTTCATCCGTTCTGAAGTCAAGTTGCATGCCGTCGCTGTACCGCCACATCTGAATGTACCGTCCAGGAACACCGGAAAGCATGGTGTAGAGTGGGTTGTCCAGATCTTGCATTTGCAAGCGAGGTTCGATGTCCTTGCCGTCCAGTCCAACGATGCCCCAATCAATTCGGATTGGAATGTTCAGGATGAAGTCGGCCTCGAACGGGTCGATGAGGGCCGTGTTGTCCATGGTGAGCATGGTCGGAACGGTATCGCCATCGTAGACCACATCCATGTGCGGACTGTTGGTCCAAGCCGTGCCGTTCCTTGGGAAGTACCAGACCGTCATGTCCTCATTCGTCTTGTCGAGGTTGATCTGGAAGAAGTCAACGTCTCGCCATCCATTGTCATCGCTCGCCTCCAGGATGAGGTGGTAGGTGTTCCCTGCATACATGGTTTGATTCCATGTGCCGTCCCATTGCAACTCATTCGAATTGAGGAAACCGCTTCCCATGGAGTCTTCAATGAAGAAGTTTCGAATGACAGGTGTCTTTGATGACATTGACACATAGGAAACTTGGTCGTTATCAAAGCCAGGTGCACCACCGTCAATGGGGTTTCCTGCTAGGTCGTAGCCTTCAATCCAAATGGACACCTTTCCTTCCAGTCCTTGGTTGGCATAGTCGTTGTATGTACCAGAATAATTTGCAGTGGGCGCTTCGCCATCGCCGTTCAAGGTGAGCGTGATGTATTCATCAGCATCTGGTTGGCCGTCCTCGTTGGCATCGTGGTCGTGTTCAACCCAAAGGTGCATGTCCAAAGTGGCGGGTGGATTTGGCAAGTCCTGACTGGACATTCGGATTTGCTGAGCCTGCTGAGGCACCACCCAAGTATCGTCAACCAGCGTTCGCCAGTTGGTTTCCACGTTGGAATCAGTACCCGGACTCAAGACCTGGATGTCAAGGAGGTTCGGTTCGTAGGTGTCAATCGTGATGTCGAAAGGAATCGCACAGCTCTCATCTGGGTTGTACTCCGATGGTGGGCAAAGCAAATCGCCACCTTCGTAGCCTCGAGCAGCGAAACGGTAGGTTTCGCTTCCAGCCGCACTTCCAAGGTCAACGTTCCAGTTGAAGTTTCCACCAATCACGCCAGTTCGATTGGCGATTTCTTCCCATTCAATGGTGATGTTGCCGTCTGTGTTGTTCACGTGCTTCAACTCGAGAACAAGGAAATAAGCGCTGGCGTCTGGGGCTTCGTCCAAGTCCTCAAGGCGGATTTCGCCAATCAAATTGATGTCTTGTCCCGATTCTGCACCAGTCAATCCTTGTGCTACACCGATGCTGTTTTGGAGTTCAAAGGAGGTGATTCCTGCATCGTTCTCAACGGCATTGCCAACAACCGGGTCAAGAAGAATGGCATCGGGAAGTCCGTTGACGCTGTTGGCTGTGGTCAATCCAGCATACATCCGTACGGTTGAGGTGTCGTCCCACGTTGGGTTCACACGGAAATGCCAGGTGATTTCTTGGCCGTTCGTGATGGGTGTTGCCGATGAAGTGGACTCAAGCGTGACATGGTTGTGTTCGTCGCTTGCCTCTGAGAACGACATGAAGTCGCTCCATGCGAATTTGATGAATCCGGTTGGAGATTCGAAGGTCAACCATGCCTCAGAAAGGGTGGTTCCGGTCAACGGATCAACGGTATGGGTGGTGACCACTTCGTAAATTTCCCCATTCGGGTAAAGACCGACTGGGTTGTCGGTCATCGAGAGCGTGTTGGTGTAGCCTGTGCTCGAGGAGACGCTGAGGTCGCTCAAGGTGATGCCGCCACCGGTATCGGTGTGGATGGCCACTGGAACGGTAGCGGTTGCTCCGCCCGTCCACAAGGCCACGCCTTGATTGAGTTCAAGATCCAATCCGTCGGCGGCGTTGAGGACCGTCGAATAATTGTAGACGATGTCAAGTTCAACCACCTTCAGAGTGGTGCCCGATGAAGCGTTTGGAGATTCAACCATGAAACGGAACATCACCCAATAGCGGCCGAACTCATCTTCGTGAGTTCCCGCAACGGATGGGTTGTTGAGCAACGAGTTCAACGCCCCTTTGAAGTCAAGGGGAGGAGAGAGCATGTCTTGGGTAATGACGGTGCTGTTGGGCATGTCGCCAAGGACGACGGATTGCGAACCTGACATCAGTGCCAACTCAAATCCTTCGCTTGGGTCTGAATTTGAACGGATGCTCACCTGGTCAAATCCGAGGTCTGCAGAAGCCACTTCGGCACCTTCTGGAAGGAAGAAGAAACCACCGGTTGCCTCTCCGTTCACGTCCAAGGTAAGGACTGCACTTTCGGTTGCATAGTTGATGTTGTCAACGGTACCTGAAATGAACTTGGTTTGTCGTCCAAACATATCGAAAGCAGGTTCAGTGAATCCGTAGTCGATGTCGCCATCATCGGCCACGTCAATGCGCATGTGGCTGGCGTGGTGGCCAAATTCAAGATCGAACCAAATGCCGCCAACATCACAAGGACCTTGGTAGGAAGTCACTGAACTGAAACCGAACATCGGGGCCTCAAACATGGTTTTGGTTCCTTCAGTGAGCGATACACTGGTGGTGGACCCTGTTGGAGTGACTTCAATTGAAGGCGATTCGCTGCAGTCGTCTTGAATCATCGGGGTAACGGAGGTGATTGGATAACTGAATTTGCTTCGCTCGACGCTCGGAGTGTAGGCATCGCGGTGGAGTTCAGGGACATAGATCATCGGTTCGCCTCCACCCATGGTCTGCCATACGCCATCGTCGATCATGCTCGGACCGATGGCTGAGAAATTGAACCCTGTGCCAACCCGAGAGCCGATGCTGAATCCGTGCAACACAGGCGTTGAAAGACGGTCCGCTCCGGAGTTGAAGTTGAAGCGCAAATTCACTGCACGGTTGAGCCGAGAGTCGATGTTCCATAGTTCGATGATGTCTCCGGAAAGACCCGCCATCGGCAATCCATCTTTTCCGTTGATGATGTTGTTGTTCGTGTCGAGAACGTCAACGGTGAGTGTGGCGGATACCGAGGTTTCCGACTCAAGGCTGAGGATGCCGTACCCGTTTGGATGGTTGTCGCCTCCGAGAGCCGAAGGCGTCATGCCTCGAACGGTCATGCTCGCATTTTGTGGCATCAAGTCGCCGAGGCGGAAGTTGTCGACATACCATCCAGACATGTTATCGTCGATGTTTGCCGCGTTTCGACCGGTGTGCTGCATGATGAATCGAATTTGCACGTATTCGTCCACGTAAGTGTTCAAATCAACAGCCAAGGTGTTCCAACCTGTTGGGTTTTGAGCCGAGGTGGAACTGCCAGCAAGGCCGTATTTCCACCCCACAGGATTGATGGTTGTGTCGTAGAGCCCGCCGCAGTTGCTGCTGATTCGACCGTTCCAATTGCTTCCTGAGCCGCCTCCTTGGGCATAGCTGCTTCCATAAACCAATCCTGTGCTGTTGGATTGGTCGATTGGAAGGTAGGTGAACCCAGACGCATCAGGAGGGAAACCTGGATTCGGCGAGGAGCGGATTTCAAGATAACCACAGTCCGAGAATTGGAGGCTGTTTGGCTGAGTACCAACAGAGGTTTCGAAGTTGTGCCATGAGTCAAAGAATGCAGTGGTGCTCTTCAAGAGAGGGTCGACAAACAACTCTTCGCTGACCATTGAAACCAAAAAGCCTTGCAGGCCGTTATCGTCGGTGTAGTTGGTATCGGCGAGGTTGGTCCCCCAACATTCGTCACCGGAGGCACATCCTGCAGGAGTGTCTGATGGACTGAGAGAGCCGTGTTCCCATCCAATACCGTTTGCTGGCATGGTTCCAGGTTCGGTGATGTCCATGAAACCACCATTTGTTCCCTCAAAGTCCGTCAGGTATCCCTCGGAGACCAAGGTGACAGGGGTGGCTGAGTTTCCTTCTTCAATGCGGAATTTAGAGATGTCAGAGAATTCAGTCAACTGGTTGTTGTATGCAGGATTCCACACTCGGTCCGTCGTTTCCAAATCAATGCGAGAGTGTGCGCCGTGCTCAACCATATCGGTTGAGACTGTCATCGTGGCTCCAGTCACGGTCTCTCCGTCGGGAAGGTCAATGCTTCCATCCACCAGATTCTGGAGGACGTCGCCGTCTCGGATCTCGATGTCGACAGAACTGCTGCCGTCAGAAAACGTCGTCACGTTAGCCGATGCAAAAGGGGCGAGAAGCATCAGCAGGACGAGGAAAATTGGCTTGATTTTTCGGGGTGATTTGGTTTGCATGGTGTCACCTGCGGCTTTCCGAGGGTTTGCCCCCCTAAAATCTCGTCGCCTATCGGTCTAGATACCGTTTTCTTCCTCAGCGCTGCCGAAGGTGAAGATGTGTTATGAGGGTGGACCTCTTGGATGGAGCATGGAGCCGTACTCGACCGAGCCAGTCACCCTGATCGAAGAGGTCTTCCCCCAAGACACCAATGCGTACAACACTCTTTTTGGTGGACGCTTGCTTTCCCTGATGGACAAAGCAGGCGGCATCGCATGTGCAAAATTTGCCCACCGTGAATTCGTCACCATTTCCATTGATACATTGACGTTCATCGCTCCTGCCCGCCAGGGTGATCTTTTGGAAGTCACCGGCCAAGTCGTCTACACCAGCAGCCATACAGCGTGCACAAAAGTCACGGCCTACACCATGAGCAAAGCGACCTGGGAAAAAAGCATCATTTGCGAAGGGTACTTCTTTTTCGTGGCTATTGACTCCATGATGCGCCCCATCCCAGTGCCCCAATTTACACCGCAATCAGAAGAAGACCACAGCGAGTGGGAGAAGGCGAAAACCATTCGCGAAAACATGCTGGCTCAAAAGGCTCAGCGCAAGGAATAGGCACCCGTTCATTCTTGAAGTGGAGGCAGGTGGACGCATTATGGTCGTGCTCAACATTGCCGTCATCGGCTCGGACGAACTCTGCAAAAGCATCGCAAAAGCCGCTGACCAGCGGGACGTCCACACCTATGTGAACAAAGAAAACGGTCCGGACGGTGCCCGAATCCTTTCTCTCATTCGTCCTGCAAAATACCCCGAACGCCTTCCTCCGTTCCTGAATGCACTCTCCACATCTCAAGCCGGAATCATCGAAGTCACAGCGGTTGATGCCTCTCTTGGCGAGGTCTTGGTCGCCTTTGCAAGCGCGGGCATCTCGAGAGGCCTGGCGGTTCTCAACCCTGCAGACGGGGGATGGATTGACGAAGACCAAGTCAAGATGCTGTTTAAGCAAGCAGGCTTGGGAGATTGGACGTTTGAAGCCAACGACGGCATCCATCTTCGAGAACGCATGTATTCGCTGATGGAGGACATCCAACAAGTGCTGACGGAAAATGCGGAAGCCCCTCTCGTTCTTCCCGTGGACCAACATTTCAACGTCAAAGGAATCGGGCTCGTGGCCATCGGATACGTCCAGGCTGGACGTGTAAGCGTCCACGATGAAGTCCTGCTTTTGCCGGCGAACGGAAACGGGAATGCAAAGTCGCTCCAGGTGATGGACGACGATGTCCAAACGGCCAGCGCAGGCGACCGCGTCGGCTTAGCCCTGAGAAACGCCAACGAAGACCATCTCACGGGGAGCACCATCATCGTTCACCCTGCTGTTGAAGACAAACGCACCGGCACCTCGATTCCGTTGGCTGTTGAACAGCATGCTGCCTCGAAAATTGACCTCAATCGTTCTCCCTTCCAAAAGCGAGATCTTGTTGCTGGAGATGTCATCCATGCGAGCGTCGACCTCCAGTTTGTCGTTGGTCGTATCAAGTCCGTTGAGGGAACTGAACTCCATGTTGAATGGGAAGCCCCCTTGTTCATTCGGCGGACCAGCCCTCCACCAGTGCTCATTGCACAATTGGATTCGAAGCCACGAATCATGGGATCCGCTTCACTGACACCAATGGCGTCTTGAATCCCTTTTGGCTCACTTGGCTTGGCTGTTTATTCCAAGCCTCCAACGCTTGACTTTGCGGTGGTTTGATAACCTCTTACGACTGGAGCCGAAATGGGATGCACGAGATTGGGCAGGGACCTGTTCCAACCGGTGAAGTGGATAGGGAAACCTTCCGCTCACTTCGGTTGGCAGAACCAAACGAGCGGGCGAGAATCACGCTGGATGAGCGTATGCTGTCCATCGAGGGCCGACGTCATGCGAGCATCGACCTGAGGGTCAACGCCATTCAATCAATGAAGCATCAATCCACCAACCTTGTGCCCGCATGGATGCTCATTCTCGGATTCACAATGATGTGGATCGGCTATGGATTGTTGGTGCCGCCGTTGTACAGAATTGTATTTCTCGGTGGAGGTGCCTGCATCGTCCTCGCTCGTTGGCTCACCAAACAACCGACCTTGACCATCCAATCGCTGTCCGGAGACACCCATGTGGTGTATGGAAACGAGCGGACGCTCAACCGACTGAGCCTGATGTTCCACCACCTCGCCAACAACAAGACCCTGGCAGAATCTCGACGCATCCTCGAAACCATTGAAGCCGAACTTCGAAACAATCGTGATGGTGCTGGCCGCCATCAAGCCCCGGAACTCCCGGTTGTCATCCACTCCCCTGCACCGGTGGAAGCCTTGCTCACTGCCTACGGTGAAGCGGTGGAACCAGGCGTCCTCCATGCTGAAGAAACAGAACCAGATTGGATGCCAACCTTTGACCCTGAACCCGTGGCGCCGTCCCCCACCACTGGATATTTGCCATCCTACCTCGGCACTTCAGCCGTTGCTGTCGCCCACACCTATCCTGCTGACCATCGTCCATCGCCGGTCACTCACCCGGTGTTGGTCCCAGCGATGGCACCCCCAATGCACCAAGGGAGTTCCACGGACGGAGCCCCGGTCTACATCCCATCCTTTTTTGGAGCAACTGAGGTTCATATCCCGCATCTTCAGCAGCCTTTGGAAGAGGAACAGCAGGAAGCCCCCCTCGCTCTTGAAGCCGAAATGGTCGAAGATGCCATGGAACGCAGCGAGCCTGAACCTCCTCTGCAGCCCACTCAATCAAGCCCACAACGCTCCACGCTCCTCCAACCAAAGGAGCGACCAACCATTGCTGACACCTCATTCCGGCCACGAACCTTGCGCGCCCTGAAGCCTCGCCCCGAGCGCCGAGTCAATTTCATACGAAGGCTGCAGGAGACCTCCAGGGATTTGCTGCACATGGCCGTTGGACCGTCCCGCCCATCCCCCTACGCCACTTCAGAAACATCGGGGTCCCTTCGAGAACAAGCCGAAGCCAACGTACCGCCTGCATCAGACGTGCTCTCCTCCCTGTCGGTGGAAAACGGCGGCGCTTTTGATGCCTCAGAAACCGCCCGACTCAAAGCCCGAGGTGAGGCTTTGCTCGCAGAGGCTGCCTCGATTGAGCAAGAAGGTTCCACAGCGTTGGAGTCGTTTTCGTTCCAGGACTTGCAACCGAGCAAGACCAGAGAAGATAGCCTGCATGTACCTCGCTTGGATGAGGATTGATCAGAGTCCAAGCATTGACCGGTAAGCCATGAAACGCTCATCAAAGGCGGTTGTGTCAAGGTTTCGAAGGGCTTCTGTTCCGAACGATTCAAGCGTGAAACTTGCGGTGACGTTCGCCATCATCAATCCCTGACGAAGTTCATCGGTGCTGATGGGCCCCTCGTGTTGAGCGAGATGTGCGGCGAGGGTGCCGGCAAACGTGTCGCCGCATCCAGTTGGATCCACCAACCGAGCGGTTGGGTATGCCGGAAGTGCAATGAAAGCTCCCCCGTGAAGAGCCAAAACGCCATGCTCCCCTCGCTTGACAACCAGGGTTTGGGTCTGCGTGATCTTTGCAAGGTGATGCATGGCTTCCACAAGGTTATCGTTTCCGGAAAGCATTCGCGCCTCGCCATCGTTAATGATGACCAAATCAGCCATTTCCATCACGTCCATGAGGGGGTCGCGAGCGATGGAAATCCAGAGGTTCATCGAATCGAGCATGGTCAGTCGCGTTGGAGATGTTTGCTCCATCACGCTGTGTTGGAGGGCTGGATGGAGGTTGGCACAAAACAGAACTGAGGGTTCCAGAAGGTCTGAAGGGACCTTGGGGGAAAAATGTTCGAACACGTTGAGGTGGGTCGCCAATGTTTCAGCCTCGGCCATTGAACCCTGATAGGAACCTTCCCAGCGGAACGTGTGGCCTTCTGCGGTCTCCAAGCCCGACAAATCCAACCCAGCACCGGAGAGGAGGGCTCGATCATCGTCAGTGAAATCTGTGCCTACCACGCCCACAATGGATGCCTGGGCTCCGTTCAAGCGATGAAGATGAAACTGGCACGCTAGGCCACCATAGGTGGCTGAACCGCCGAGGGCTTGGTCAACGGACCCCGCAGGAGATGAAACGGAATCGTATGCTAGGCTTCCAACGAGGAGAACAGTCATGCATTTCCCTCCAAACTTTCAGCCCAAGAGATCTTGGTGCATATCGATGTACTGAATGGTGATATCACCGCTGTTGAAGTCTTTCTCATCCATGATGCGCCGATGAAGTGGAATCAAATGTTCCACGCCGGTGATGAGCGTTTCATCTAGTGCCGTTTTCATTCTGCGTATGGCATCTTCACGGTCCCGCCCCCAAACCAATAATTTGGCGAGGAGAGAATCAAAGCAACCCGGCATCTCGTAGCCCGGGTGAGCATGAGTATCACAGCGAATGCCAAACCCACTCGGGAAATGGCATTCCCAAAGACGACCCGGGCTGGGTACGAATTCACGCGGATCTTCTGCATTAAGCCGGCATTGAATGGCATGGCCTCGCCATGCGATGTCTTCCTGTTTCATCGGGAGAGGTTCTCCTTGAGCGACACGGATGCCCAACTCCACAAGATTGTGGCCCGTGATGAGTTCGGTTACCGTGTGCTCCACCTGGACACGTGGATTCACCTCTAGGAAGTAGAAGTCCCCGTTCGCATCGCGTAGGAATTCAAAGGTCGCAAGGCCTTTGTAGCCTACAGATTCAGCACCTTTGCAGACCAAATCTCCAATTTCATCTCGCTTTTCATCGGATAGCCAAGGGCCCTCTTCCACCAATTTTTGATGGCGGCGTTGGATGGAACAGAAGCGTTCACCAAAGTGGATGGCGTTCTTGCCGTCAGCGAGAACTTGGAACTCCACGTGTTGCGCCCCTTGGATGTACTTCTCAACGAAAACACGCTCATCGCCAAAAGCGGATTTGGCTCGAGACTGGCAAAGTTTGAGGGCACTTTCGAATTGGTCGGCTTTCTCAACGATTTGCATGCCGATGCCGCCACCGCCTGCAGCGGCCTTGATGATAACAGGATACCCAATTTCATCTGCAAGCGCACTTGCAACATCAGCACTGGAAATTGGTTCAGATGAACCTTTAGCAGTAGGGAGGCCTGCTGCCTCCATCGCTGCTCTCGCTTCGATCTTGTCGCCAAGAAGCGTGATCACGCCGGAAGCCGGTCCAATGAAGGTGATGCCCTCTTCCTCCAAACGAGCGACAAAGGCTGCATTTTCGGCGAGGAACCCATACCCTGGATGAACGGCGTCGCATTCAAGTTCCTTGGCTGCTTGAATCACTGATTCAATATCCAAATAGGAATCCAAGGGGTTGGTCCGATAGTTCGGATAGGCAATGTCGGCCATCCGCACGGGAAGCGATAAGCGGTCCTCCCGCCCATGTATGATGGCCACTTCAATGCCCATATCTCGAAGAGTACGCAGGATGCGGAGAGCGATTTCACCACGGTTCGCAATCAGGACGCGCTTGAACCCCATGCTCTGATGGCAACCGAAGCAATCTATGAGGAAAGCGGTGCTGAGTTTCGAACAATCGCCGTTCTCAAAACGATTTAGAATAAGAGGTGCATCACTGAGGCTGTTGCAATCACCGTGGTCATCAAAAGCATAGAGATCATCTTGTAGACCCGTTTCTTTTCAACGGCATAGACCTTTGAGAGGTCCACCCATCTCAGCCGGAGATGTTCTGAAAAACGAATATTCGCCTCTGGCCAAACATCGGCAGGAGGGGGGACTTGGAAGATTTGCTCGTAGAACACCAACGTCTCGTTGTACTGATCGAGGAATTTGACATCTTCACTTGCTCCGCCTAAGGTTGGGCCATGATGAAGGGGCTTCCCAAGAAGGTCGGGGCAATATCTTTTCCAATAATCCTGTGAATAGGTGAGGTGCAAATGCCACGCTTGATCAACGTCAAGCGATGGGGTGCATGCCCGTTGAGAATGCATGCACAAGTAACAAAACCGCTTGTATTCTTCAAAGACCCGCATAGCGTATGCAGAAGACCAACCGTTTTCTTGAGCCAGTCTCATCGTAAAGGGAAGTTCGATGTCCTGAAGGCCAACAGTATAGCCGAGAAGCCGCCGATGGGATTGAACGGGAATCACGCCGTCAACCGGGCCATCCAATGGTCCAACCATGTGAACTCCTCAGAAACCGCCGCCGCCGCCGCAACCGCCGCCGCCGCAACCACCGCCGCCGCAACCACCGCCGCTGTCACCACCACTGTCCGAGGAACTGTAGTCCCTTTGCACGTCGTACATTTCATTTCCAAATTCATCTCGACCTGATGATACGACAAGAAAACCGTTCATGCTCATCATTCCAGTGGCTCCTAAGAATCCCGGAATCAGGAACCCACCAGCAGGATTGGGGGTTGAGCTAAGAGGTTCGGTGCCAACCCGCATAAGCATTGAATTTTCCATGTACTGCCGGGAGATAAAAATGGAAACAATCGTAGACAATGTG
>Ga0181379_1000692_pt1 | contig 16242 bp, 16 predicted proteins | sample 2SPOviralmetaG_FD_130115 | JGI IMG/M metagenome (GOLD analysis project Ga0181379, IMG submission 130115) | Marine viral communities from the oligotrophic San Pedro Time Series (SPOT) site, San Pedro Channel, CA, USA - 2 SPOT_SRF_2009-07-10 | ecosystem: Environmental > Aquatic > Marine > Strait... | reverse complement strand
CAAAAAACTTACCATAGCTATGGGAAGAAAATGGGTGTGTGCTGGCGGCGGGCGAAAAAGGGTGGGGCCTGCGGCCGGAATAACGAATATAGGGAGGGGAGGGGTGTGTTTGGGTGCCAATTGCAAATTTTTAAGGGGGAGGTGGGAGCGCAAATGCTTTGACTCGTGCCGGGGCGTCTGGGTTCGCTGAGAGGAAACCCTCCTTCCATGCGTTCCAAATAAGTTCTAGGTCGGCGGAGGAGTAGTGTTGGTCTTTCTGAGCTTCCTGGCTCATGAGCTCTCTGAATCGTCGCATTTGCCGTAGTAGGTCTGATCTTTGATTTTCGATGGTCTCTGCTGCTTCTTGACTATTTCCCTGACCGATGTCTCCGAGCATTCTGGTTAGTCTTCCTGCTCGTTCACCGTAGGTGTGGGCAAACCGCGCGAGTAGGTTCGCAAACGCCGTGTAATACCACTCGTCGATGTCGGGCCGCTCGTGTAGGGCAGCACGGCCGTCTCTTCCGATGCGCATCAGCCATCTCCATCTGAGATTCTCGTACAGAAGGAAACTCTGACCCATGGTGTCGGATATCACGTATTCTGCCAAATATATGTCGCTATCGCCTGATGGTGGGACGCGTTTCACCGCTTGCATGGCAAAGTAAGCGTCGGCAATTTGCTCGCGGGAATGGTGGAGCTCCGCAGCCACAGTATGTGGGGGAGGTGGTCGTCGCCAGTCGTACGAAGGCCCGCGCATCCACACGTCGAAGAATTTTCGGGACTCCGCCAGCACTGCGTCTGTTCTGGGACCCGGTTCCCCGCCGCTTTGTCTTAGTACGTGCTGGGGAAACGAGATATACCCGGCGGGTTCCCTTGTAGTGCGTTGGTGAAGGGTCATTGATTGTTGTGTTGTGTTTTGTTTCCAAAGCTGCCATGTAATGTAAAGAATTTGCCTTCTGTGTGCGAGATTTTTTGATCGTTAAAGCTGCGTTTTTGAAAGATTTATAAGCCAAGATAGTGTGGTGTTTCGTCGTTAAGGGTGGGCCGAAACATGCCGTCGAAGAAGGTGGGGTGGACGTCGTCGGCGAGAGCTGGGAGGCCGAGGAGTGTTTGGCGCGGTGCGGCGGGCGTTCTTCCTGTGCTTTGCGTGGTGAATGTGTCGTCGTCCTCGTCTGACTCTGCGTTGGAACCCAGTAGCCAATGATGGTCTTCTTCTTCAACGGTGTAGCCCTCGTTCTCCCGGAAGGGCATCGGCAAAATGTACTGTCGTGCGGAAAATCCGAGCTCACTGTACAGGTTTGTGAGGTGCTCCAACTTGGCAATGCTCGAGAGCATTACATCGAGAAGGTAACCGAGACGAAGGGGTTTGTGGGCGACTAGGTCTTTCATGTGCTTGACGTAGTGCGCAGAGTACAGTCCCGTCGATACCCAGGCACTTGTCCACATATCCCAGACACCGTAGAGGCGGAAGCGGCGCATGTCGTCGTTGTGTACAGGCATCTCTGCAATGTGTCGCAGCGTCATCTTCGCCAGGGCTCTAAGGGAAATTACCTCGTCCTTAATGGACTCTGTGATGTGGTATGGAAGTTCTTCGTCGGGCGTCATGGAAACGCCAATGCCCGACGACGGGGAACTTGGTGGGTACATGAGTGTCCGTCCACTCCCACGCGGGGTGAGCTGGTACGATGTTTCGCGAAACATTATTTGCGTTTTGAAATTGTTTTTTTGCTGCGCAGAATGTAATCGACCGAGTTAAACGCCTAAGTTTTGTTATGTGTATTGTCTTCGTGATCATATATGGTTTTCTCAAGAACATCACGTTGTCTCCTCGTTTCTCCGCATGTACTCGTCCCTCGCCTTCGACATTTCCTTCTCTTCTTCATCTCTCTCATGTTTCTTTCCGGCGTAGGATTTGCTGTCATATGCATTTCCCTCTACAGCAATTTTTTCCTTTTCCGCTTGCAGTCTTTTCGTTAGATCCTCCATATTCTCTTTTATTTTGTCAATCTGCTTTAGGAAATCCTGAGATGGAGTCCCAGTGGTGAAATCCAGTCGTAGTTGATTGAGGTCTTCTCTGAGTTGGGCAAGCTGTTCGCCGATGAGCTGCACGTTGTCGAGGGCAGACGTTTCGTCACCCGTTTTTCCCTTAAGAGGCGGTCCATAGACCGAAGGGCGGAAGTCGACGGTGGGCTGGACGACTCTGTTGCTGATCTCTTGATATCCTTGTGGAAGGAAGCCGAGTATGCGATTTTTTGTCGTGGGATCGACTTTGCCGTCTTTGGTTGTCGGTGAATATTTCAGGATTGTGGCTCCCACCCAGATCATTTCGGAATACGCCATAAGCAGCTTGCTGAAGGAAGCAGCCCACTCCGGGTTTCTTCCGTAGTTGGTACGCAGCGCGTAAAGCATGTCGCTTACCGTTTCCGGCAGTAGTTGCATAACCGTTTTTGATTGGTGGCCGACGATGTTGGAATGCGGCACCCCACGCCTGGCCAAATTCTCAATGACCTCGATTGTGATGTCTCGGTTAAACAGGTCAGAGAGAGCGTTCTGAACTTCCTCACGGAAGACGTTGCGGTCACCGCGATATATCAAGACACCTGGCATGGGGTTGGTGCGCGAGATGAAGTCCATGACTTCCATGGCCGCTCTCTCGAAGGCTTGGACGCTTTCGAAGAACGGTAAGAACTGTCTGCGTTGTTGGTCGGTGAGTTCCATTTTATTTAAAACTTTTTTTCTCCCTTTCTGCGTTTTCTAACAGATTTATGATTGTGTGTGATACATTCTAGTCGCGAGGTGTTTTCTTTTTTGTTGTTTTTGTTACATGCCAAACAGTTGCTTTCTTTTCTCTCGACATACTCTCTCCGCCTCCTCCTTCATCTCGTGTTCCCACTGCTCTCTCTGTTCTTTTAGAAGTTCGCCAGCAGCGATTGCTGACATGCCCTCGAGGCGAGCTGCCTCCTCGCTATCCCGGATGCGTTGCGTTAGAATCTTCATGTCATCGACAAAGGCCTGGGTCATGTCAGCGGGCCAAAGTCGCTCCGGTGGAACGATGGTTCTGATGGCAACTGGGTCACCCAAGTCCCACCGCTCGATAGTTAGAGCGCGCAAGCCAGGGGGGATAATGGGGTACTTGCGGTCTTTGCGTACCATCAGGTATGCCTCGTGTTGCACCTGCTCCAGCGCTTGGCGCAAGTGCAGGATATCCCTATTTGCAAACTTGAATTCCGGCGGGAACTGCTGGCCGATTAGTGCGAGGTTGTACCAAAATTGCCTTAGGTTGTGCGTCGCGTCACGGGTCTTGTCTTCGCCGGCTTGGGGAAAGAAGCTTCCGTCCTTTTCTCCCGGGAGAAAGACGATGAGACTTTGACGCAAGAACTCCTGCTGATTGTACCTTGTGACAACGTCGTTGAACAGTTTGCGCATGAACTCGCGCTGTGCGTCAGAACTTGGCCAGATGAAAGGCACGACAAGCAGGAGGTAGCTACGAAGGGCGTCGAAGAGTTGCTTTACGTCGGCGGTGCTGCGCGTCTCCAAGTTTTGTGTGTCAAGACCATCCACGTAGCGCTCGAGAGCACTTTTGTCCATGGGGCGCGGCCATGTCTTAGGGCGGTCGGTGTCTAGTGCGCGTTCGGGGCTTTGCGTCATGACACGCGGGGCACGCTTGGCCTTCTTGCGCTTGTCGTGTGGCATCGTGTTACTTTGTGTTTTTGAGCTTTATTTCTCTCTCTCTCTCTTTGTGGAAATATAAACAGCTGCGTCAGACGGGAATTGAACTTCTGTCTGGAATTGTGAATGATGAAAGCACACGTTCTAACCATGTCACCATACGTGCTTGCATGGAAACATGCACACACATGGTAGAGGAATATTTTTGCAGTTTTGGTTTCTTTTTGCCCCGGTTTTGATTGTTTCCGTTTTTTCTTTTTGGTTTGAGGGTTTTGCATTGTTTCTGTGTTTTTCGTTGTGCCAAACTGGAGAGGGTAAAGAGGCGAGGAAGAAGAGTTAGAGGAAGGAAGTGTCTGTTGAAGAAGAAGGATTTCACACGCGTTCGGCCCCCCGGCCATACCCTCTTTGTTTTTCGTTGTTTGTTCTTCCACACTCATTCTCTCATTTCTTTTCTCTTTTGCTCTCTCTCACGTTTGTTTTCTCTACCTGGTATTTTGTTTCACGCTTCGTTTGCTTTGTTTTAGAAGATGTCATCGAGAACATTTCCGACGTCGCCGAAGAAACCGGCCTTGAAGTTGCGAGCCAAGGGCGGCCCCTTGGCACGCTCAGCCGCAATGTCCTTCGCAATGGTTGCCATTGCCCTTTCGGTCATGGGATCGGAGCCCCTTGAGGGAGGAACGACAGACACGCCTCCGCGTCCCGCGCCCATCGCCCCACGGCCACTGCCCCTGCCAGTGCCCCGGCCACGGCCCGAAGCAGTACCGCTGATGGTTGGTGTGCTGCCCTCCGCCCCGGCATCGTCCATGTCGTCGCCCATCTGACCGTCAGCTGCCAAGGTTAGGCGACGAAGGTTGCGTTTTCCAGAGCCGTAGTGTCCCGCGCTCTCAGCGGCATCGATCAACGGCGTAGACGGGCGGGTTATGCCTCCAGGAGTCGGAGGAGGAGGGCCCGCTTCCGCGGCATCCGCCGATCCCGCCTGTGATACTTGCTGGGTTGCTTGCGGTCCCGCAAAGGCAGCTGGTGCAGATGGCAGCGCGGCATCAGCCTGTACTGTGGCGGCAGTCTTTTTGCGGCCCTTTTTGGCGCTTGGACCCGACGCTTGAATGACCTTCATCTGCTTGTTGAGTTCACGCTTGATCTCCGCCTCAGAGAATCCCTTTTTGCCAAGTTCGTTCATGAGTTTCTCCTCCGATCCGGAAATCTTCATGGCGTCTTTGGCCGCCATCTTGCCAAGTTCCATCGCCGCCTTAATGCGGGCGCCGCGCATCTGACCAGCGGAGAGACCGACTTGACTCGCAATCATGCGCGCGGGACGCGCGAGCTTGGGTCTCGTGCCCGCCTTGCGTTGTGCGCGGGCGTCCTGCTTGTTTACGATTCCCTTGAGCTTAGAGTACTCCGCCTTCTCCGCCCTGCTCGTTGTCTTTGTTGGTTTGGGCAATTTCCCCAGTTCCGTTGCCGCCTCGCCGGCGCGCTTGGCATGGTACTTGTCCCACCATTGCTCGCGGTTTTTCTTCCCGGCCTTCACGGCAGCCGCTCGGCGCTGCTTGTCCTGAGCCGTGTTTTCAGGGAACTCTTGCTCTGCACGTTGACGCACGATGCGCGCACGCACATAGCCTGACGCCTGCTGCTGCTGCTTGAGTTGTCGCATTGCCGCCTGACCCTTCTCCGCAAGGTTTCTGACGCGCTGCATGGCTCCCGCGCCGTATTCTTCGAAGTCCTTCTCGACCGCATTTCGGGAGTACGGAAGGTCGCTGCCGGCATAGTTGGTGGCAACCAGGCCGGAGCTATAGGCGACACATGCGATCACTCCCAACTCGATGAAGGAGGAAGCCGTAATGCCCATGAGCAGGGGTGTGCGCACGGCTGTGAAGTTGATGCCGTCATCACGCAGGGAGAGCGTAAAGATGGCCGCCGAGATTTGGCGAAGAAGATTAGCCTTGGAAAGCACATCCACCGACTTCTTCAGATCTTCTCCCATTGACGTTTGAGCCGGGATGACCAGCGGGTGGTTCATGCGGACGGCGTATGCCATCTTGAATGGGATTTGGTCCACGTCCTCGACGATGTTGAGCGATCGGGCGACATCCTTGAACGGAGAAGATGCGGTTTCGGGAATACGCCTGGAAGGGATCAACTGACTGAACGCGACCTCCTGCTTGAAGGTGCGGAGAAATCCAGTGTAACTCACGGACATGCCTCCCGACAGACAGGCAAACGTCGCCGCACCAAGAGAGGCACCGCGGAGGCGGAAGATGTTGTAGTTGCGAGTGTATTGCATGAATGTGTCCATGGCGTTCCTAGTCATGTAGGGCACGATCCAGACGTAGGAATTCGGGCGCGGGTTGGCGGCGTTAATCGACGCAAGGACAGACACCTTGGTGTTGTCGTCACCCATGAGACTGATGTCGACATTAACACCGTTTCCCTGGGTGTTGATATGGCGTCGTGGAGTTTCGTAGTGGAACCAGTTGGGAACACCCGACAGCAGCGACGCACCGCCTTGCTGCGCGAGGAATTCGGGTCGTTCGGACGAGTAACAAACGAGATACTGCACGACAAAGACGCGGGACCTGCCTGTCCGCGGATCTTTGGTGACGGTGACGACTGCGGGGAAGGAGGTGTAGTGCAGAAAGTGCACGCCCGCACCATGGTCCCAGTTGGCGGGATCTACAGCCATATTGGGAGGTGCCGCTCGGAGACGCTGTCCCTTGGTCAGGGCGTTGCCTAGAGCCTCAGAAGCAGTGGATCGGAAAGTTCCATCAGCTCCACCTGAGTACATGTTGTAGTTGGTGATGCTGTTGGTTTCACCGGGTTCGTGGGTGATCGCGTTGAAGATTTCCTTGAAGTCCGAGCTGCCGTCTCCTCCGGGACCCTCAGTCATACGGATGGGGAAGACGCTTCCTAAGTCCACAGTGGGCGCGGGTCCACATAACAGCTCTGCGTTCTGGCCCATCTGCTCTCCGACGAAGCTGGTAAGGCCGTCCGGGTCGCTCATTTAGTGCTGCTTGATGAGTTTGGAGCAAACTTCGAGAAGGAGGGGTGTGTAGAGTAGAAAGTGCGCCACAAAGATGAGGAGCGCGAAGAGGACGAGAAGCTTGTACAGAAACTCGTAGACGCGGCCGCAGAAGGTCTGGTGTCGGGGCGCCGAGGGTTCTTGGGAACGGAAGAGGGAAATAGAGCCTTCACGAGGGGCGGCTCCACAAATATCAAAGATGGGGGTGGCCTCTGCGACGGGTGTGACAGAAGACGGGGTGCAGGGCGGGGCCTGCTTAGACATAGATTTGTTTGGGTTGCTTTTGCTTGGGTACTACAGCTTGCGGCCGTAGTCGACGATAACGTCAGCTGCCTTTTGTAAGAAGTATGAACCATACGCTTGGACCACGGTTTGCACAATCTCTACCACGGTCAACGTCGGTCCCGGTTGTTTAAATTGCGGAACTGGCACGTCTCGTTTTCTCTCTTCTTCTATTTCGCGTTGTTCTGTTTCTCCAACAAAGTCAAAGTCACTAATTTCGCTTTCGGAGGGAGAGGGTGTTTCAGACATTTTCGATATACGCCAATGTGGAATCTGTCTTTGCCTTTTCTCTGTGTGTTTATTGTCTTTTCTTGCTGCCTTCTCTACTTGTTGTATCGTAGGTTTGGTTGTTTTTTTTTATTCATCGCGCAACGAACCAGACGAGGACAGCTCTGCATTTGGGTCAAGATCCTTAGGTGCACGCATCTTTCGCTTACGTCGGGCGGCACTCGAAGTGCTTGCCGCTGGATTTTCCTCCTTCATTGCTGTCTTGTGTGTTTGGTCTGCGTCACGCTTGACGCGGGTGCGAGTGCGCTTCTTAACAAAGCGTCGAAAGCCCAACCACTCAGCTGCATCGAGCACGTTCATAATGGACTTGAAGAGGAGTTTAGTCTCAGCGCGAAGCTGCGGTACAAGCGCCGCCTCAGCGTAGTTTTTGAATCGCCTTTCGGGCGTGTCCACGATCTCAAGAAGGTCAGTAAGCATCTTGTGAAACTCGTTTCCCTCGTCCGGAAGGAGGCACCGCGCGATTGGGGCATGCTTGTCGTAGACTTCTTTGGCTAGCTCCTCGGAGGCGAAGAGACGCTCGAGAAACGGCTCGGTCACGGGGTTGCTAAGAGCCGGGTTCACCTGTGCGGCATCGTGCTGGCTCGGGGAAACCGGGTTGGGCATGTAGTCCGATCCCGGGTAGGATCCCGTCGGCAAAGTGACGATTGCGGCATCGGAACGTCGTGGGGAATTGGCTGAAGACCTTGTAGCGACCGGGGCATGTGGCACGAGGGTGGGGATGGTCGTGGCAACAGAGGCAGAAGCAGGTCGCGTACGTGTCATATATAAGACGGAGTTTTCTTTTTCTGAAAGTTTTTCTTATCGCTGTAAATTTCCTGCTATTGTTCAACAACATTCGACGGCATTTGTCAATCTTGCTCAAACGTAGTGAATGGAAGTGTCGTCGCTGTACATGTTTTGTTTTTTGGTTTCTGGGGACTTTTTTTCTCTCTTGGTTTGGTGAGGCATTAGGGGAACCTCGGGTTTCTCTGTCTGGGGATTTTGTCGTATCGGGTTGGCGGGGGGCCTTTAAATCCATATCTTCTTACTTCTCTCCGTGATGTTAGGGGTACTCTTTTCTTTCGGTCCTTCTCTCCCATTTATTGGTTCTCCTTGATGTCTTTCCTTTTCTCTCTCTCGTTCCTTTGATGTTTTACATGGGGTGGGCGTACCTGGCAGCGCTGTTCATGGGTGGAGCACTTCCAAACTGTCCCGCGCCACCGAACTGTGCCATGGCACCAAACTCGCCACCGGCACCGAGGTTCAGATGCTGATCCCCGAGACCGCCCAGCTGCTGGCCAATCGCACTTCCAATGGCACCGCCCTCACTTCCTCCGATGAGACTGCCAAGAGCTTTGCCACCAAGACGGCCAAGGTCGGAGAAGAAGCCGGCGGCTCCGGCAGCTTCAGCCAACTTGGGGTTGACCTCCAGGAGGTCGGCCACGCGCTCCATTGTGAAGCTTTGGAAGTACTCGTCGATGAGACGCGAATACTGAAGACCGTTCCAGTTGCGCTTGAGAGGCATTTCGGCGCCGTCGTAGAGCTCGCTGAGGAAGGGGAGCGCGTTGAGCTGCATGATCTCGTTGGCGTTTGCAGCCGCGTCTTGAGTGAAGGGTGCAAGGTTGCCCTGCGGAACGCACTGGACGTTGGCCAAACCGTTGATGCGAAGAGACTGCTTCTCCTCGAGGTTGTCGTAACGGATGACGCGTGCCGGGCCGACCTCTCCCGGAATGTTGATCTCCGGGGCGATTGCCGTGATGGTCAGCTGGTGCGTGAACTGCAGTCCAGGGTTGTTGGTCGCGTCGATGGTAGCGACGGGGGGGTTGCCCGCCGGAAGCAAGAACCACTCCTGAAAGGAGCTGCCCTCCTCCTGCGCCACTTGGCGGCCAACGCTCACCACTTCGAACATCGTTCCAATATACTTGCCACCCTCGGCCAGCGACTCGCACTTACACGAGCGGGTATCGAAGGAGAACTTTTGTCCTCCTTGGGGCGCGTTGGGATTGCAGTCGAAGCCAGCGGTACGCAGTGCCGGGTACGTTTCGCCCGTGACATTTGACCACCTTGATCCAATGTACTTGCTGTCACGCATAGTCTTCGTCACGATGTTGCCATCTGAACTCAGGCCACAGAAGTAGTGAGTGGCCGACAGAAACAAGTCCATCTTCACGCTGTACTTGTTGCTTCCATTACCGCCTCCATCCTGGAAGACGAGGCGGTTATCTGTCCACTGGATTTCACATGCGACCGTGGCGTTCAACACGCCATTTTCGGCGATCGCCCCCAGATCGGACGACGTTGCGGGCGTAAGATTTGTGATAGTAGGGGCTCCAGTAGCCGTGGAGAACTGTTTGATCTCGGTACGCCACGGCGACACCCATGTCTGAGAGGCGATGTTCGGACGCTGGAAGAAGTCAGCGAGGCGGAGACGAGTAGCACCCTCGCTGAGCTGCAAGTCCCACGTCTTTGCAGGCAGCACGATGGGGCACGTGTGGCTTCCGTCAACCGAGCTGGCGTTGTCCTTGTTGGGAAGCGTGTATGCTTGGGGGATGTCGGGACCCATGAGGGTCACGGCTCCATCCTTGTGGTTGATCTGCTTGATGCCCTCGCGTGCAGTGACGGAAGACTGCACGAGGTTGACGGCAGTGAATGCACCATCCTGGCTCTGGCAGATGTCACGCGTGTCGGCAAGACTGCCCATGGAGAAGACGCCATTGGTCGTGGTGACACCGATCGGTGTTGTGTCAGAGGTGAGTTGGAGCAAACCAGAGAACATGCGCGTGCTGGAGAAGTTGACATCCAGCTCGGGTGAAATCTTGACTGCGTCAACCCCGTCAATGTAGGGCAACGCAAGTTCTTGGAGGAAGGTAAGAGGTCCCTGGTTGCCGTTCGTCGTGACATTGTAGTTATATGGGAGAGGCAGACCAGTAGTGGGGTCGATCGGCGCCCAGGTCTTCGCGCAAAGGCCCCATGGAACCTGGTCGGGTAGCACGTAAAGGGGAGCGCCCGGGGGGCCAGCGAAGCCTGCGATGGTGTATCCCTTGCTGACGAAACCCATGTGCGTGACACTGTCAACGCCACGGCCGACGAGCCACAGGAGCATGCCGCGGCCAGAACCCTTGGTACCGATGGCAGAATCGGCATCAGGAGCAACGACGATGTGGTTGCCCTGGTAGTCGATGGTCTTGATGAAAGACGTGTCTTGGAGCACGTTGGGGGGAGCAACCTGCAGCTGACGAGGAGCGAAGGTTCCACGGACGAACTGGAGGATGCGCTCACCGCCGAAGCGAGCTGACGCAGATGTGGCGGCGGTGTTCATGCGTTCGCCAACCTGGCGAGACAGGCCATTCTCGTCCTCGATGATGACACGGGAACGACGAAGGGCCATGGAATATGGAGTTTTTTTTGCTTTTTATAATGTTTTTGCTTTGTCAGTTTCTCTGTTTGTGTCTTCTGGAAACACAGCTGCTCGCTTACAAAAGGTCCGTTTTCATATGTGTGTGAATAGTCGCACGTATACCTAAAGCCGATTCTTGGCAATATGAGGCCTCAACATTGATAAGCGCTACCACAATGTTTTTTAGAATATTGCCCTTTTATAAGGCTTATTTTGGTACCCATGCGAATCCGGGCAAACCACATATGTGCGGGACCCTCTAATAAAAAAGAAGCGGTGGGCACGTGACGGGAATCGAACCTGCGCCGACCGCGCTAAAGTCTATGGTTATAACCACTAGACCACATGCCCACCTGATATACAAGTATGCACAACCCCCTGGAATAATATTTCACATGAACATGTTTAAAAAAAGAGCAGTTTTTGTGAGGGCATGCTCAGGCCCGAAATCTAAAATCTAAGTGGACATCATGCGACGCCGCATCTGGCGGAACCGGAGAAACTCCTGATACTCGTTCCATTCGGCATCGTCTTGGGAGAGGGGGGAGGTGTTGCTGTTGCTAGGGGGGAGGGAAAGTTCCAGGCCGTTGGGGACGTTACGGCTGGACAGTTTATTGTCCATGGTGAGCGCCGTCTCACTCTTATTCTGAGCCGATGCAGGTGCGGTCGGACGAGCAGGTAGCTCGCCACGCTCGACTGCTTCGGCAATGCACTTCTCTCTGTCTCCAATAACGTCGTCATCGCCATCGACGTCGTCTTCTTCTGTGGGTGGGCCACCGACGGTAATTTGCGTCTCACGCCAGTGAGCGTGTTTGGGTTTGCGAAACTCATAACGCCGACATGGTGGAAAGCGACGCTCGAGTGCCTCGCGCTGTTTCTCCGTGGCGTTCGGAAACAGTTTCTCAAAGGGCTTGTTTGCGGTCACATAGACGCGAGACCACCGTGCCCAAACGGAGGAGCCCTTGACCTGCGTGTTTTGCCGGTAGACGTCAGTGATGCGGAGAAATTCCTGAAGACTCATTCCGTCGCCGTAGAAATCGTCCAGAAGTAAAACCTCCTCATTTTCATATCCGTCATACCAACTTTGTCCTCGGCAGTCCATCTTGGCGTAAACGCCGAGGCCGTTGCGCTTGGCTATGGCACGGACAGTCTTGGACTTGCCTGTGCCCGTATCGCCCCATAGGTAGTAGCACTTATTTTGCCGTTCGTCCTCCTCGGGCTTTGCGTAGAGGTTGATGGCCTTTTGAATGCCGCCGGTGTACATCGCTGTCATCTGGAAGTTTGTCTCGAAGCACTCGCGCAGATCTCCGCCCGACTGGACGATATGTTGCATCTGCGGCCAACGCTCAGGTGCAGCTGGGTCATGCTTCTCGCCTTCCTCGAACATCGTGCCCTCAACGGCCGTGTCCTTCTTCTTGCAGTACTCGATGGCCTGTGCTTGTGTTCCATTCCTTGGGGTCAAGTAGACCTTCTTTTTCTTCCAGTTCATCATGCCACGAATTTGGCGCACCGTCGCACGGACTGGAAGCTCGAGGTAGCCCTGCCAATGTCTCCCCTGCGTGGGGTTGTTGGGGGCTGGATTTTTAGCCGTCTCCTGTTGGGCCAAGAGATAGTCCACTTGGGCGGGTTTGGACGGTTTCTCTTCTTCCCAAAGGGTAAAGCACCACGCCTTGGCGTTGACGAGGGTGCCGTTGCTCCGACGGCCGTCTGTCGGGTTTCCCTGACCCGCAGACATGGCAGCTGCATGTTGTTGCTCGTGTGTCAGCTGCGGCGTTTGCGCTACAACAGGGGGGTTGGTTGGCGCCTGGGGCTGTGTTGACTCTTCCTCTGGTTCGGGATCAGGAGCCTGCGGTCCGATCAAAATATCATCGTTCTCATCTCTTTCTCTCTCTCTTCGTTTACCGGCCCGTGGACCGGGTGATTTTTCTCTTTGTGGCATTCCGATCTTCAAACCTGCGTGTTCGTAAAGGGACATGTTTTCTGTTATTGCAATCTTCGCCGCGAGTCGTCATGCTGTACGTTGCTTGTAAGAGGTGGGATAACATTACATATTTGTGAGATTTTCCTGTTTCCGTTTGTTATCTGGGTGTTGTGTTTTTCTGTTAGAGCCAAACAAAGAGGTGTGCTTACCGAAAGTAGTGTGGTGTTTTCTCAATAGAGGGTGTACTGTTAAACCAGAAGCCCAATCTTACGGAGGGTTTCGGGATCCTCATGCAGCATCTTGAGAAGACGCTTTGGGTCAAATCCCGTTTTAAGACAAGGGCCCGTGTGAACGTAGCTCTTGGTGTACTTGTTGAGGACCTTGGGGAACTGGCAAATTTCAGGCATCTCAAGCCAGCGCGTCGTCTGCTGAGCTCGCATGCGCTTTCCACTCGGATCGTCCTTCTGGGCGTACCAGCCGTTGCCGAGGTAGAGAACCTTGCACTCGTCGTCCTCACGACAAGCTGCCTCCTCGGCCGCCTCATTCGAAGGGGAACGAGGTCCAGAAGTACCAGAAACCACAGCAAGGGCCTTGGACTGCGTGGGCATCGTCACTTGATGGGGCAAAGCATGGGCAGCATCGTTCTTCGGGGCGGGGCCGGAAGAGACCGTGACCTGCATCGGGCCTTGGGACATCATGACCCGGAAGCGATATGGTTGTTGTGTTTTAAGTTAATAAGGTAGAATGGTAGTGTTTGTTGCTTTAAAGCTGCTGTATTAACATTGAAATGTTTGGTATCGTGTAGGAAATGTCGCGCATGGCGCTGTGTCTGATGGTGTTTCGTGTATTTCTTTCACCGACGGGTTTCTTTCCTTTTCTCTTTTTCGCCTCTTTTGTCTTTTTCTTATCTCTGTGCCAAAATCGCGGTGTCATGTTCTAAAGTTTTTCTCGATTTCGTCCTCTGTTTGTTACTGGTTTCCGTCAACAGCAATCTGATCTTCAGGCGTCGAAAGACGCCCATCAGTACAAATCCCCGGTTCGGCATCGTCGGTAAGTTTCTGCTGCTCGACTTCAGCCTCCTCAGCTGTTTCGGCCCACTCACGCTCCTGGTCGCCGGCGTCATCTCCATCGATGACAACATGGCCTGGAGCGTAGGAAAGTCCTTGGTGGTAGTCAGAGACTGCCTTGTATATGACGTTAGGCAGCTCTTCGCCGTCATCCGACAACTTGCGCCGACTGCCCGGAGAAACGGAGGAGGCCACAGACAGGCGATCGGCGACGACAGGTTGTATCTTATCGATGAAATACTGGCGAAGCCTGTTCATCTCTGAGAGAAGCATGTCGACGGCCTCACGCTTGGCGGCAGACGAAACTTGGACGCCGTTGAGTCCAAACTCTCCGCGGTCGTAGCGGTCGTAGAAGATCGACAACTTGGCGTAGCGCATCAGCTCCTCGGGTGTCACGTCAAGCGTGACTCGGTTCATCCACGTCTTGAGCAAACCCTGAAAGGGAATGCGCAGAAGAAGACGCTCAGGGTCGTGCTCCTTGGACGACAATGCGGGAGACGCCATTGCTCGTTGTTGTTGTGTTAATCTTAGCGAAGTATTCACAGCTGCAGAAACGATTCAATTGTAGGATGATGTTTTGAGAAATGTGAGAAATACACAGTTCGGTATCGAACTCAAGACGTTGTTCTTTCAAAACAATACTCGTAACCACTTGTCCATCTCAGTCGATGATAACATAATGTGCCAAACCGCGGGAATATTATTCAATCAAATACAAATCAAAAAATTACTCCCTTACGAAATAAAAACATACGTTTTAACAACGCGACCGTGGTGTAGTGGTTATGACAAAAAGTTTTAACCTCCACGTCACGAGTTCAATTCCAAAAAATGCACATTTCAAAATCGTTTTACTCGCGCAGCAAAAAAGATAGAAAACAAAAGAGATGCCACAGTTCGGTCGCAACCGCGGACTGCCCTATGGCGTAAAGCCACAGCTGATTCTCGATGTCAACGAAAACAAAAAGGCAAAAACTTCTCCAAGGAACTCCCCATCAACCAAACATGCAACTGGTTCTCTTTGGGAACGTCTGCCGACCAAGAAACCAAAGGTCCAGAAATCCACTCCGGTCCGCGATCTTCTGGAAAGCATTAACCGAAAAAGTTCCCAGGCGCGCCCCAACGACGACAATATCGCAGATGATCCCCTTTGTCTTGATCCGGAAAGTCCTCTACCTGCCACAACTCAAGCCAAAGGAAATTTGCGAACGACCCTTCACCGTCCACAAGGAAAAATCGTCGGTCAGGAAGTTGACACGGCCCCAGATGCTTCCGACATGACCACCGACTGGGAAGACATCGGAGCTGGCGTAACGGAAACGGAAAACCACACCGAGGAAAGAACAGAGGGAGAAGAGATGGAGAAAAACATCACAGACAAGGATGAGAAAGAGAAGGAAAAGGAAAAAGAAAGCCTGGGCCGTTTCTCCGGAATGTGGGCAAAACTCAGGGGATTCAAAAGTGAGACTCAGTAGAATGCACACAATTCAGTTGTCAAACCTTAGTGACGCGTAAAACACATGAAAACACAACACACCTCACAACTGTGCAACGCAGCGGAGAAAGCCACAAAATGACTAAAACAAGAGAACAACACTTCTTATGCCGAGCTCCTGCTCCGCATCCGCGCTGCAGCCTTTCAGAGCGCCCCACTGTAGAGAACAAACGCGACAGAAAAGTTTCTGTACGAGACGGTCTCATGTGCCCTGGACATTTCCTCCATCTTACCAGAAGTGACCTCCAGCTCCTTCTCGATGGAGCGATAGCAACCTATTTGTGGGAAGTAATGAAAACACTTCCACACATGTTTACTCCCGGGACCCCAGTGAGCGACTTCCTGCGATGGTACATCGTATACCACGAAGAAGCTCACCATGTGTCGGACAGGTCCTACCCCGCCATGGTTACAGCCGCACACCCTTTCTGCCGCGAAGCAAACAATATCTTCTACGCAGACGCACTTGTTTATCTCCGCTTCCACAATATGCGTCACGGTACCGATCCTTTTGCCACATACGTCGTTTACACCACAGTATCGACATTTCTTGGCATCGATGAGTCATACCTCTTTTGCGTGGAAAACAGCGACTTGAACTACTATCTATAAAACAAAAACAACAAGAAACAAAACAAACACAACAGTAGTTTTGATCACACTTCACACATCACAATATCGAAACGCAGATAAAGGAGAAAGAAAAACACTAGCAAGATGACCGACAACGCAACCACCGATCCGCTCGTGGAGATGGTCAACAATATTAATGAAGAGCTACAGGAGATATGGGCCGAAAACGGGCTCAGGCAGTTCGAAATGCTCAAGGAAGCCACAGACCGCTTCAAGGCCCTCGACGAAAAGAAGACCAACGAAGAAAACGGACCATCTAAGGAGGAACACGCCAACGCTTTCGTATGCATGATCCGTCTTCAAGGCGTCTGTGCCTTTGTCAAGGACCCAGCCAACGCACCCAAAAAGTTCACAGTGCAAGTCGTGGACGACTCCGCGTCAGTTATCTAAATATATCAATTGGCACCCAAACACACCCCTCCCCTCCCTATATTCGTTATTCCGGCCGCAGGCCCCACCCTTTTTCGCCCGCCGCCAGCACACACCCATTTTCTTCCCATAGCTATGGTAAGTTTTTTG
>Ga0181379_1000691_pt1 | contig 16245 bp, 1 predicted proteins | sample 2SPOviralmetaG_FD_130115 | JGI IMG/M metagenome (GOLD analysis project Ga0181379, IMG submission 130115) | Marine viral communities from the oligotrophic San Pedro Time Series (SPOT) site, San Pedro Channel, CA, USA - 2 SPOT_SRF_2009-07-10 | ecosystem: Environmental > Aquatic > Marine > Strait... | reverse complement strand
TAGCATTAGATGGGGATCTAACACTAGTCTCAAAAGGAGAAATATCTAAAAGTTTGTATCCTAGTGTTTCGGTACCAATTTCTAGTTCTGCTTCTCCAGCAATATCAAACTCAGCACGGTATAGTACAAATTTAATATCTTCAAATAGATCTTCAGTCCAATTATCAGTGTTTTGTGATTTGTAAACTGATCCCAGTAGAGGTTGTGTAGTAACAATGTTACTAGTAGAAATTTCAATTTCCCCCAATTTAGATGCCCACAACTCATAATCTAGAGAATCAGTTTCTACGACAAGAGCATACTCCGTGTTATTCTGTAGATATACAGGATGTTTGAATTGGAATTTAGTTGGAGTTGTAGATTCAGTTGAATCTTTAAAATCAATAGCAATACCCATTCGTACCGCTGGTGTATCAATCTCAATAAAGGATTGAATGAAAGCGCCCGCTGCTCCAGTTCCAACACCTTTAATTACAACTGATGGTGCTTCTGTATATCCACGACCAGATAGGGAAATATCAGAATTATATAATTTACCTTCCGAAACACCCACACTAGCAGTAGCAGAAGAACCTCCAGGAAGTTGAGGACTTTCGATTACTAATGAAGCTGTTTCATAGTTAGCACCAACATTGATAACCTTCAATTTAGAAACTTTACCAGAATCTTTGGCGATAAAGATTCCAATAGTTGTGTTGTTCCTAGCATTGTAATCAACAATGGATGGGACAGACAATGGTTCGTTTGCTACAAAACTTGTACCGTTGTGATTGCTTAAAACTAAAGTATAAACTTGATCTTTTCCTAGTTGGAAACTAGTGCTTGCTTCATCTCCAATAAGAACATTATTAGAATCAAGAATTTTTAAAATAGGACCAGAAGCATTGGTAGTAGAACCAGTAACATACTCATCCTTATAGATGGTAACAGTTTCGCTTTCGCCAGTCACATAAATTTTAAGATATGTTTCTGGATTTAGAGAAATTTGTGTACCAGGAATAATATTTTTTCCTGGTTTTCCAGAAACAGTATCAGTGAGATATGCTCTTAAAGGAACCGTGCCACTCTTTTTCTGGAAGAATAAATCTACACCAGTTGTCATCAAACCTTGAGAAAAGTTTTCAATTTTGAAAGTTTGAGCAAGAGGATTTGGTTTAATTGGGTTATCAGTATTACTATCAATCAATTGAACGCCTTCATTTGCTTTGAAGAACGATGCTTGGGTTGAAGTAATGCTAGGTGGATTAGCAGGAAGACCGCCAGTAGCATAGAAGTTAACTTCGGCATATGTATCAGCATTATCCTTGTTATCATTGAGCTCACTAGATGTAAATCTAATACCCTTGACACCAGTAGTAAGTCTAACTTCTTCCTTACCTTCAGCATATGTGATCGTATCTACATTGCCAGTCCATCTAGTATTAGATGCTGGTGGAGCTCCAGCAGGAACAACAATAATTCCACTCAAGTTGCCGTTAGCATCTGTTGTCAATTCCGAACCAAATGTAGTAAGTGAATTTCCAGCAATACCAGTAAAACGACTATCGGGAACTACCCAACTATTAATTTCACGTCCTTCCATAAAGACATAAACTCTAGTATTTGGTTTTAGTCTATTAACAGTAAAATTGATTGGAATTGATCTAGCAAAAAATGTTAATGCTGTAGAAACTTTCTTATTGTTTATCGTCTTAGAAGATTGTCCTTTTCCAAGTTCATTATTTTGTGGACTTACATTAGAAGAACTTGCTTGCTTTCCGCTCACAACTGAAGACTGAATATCTTCCGAATTAATATTAGCAAGAGATTCAATCGGCAAGAATGACTGATCTGTTCCACACCAATTAACAATAAAAGAGTTGTAGATACTAGAGTAAGCATCCGACAAACTATCTTCTTTTGCTAGATAGATTGAATTTAATTTCGTATTAGAATCTGATACTAAAGGAGCAACAGATTGATCGTACCAAGAATCTTGTTGTGGAGTAATTACTGACTCACCAACATATTGAATAACCACAAATGGATTGGGGTTAATTGTCTTAGTGGCATTTTTATTGCCAAGAAGTTCTACTTCAGTGTAAGGAAGTGAAACAACATTATCGTTAATAACATATCCAGAAACTTCCCTCTGGTCCTGTCTAGTATTAATTTCTCTAAGAACTAGACTATCTTCTTTAGACTGAGGTCTCAACACTGATTGCTGTGTGTCTATAGCACACTTGTAGTCAACAGATTTTAGATTGCCAATACCATGGGATTCAAAATTATCTACAAGGAATCCACTCTTAGATCTTTCTAGTCCAAGACCATCCTTGATTTGCATGTTTTGAGTTTGTTGCTCTAGGATGCTCAGTGTGGTGTAGTACTCAAGACGCTCGATACGCTTTTCTAACTTACCGATGTCCTTCATAGTATAACGTTTGTTATCTACAGGAATAATTCTTACATCTTTACTGCTGTTTGTGTAAGCAGGAATATGAAGATAACACAATGAAATAGCATCATCAATAGCTTCTGGTTTTGATGGATTGAGTGAAGAATTACCTTTCTTAACAACAAAGTCGCCTTTCTTAGATAAGAACAACCCATCAATACGATCTAGATATTGCTTCTCACTAAAGGATAATGTATAAATCAAATTAGTATCTGGTGCTGGTGTTGCCGAAGTGACTCCACCGTTTCCAGTAAAACTAACATAATCAGTACTATCGAATAGAGAAACAATAGAGTTATCTTGGAATCCAGTAATAGTTGTTTGAGCATCCACTTTTGGTCTGAAGTCGATACAGTCTCTTAGAGAAACAATACCACTAGTTTCTGAATTAAACAGTGGAATCTCATCAGAAGTAATACCTGCTTCATGTACATACGAGTCAACTACACAGAAATCTCCAGAAGAATGATCGAAGTAATCAAAAGCAATTACTAGTTGACCTGTTGGAGCATCAAATCCTGGTTTTAGAATAATTCTAGAAACATCATAGTAACTATCACGTTGACCATCATCAAATCTAAATTTATAAGATACATCAGTTCCACTAACCAAAGTTCCTGCTTGATCTACTACAGGAGGATTAGTTTTTGTTCCTTCGTAAACATACTTAAGTTTGAAAGCATCCGAGTAAGAGTAGACTTCAATAATATCAGAATCATAGTCTTGACCTCTAATAGGAATTACACGGTCTCCACTAGAGACAACAATAACTCTCTTATTTCTAACTACGGTCTTGAGTCTTGGGCGAGCTCCTTCAATTTCTACAGTAGCAGTTAGTTTTAAGACAGGATAATTACTATCAGTAATATTACCGAAATAATTATCTGGTAGATTCTTAATTTGTAAAGCACCAGCTTGTACGCTACCAGCACTTTCTGTAGACTCTGTAATTTCTACAAATCTAGGATCAATATAAACAATGTCTCCTGCCTCCACCACAGTGGAAGATCCTTTGCTTAGAACAGTAATAATAAAGTTGTCTTCACTAAATCCAACAAACTTCTGTGAACCTACAGGTAGTTGGGCGGTAAATGTAATAAATCCACCACTAGAAGATAGTTCAGTAACAAAATCTTTTCTGATGTAGTAATTGAAGTTAGTATTGCTACTATCTTTTACTAATGAAGCAACTTGCTTACTGCCAGTTGGGAATACCAACGAAGCATTAGCATTCGAGATTCTGGGACGTAGTTTAATGATGGTAGCATTTACAACTGATTTTACAAGAGCTGTATCTAGATAGATTCTTGCCTTATCAATTCCAACAGGTTCTGTTGTGTATTGTACAATTGACTTAATTACGTTATTATCAACATCAGTAAACTGAATCATGTCGCCTTGTAGAATATCACCTAGGTCAGCGCCAAATCCATTACATTCAATATATTTGTAACCAGCAGTTCCAAAGAAAGTAAAGTCACTAATTTGAGTATATGTAGCATAAGATGATGATGAAAGATCAACGTCTGCTGTAAATTTGTAGTTACTATATACAGATCCAAAAGATTTTACATTTTGGGGTGTATATGTTTGAACTGAATCTCTAAACAAAATGGGTACGATTACACACTTATTAGTGATAGTATCATCAGGAGTTAAACTTACTGCTGGTGGAGTTGTGTAATAAATGTTTCTAACTTTTTGGTCAGAAACGGTAGCAGAAATTAATTTTCCAGCATACCAGGATAAGTCAACTTTAGAATCATCATACTCAACACCATTGATGAGAATTTTTTCGGTCATGGTGTATGCTTCACCTCTGTTAGTCACAATAAAATGTGACAAGGTGTTGTCTTTAGCAATTTTGATTGTATTGTTTGCTTCGTCAATAATTGTTTCGCCAGAAATAAACTGACCAAACAAGGTAGTTACAAACAACGTATTGCCGCTACTATAATTTTCTAAGGTGTCGTTTTCCACAACGCCGTATGCTTTACTATCTTTGCCGTAGATGTACTTACCTTTAGTAAAAGTATTATCAATAACATTGGAATCTAAAGTCAACTTAGTAAAGAAAGTTGGATTAAAATAACTAAATCCAAACGTACTGTTGTAGGGAGTTGTGGATCCTACTCTACCTTTAGATAAAATTAAATCACTATCTGGATTAAATCCAACACCTCTATTAATTAAACGGAAGTTTTTTGGTTTTGCTAATCCAATAACAGGGGTAATACACTCACTGTAGTCTTTGATTTCTCCATACTCATCAGTTGTTTCTTTTACGTTTTGTTCATTAAGATAAACATATCTTGAGAAATCCGATTCATCTGGATCTACGTTAGTTAGATATTGATCTAGAGTTGCTTTCAAACCAATAACAGTCAACTCAGCAAATGTAGCATCAGCAGAAGGATCAATTTCTGGTCTTGTTACAATACTCTTAGCAATTACTGTAGCACTACCTCCAACTACGGTATTAGTTCCTCTAGTAGTAACAAACCAAATTTCTGAAGGTAACTGATTAGCTTGAGTCGGCACTGTGCCAAGAACTCTCACATAGATGGTTTTGATACCTTGATTAATATCATATGTATTTGATCTTCTATCTACAGTATCCTTGGAAATATTTGATAGTCCGTTGTAACCAACAGATCCATCATTGAACACTGAATTTAAAGTAACCGTAGGATACGCCGTAAAGACATCAGAAACGGTGTTTAGAGGCACAGACCCATATATGTTAGTAATACTATATTCAGGCATCCCACGGGTCTTTAGAGTGATGTTATCACGGTCTAACGTATCCCTACCTTTCTCGATGACAATGGGTTTCGATTCTTTGTTTAGGATTTCATATCCTTTGACATATGCTTTACCAGCACTAACAGCAAGAACCATTTTGCCATCTGCTTCGACACTTGTTAATCCATTAACTAGTCCAGTGTCGTTACTGAGTTGATAAACACCATTGTTACTATTTCTTTGATAGTATTCTCTAATAGAATAATCAAAATCTTCTACAACATAGTCGCCAGATTCATCAAATGTTCTTCTTGCTAAAGTCTCTTCTAGTAAAGTATAGTCTGCTGATTTTACTTGCTTCTCGACAACACCTTTCTTAATTTGAAGTAACTGAATGAAATTCTTATCTGTATTTGCCTTATAAGCAAATCTAGATAATGTCAATGTAATGCTAAGACGATGTGCTCCTGGAGCAGTAGCGTTGGAAAATCCTCTAGCATTATCATATAAAGAAGCATCTTCTTCAGGTGTTACTAATTCTTCATCAATAGTAAAACCAACTTTAGCAGATGCTTTATCGTAATATTTGTTGATAACAAGAAGCTGTTTTTGATTCTTAACAAAGAATCCATTAACAAAGTAGATACCTTCTTGTACTTCTACTGCAGTAGAAAATCCCATCGCTGGACTGCTGAGAGAGGAAACATTTCCAGAGACGGGATCTGTGATATCGATACTAGTTGGTAGAACACTACCATCAGTACCAACTACGAGTAGAGGAGTATTGATGCCACCAACGACTTCTAGAGTTTCGCCTTGTCTGAAGGTTGACTCATTACTAGCGTCACCACTAGTAGTGTATTTAACAAAAAGTGTATCTGCTTGTACGTCAGACCCGTATAATGCTTCTACAACTTTACCAACAACACCAGAATTGATACCTCGAAGTTCAGTACCAATTAATTGTCGGATATCATATTTTTTATAGACAATCTGTCCACCTTCACTGACAGCAACTTCAGAAACTGAAGATAACTTGACATAATCGAGTTTGGTGTTTAAACCAACCTCGCCAGGAATTACTTGCTGTCCTTGTTTGAACAGAAACTTACCATAACTTTCAATCCGATTCTGGAGAATAGATTGTAAAGATGATAATTCTCTAGTCTGGATAGAGTATCCAGGTCTGAAAAGAACTCTATAAAAGTTCTTGTCAGCGTCAAAGTCATCATAGTATGGTGCTACATTAAGATTAGTCTTCTGTGGCATGTTACTCCGCCAAATACTCTATATTGTTCGTTGAAGTATTTAGCGGAGTAAAAAGTAAATCAGAACTCGATTACGAGTTTGATGTCTTCAATCTGGTCAGCAGCACGTGTAATCAGTCTTCTGTTCTCTACATAGATGATTTCGCCAGAGTTAGCGGCGATTTCAGGAGTAGCAAGACCATCGGAGAAAGTAACACCACCAAGAGTAGAATTAGCAGCAGTGTTGTCAACAGCAGTAGTTGTTACAGCACCAGAAGCGAGTGAATTTACACCCTCGATAGCATTAGCAGAAGCAGCAAAAGGTCTTACGACACCAGAATCGGTATGTGAATCAGGAGACTGGATATACTTAAGAATACCAGATCCACCAGGACCAGCATTACCAGCATCTAGTTCCCAAGAAACTACTGTACCGTAAGCAAATCCACCACCAGCAAATGTTTGACGGATTGTTTCGTCAACCTGATAATCGGCAGTAGCAGCATTGATTCTAATAGCATTGACGCCACTTAGAGTGCTGGCAGTAGCATAGGTCGAAGAACCGAAAGCAACGGGATCCTGGATAATACCAATACGACGGAAGTCGTTATCAACAGGGAAGTCTCCAGAACCTTCAGCATAGGTTAGACGAATGTTCGTCATAACACGCTTGGCGTTGAGTTCTTGCTCCATGTTGGAACCATGACCACCTTGAGGAGGAAGAATAACTTCAACAGCACCAACAGCAGTGTTAAGAACAGTTACTGGAGTTGCAAAGGTGTCATCAGTGTAGAGACCATAAGCATCCGTAGTAGGACCGCTGTCGCCAGTTTCCAAAGGAACGGTAGCGTAACTATAGTCTGATCCACGATCAGTAACAGTAACAGACTGGATAGTACCACCAGAGATTACAATAGAAACTTTACCACCTGATCCATCGCCAACGATTGGAGCAGCATGAGTACCGTCAGGAAGATTTGAACCAGAGTTCTCGATTACAACAACGTCAATAGCATTAGGAGCAGCTAGTGCTCTTGCTTCTTCTGCCTGTCTGTTTGTATCAGTAGGAAGAACAATGGGCATGAAGTCAGTAGAGAGGAAACGTAGTACGTCATCAGTTGGGATGGTGTACATATACTTCCAAATGTATCCATTAGCAGCAGGATCTTCGGTGAAGATACCATCAGCAAACGAACCTTGACCAGCAGAAGGAGTAGTTTTGGGTTCGTTAGTTACGGTTTGACCAGAAGGATTGCTGTCGTTCTCACCATTGAATAGGCACTTAAATACCTCATACTGGGAGTTGATTAGATAGTACTTAGCATCAGCAATGTTGGTAGCACCTGTAGCAGCTGCTTTACCAATCTGTCCACCAGAACCAGGGGTTGAGGAATAGTCGGGCTTCCACATGTCAAATGTGGAGTTAGCAGCGACATCCCAATTGAAACGACGAATTACGTTACGGGCAAAATCTGTAGTGATACGCTTGGCAGCAATGATATCATCATAGATGCCGTACTTTTCTGTTTGATTGTCAAGAGGAACAGGAGGAACGTCCTCTGTAGCGTAACGATATACGCCTGTTACTGCTGTAGCGCCAGTGTCAACGGTTCCGTTCCATCCTTTAATAGAAGCACCAACACCAGGAACAGCATTTGTTGTTGGACCAATTTGGAAGAGAAGAAGTGAATTCTCATAAACTTCTCTAACTTCCGCTTTAAATGTAGCACCAGCATAGTTGGCACCAACGTAAACTTCATTACCAACAACGAAGTCTGTATTATTAGCGTTAAAAATTTCTAGGTAAGCATCCCAGCGTTGAGGACGACCAACAAAGAAGTACATTCTTGTACGCTCTTCGCCAGTGTCACTGCTGCCTTCAGACAGCGACTCAAGGAACTGGGTGGCATTAAAAATTCTAAACTTGTCTGAAATGATAGCAGCCATTGAAACTCTCTCGGGGGTGTGGACGAATTGTCTGATTTATTTATATTTATACAATAGAGAACGGAATAATTTCATCGCTAGCAGTGATGATATCAGGTCCGCGGACTAATGTACATCCATCAAATGTATTGGATGTTTTGGAAGTATATTGAATTACGTTGCCACTAGAAGTAAATAAGTATCCTTCATCAGCAAAGTATTCTGTGCTTTGGACTACAATTGGTCCTCCAATTGTCCCCGTAGCACTACTGATAGCAACAGGTTGTTGATAAGATGGAATAGCCAAGTTAAACCTAGTACCATTACCAAGTAGAGCAGACTTTTCTCTAAACTCAAAATCACGAATTGTGAGAGAAGGATAGATTGTTTCTACATCAAAAAGACTCAATCCAGAAGCAATACCACTATCAACTAAAGCATTGCTTTGGAAAGATTGAAGAGTTAATCCAACATTACCAAGATTATAATCATCAAAACCAGGAGGAACATTTTGATTACGGTTTTCTACTATAGATGTAGTACCGTCTCTAAGCACAACTTCATTATATGGATTAAGAAGATTAACTACGTTAGAATTTCTTTGTTTGATGAAAGTTTCTAGTACGTACTCTTCGATAATAAAATCGGTAACAGCAAATTTGTATGGAACCTGAATTCCAGTTCCTCCGCTCTCACCAAGTCTTCCGCCAACAATTAAACTAAATGTAGTAACAAATGTGTCAATATCTTGTAATTTGTTTTCAATGACACTAGTAGAATACATGTTTCCATGTACTCCATTGCTATTAATAGGAACTATTTTTATTGCTTTAATCTCAAAAATTTCAACTAAAGATCCAAGAGCAGAAGTAAGACTGCTGATAGTAGATTGTAGATCCTCAATAATTTGTACATTTACATTTGTAATAGTGTTATTAACATTAATAGCACATTCGTGTGTATGAACTGTTGAGTTATAATTAACTGTTACTACTTGTGAAGTAGAAGCAGCAGTAGCAGCAACAGATCCAATTGTAACGCTACTAATATTAGCAAGAGCAAACCTTTCAATCTGCTCTTGCTGAGATAGTTGAATCGTTGTTTCTGGTGGAGTGACAATAATAGACGACGCTAATCCAGCAGCATCAGCAGGAGCAGCATTAATAGGTCTTACGTCACTTCTAGTAGAATGAACTTCAGTAACAATATTATATGAAGTAGGTGGAATGATGGTAATCTGTTCGATTACATCATGCTCAAATTTTTCAGTCTCAATCTGGAACCCTGTTGTCTTTTTACTGAATACATCAATGTCTATAACTTCAGTGATAGACTGGATTGTTGCTGTCTTCTCCACTGTTGTGACAGCAGACTGAGCAGTACTAACAATAGTCTGAATTTCATTAACACCACCAGATAGCAGAGTAACAAATTCTGGATCATGTAGAACAAGATTACCAGCTTGATGTGTGCTTGTATTAGTTCCCTGATATCCTCTAATGACATTGAGGAATCTATCTTCTTCTTTTTGTCTATAGAATAGAACTTCTCTGCCAATACGAAGTCTGCTTGGAGTGTCTGGGAATCTACTTGTATTTGGTACATACACAATAGTATCAGACTCACTGAGAGGAGCATCCAAGAATGTGCCAACACCATTAATAGATTCTGTTCTTTCTTGCTTACGGAATGCCTTGATTGCGTCAATTTGGAAGATCTTGATATACTCTAAATTAAGTACATCAGTTTCTTTGCTGTTACCAATGCTAGTAACAGAAGCAATTGCTTCAAATCCAACAACACCACCAGTAACTTGAGTGAGTATCGGATCAAAACCATATTGTATTGCTGGAAGTGTAACCGCAGGTGATTGTACTCTTGCTTCTGTGGGGAACTTCTCGTCAGTCATCAAGACTTGATTTTCCTTGTCCTTCAAAGTCCAGATATTACTGGTAATAATTCTACCTCTATTTTCTGGAACAGAAGCAGAAGCTGGATCAGAACCACCAAAGGTAATGATAGAGAAAATGTTATTAGTATTTCCATCACCAGAAATAATAATTTCAGTGGTGGATCCAATGGGAGATCCTAAAGATCTCAAAGATTGGACTCCTAATCTAATAAGAGTATCAATTTTACGAGATCCTTCTTTAACTCTCTTGTACCTTCTTGCTACTACAACTTTAGGTGGTAATGTATATCCACTACCACCACTAGTGAGAACAACGTCTAAAATTTGACCACCATAAGCAATTACTTCAGCAGACGCTCCACCGCCAACTCCATTGACAGGAATGAAGTGTACTTCTGGTGTGGTGTAATATTGATAGGCAGTAGGTTGTAGAAGAACACCTTCCTCAAAATAAAGTTTGAGATCTCTTGTGTTCCATTCAACATCAGATACATTAATAGTCTGTACTATACCATCAGAAAGATTAGCAGTGATACTGAGACCAACACCTTCAGTTTCTCCGTTATAATCGGTAACTTCTGCTCTAGCATAAAAATCTCGTTGTACTAGGTCTCCATCTCTATACGTTGTTGTTTTAGCAGTGTCTGGTGTTTGAGTAACTGTTCTAAACTTAGATTCACCATCAATTAAAATTTTATCTCCAGGAATCAAGTTTGCTAACATAGAATTTCTATTATTCCATGCCTCATTACCAGCTGCTAGTCCATACAACCATTGTGGTACAGATCTTTCAAGAACTCTATCACCGTCATCATCAGTCTTGAAATTATAAGATAAAGTATAACTTCCTGGTAAAGTTTCTTTGTAAACGACTCCATAGGAATCAACAGCATCTAAATTACAAACCGAAATAGGATCTATAGAATTTAGAACAATATTTGTGGGGTTAGCAAAATAGACTACAAGTTCATCTGGAGATACAATACGGTATTGCTTTACTTTACCGACAATTACGTCTCCTTGTTCCCAATAAACCCTACTATTAACAGAATTAATATCATATAAATCTATGAAATTTTGTGTAATACCAGTTCCTGATAAAGTTACTGTTAAAGTATTGTTAAAGGTATTTGGTTCAAAATCGTAGAAAGTGAGAGTTCTAGGAACATCTCTACCATACATTAAGATGATGTTAACATCCTGTGGAAATCTTCCTCCAGTTTCATCAACATATGCTGTAAGTGGTTGTGTAAATGTGATGTTTGGTCCTACAATAGTGTAGGAGTCTTTTTCTCTTTGGAGAACACCATCAATGAATACTAAAGCATATGAAGGGTCATCAACCTTTCTTACTTGTCTAGTTACTTCATCTTCAATTAGATATGGACCAGCAAATCTATACTCATACAGATCTGAGTTAATATTCAATCTTTCATAACTACCAATTGTATAGACAAAACATTTCTCGTATGTCTTTAATTCTTCTGGAATTTCATTTGGTGCTCCATACAAATCCTCATTATCAATAGGAGGTTTGGAGAATCTAATTTTATCAGTAACTAACTCATCTTCATCTCTAATGATAGCGTAAGAATTGCCAAAGGGTTCTTTTTCTGTTTTTCTTGCTTTTTGAACTACTCCATTCAAACCTACAATCAAATTCTCATTAGTATCAGTTTTAACAATAGATCCATCTTCGTAGTATAAATCAAATTCAAATTGTACGCCATCAAACTGATTACCTAAAGATTTTAACTTTCTAAAATACCTTGTATTGAGAGCTGGGTTCTTGAATTTAATTGCTCTACCGTAAAACCTAACGGAATCTACTTCTTGTCCTTCAGCAATTCTATCACCAAAAGGAGGTAAAACAAATGTTATAGTAGAACCATTGATAGTATAAGAAACTCCTGGTTCTTGAACAACACCGTCTAGTGTGATAAACAACTGTTGTGGATTGTCTAATACTAATGGATTACCACTTGCTTGGTCAATTAAAGTAAATCCTTTATCACCAATTATTTGACCAGTGTTTGGATCAAACTTTCCATTAAATGGTTGTGATAGTGATACTTTATATGTGTTAGTTTCAGAAGTATCAAAAGTATCTACAGAAACGGATCCAATACCATCTTCTATAACTAAGTCTTTAACTCTAGTAGAGATTACAGTAACTGCTGTTCTCTTATATGTGTCTGGTTCGTCTTGTAAGATACTAACGCTTACTGGAGGCAATTCGATAACACTATAATGCGCTATAACAGGAGCATTAGCAGGCATCGGAGCAGATGCTGTCGAATCGATGACCATCTCACCAAACAACTGGAATCCAGCTGGGTGAGTAGTCTCTTTGATAAGATCTCTCCAAATATCAATACTAGTCTTAGATCTTAGAACATAAGAATAATCTTGGAAATAATATGAATCTTGTAACCTCTGGTTATTACTGCTTAGTTTTCCTCTATCAGAAGTAAACGAACCATTATTATCAATAATTGGTTTAATTTCTGGATTAAACTCTGTACAGAATTGAGCATGTAAGGTTGCTGTTCTTCCACCAATAGCACTCACAATTTCTGTGTCGTTTTTAAAAACACCAGTGATATTAACCATTTTGAGCAGGTTGCTTCCTTCTCTATACCCACCATCTAGAACATAACCAATTGCTCCAGTAGAAATTTGAAGAATTTTTTCTCCACCATAAAATCTACTAGAAATATTTCTAAGAACAAACGTTGTTGGTGATTTAAAGTAGCTTTGTAATGATCTATCGGCGTTATATCCTTTACCAACGTTATTGATGGTAACATTTTTAGGAACACCAATTGTAGATGATTCTAAGTAAACTGTAACGTCATTTTCAATAATTTTAATTGTTGGTTTAAATGTAAACCCAGATCCTTTTTTAATAACACGAACTTGGGTTACCTTTCCTCTGCTGACAAAACATTCATATTCATAACCAACTCCGTCACCTTCTGTAACGACAGCAACAGGTTTAGAATAGTTAGATCCACCAGAAATAATCTCGAAAGAGAGTACAGTTCCATCGATGGAATCATATACAGGATTAACTTCTGCCTCAAAAGAAGAAGATGGCAGAATTCCTTTTACAGTTGGAATTTTGTCGTAATTTTCTCCAGTGTTTACAACTTTCAAAGAAACAAGAGATCCAACAGCAAGTGGAGATGATGTGGCATATGTCATTGTACCACTACCATCATAAGCAGGAGTAGAATCTAATGAATATACAAACTTCTTATCCGATACATAACTTACTAATTTAGGACCAGATAAAGGATCGTCAATAATTCTCAAATAAGAACCACTAGTATCAACATCTGGTGATACTTTAATAAAGTAGAAATAATTTTGGAAATTAATAGATTGCTGCTTATCATAGGCATTATCATAAGTAGCAGATCCAAATCCTAATTTAATAGTAACAAATGATCCTGAATTTCCTGGAGCGATACCACTAGTCCCTTTCTCTTCAGTAAAGAGATTATAATTGGCACTAGCAGAAAAATCCAAGAATGTATTTATCATGGAGACATGAGATACATCAAATGTATACCTATAATATTTTTGAATGTCAATAATAGGATTAACGTCAAAGTTAACATTATCAGTAGAAAACTCTAGATTAAACACAGCATCTTGTACTGTCTTCATTTGTACAAGTTTTCTTGGAATACTATTATCAAAGAATGAAGAACTCTGGAGTAATACTTGTGGATTAGATACAGAATAGTTGTATGCTACTTTAAATGATTGAGTAGTTTGATCATACTCTTCTAAGTATGGTTTTAACTGTCCTTCCCCAAAAGGTCTATAATTATCGTCAAATCTGAAATAAGGATTCACTGATGTAATTTCAGCACCATCAAAATGATTAATAGCAGTAGTTCCTTCTTGACCTCTTTCTACTGTAATTGTTTTCTCGATAATATCTACGTCAGTAACTTTTAGAATCTCTGGACCAATCTTAATAAGATCTTGACGAGAAACATTGTTTATTGTGTTTACGTCCAGTACAGTGTTATTAAAAGCAAATCCAGCATGATCCACTTCCATAGCAAATCTTTGACTAGTCAACTCCAACGCAGATCTATCTAAATCGCTATCTTTGATTGTTAAAACATCACCTTTTCTGTAACCTTTACCTTTGTCGGTAATAACTACCGAAACAACAGATCCAGCGTTTAAAATAGAAACTTCTACAGTAGCTTTAGCATTATATGGATCTCCTGTTTTACCAAGATTCTGTCTTGCTTGAGTAGAGTCTTGGAAAATCAATTCAATATCATTATATACAGAAGCAACATATCCACGACCACTATTCAAGATATCAAAACTACCAAGACCTTGATTCTCCAACTTAGCGTTAAACTCGGGAGCAACAGCAATACCACTTTGATATAATCTTTTTCTTACATTATAAGTTGTAGTAGTTAAATTATCGGCTGGCAAAATATTAACGTCAATCCTATCTCCAACACCTAATTTGTGGTCTTCATCAGTTTCAACAACAGCAATATTGTCATCAATAGAAAATACATTAATACCACTACTTAATGAATTAGTACCAACAATTTTGGTACGATTAGTATCACTAAGTGTAGAACTTCTTAGATAATAGTCTGTAGTCGAATAAAAAGGTTTATCAGCATCATCAACTTTAATAATCAATGAATTTTGTCTATTAGTAGATTGTAGAACTATTCCAGTGGCAACATCGTTGTCGTCATCATCAGTAAGTCTGATAGATGAGTTGATAGTAAAACTAGCATCAGTATCTAAAATAACACGTTGTACTAATCGTTCGGATTGAATAGTGTAATTTTCATTTACCTCAAACTCATATGCTCCACCTACATCTCTTAAAACAAATACATTTTCATTAATAACATCACGAATTACTTCTCCAGCGACATTACCAACACCATCAGAATCTACTTGAGTAATACTATCGCCTTCAAAGAAGTAAGCAGATTGTATTGTACTAAGTTGTATAGCTTTAGTAGCAGTAGATTCAATAGCTTGAACATCCTTTCCAGAAACCTTCTCTACATTAATGACACCACCAAATCCACCAGTACCTTTTTCATCAATAAAGACTTGATTATTGGGAGAAAAATAATCTCTAGAAGATTCAATGTATGTTGAAGAAATGTTACCGCTCTTTACATCTTTGATAGATCCTAAGAAATTTTTACCATTTCTTTCAGAAACATTTGTTCTTAGTGCTTTAACATCTACTGGGATATCATCTTGAGAAATTAATGAGTTATAATTAGAATCCACAGGCAGTGAATAGTAGTTTTCTCCAAGAATATATGGGAAAACTGGATTTTCTAAACTGTCTACAGTAATGAAGTAAGCATAAGTTCCTTCAGGATATTCGGGAGTAACACAGTATCTTCCATTATTAGCATCTAAGTCAGTATTTCCAGTGTTAGGAGTAGGAATCCACTCATAGTCATCAGTAAATGTCCCCAATGGATACTTACCAGCATCTGGTCCTCCAGGTCTGAAAGACTTGATTTGATATCCACTATTCAACCTAGAAAATCCACCACCAGGATTTGTTGCAACTGTGTATCCAATAGGTCCATAGATAGGATTGCCATCAAAAGCAAAACCTATGATGGGAGAGTGTGTAAATGGAGTTGATATGTTAGTACTGTACTGTCCAGCATTTTCATAACATCTTTGTCTTAAACTATTAGGACTAGCAACATACCCGTACCCAAATCCTCTATTACCTTGATAACTTTGAAAAACAGTACCATTATTGGTATCAAGGTTGTTTTTAAATTTTTCGTACCTATTAAAAACCCATTTTTTAATTTCACAAGTAGCAGAAGCATTTTTACCAACTGCTTCTACCTGAACGATTACTCTACCACTAGTATAGAATCTACCAGTACTAATCTTACGAACTTCAGAAATACTTCCATCTAATCCAATTACTG
>Ga0181379_1000688_pt1 | contig 16321 bp, 9 predicted proteins | sample 2SPOviralmetaG_FD_130115 | JGI IMG/M metagenome (GOLD analysis project Ga0181379, IMG submission 130115) | Marine viral communities from the oligotrophic San Pedro Time Series (SPOT) site, San Pedro Channel, CA, USA - 2 SPOT_SRF_2009-07-10 | ecosystem: Environmental > Aquatic > Marine > Strait... | reverse complement strand
TAATGATGCATTCAACCATGATGGTGATGATGGCACAACAGCAGCTGTTAACTTGACAGGTACTTCTCTGATTGCAGTTAACCGTAACGCATTCGTTATCCCACGTCTTGGTGGTGTTAGCATCGAATCTGATTACGAAGTTGCAGGCCAGCGTACAGCTGTAGTTGCTAGCCAATCTCTTGGCTTCACTCAGCTAGAGGGTTCTAAAGGTACTGCAGGTACTTGTGCAGCTGTTCGAGTTCTTGACAACTCATAATAGTAATACTTTTACTTTTAAACTTCGGGGAGGTTCGCCTCCCCCAAGTTTTTACTAATGGACTTATAGAATATGGCAAATTTAATAACCTTGACAGAATATAAAGTAGCTGAAGGCCTTCAATCAACAAAAGAAGATGCCAAGTTAGAGCTAACTATTACTTCTGTAAGTCAATTAGTAAGAACTTATTGTGGAAATGGTATAACTACTTATTATAATACAGCAGTAGATGGCACTTTTAACAATAAAAAGTTAGAAACTCTTAGTATTAATTGGGCTTCTAATATTGTACAGTTAACAGAAAGTCCTATTGTTAGAGTACACTCCGTTGTAGAAAGAGATAGTTTATCAAGTAGCTACAATACTCTTGTAGAGAATACCGACTATTATGTAGACTACTCTACAGATAGTATTTATAGAGTATCTTCAAGCGGAGCATCTAGAAACTGGGCAAATGGTCCCGGTGCTGTAAAAGTTGAGTATAATGCAGGATATGCTTCATGCCCTGCCGATTTAAAACTAGCAGTTATTGATTTGATCACTTATTATCATAAAGATCATCATAGAACCGCACGTCAAACTATAGCAGGAGCTAGTAGAGAGAATAAAACTTCTTCAGGCTCTAGGACTAGTCCCGCATTTCCTGATCATATTAAAAGGGTGTTGGATTTATATAAAAACTTCTAATGAGTAGACAAGGACAGCAAAAGTTTCTTAATAATTTGCAAAAGAAACTCTTGCGAGAGTCAAAAGCATATAGACAAAAAGTAGCAGATAAGCAAACGCATCACTTTAGCGTAAGCAAAAAAGCTTTAGAAGAAGGTATAAGACAAACTATTAGTAGTAAGTTTAAGTCTAAATCTGATGCTCGTGTACGAGAAATATTAAGTATTGTAGATAAAGATATTACAGTTGCCATAGATGCAATCAAAAAAGAATTGCATAGGTTAGAGAACGGAGCAACGGTAGCAAAAGTACATATTACTTTTGAAAATGCAAACGGGGTTGGTGCAGTTTTTTATGCTACTAAAACAGATAGTGGTAGGTTAAGAAATATATACAGACAAGCAGCTGTAGCGTCTAGAAAATACCTAAATGTTTTAGCGGAAAAGGTAAATAAAGCTTCAATCAAAGTAACAGGTAGAAGCACCGGAACAAAATCCGCCGATTATTTTCATGTTGAACACGGTAAGAATGAGGGAGTAGCAGAGTCCTTAGTTAGAGATGCAATAGAAGAGTCTATACTAGATATTCCTGATATTAGTTTTCAACAAGCAAGAGAATGGCTAGAAGCCATGATGCCCGAAATTACAATTATTAGAGATACTAAGACCAGTAGAATGAATGTTCATATTGGTCCAAAACTAGGAAACTTAGCTGAAGGTAGAGTATCAAGACAAGAGAAAAAAGAGTTTTCTCAAATGGTGGACGATTTAGTAGGTATAGTAAATTCAGACGCTAGTTTTCTTATTGATGCTCCGGGTTCTGATAGTTTTAGAGATATACAAAAGAAAAACATTTTAAAAGCTGCAACCGATCCTTTTAAAAAGATTAAAAATACAAGAGTAAAAGCAAAAACCAAAATTAAGCATGGATCTAAAACACCTGTAAAAAGTAAAAGAAAGAAGGTAAAGATTTCAGATAATACGCCAAAACCAAAACCCGTTAGAGGAACACCTAGACGAGCAAAACAAAGCTCTATGGATTTTAACCCTTTACAGATGATAGCTATGTTAAATAAGGACTTACCAGAAACAGTTAGAAAAAATATGCAAGCCCCCGGTCTTGTAAATAGAACGGGACGATTTGCAGAGAGTGTAAAAGTAACAGATATAATACAAACTCCAAAAGGTTTTCCAAGTGTAGGATACACTTACCAAAAAAATCCTTATGAAGTATTTGAAATGGGATCAGGAGATGCTAGATGGGCAACACCTGAAAGAGACCCTAAAACATTAATTGATAGATCTATTCGAGAAATAGCAACAAAATTTGCAATCGGTAGATTTTACACCAGGAGACTATAATGGCTGCAAGAGATTATACAACTAGAAGACTAGGTATTTTAAATGCTCTTGTCGAAAAGCTAAAAACTATAGATGGTGTAGGAAAGTTTAGAAGTGATTTAGGAGATAATGTTTCTCCTCGCTTAAAGTTTTGGGATGAAGTGGAGGAGTTTCCTGCCGTTCACCTAAATTCAGGATCTGAAACTAGAGAATATCAAGGTGGAGGATATAAAGATAGATTTCTTGCAGTAACTCTTCGATGTTATGTACAGGACGAAGATGCTATATTAGCTCTAGATGACTTACTAGAAGATGTAGAAACAGTATTGGAAGAAAATTCACGTTTAGAGTATAAAGATCGAGCTGGCTCGACTCAATATACACAACAAATCACTATCATCAGTATTGATACTGATGAGGGTGTACTTGAACCTTTGGGAGTCGGTGAAATGACTATCGAGGTTCGATACTAGAAAATACAGGCACGAACAAAAGTTCACGTCCTTGTCTTTTCAAGATAACATAGGAGAAATACTATGGCAGATAATATGTTTTTTAGTAGAGATACGAAAGTCTATGTAGCCCCTTTAAACGCTGCGGGTAGTGAGCAGGCTCTTTTTGAGATTCCTGTTCTTGATGGATTTTCGTTTTCTCAAGCAACAAATAGTTCAGAGGTAACTTTGAATGAAATGTCGGCAGGTGCAAATGCAAGTCGACGTGGTCGCAAGATGTTTAATGACTCTCTTGCTCCAGCAGAGTGGAGTTTTTCCACTTATGCAAGACCTTTTAAAACTGGCGGTGGTGGCACTGCTATAGACGCATCAGACACAAACGGTCAAGTACACGCTGTAGAAGAAGTACTTTGGGCAATGATGGCAGGAGATGCTACGTACAGTGGCAGTACAACTAACGCTGGCTCAGTAGCTAGTATCAGCTCACCAAATACATTCACTGCTCTAACAGGTGGTGCTAAGTTAGGTGCAAACGCAACCTTTGATTTGGAAACTACTACTGACGGTGGCGGTGGTGGCTGTCAAATTCGTTTAACTTATACAGAAGCTACAGGAGCAATTGTTGCAAGTTTACACGCTAGCAATGAAAAGGGTTCTGGGTATACTGCAAGTGATAAATTATTTATTAGTAAAGAAGAAATTGAAGAAGCAATGGGCTTATCTTCAGGTACAATTGCTACAAGTGATGCTCAAAATGACTTTTCTTGTACTGTAGCTAGTATTGCAGATGCTACTGGAGGCACAAGCTTCCAGGGCTTTAATCGTACTGCAGGCTCTCTAGCTATTGATTTTACTAACTCGAACAAAACTAAACTAGGCACTGCAAACATCTACTTTGTAGTAGGTAAAACGGGTGGAAATAACAGCGGTGAGCTAACTTATAAGATCTCAAACTGTTGTGTAAATGAAGTTGGATGTGATTTTGACATTGATGGTATTACTACTCTTAACTGGTCAGGTATGGGTGCAGAGCTAATCGAACAAAACACGGCTCTAGTAACAACTTCTGCAATTACTGAAGGTACTGGTGCAACAAATAACTTTATTCGTAATCGTTTAACAGAACTTGTAGCTTCTAACGGTAGTGGAGTCTCTCAGGTTCTTACACTAACAGGCGGAAGTGTAACAATTTCTAATAATATGACTTTCCTTACTCCAGAAACTTTAGGTATTGTAAATACTCCATTAGCTCATGTAACAGGTACTCGTTCTGTTTCAGGTAGCTTTACTTGCTACTTAAATAGTACTACTAATTCTAGTGCTGCACTATTTGAAGCCATTGTGGAAGATAAGACTACTGTTACCCATGACTTTGATTTAGAGTTTAAAGTTGGCGGTAATTCAGCTCCAAATCTAACTTTTGATATGCCGAGCTGTCATTTGGAAGTTCCTAGTCATTCTATTGAAGATGTAATTTCATTAGAAGTTAATTTCCACGCACTGGGTACGGATATTGATAGTACAGATGAGGTAGTTGTTACATATAAAGGTGTGAATCTACCCTCATAAAGCTAGTAAAAAATATTTCTTGACATTTGTGGTCTCTTGGACTATAATATGGAATAGGAAAAAGTTAAGAAGGGGTCTTTTTCAGACCACTTTTTATTACACGGAGAAACATGGCTAACTACAATTTTTTAAATGACGCAAAAGTTTGGTTTCAAAAGACTTCGAGTGAGGAGGATATAGTAGCGTATACTAATCGCTTTACAACGACGACTGTGTCAGGATTGTTCTGGTCGTATAAGGCAGATGTAGCAGGCATAGGATCTGAACCTTTATTTATACATCAAACAGCGAGGTTATTTCCTACTTCTGGGACTAATAGCACAGGACATGATGCAACTTTAGGAGATAGAAAAGTTTTATTAGCCTTTGACTGTTCTTCATACGCTGCGGGCGAAGCAACTTCGGCAACTGTGGTAATGATAAATGTTGTTAACGGAGTAAAATACCTTAGAGTTAAGATAGGTAGTCAAATTACTCTGAATAATACTTCGGATTGGGAAGAATTAAACAGAGCAAATACAGACGGAATTCATGTAGATATTCCTTTTTCGCAGCTATCTCCTTTTAATACTCCTGTTAGAGAAAACGGGGTTGATGGGCTGGCAGAGTTAACGCATATACGGTACGAGATAGATCCTCCAAATAAAACATTTAGAATGTGGATAAACTCAACACTTGTCGCAGAGGAGGTGTCAGCTAATTCTTTTAGATGGATAGGAGACGGCGACTTCAACTCTACAGCCAATAAGTATGACAAGAGAAGAGGGGGATTCGGAGCAGCAACACAAGCTACTAATACTAATTTTACAATTCCACATATGCCCACATCTCTATACTCAGACATGACCAATAGAGATGAAGCACTTGCAAGTATTCCTTATAATATTAGTAGTCTTGCACTTACTTGGTTTCCGATAGCATCGCAAGTAGGAGGTAGTACGGATCTATACCATAATCAAACTGCTGTAAATTTTAACGCAGTATATCCACTGCCTATTAAAAAAGATTTAACTTTTAGTCAAACTTTTACAGATAATAATTATTCAGTAAAAACAATACAAAATACTGGAAACATGTTCAAAGCTTCTAGTATTAATAAAGCTAATCCTGCAGATGTATCTTTTAGTATACCTGTATTTGAAAGCTTTAACGGAATAAACGAGTTTTATGATATTATAAGAAAATTAAATACTGAAAATAGTCTAAGTTATTTTACTTTATATGTACAGTTGCCCAATGATTTCTATACAATAGAAAAATGTGTGGTAGTAGGGACAACCTTTAAAATGGAAAAAACTAGTCCATTAGAAATTGAAGTAAAAGTACAAGGATCAAAAATAAGCAGAGGAACTAATACGACTTTTATACAGCCCTTTATAGCTACATCGTATCCAGAAACTTATCAATTAACAACCGATCATTTAGTAACAACTATTGATAGTACTCCAATAGATTGCTTAATAAGTTTATCCGCAGAATTACAAAATGAAGTCCAATGGGTAGAGAATAATACAGTAGATAAAGCAATAGAGACAGGTAGTTTTAATAATGCTAATCATTCTTTTTGGAATATAGTTGATACTACTCCTACTTATAGTCCCACTATACCTATGGATAGAATTATAAATAATGCGCCTGTTACTATTGTTCCCACTAGTTCGTATACTTATATAGGGGAGGCTTCGATAAATGCGGCAAGAGATAGAATAACTTTAAAAATATTTGAAGACCCAAAATCAACTCTGCGAAATAACCAAAATACTCAGAGCGCAGTGGATTTTGAGGAAAATTTTAGATTAGACTGGGATTCTTCTTTGCTTAGCCTTCATAGTCATAGTATTTTATTTGACAGGCCTTCGGCAGCAGATTTGACTAATCCATACGTTGATGAAACGGTTACTGTAAATGCTGCCTTTTTTCGTTATCAGGCAGAAGATATATCTGTTTATTCATCTAGCCAAAATAGAATTTGGCATAGTCTTACCTTTAGCGGAACACAGTATACTGACACTTCTGTACCGGTTCAAACGTATCTGTTTGAGTTTGATGTACTTAGTGCTACTACAGACGATGTTAGTTTTGAATTAACGAATGGGAATGGAAGTTCTTTTTCGGCAAGTGGAAATACTTTTGCAGGAAAAGAAAATCCACTAAAGTTTCAGTTAAATCCGATACCGGCGGAACAACCACACGTGCGCATTGTCTCTGCCACCGGTGAAGTTTCCATGCACTATCCTAGTAATAATTTTTCAAATAGTGAGTGGGCAAGTGGGGGTACGGGAAATTATACTTACACAGTTCAAAGTATTAACGATAATAGAGATATTGTAGCTTCCAAAGACTTTTCGTTAGACACTGATGCAACACAATATTCTAATCAACAACCTGTAGCAGGAAGTGTTATAGATACGGTAAATATTAATGATTTTACCCCTGATAGCGATAAAAATACAACTTATCCACAAGAAGCAGTAATTATATCAAGAACTTTTTCGGGATCTGTAGAGCAATATGTTACAGATAGTACAGACCATAAATATGTACAAACACATAAAACTGGAGTGCCTATAGTCATAGAAGCAGGTAAAAATAGTACTTCTGGTTTTCAATTTAATCTTGGCAACTGCACCTTTACTAATAGAAACAATGTTGCAGACGCCTTTACGCAGAACTTTGATTGGCTAATGAATGATAATCCCGCTGATTTAAGTACTATTTTAAAAATTAACAATACGTAGGAGTTATAATGGAATTAAAAAAATTAATGATCGACACCAAAGCAGTTTGGGTTGATTTTGCAGGCTTACCGGGTTTTAAGGTAGAAGTTGCAAATCTTTCAAAGAAAGAACTAACAAATCTTAGAAAAAAGTGTACAACACAAAAGTTTGATAGAAAAACGAGACAAGCAGTAGAAAGTTTGGATGAAGATAAATTTATTACAGAATTTACAAAATCAGTAGTAAAAAACTGGAAAGGATTAACACTAAGTCATTTGGAAACTTTATTATTAATAGATATGGATGGAAAAAATCCAGATGATACTCTTGAATATAGCGAAGACAATGCTGAAACTTTGGTTAGTCAATCAACTGAATTTGATACCTGGCTCAATGAGGTAGTCTTTGATTTAGATAACTTTCGTACAGAACGAAAGGGAGCAAGTAGTAAACCGCCTAGAAAAGTATCTAAAGAACAGTGATACTAATATGACGCGAGAGCGTTATTTCACAATGTGTGAACAATTAAATAAAGAACCTGTAGAAAGTGAAATACCTCCAGACTGGGAAGACTTTCCCTATATTGTTATACAAGCATTTAACACTTTCAATATGTTAGGTGATAGAATTGTAAACGAAATAGGGTATGTTGGAAAAGATTATACAAACCTGCCGATATATATGGATATATACGGTATAGAAGATAAAGAACTGTTTTTAGATATATTATTCTTTCTAGAGACAAGAGCTATTTCTAAGTCTCATGAAGCTATGAAACGAGAAAGGGAAAAGCTAAAGAGAAAAGCTAGTGGCAGATAAAAGTACAGTTCAGGTAACGTTTAAGGTAAACGCAGATGGTAGTCTACAACAAGTAGGTAAAGCGGCAGACAAAACCGCCAAATCTATGGATAAAGCTACAACTAGTACGACTAACTATAATAGGGCGGCGCGTGGTGTTGCCAATCTTCAACAAAACCAAACTAAAGCATTTGCAGCAACGGCCAGAGGAACTTCTGGCCTTGTTGCGGCTTATGCAACTCTTATGGCTCACGTATTTGCTCTTACAGCTGCGTTTGGAGCCTTACAACGTGCTTCCGCACTAGTTCAGCTAGAGCAAGGTCTTATTGCTGTAGGTAATGCAGCAGGTCAAAATCTTCCTTATGTTGCTAGAGAGCTTCAGGCAATTACGGGTCATGCTGTAACTCTTCAAGAAGCTATGGAAGGCACAGCTCTTGCCATGTCTGCAGGCTTCGGTATTAATCAATTAAAAGAACTTACTAAAGTTGCTCGCGGAGCTTCTATCGCACTTGGTAGAAACATGGGTGATGCGCTTACTCGTCTTGTAAAAGGTACTGCAAAACTAGAGCCAGAAATTCTCGATGAATTAGGTATTATGGTTCGACTTGACAAAGCCTCGCAAGACTATGCCGCAAGTTTAGGAAAAACAATAACACAGTTAACTCGATTTGAAAAACAACAAGCATTTCTAAATGCTACTATTGATCAAGGACAGAAAAAGTTCTCCGTAGTTATCGATAGTATTGATCCAGATCCTTATTCACAATTAAGTTCCGCATTCCAAGATCTTGTTAAGGACATGACTACCCTTATGAATAAGGGTCTAATACCTGTAATTAAATTTTTATCTTCTAGTAAGTTTGCGATGACAGGTGCAATCATACTATTTGCCTCCTCTATTACAAAAATGCTACTTCCCGCTCTTGGAGAAATGTCTGCAGCTAACCGTACTGCGGCAGCTGTAGCATCTCAATCTGCAACTAATGCGGCAGGAAAAATGGAGAAGAAGTATTTAGGTGCGGTTAGAAAAGTAAAAGGTGCTTTTAAAACAGTACCTGCAAGTGTTAAAGCAGTAGAAGCGCAATTTGTTTCTGGAGGTCTTTCTGTACAACAGTATAAAGTTCATTTAAATAACCTCAAAAAATCAGAAAAATTACGATCAGTTGCCTTAAAACGTTACAGCGGCGAACAATATATACAAAAGAAAAGAGAATTAAACGATATTCGACTACTAATCGCCGAAACTCAAAAGCTTCTTGTGGTAGAGTCTCAAAGAGGAGGAGCAGGTGCAGGAGTTAAATCTGCTAGACAAGTTGGTCGTATGGCTAAAAGACAGTCTATCTACCAAGATAAAATCGGAGAGTCTTCTTTATTTGGAGGTTTAGCTGTTGCAGCTAAAGGATCGAAAGCACAATTTAAAGAGATAGGAAAAGGCGGAAAAGGATTAAAAAAATTAACTCTAGGGTTTTCTGCAGCTACAAAAAGTGCTGGATTATTTGGATCTGCTCTTTTAAGATTTGTACCTATTATTGGGTGGGCATTTACTGCTTTTTCACTACTTAGTCCATTACTGGGCGGTATGTTTAAGCAAGGAGCAGTTGCAAAAGCGGCAAACGAAGTCACTGATTCTTTTGATAGTTTTTATAGGGTAGCTGCACAACTAAATACAGAACTTGAAAAAACAGAAAGCATTATGGATCGTGAGAATAAAATGCTTGCGGTTAGGGTTGGTTTACTACAGCAAGTTTCTGCAGGCGTATCAAAAATATTCGAAGCAGATGAGAAGCAAAGAGAAGAAGAGCTTGCAAAAGCCCTAAAAGCAACAAATGCAGCACGAGCTAATGCGGAGAGGAAGACTAGCGGCCATGCGGGTAGAAATGCAAAGGAAGGAGCAATAGCAGCAGAAAAAGCATATCAAGAAGCTTTAAAAGCTAGTACAAAAGTAGGTAGTGATGCGGCTGGAGCAACTATAGACCAAGCAATAGCTATGATTAAAGCCAGTGGAAATACTAAGGTATTTACAAATGAGCTAGAAAAGTTGGAAGTATTGAGAAATAAATACAAAGATAAAGATGTAGACAAAAAACAATTTTTAGACGAAGTAGATGCAATTACAGAACCTGCAAGAAAACTAAAAGCTGAGCAAGAGTCAGCAGCAGAAGCCACAATTAAGCTAGAACAGTCTGTAAAAAGCTTTACTGAAAAAGCAAAAGGTCAGTTTGGAGAGTTATTTGTAAATACCAACACTCTATATAACTCGTTGGTAAATATTGAAAAAGCGGTTACATCAGGTACAGCTACAAAAGACTTTATTCCCATAACTCCTGAACAAATTAAACAAGTAGAAAGATTAGGAAAAGCATTAAAAGTAGCAGTTGATCCAAAAGATTATGTAGGTAGCTTGAAGAAAATAGGCGAGCAAATAGCTAAAAACAATGTTTTAGCTTCTACAAGTGAAAAAACTGCACAACGATTAACTCATCAAGCTAAGAGGTTAAATGGTTTTGCTAAAAATACTTCAGGAGTAATGGCGTTGCAGCTGCTTATTGAACAAGATATTCTAAGTACAAAAATAGCAGGATTAAATGCAACCCTAGAAAATATGCTTGCAGAAGAAGGTATAAATTCAGCATCTGATAGAGTCTTAAAAACAAAAGCAGAAATAAAGAAACTTGAGGATCAGATTTTATCGAGTAAGCAAATGGAAGAAAAAATTGCAGCAGCTCAAATCAACCATACTTTAGATATGTTAAAAATGCAAGAAAAGCTATTACGTTTATCTAAAGAAAGAAGAAATACTGAAAGAGATATAGAAATGCTTCAATATAGAATTGCAGCAGCCAAGGCGGGACAAGAAGTAAGTGATTTTGCAAAAGTAGGAATTCTTCAAAAAAGATTGGCAGACGCCGAATCCGCTCAAACTCAAATAGTAGCAAACAGTATTGCATCGGCCCAAAGTGCATCGGACCAAAGACTAGGAAAACTACAAGACAACAGAAAAACGGCTTTAGATGCTTTGGATAAGGTAGATGCTCCAAAGGCACGACAACGACTACGACCAGAATTAGGCAAGAACCTTAATACCGAGGGTGAAATAAATGAAGTTGTTGTTGAATCAGATAATAGTGCACAAGTAGGTTTTTATAAAAAACAAAAAACTTTAGCTGCGCGAATAAATGCAGAGTATGATGCAAAAGAAAAAGCAGAAAAAGCTAATTTAGCCGAAGAAAAAATAAAAATAGAAACAGACAATGCCGCAAGAATATTATCTATAAAAGCCGACTTGTTCGAAGCAGAAAGCAGATTAGAAAGAGAAATGCTTGAAAAGAGAAAAGTAGGCATGAATGCGTTAGCTCAAATGCAAATGACTACTGCTCTAAAGAACAGAGATGAGCAAGCTAAACTAATTTTGAGCTTAGACGCTATTAAAGACATGGAATTTGAAAATGAACAAGCAAGAGTTGAAGCTGAGGACGCAGTTAAAGGGCAGTTTTATAGAAATATAGCTGCAAATGCTAAAGAGGCGTTTGCCGCTATTGGTGAAGAGATGTCTAAATTTGGGGGTGCTGATGGTGTTTATGCGGGTGCCGTAATGACGGGTATTGGACAGGTAACTGAAGGATTAACTATGTCCTTCACAGCATTTACGGATAAAAGTTTAAGTGGTATGGACAAACTAAATGCCGGATTAAGTGGTCTAAGTTCGATTACTAGTGCATACGCTGCAATTACTCAGGCAGCTACTGATAAAGCAGTTGCGAACTTAGATAAAAAGATTCAAGCAGAGAGAAAATCAGACGGTAAATCAAAAGAAAGTGTTTCTAAGATTAAGGCTTTGGAGGCTGAAAAACTGGCTGAACAGAGAAAAGGTTTTGAGAAGCAGAAAAAAGCACAAAAAGCTGCAGCAATAATTGCAGCAGCTCAAGGTGCAATCCAAGCATTTACCTCTTTATCTCCAATACCTTTAGTAGGTCCAGCTCTTGGTGCCGCTGCTGCGGCGGCGGCTATTAAAATGGGTAAGGATCAGGTAGATACTATTAATGCTACTTCATTCGAAGGCGGAGGAGATCTAGGGAGTATAAGCAGTATTACGGTAGGGCAAAAATCTAATACTGTAGATCTTGCACAAAGTAGTAATCAAGCAGGAGAGCTTGAGTATTTAAGAGGTGGCAGAGGTATTGGAGGCCCAACTGATTTCCAATCCGCTTTCTCAGGCTACAAACATAGAGCCGCCGGGGGCCCTACTGGCTACGTTGTAGGAGAGCAGGGTCCAGAGTTATTCATTCCTCAAACTCCTGGAGAGATAATGTCCGCTGGACAAACAAACAATAATACAGCGCCTACAAATGTAACATTTAGTATAAGCGCTATAGATGCTTCTGGAGTAGAGGAAATGCTAACAGAACAAAGAGGAAATATAATAAATATGATACGAGATGCCGCAAATGCTCGAGGAGAAACTTTCTTAGAAAGTGTTACGGAGAACTACTTATAATGGCTATTGCTCCTTTTACAAATATATTGCCAGATCCTTTTAACCATATTAATATTACTGGACAGGCAGGAACTGGAAGTTTCTTTAATTCTGGTCCGGGTTTTGCAAGTTTTAAACTTAGTTCTCAGTTTAAAACTTCCTATAATACTACTAATTCTGGTAGAACTATTACATCTTCTTCAGGAGGGCACAAATGGTCTCTAGCAATAGAATACAATCCTTTAACTAGAGACGAGTTTGAACCTGTTTATAATTTTTTAGGCTCTAAACAAGGTAGGCTAGAACATTTTTTTGTGCAAATGCCAGAAACCAATCTAAGATCTGTTCCTTTTAGAAACTTTATAGGAACATCTAATGATACTTTTTATGTGTATACAAGCCCTGTAACTGCGCAACTTTTAGAGCTACATAGAGAATATAAAATAAAAGAGAGTTCAACTCAGTGGGTGTCTGCAGGAGCAGCTACCGGATCAACTTCAGTGGGAGATACTTTTATAGCTACAGGTCAATTAACCACGTCACATCTTGCAGCTCCCACATATGAAAAAGCCGGACAGGATAATCTTACTATTGCCAACGAGCTTACTGGTTATAATACTACTCAACACCAAACTCCAAAACCTGGAGACTTATTCACTATTAGTGATCCTTCTGATTCTAGCCATACAAAACTTTATAAAATTAATAAAGTAGAGACTAGTAGCGATAATGCTAATGCTATTCAAAATCAGTATGATAAATCTGAACCGACAGCAACAACGGTCACTGGTACAGATACCGTATCTCCATGTATAAGGATTCATTTCACCCCCGAACTTCAAAAAAATGTATACGCTGGAGCTGTAATAAAGTTCTCTAACCCTATGATAAGAGTTAGAATGACGCAAGACGTACAAGAGTACTCTTTAAACACGGAAAATCTATACTCTTTTTCTTTACAACTTGAGGAGGCTCAAAAATAATGTCAGAAAGAAATATATCATCAGATCTTAAAACTTTTTTAAACGGAAATAATTCCTATACTATTGCTCATCTTATAAAATTTGAAAGACCAAATAATCGTGCAAAGTTTTCCACTGAGAAACTTAAGGATGCCTCAGACTTTGTATATATGACCGATGCGGGAAGAGATATTACTTTTGACGATGGAAGCCTTTCCCATATTAATAATTTTACTTTTAAACAATTTGATGCTTATCCAGGTCCTTCATCACAGAATCCTTATACCTATACACCCAACGGACCTCAAACCTATGTAGCAAAGAGAGTACAGTCTGTAGGGGCTGTAAATGAAGGTGTAGAAGCAAAGGCTTCAAGCATGTCTATAAAAATTGATGCTAATGCTTTAAGTCCTCAAATTTATATTCCTAGTTTTTTATACAATGGGGCAGGTTTTTTTGAAACTGATATTGATTTATCCGATATAGGCTTTACAATAGGAGATAAAATAAGCGTTTCACAAAAAGGGCGAGACACTGGTACATTTATAATAACCAGATTTACTGCAGGAGGACATTCTGATCATCCTAATCGTGTATATGTACAGGTTATTGATGTAAATTCTAATCTGTTAAGTAGTAGTACTCGATCCAATACGTTTATAACTTTAATTTCAGAAGAGCTAAATACTATTTTTAGAGGTAGTAAAGATGTAGCTACCTCTAACTATGTGAATAGAGAAGTAACGATTTATAGATTGTATATAGATCCGCAAACTAATCAAATTATAGGCGGTATCCCCGGTTTCTATGATAATACATATGATCCTAAAGGTAGCTGTCTTCTTTTTAAAGGTATAATTACAAATGCTTCTTTTAACGAAACTCCGGGGGTAAATTCTTCAATTTCATGGACTATTTCTAGTCATTGGGGTTTCTTTAATCAAGTAACCGGAAGGGTAACATCAGATTCAGAACACAGAGCTTTGACAGAGACAGGGGTTTCGGACAGAGATGTTATCCTAAGACAGGCTTATGCGGAAGATTTGGGTTTTGAACATTCTGAAAGATCAATTAATCTTATCGCAACCTATAATAAAGAGATTATTAAACATCGCATTAAAAAAGATAAAAATTATCTAGGTATTACCACTGACTACTCTATGGAGGAGTATACTGAGTATGTGCCTACTGATATTGATTTAAGTCTGAATCTGTCGGCTAAGTCCCTGCCTGTTATTTATGGGGTCAGAAAAGTAGATTCTATACCTGTATTTTTTGACAATCAAAAACATAAAACAGATCATCTTTATGCGGCTTTTGCCATTTGCGAAGGGCCTATAGGGGGTTTATATGACATAATATTAGACGATAAAAGTACTATCTGTTCAGATGATGCAGACTTTTCGGCAAGATCAGAGCAAAACGAAAATAATAGTGTAGATGTATTATGCCAAGGTAGAGCAGATAAAGGAGATGTTCTAGTAGGTTCTACCTCTACTCAAGGTACAGCAAAATATGTAGCCCATGTATATGATTATGATGGTCTTTCTAGTACTGACCTTGTAGGTTTGATAGGTTTTGAAAACACCCCCTACTACGAGCAAATAACAGAAGATTCTAATATAGGCTCTGTAGGTTCTACGGGTATTGTACATGAAAAAGCATTTACTTTTACCGATCCGATTAATTCTACATTTATGTTTCATTCAGGGAAACCCTTTCAAAGAGCGGACTATCTACTTATGTCTACTGCTGCTAAGAAGCTTTTTAAAATTCAAAATGATTTTTATAGTAAACTACCACATAAATACTACACGAGTAACCATAGACTTTTAGATACGGCTTACTGCTCTGCAGAATTTATTGTTGGAAATGGAGAAATAAAACTACCTAAACTTAATTTTGTAGTAAAAGGTAAAGCAATAGACTGTCATAACTATGACGGTAGCTTTAGAATGACAGACGCTGCCTCTAACTTTAGTCCCTCCAATACTTTAAAATTTTATGTAGGTGCAATGGTAACTCATGCAGGCTCAACTGCAAGAATTGTTGATAAGTTTTTCGTACATAACGAAGAAGGACAATTAGAAACTAGAATTATAACAGATCCTCCTCTAAACCCTATTATAAATAATATAGAGAATACAAAATTTCAAGTTACTACGTCTACTGGAGGAACTTTAGAGTATTATAATACTTCGGGAAAACCTGTAGTATGGGGGACATTAAATAAAAATCCAGCATTTTCGAATGATGTAACTAATTGGGTACCTATATCTGGTAGTGACTCTTCTTTTAAAATACGGATTAATCCAGGTGATACAGACTGGAATAGTACTCAATGGACTGCAGCTGATATATTAACAGTATTACAAAGAACAAACTCTGACGGTGAGTATATAGCTCGACTGGGTCTAGGACAACTACTTTTGGGAAACCCGAGTACTATCACAAGCTCACCTCTGCTACATCAATATAGTGATATAAATACTTATCATAATTTATACTATACAAATGTGTACCAGGGGGGTGATTCAAGTTTTCCAACAGGTATTAGTGTAACAGGTTTTGAAGGTGCTTCTCTTAATTCTGCAAATATAGATGCTTCCGTATTAAACACAACTTTTATCAAAAATGGTATTAGATTAACTTTACAAAATGCAGTTGGTACTACTGTTAATAGCGGTAACTTTAATGCCTCCATTTTTGTAGGGCAGAAAATAAAGTTATACGCATATTCTAATACTGATTTGGATGTAATTGAGGCACCTTACATACAGGAGCGAACAATTATAGATGCAGTATTTGTAGGCACTAATGACTTCTTTTTCTTTGTTGACCAATCTTGGGATGTAGGCTATCTTCCTATTCAGGCAGCAGATTCGGCTACTTATGGAGCAGCGACAGAGTTTAAGATAGAGATATGTACTCCAAAAGATTTAAGAGTTAGTACAAACCCTAGTATGCAGCTTTTGGACTACTTGCAATCAAGCAGGTATGGTAAAGGTCTCCAAAGCTCTGAAATAAGTGTAGATAGCTTTAAGGAATCTGCTTTAAAATGTGATACTCGCTCTGATGTAACAGTAG
>Ga0181379_1000684_pt1 | contig 16353 bp, 21 predicted proteins | sample 2SPOviralmetaG_FD_130115 | JGI IMG/M metagenome (GOLD analysis project Ga0181379, IMG submission 130115) | Marine viral communities from the oligotrophic San Pedro Time Series (SPOT) site, San Pedro Channel, CA, USA - 2 SPOT_SRF_2009-07-10 | ecosystem: Environmental > Aquatic > Marine > Strait... | reverse complement strand
TACACAAAAGGATGCGCTCATTGAGAGTGCTACAGAAGCAGCAACAAAGGCAGCAACAGAAGCAGTTACTAGTGCCCTTCCAGGGATGCTAGACGCTGCAATGCCTGAAGTACCAGAACTGCCATCTGCAACTGGTGGCGCATTGCCATTCTGATCATGGAAGATACTAAGCAAGTAGAGATCAAGTCACCAGTCAAAACGATTGCGTTCACACTAGGTGGACTCTTTGCCTTGGCACATATTGGCTTGTTGGGTTATGTTATTAACAGACCAGAAGAACCAAAAGTTCCTCAGGTTCCTACAATCAATATCCCTCGTGGAGATTATTCATCTTATACTATTAAAGCAGGTAAGGATGGATATGAAATTGAGTATCGTGCAAACGATCCTGCTATTCTTGAGTCCGAAAGGTCTCTAGAAGTTGATAAAGAAAGGAGAGGATTGTTTGGTGGTGGATCCGAAGTTAGAAATGAGTGGCGTCGTGATCAGTTCACTATGGACGGCACACGCAACCTAGGAGGTGCTGCATTAGACGGCGAGGGAAAGTCTGCAAAAGACATAGAGTGTATCGTGGCGGACGCTGGAGCACGGTCTCAAGGTGCAATGGCGGGTAGTGCTATCGCTGCTGGTGTCGCTGTTCCTGCCCTTGCTAGCATCCCCTACGTGGGTTGGTTGGCAGGTGGATGGGCATTGCTTCTAGGACAGAAAGCAGGGTCATCGCTTGGTTCTCAAGTTGGTAGTGTATTCAATGATTGCTGATGGATATTCCGAGGATAGGGACGAGTAAAATTACAGTAGGTAAACTAAAAATACCTGAGGTTGGGACATATCCAGAACCTGTAACCTCACGGTTTAGTTCCCCACCTGTCACTGTTAATATAGGACTCCCTATTGTCAATATACCAGGATGCGTTGAAGCAAACTCTGCCAATAATGAAAACCAAAATCTATTGGTGGATGATGATCCAGTCATATACTGTGATGCTGGTACTCCTAGTTTCAATCCGATTAATTACGAACCAAATCAAATGGTTTTGACTGGACCGCCACAGGTGAAACCAGTTGAACCTAAGAAAGAAACGGATACCGAAGCAAAGGCTACACCTCCTCCACCACCAGCTGCACCATCAGCAGCAAACATTCAATGTCCTACTCAAGAACAGTTAGATGCAGAACCCGTGGGGTTCCTGTTTGATAGTGGACGTAAAGAAGTATTAGGATACAAGTTGGTAGGAGACCAATGTATCCGAGAGGTAGGTGATGTACCTATCATCACACAAGTATTAAATGGATTACCCCCAACTGGTGTTGTTATCACCACTGGGGGTATTGCTGTAGTTGCTACTACATCTGCACTGCTTGCTAAACCATTCGCTGACATTCTTCTAAAGGTAATCAAACCTACAGTGAAGAAAGTTTTAAAGAAGGTTGCTTCTATTCGGGGGAAGAAACTAAAGGTCTTGTCTGTAGAGGACCGCCGAGCAGAACAGAGGGATCGGAATCAAGCGATTGCAAAACTTCGGTCTGTGAAGGCGAAGACGAAGAAGTAGGACTAGGGATTGAATGCCTATGCTGTTTGATTGTAGTCACGTTCTGCACTACGACATCAGCACATATTTTATAGTAAGGGCTGTTAGGGTGGAAACTAATCCCATCCTTCATTAGTGTTCCGCAATTCTTAAGTCTTGCAATCTCAAAGTCTAATCTTTTGTTGGCAGTTATTTGCTGCATCATCTCAATGTTAGAAGCAGCTGCTTCCTTACAGAGATCTTGTAATTTTTTATCGGTAGGTGTGCTCCATGTCATAGAGAAACCTACACCTAGACTATAGTTATCTTTCTGTCCAGTTCTAGTTTTTTTATGGAAGAGGATGTCACCTGGATTATCAATCAAACCATCTTCATCTAGATCACTGACATCATATACTGGATCATTATAGTAAGGTTCGTATGGTTTAGATGCTGATGCACTACCAGTTACATACGGGGTGAAGTTGCGAGTGGGACCCTGACACTGTATACCTCCACCGTAGGTGTTTGTAATATATGGTCCCTGAAGGACTTGAATAGCTTGGTTTGTAACGGAGCCTGAACTATTAGCCACAGGAGAAGCAGTAGCAGACACACCACCAACAGTTTCAGCATAAGAAGGGTTCGCGAATAATAATGTTATTGGGAGAAGATACTTGTAGTATCGGTTACGCTTGTAACCTCTGTGGTTCTGTTTATAATTGTCTGATTGCTTAAACCAGGTCCTTGATAAGTTTCTGTGAATTGAAACGCTTGTCCTGGTATCGTCTGTGTGAATGTAGGTTTGTTTGTTACCCCAGTCCATGATGAAGTCACTCCATTAATAGTTACATTTGTGGAACCCGTGCCAGGTGACAGGTTCCCATTAGCGGTAACGCCATTACCAGTAGCAGAATACTGATACCCAGTATTATAATCCATGCTATTTATTGTCTCAGTTATCGTCTGAGTGGTCTCCGTCCTGCTGGTCATTGAGCCCTGTGTGAAATTTGGGACTACGGGGACCGCCAGGGCAGCTACAGGTATGGCACTTGCAACCGCCGCACTTATCGCAGACCAACGAATCATAGTATTCATTGCGATCCTCCTTAGTCAATTACAGTGATCTCACTTACGAATTGTCCAGTTGCAGTAGTACCAGCTCCACCAGCTGTCACCGTAAGAGCACCTGTAGAAAGTACAGTACCTGCTAGAGAACCAGCAGAACCAGCAGTGTAAGAAGTTACATTACTGAAGTTAGGAACATCTCCTACAGTAGGAGCAGCAGTTGGGATAGCATCACCTTGAGTAAAGGAAGTGCTGTAAGAGAATGACTCTCCGTTAGTTGCCGAAAGTTGACTTGCAGAAATCGTACCAGGAGAATATACTCCACTGGTAATCGTGCCAGTTGAAAGTACACCAGCGGTTGTTCCATCTGAGGTGCCAACATTGGTGCCTGAAATACTATAGGAGTTGCCTACTCTTACGGCAGTTGATCTAGCAGCGTCAACAGTTAGTTGAACACTAGAAGATTGTGAACTCACTAATCCACCTGCTTGAGCAGCCGAGGCAGATATTAAAATCATTACGACAGGGATGAGTTTTTTCATCGTAGTCTATCGTTAGTTTGTCATTAGTATTTAGTGTTTGGATAACCGTACACAGTGTACATTTATTCGGTCATAAATAAATTTGGTTGCCTTCGGGGACCACACAATTCACACTCGCTTTATAAGGAGTAGATACATGACTGGACTGAGAAAGTTCACGGCAAAAGATATGAATGCCGTGGTAGATGCTGTTGAAAGATATAGTATTGGACTAGATGATATTGTTTATAGACTACATTCATATGGAATTGGTAGTGTAAACGATGCATATCCTCCATACAATCTGGTGAAAGAATCAAACATCAAGTGGCGCATTGAAATGGCACTTGCTGGATGGTCACCAGATGCGGTAGAAGTGTCCACTGAATCAAATGTATTGCTGATCAAATCCAAAGCACCACATCAACATACTGATCCTGATCACGAGTATGTTCACCGTGGAGTCAGCACGAGAACATTTGCTAGGGGATTCAACCTTTCAGATGATGTAGAAATTGGGAAGGTCTCTTTCCAAGACGGACTACTTGTGATAGAATTACAGAAGGTCATTCCCGATCACCAGAAACTAAAGGTTTATGAAATCCAAAGTTCTCAACTACCTGAAAGTGATAGTGTGCCATCCAGCGACACACTATAATCTGATTACGATTGGAATCCTGATTACAATAGGAGCATTACATAACCATGCTCACTACGCAATGAATATGGATGCAGATTCTTATGTTAGACAGTGGTGTAGATCATCAGCAGAAAACAAAAAGACCTGTATCCGTTATGGCGGACCCATGGACTACTGAATAAGTATACCTTATCATACCTATATGATATCGTCATTGGAGTTCGGTCATCTTGACAGATAATCCAACTCCTGTTATACTAAATACTTGCTAGCAATTCATTGCGAGTTGTTACAAAAACGAAGACTAGTCGGGTCTTCTATCATCTGTGGGTTAAACTCCACAAGCAAATAAATTTTAAACAAAAATGATCAAATCTGTATTCGCAGCAACCGCTGCCCTTTCTGTCTCTGCTGGTGCCGCTTTCGCTGGCCCCTACGTTAACGTGGAAGCCAACTCTGGTTTCACGGGATCCAGCTACAATGGAACCGCGACTGACCTGCACGTGGGTTACGAAGGCGCTATTGGTGAGAACGCTTCGTACTACGTCCAAGGCGGCGCTACTGTAGTCTCCCCTGACGGTGCTGAGAGCGACACCGTTCCTTCTGGCAAGGCAGGCGTTGGTATCGGTTTGACCGATGCTCTTGGAGCATATGGCGAAGTCTCCTTCGTTGGATCAGGTGACGACAACGTTGACCGTGGTTACGGAACGAAGTTGGGTTTGAAGTACTCCTTCTGATAAAACCTCCTATATACTAGGAACTGAAGAGACTCCCTTAGGGGGTCTCTTTTTATTGGAGAAGTAATGAATTTTTACTATAACTGTTCTCCTCCAGGATATTCTGGTGAAAGAGAAATCTTGACAGTAGAACTTCCCTCGTATATGATGGAAGATATCTTGGAGTATGCTAGAAATGTGGCATATCAAAATGATACCCACACATCCAAAGTCTTAAAGAACATCGTAAACGAAACAATTAGTACTATTAGTCATAAAAATTATGTCCGTAAAAATCGCAAGACTAAGAAACGGTGAGGATGTCATTGCAGATATCAAAGAGGTAAGTGCAAAAGACGATCCCAGTAAAACTGCTGTTGCATTTCAATTCAATGAACCTTATAGTGTAATCTTAGAGGACAGTGAAGAGATGGAGATGGCGATGTGGGGAGAGGGATTGATTGATGATGAGGAAATTGAGGGTGATGATGAGACTGAACTCCTCTCAGAAAATGAGGAAGAAGCAAAACAACCTACTCTCATTCTCTATCCTTGGTGTCCCCTCTCAAGAAATCGTGAGTTCTTCTTACGAATTGATGAAGTAGTAACAGTGTATGACCCACATACTCAAGTTGCTGATCAGTATACACAACTCCTAAAGGATAAACAGAATGTCAGTGAAAGTAGTTCTACTTAAGAACGGTAATCTTGATGATTATTTAATTGGTGATGTTGAAGAATTAGATGAAGAACCGTCATGCTTCATTGAAAAATGCTACAGAATTATAGATGGCAATTTGGAAGAGTATCCCCAGTATGCGGACCAACGTGATCTCTTCTTGACATCTGACTCAATCTTTAGTATAGTGGATCCAAGCCCCGAGATCCTGAAGAAGTACAAGTCCCTGTGAGTTTCTACACAAACGTCCAACTGATCGGTAATAATATTCTTTACCGAGGCATTGAGGGTGGAGAGAGAATTCAGTCACGTACTGAGTTTTCTCCCACTCTTTTTATTACCAGTAATAAGGAAGAGAAATATAAGACACTTACTGGTCGCTCGGTCAAACCTCTCAAGTTTGAAAACGCTCGTGAGGCAAGGCAGTTTGCTGCTAAGTATGAGGATGTTGAGGGTGTAGAAGTTCATGGATATGATCGTTTTCTATATCAGTTCATCTCCGAAAACTTTCCTGGAGAAATAGATTATCGTACGGACCAGATGAATATTCTGGCTATTGATATTGAGGTTGAGTGTGAGAATGGATTCCCTGATGCAGAGGCAGCAGCAGAGCGTATGCTCTGTATTACTGTCCGTGATATGAACTCTAAAAAGTTTACTGTCTGGGGTATCCGTGAGTTTGAGTGTGAGCATGAGCATTACATCTTCAATACTGAACATGAAATGTTGACTCACTTTATCAATTGGTGGGTGCAAAATACTCCAGACATTGTTACTGGTTGGAACTGTAACCTATACGATATTCCATACATCTGTCGCCGTGTGAGTCGTATCCTAGGTGAGAAGTGGATGAAATCTTTATCTCCCTGGAACAAGGTTGATGAGGAAGAACTGTTTATTCAGGGTCGTCGCAATATTCAATTTGATATTTGTGGAGTATCTATCCTAGATTACATGGACTTGTATAAGAAATTTACTTATACTAACCAGGAATCTTATCGTTTAGATCACATTGCATTTGTAGAACTGGGTCAACGTAAGTTAGATCACTCAGAATACGATAATTTTAAGGACTTCTACACCCGTGACTGGCAGAAGTTCATTGACTACAACATCATGGACGTGGAACTAGTGGACCGTCTTGAAGATAAGATGCGTTTGCTAGAACTTGCATTGACTATGGCATATGATGCTAAGGTAAACTTTGAAGATGTGTACTCACAGGTTCGTATGTGGGACACGTTGATCTATAATTATCTTAAACCCAAGAATCTCGTAGTACCCTCTAAGAAACGTGCAAACAAAGATGAAAAGTATGAAGGTGCTTATGTTAAAGAACCTATTCCTGGACTGTATAACTGGGTTGTCAGTTTTGACCTCAACTCCCTATACCCTCACCTCATTATGCAGTACAACATCTCGCCAGAAACGCTGGTTGAGACTAAACATCCCTACGCTACTGTAGACAAACTCCTTAAAAAGGAGATTGATTTATCTGGCGACTATGCAGTGTGTGCTAACGGTGCTCAATACCGTAAAGACATTCATGGTTTCCTTCCACAAATGATGCAGAAGATCTATGATGAACGAAAACTTTACAAGAAGCACATGCTTGCCGCTAAACAAGCTCTTGAAGATGCCACCACACCTGAGGAAACCCTGGCACTACAAAAATCTGTGTCAAGATTCAACAACATCCAAATGGCAAGAAAGATCCAACTCAACTCTGCCTATGGTGCCATCGGAAACCAATACTTCCGATACTTCAATCTGGCAAATGCTGAAGCGATTACTCTCTCGGGGCAAGTAAGCATTCGCTGGATTGAAAATGATATGAATGATTACCTTAACAGAATTCTAAAAACTGACGGTGAAGATTATGTTATTGCTTCTGATACTGATTCTATCTACCTCAATCTGGGTCCTTTGGTTGACCAAGTATACAAGGGAAGAGAGAAAACTGATGAGAGCGTTGTCACGTTCCTTGATAAGGTGTGTACGTTGGAACTTGAGCCGTTTATTGACCGTTCTTATCAATCCTTGGCAACGTACGCCAACGCCTACGACCAAAAGATGCAGATGAAGCGAGAGACTATCGCTAATAAAGGTATCTGGACTGCTAAGAAGCGATACATTCTTAATGCTTGGGACATTGAGGGTGTACGATTCCGCGAACCCAAACTTAAGATCATGGGTATTGAGGCAGTAAAGTCATCTACCCCTGCACCATGCCGTCAAATGATTAAGGACGGACTTAAGGTTATCATGCAGCAAGATGAGGAAGCCATGCAGAAGTTTATTGCTAAGTTCCGAGAAGAATTTAAATCTTTACCCCCAGATCAGATTGCATTCCCTCGTGGATGTAACAATCTAGGTAAGTGGTCCAATCCTGTAACCATCTTTAGTTCTGGAACCCCCATACATGTACGGGGATCTCTACTATATAATCATTATATCAAGTCAAACAAACTCACGTATAAGTATCCACTTGTTCGTGATGGTGATAAGGTAAAATACATTTACCTTAAGACTCCCAACAAAATTAATCAAAATGTAATTTCATTCATGGGTCAGTTCCCAAAAGAATTGGGACTTGACAAGAGTATAGACTATGACCTACAATTTGAAAAGTCATTCCTAGACCCTTTCAAGGTTATCTTGAACACCTTGGGTTGGCAGCCTGAAAAAATCTCAACACTTGAATTCTTATTTTCATGAACTTTTTACAAGACATAGTAAAGGACCTAGGCAATGAATACGCAGGACTGGTTAGCGATGGTGTTGCTGCAGGTGACACCAGTGGTTTCATTGATACTGGCAGTCATATCTTTAATGCTCTGGTATCTGGGAGCATCTATGGAGGTGTTCCTGGGAACAAGATTACTGCCATTGCAGGCGAGTCGTCTACTGGCAAGACTTTCTTTTGCCTTGGCATTGTTCAGCATTTCTTGGAGTCTAATCCGAACGCAGGTGTAATCTATTTTGAATCTGAATCTGCTATTTCTAGAAGCATGATTGAGGATAGAGGTATTGATTCCAATCGCATGATGATTGTACCTGTATCTACAATTGAAGAGTTTCGTACTCAGGCATGTCGCATTCTTGACAAGTACATGGAACAACCTAAGGATGAACGTCAACCTATGATGTTTGTCTTGGACTCTCTGGGTATGCTATCCACTAGCAAAGAGATGCAGGACGTTGCTGATGATAAGCAAGTTCGTGATATGACTAAGAGTCAATTGATCAAGGGTGCATTCCGTGTGCTGACTTTGAAACTTGGCAAAGCAGATGTACCTATGCTAGTCACTAATCATACCTATGATGTCATCGGCGCTTATCACCCTACAAAAGAAATGGGAGGTGGTAGTGGTCTGAAGTATGCATCCTCTACTATCATCTATCTCTCTAAGAAGAAAGAGAAGGATGGCACCGAGGTTGTTGGTAACATCATCAAATGTAAGGCACAGAAGTCACGTTTGACCAAAGAGAATAGTCAGATTGAGACACGTCTTTACTATGATCGTGGTCTTGACAAATACTATGGACTGCTAGAACTAGGTGAGCGAGCAGGGATGTGGAAGAATGTTGCTGGTCGTTATGAAATGAATGGTAAGAAAGTATATGCTAAGGCAATCCTGAAAGATCCAGATACTTATTTTACTGCCGAAGTGATGCAGGCACTGGATGAAGCAGCACAGAAAGAGTTTATGTACGGAGCATGAGACAACTAAAAGATTACGTTCGCACCTATGATGGGGCAGTCACTCCATCAATGGCAAAGGAACTTATTAAACTATATGAAAACAATGTAGATCTTCATGAGAAGTATGATCAAAATGCCCGTCCACAATTTACGCAGTTAAATTTTACCCAACTCTATCAGAGCGATAGAGGAGAGTATGCAGATCTTCATGGTAAACTACAGAAAATATTCTTAAATTACATTGATGTCTATAAGACTGAGATGAATATTGACTGGCAGTTCCAAAATGACATTGCATTAGAAGAGTTTCGTATCAAAAAATACAATCCATCTAAACTGTCTGAGGATCCTTGTGAGAAATGTGTGCAACCCAAGTCACCAGATCAGTTCAAAGAGCACGTAGATGTGCTAGACTATAACTCCTCTCGTAGATACCTCGCATTCTTCCTGTACCTCAATGACCCATCAGCAGGGGAGACAGTCTTTCCTCGCTGGCATCAGCACATCAAACCACAAACGGGTAAGTTGCTAATCTTCCCTCCCACATGGCAATACCCCCACATTGGCAAACCATGTAAGGTAAAACCAAAGTACATCGTCGGATCCTATCTTCACTACCTATGAACACTGAATTGCTAATTGTAAGCAACCTACTTTATACTGAAGATTACTGTCGTAAAGCCATCCCATTTATTGAAGAAGACTATTTCGTAGATAAGAACTGTCGTATTATTTTTCAAGAGATTGAAAAATATATAAATACATATAACCGTCTTGCCACTAAAGAAGTACTATTCATTGAGTTAGAGAATCGCACCGATCTCACTGATGAAGGGTTTGGCGACATCAGAAATTGTGTTGACAATATATCTTACGAAGAATCCAATTTGCAATGGTTGTTTGATACTACTGAAAAGTGGTGTCAGGAACGTGCTATTTACTTAGCACTGATGGCTTCAATTAAGATTGCAGACGGACAAGACAAAGATCGTGACAAAGGTGCTATCCCTCATATTTTAAGTGAGGCATTGGGTGTTTCTTTTGACGCTCATATCGGTCACGATTACATATCGGATTCCGACGAAAGATATGACTCCTATCACGAAGTTGAAGCGAAAATTCCCTTTGATCTGGAATTTTTCAACAAAATTACGAAAGGCGGTGTGCCTAACAAGACTCTTAATGTGGCACTTGCTGGCACTGGCGTGGGTAAATCATTGTTTATGTGTCACTGCGCCGCTGCATCATTACTACAAGGCAAGAACGTACTGTATATCACATTGGAAATGGCAGAGGAGAAGATCGCAGAGCGTATTGATGCAAATCTTCTCAACGTCAACATACAGGATCTAACATCTCTGCCCAAGGTGATGTTTGATAATAAGATTAACAATCTGTCTAAGAAGACTGAGGGTTCACTTATAATTAAGGAGTACCCAACTACTGCTGCACATAGTGGACACTTCCGAGCCCTTATTAATGAGCTTGCACTTAAGAAGTCATTTAGACCTGATATTCTTTTCATTGATTACCTTAATATATGTGCTTCCAGCAGATATAAGCAAGGTGGTACTGTCAATTCATATAGCTATATTAAGTCTGTTGCAGAAGAGCTTAGAGGACTGGCTGTTGAAACAAAAATCCCTATCTTTTCTGCCACGCAGACCACTCGTTCTGGTTATGGTAGCACTGACGTGGACATTACTGACACTTCAGAGTCCTTTGGTCTCCCTGCTACTGCTGATCTTATGTTTGCCCTTATTAGTACTGAGGAACTTGAAGGTATGAATCAGATTATGGTCAAGCAGTTGAAGAATAGATACAATGACGTGAATCTCAACAAGAGATTCTGCGTGGGTATTGACAGAGCGAAGATGCGGCTGTATGATGTGGAGCAGTCTGCTCAAAACAACATTGTGGACGCTGGTCACGGTAGTGACGAAGAACAGATTAACCTGGTTAAGACGTTCAACACAGGTAAACTTTCAAAACTAAATTTCTAATTATGTCTAAAGGATTCCAAGCAAAAGTGGAAGTCAAGGAAGAAAATATTACTTCAGAAATTCCCAAGGTAGACTATGATAAGTATACCGAGTTTGTAGATGAAGTTACTTCTGATGCAACAAAGTTCAGTGATTCTTTTCTAGAACGTTTTAGTTCTCTTGAAGATAACGGTGCTGATGTTCAACGTCTAATGACTGCTGCCATGGGATTGTCTGCAGAAGCAGGTGAGTTTACTGAGATCGTCAAGAAGATTTTGTTTCAAGGTAAACCCTATGATGCAGATAACATTGACCACATGAAGACCGAACTGGGTGATTGTATGTGGTACATTGCTCAAGCAATGATGGCACTTGGATCATCGTTTGATGAGATTGCACTGATGAATGTGAACAAACTGATGGCTCGTTACCCTGGTGGTGAGTTTGAAGTTACTCGTTCAGAAAACCGTAAAGAAGGAGACCGATGAAAAACATTATTATGAGTTTGCTAGCAGTAGTAGCAGCGATTGCTATTCCTGTGCAAGCAGAACCAATCACCGAAGAAGACTACAACACACCACATGCTATGGGGTGTATGCTCCTTGGTGAATGCACTGATGATGTAGTGAAAGTATACTCTATGCTTGATATCTCAAACAAGTATGCTAACACTGAAGAATTCACTGGCGTCACTGGTGAGTTCCATAACATCCTACACTCACTCAATCAAGTTGGTGTGAATGTATTCCTTGCTGACGAGAAGTATTTCCCCAAAGGACATCGTGGGGTATACCATACTGTGAGTAACAACTTCTTCCTTAACAAGAAACACATGGGTCGTCCTGGTACACTGATGATGGTTATGCGTCATGAAGGATGGCATGCAGCACAAGATTGTATGGCAGGCACGATTGATAATAGTCTGATTGCTATCATCAAACCCGAGGATGAAGTTCCTATGATCTGGCGTGTGCTGGCAGAACGCACTTACCCTGAGTCTGCTGTACCTTGGGAAGCAGAAGCACAGTGGGCAGGTCGTACCGAAAACATGACAATGAATGCTCTCGCAGCATGTGCTGGTGGTAAAATGTGGGAGGTTTACGAACCTACTGCTCTTACTAGAAAGTATCTGGTAGACTTCGGATATATTAAAGAGTAATGTTTAGTCTCTGGATCCACCTACGAGCATTCTTTACTGTTGTAGTGGTGAGTTGTTCTCATCCTGTCAACTGGAAGCATTGCTATCGGGTGGACCAGTGGTTACTACCAGAGATAGTGCAGGGTTATAAACTGTGGACTGGAGAAGAGAAACCATATCAGATTGAGAAAGACTATATTGATAGTGCCAAGGCTAAATAATAATGGCGCTATAGAAAGATGAATGGCAACCTCTTACAACTTAAATGACAAGGCGGGTATAAAGAAGAAAGCACCTAAAGATTTAAAACCCACCATCACTGCAATGCTGGCTTCTCTTCCTAGAGGTAAAATGGGAATCTATGCAGACGCTATGTGGACTGGATCTAAAAGTAAGCAATGGGGTTTCAAAGTAAATCAAGATGAGATGGAAGCAATCGCTCTCAACTTTGGAGAGAAGATAGGTCCAAAAGGATTCGTAACAGAAGCGGCAGGATATAGACTAAAATTTATTGCATCTGCTAAGAAGTCTGCAGGTAGTGGTGCGGCAGATGCAAAGACAACTAGAATGCAGGAGTTAGGATCTGCCTGGATTTTTAGAAGAGCACTTCAGGATAATGTAAAGTATTCTAAGTGGCAGGACATCATGCAGGATCCAAAGTATTCTGAGTTGGAAGCAATATATCCTGGTATCAGTGACGAGTGGATTCAAGGATACTATGCTCAACAAAAGAAGATGTTGGAGGTATACTCATCATCTAAGTTTGATGAATTCAATAGGGAAGGTGGATTCATGGGTTACATTAGTAACCTAATCAAAGAAAAATTTGGTATATCACAGAAAGATAATTGGAACCCTGCAGACATCTGGTTGATTCAGAACGAACGATCAGTCAAAGCACTTATTGAAGAGACTGTAGATGGTAATGGTTCTCAAACTATTCTAGAATTGAATGCCGTTCTTAGGAAGTTGTTTAATGAGGAGAAGGTTGTTGGTGTATCTCTCAAAAAGATTAGTGGTAAGACTGCAAAGTGGCAGAAGTATAATGTAGATGATCTTGGTCTTACTGACACATATAACTATGAAACTAAAGAGTTTCAGTGTGATCTTTCTTTGAAGGGTGAAGGGGAGTTTCAATCTCTTGCTGTTCGTGCAATCGTAGAGGGCAATAACGCTGTTTATAATTTCCAGATTCAGGGCAATGATACTAGTAAGGTATCAAACCTGAAGTTTGAACCTACAGAGAAGGGTGCATCATCTGCCCGTATGGGTAAGGCACCAGTTGCTATGGTTGGGATGCTATTGAAAGATGCTAAGGTTGATTTTGAAAATGATCATAAAAAGTATCCCAAAACCTCAGCAGAGTTTAGTAAAGAGTTTGATGACTATAAAAAAATATACAACAAACTGAAGAGTAAGGGTGTTGAGATGGGAGAAAGTAATGCTGATACTGCACTGGGTAATATAAGTGCAGTTTTCCTGACTAAACCTCACGCTGCAACTAGTAAACTGATGGGCATGAAGTTTATTCACGCTGTGGTAACAATGCCAAAGAAGAAAAAAGATGAGTTTATGACTGATATGGTATTCATCGCTGCCAAGAAGGGCAAACGCTTTGGACCGTTCGGCAAACTGTATTGAAAGTGGCACAAGCCCCCTGTCACAGGGGGTTTCCCGTGCTATACTATAAGGGTAAAGACGAGAGTTCTATGCCCAACAAACACCTAGAGCATCCAGAAGACAACATCCTCAACGGGGTGAACCCTTATGATGTCTTGGATTCTATGGTGAATTTTGATAAGGTCACTACTAAGTGGGACGGTGCTCCTGCTATTGTGTTTGGATACAATGAAGGTAAGTGGTTTGTTGGCACTAAGAGTGTATTCAATAAGAAGAAAGTCCTAATCAATTATAGTGTTTCTGATATTGTCAAGAACCACACAGGTAACGTTGCTCAGATACTAACTGCATGTTTCTATGCACTTCCTCGTACATGCCGTGGAATTTATCAAGCAGACTTCATTGGGTTTGGTGGAAACCTTTACTACAAACCTAATACAGTACTGTATCTCTTCCCAGAGATTATGAATCAGGATGTAATTGTTGCTCCTCATACTCTGTACAAAGAGATATCTCCAACAGCACAACAGTATCCTCTTGATCATGTGGTTGTTCCTGGAACACCTATCCATAACAATAAGTATCGCTTCCTAAGACACAAAGCATCGTTGGTAGTTCCTAAGCGTGCTCGTCTATTGTCTCAGGCAGCAAAACTTCTGATTCCTTTCTGTAAATTTCCTAAGGGCGATACTTCTACTAGTGCTACTTGTTCCATGCACATCAAGAAGCATGTCAACAAATTTGTTCGTGCTGGTTATATTCCTAGTGCCTCAGAATTGTACAATACTTTGGACGATAAATATAAGCAGGAAGTTAATACCATGACTTTCCGTTTATATCATATTATCCTGAAATTAAAAGATATCCTGCTCTCCTGTGGCGTAGCAGATGAGCCCGTAGAATGTTACATTGAAGGTCAACCAATCAATCATGAGGGGTTTGTTCTTACTGGTAAGCACTCTGTGAAATTGGTCAATCGTTTGGAATTCAGTCAGGCAAACTTTAACTCAAATAAGAATTGGAATAAATGAAAAAGTTTAGCGACTTCTTATCCGAAGCAGCAAAGTCACGAGCGTCGGATGAAGCACAAAAGAGAGGACTAGAGCATGTTGGTTATGGTTACTACGGTCTTGCCGATGGTACTGTAACTCACCGATCTCTTAACGGTAAGTTGGTAGAACTTTCTAAGGATCAGCAGGCAGCTAAGAATGGGCAACCACCAGCACAAGAATCAGAACCCCAGTCTACAGAAGGCGAAGGTGAGGGCGGAAAAGGTGCGGTGTCTATTACTTTTGGAAGATTCAATCCACCTACTATCGGTCATCAAAAACTCATTGATCGTGTAGCACAATCTGCTAAGGGTGGTGAGTATAAAGTATATCCATCAAGGTCTCAAGATCCTAAAAAGAATCCTATTGATCCTGAGACTAAGGTGCATTACATGCGTCAGATGTATCCTGATCATGCCCATGCCATCACTAATAATGAAGAGTATAAGACTATCTTTGATGTGCTAAAAGGTTTATATAGTGAAGGATATAGTGAAGTTAATATTGTAGTTGGTGGTGATCGTGTTGCTGAGTTTGATAACCTTGCCAATAAATATAATGGTAAACTGTATGAGTTTGAAGAGATCAATGTAGTATCTGCTGGTGATAGAGATCCAGATTCTGATGGTGTAGATGGTATGTCTGCATCTAAGATGCGTAAAGCAGCAGCAGACAATGACTTTGCTACTTTCCGTTCTGGTATTCCTGAAGAACTAACTGATAAAGAAACAAAAGAACTCTTTAATGAAGTTAGATCTTCCATGCAAATGGAATCCTTTGAGGATTTTGCAGATGCATCTTATGTTTTACATGAGATTGCACCTAAATTAGATGAGAAATCTCTCAGAGAACACTACTATAATAGTAATGCTTTCCCCGTAGGATCATTCATTGAGAATGTAAATACAGGAATTATCGGTAAGGTTGTAAACCGTGGTGCTAATTATGTCATATATATTGATGAGCATGATACTGTCTATAGAGGATGGTTGAAAGATCTCACCGAGAAAAATGATATTCATGGGTTTGATTTTACTCCTCAAGGACTAATAGGAACAAGTGAACTATCTCAGTCAGTTGTCAAAATGACACCTGGACAATTCATACAAAAGATAAATAAAAGAAATAAGGTCGCTGCCAAGACATGAACCTCAACGAACTACCAGACATGACCGACGCCTTACGGCAGGTCTATGAAAAGAAAAACAATGATGGCAATCTTGCCAATAATGCTGTCCCTTATGACAAGGTAACTAAAGCTGATATCATCACAGGTGCCAAAGGCAAGGATGAGCAAGGCGGAAAAAAGAAACCTAAGGGTCATGACTGCGCCAAACAGGTAAAGTATGAAGGTAAGGAGTACTCAGTTATTCCCGAAGCACATACTCTCTTGGAAGATGGTACTGTAACTCATTACGATATTGAAGATGAGGAGTACATCTATGAGAACGTTCCTGTTGAAGATCTTGAGATTCTGATTTCTGAGAAGCACGAGCACTTCGCCAACTATGATAAGAACGCTGAGGTTCTTGGTGAAGCAATCACCAGTGAAAAGGGTAAAGCAAAACTGAAATCTATGCTTGATGCTCGCACCACTGCTGCTGGTAGAGCAAAATCAGGTAAAGGTCAAAACGTTAAAGATATTCAGCATATTGGTCGTGCTAATGTTGATGGTCTCGGAGGAACACCACCTAACCGAAAAACTGCTAAAAATCCAATTAAGTCT
>Ga0181379_1000681_pt1 | contig 16398 bp, 21 predicted proteins | sample 2SPOviralmetaG_FD_130115 | JGI IMG/M metagenome (GOLD analysis project Ga0181379, IMG submission 130115) | Marine viral communities from the oligotrophic San Pedro Time Series (SPOT) site, San Pedro Channel, CA, USA - 2 SPOT_SRF_2009-07-10 | ecosystem: Environmental > Aquatic > Marine > Strait... | reverse complement strand
TTCATTAGTAGCTAAAGGAATAAATACTATTGTTCATTTAGGAAAAGATGAAGAAATGTTACCACCTCAAAATGATAATCCTGATGGTTTCTATGAGAACATGAGATTCATGGATTTAAACAATAGGATTCTTTCAAAAGCTGGTGGTAGTTGGTTAGAACCACCAAAAGAAGAAAATATTTTAGCGGTAAAAGAAGAATTTAAAGATGAAATAATTGATATAATAAATCAACATAATCAATATGATATGTGGGGATGGAAAGACCCAAGAACATCACTTACAATAAGGTTATTTCATGATTATTTAACTAATCCACATTACATAGCTTGTTATAGAAATCCAGTAGATGTTGCTCAATCTTTACAAAAAAGAAAAAGTCCTCCAATGTCAATGGAAAAAGCAATAAAAGTTACAATGGAATATAACATGAGAATAGTAAAATTTTTAATTGATAAACACCTAAAAATAAATCCAAATGAAACAAGACGATAGACCCTTATTCCCTGAGCAAGTATTTCCTGAAGGAATATATTACAAATTACCACATGAAAATCATCCATCTTTTGTAAAAGGTAGGATTGATATTAATGTAGAACAAATGAAAATATTTTTAGACTCTGTACCTGAAAAGTATTTAAGGTTAGACTGTTTAGAGTCTAAAATGGGAAAAGGATATTTAAAAATAGTTAAGCAAGACAAGAAATATACTTATAAAGAAAACGAACAAAAGCCAGTAAAAGACATGGATAAATCTTTTAGTATTTCAGAAAATACAGATGATGATGATTTACCATTCTAAATTGTATTCTCAACAATACAAAAACACTACTTTTTACACCTTTTTCAAAAACTTGATTACGAAAAATCTCGTTTAAAGTAAATTTTTTGTATTTTGAAAAATACTATTTATTGTATTTTGTAAAATATAATAAAATTAATAAAAAACAACATAATATTGACATAATAAACATATATAATGAAAAAGCATATACAGATATACATGAAACATTTTGACTATGTTTTAGATGACTTTATTGGTTGTGAAGTTTGCGGTGCAAAAGCAGTAGATATTCACCACATAGAACCCAAAGGAATGGGTGGTTCAAAGACTAAAGATTTTATTGCTAATTTAATGGCTTTGTGTAGGTCATGTCATACTAAGTGTCATACCCATAAAGCCTTTTCCTCAAGAGCAAAGGAAATTCATATGCTTAAAATGGAGCTTCATGAAAAAAAGTTACGAGGTTCTGTGAAACGCTTGTGAAACAGTAAACAAATGAAAGTCAATGAATTACATGAAGTTGTGAAACGCTTGTGAAACGCTAACTTAAAAAAAACATCAAAAAAATGGGATTAATTTCAAAAGGTTCAAAATCAATATTATTAAATAAAGCTAAGTATTTAGCAGACAAAGGGGAAGAGTACACTATAAAGGTTGTAAATGGTAACTATGAGCTTATATCTGACCTATTTAATCATAAAACAATAAATAAAACAACTTATTCTCCAAATGAATTACAGTTTATAAGAGCTGTAAAGAATTACATAGTAAAACAAGACATTCATCTACTTCCTCAATTTGAAAAACAATACTTTGCTGAGGATGTGCATTATATTAAAGTAGCCCATGTGCCAATAGGAGAAGTATTTACAAATGTTTATGAAGTAGATATAGATGAAGCTTATTGGAAGACTGCTCATTTACTTGGAGTTATAGATGATAAAATATATCAAAGAGGACAAAAGGGTAATATAAGTAAACAAGCAAGATTAACCGCATTGGGAACATTAGCTAAGAAAGTATATCTATATCAATTCAAAGGAAATAAATTAGAAAAGGTAAATACAGAAACAGACCCTTTGCTACAAAACTTATGGTTTACCATATGTAAGAGAGTAAGTGATGTAATGAATGAGTGTATAATAGAAATGGGTAAAGATTTTATTTTCTATTGGGTAGATGGAATATACATGAAGGGAGGAATTAAAAGTGTTGGAAAATGCGAAGAAATATTTACAAATTATGGTTACAATGTAAAATTTAAGAAAATAAAACAAATATATTTTCATGAAACTGGCTTTGACTGTAATGATTATGGAACTCATGTAAGGCACTTTAATTATCCTTATACTACAAAGACAGGACAAAAGATATTAAAGTACATGGAGTCAATGGAATTAAAGCAATTAGCAAAAGATATAATTGATAAAGATTTTGATTTAACCGATAAATACGAATAATGGGAAGAAAAGCAATAAATACACAAAATACCAAACTAAAACAAATGATGTTAAAGAGAGGTATGAATAGGAAACAATTAGTTAATAAAATAAATATAATGTTTCCAGACTTACCAGTATCACCTGATGCAGTAAGTAGAATATATAATGGTCAAAGAAAAAACTACCAAATTTCCACTTTACTTAGGTTTTGTAAATGTTTGAATTGTAGTCCTAATGATTTAATAGATTACGAACATTTAATTGAACAACCTAAAAGAAAACTAAAGTGAAATTCTTTTTAAAACGATTATTCCATAATAATAAAAATTACTTTGAAGTGTGGAATTACTTATGGATAATGAGTAATACCAAACATGAAATAGTATTTCAATATTTAGATGTTAGCTCTGAGTTAAAAATATCTAAAAGTACTATAACAAGAGCAATGAAAATTATTGATGATGTTAACAATGATAAAGTATATATTGAATTAAAAAAATTAGAAAATAATGAATATTATATAAAGTTTTATCCAAATGGTAAAACATACACAAAAAACGAAAGTGATTTAAATAAAAAACTAATGTCTTTTCTTCAAGCTTATTATAAAGAAAACGACATACATTACCCTGAGCTTTCTCGTCATAATTCACACATTAAAAAAATTGTAACTAAACTGTCATTATTAATGGTAAAGCGTAAAGTAGAACTTAATGAAACTAATGTAGAAAATACATTTCAAATATTCTTTAAAAATATACCTACTTGGTGGAAACAAAATCAATTTACGTTACCAAGTGTAAATAAGAACTTTACAAAGATTTTAAATCAAATAAAATCAAATAATAAAAACAATACTAAATACGATAAAACATCTGATGAAGTATCAAACTTAAAATTTAAATAATATGCATAAGGGATTAGCAGTACAAGAACTAAACAAAGAAGTATTAAGTAAGATTACAAATAAAAGTCATGTTGAGTTATTACATAATACTCAAGCAATTAGTATTAATAAATATGACAATAATCAAATGCAAGACCTTGTAAAGTATTTACTTAAAATATGTAAATTTATCGGGATAAATGAGCCACCTGACATAGAGATTTTACAGATGTTAGGACAGTTTATTAAGGATTATTGGGGTTATTTTACATTAAAAGAAATTAATGCATCTATTTACTATGGTATTAATGACAATGAATTAGACCATTATGGAAAACTTACCCCTCAGCTTTTAAATAAACTATTTACTAATTATAAGAATAAACGAGGTAAAGCTATATTTGTATATAGACAAGAACTGGATAGACTTACATAATGATTGTATTTCTGAAAATATTATATTATATTTAAATCAATGAAAATTAAAGGAAACGAATATTACACTAATGATAGCTACATACTTAAAATCTTTACAAACAATAAAGATTTAGAAATATTAGTTGAATATCATTTTCAAGAAGTATGTGTCAATGAAGGATATGAAATATGGCATCCTGTTGACCAAGCACATAAAGAGCCAAGTGAATACAAATATTATGTTCATATAGAAAAAGTAAATGAAATAGAAGACGATGAAATTGGTAATGAAATTTATTTATCTCCTGAAGATTGTAGAGTAATAGAAGATTACATTTCAGAACTTAAACAAGATGAATGGTAGAACATATAAAACTATACATAGTACTTTGTTTTTTAGCTTTTTTAGTAGTTTATGTTTATATTTTATTAAAAAATGATGAATTATGATTTGGAATAAAGAAGATAGATTAGAATTGGTAAAGTTTTTACAAAAAGAAACAGATAAATTAATGAACATGAGGTTTCTTCCAAATAAACACAATGAAAAAGATATAAAAATACAAGAGCAAAAAGTACAGTTATTAAACAGTTATATAACTGATACTTACAAAAAAGAAAATATTTAATAAAACGACAACTATGAAAAATATAACTCAGTCTTTAGTCAAAGACTTAGAAAAGTATAATGATAAAAAAATATGCGGTCTACAAATAAAGGCGAAATATTATGATGATATAGAATTTCCTACATCAGATGCACAATTATTAGGTCAATGGTTTGAATTTAAAGCTACTGGTCAAAAAAATAGGGCTGGAGAAGAGCCTATTCCTCCAAAACTCAAAAATGGTAATTTACCTAAAAAATATAAAGATATTTTAGAGCATATAGAACCATTTAAAATAATGTTAGAAAAAAATCATTGGGAAATAATAGATACTGGCAAAAGACTAATTCATAGAGGTCTTCAAGGTGATGTTGATTTAGTATTAAGAGACGATAAAGGAAAAATAGTATTTGCTGACTTAAAGACAACAGGTTTAATAAATGACAAATGGAATGAATTTGGGTGGGAGGAAGATAGTCTTCAATTTAAACACAATTTAATGATTCAAGCTATTCATTATAAATTATTAGGAACTTTAGAATATGGATATGAACCTGATTTTTATTTCTTAATTTTTTCTAACACAAATATTATAGATAGAAAAATATATAAAATCACATTAAATGATACGAGAATAGAAGAGCACATTAATTTCTTATATAAAATTAAAAAGATTAAAGCTGATGCAGAACAAAATGGATGGAAAGCATATCCTGACCCTAAAAATTGCTCTAATTGTCCTGTAAGTGAGGACTGCTTACATTTTACTAATATTCCTCAAATAAAAGAAATATATTATTAATGGTAGATTTAAGACTAAAAGTAGCTCAATATGTAGAACAAGAGTTTAAAGGGGTTGAAAGAAAATTTACTAAAGCACCATACACCACTCACTTAATGGCGGTAGGTGAATTAGCTCATTCATACGATTTATTTTTTGGATATGAAATAGGTTTGTTACATGATTTATATGAAGATACGAATGTAAAACCTCATGAATGTATAGAAAAATTAGTTGGATTTGGTTATAATAAAATTGATGCTTCTTTTATTTCAGATACAGTTATAAATCTTACAAAGCAATATATTGGAGAAAAATGGAAGCATTTTGACGATGAAACACTAATTGGCTTAGAAACTTATAGAATAATTGAAGGGAATGATATAACTCAAAGTATAAAATATTGCGATATAATTGACAACATTCGACATAATATGCAATATGATAAAATTTATAAAGATTTTCAATTTAAAAAGTTTATAAAAAAATATTTACCATTAAAAAGAAAACAGTTAGAGTTAATGACAAGCGGAAATGTTAAACTTAGAAATTTAGCCATTGGTATGATGGAAGAAAATTGTAAATATTTTAATATTAAATGAAAGTAGTTACAATAAGACAAAAAAAATATGAATTATTAGAACAAATAAGCCTTAATGATTGGAGAACTAATTATATTTTAAAAAGTATTGATACAAATGAAAAACACCTTCTTAAAATAGAAGATTACAGAGAAGCTGAATTTGTAATAAATGGTAAAATAAATTCTGTTATGCATAAAATAGGCGACCAACATTTAATAACAGTTCTAAGACCCGAAAATATAGAGTTTAAAGAGGAAAATAAAAAAAGGGAATTTAAAATATTTAATTTTTTATCACCTAAGAATAACTCTATTGAAAGAAAAAGACATTTAGCTAAAACTATAACATGGAGAATAATAGGAAGTGTAGACACAATAGTTTTATCATATTTTATTACTGGAAGTTTCAAAATTGGAATATCAATAGGTTTTATGGAATTTTTTAGTAAAATGATATTGTATTATTTGCACGAAAGAACGTGGTACAAGTATATAAAATTAGGTATAAATAAAAACGACAAATATGGAAACAAATGAAATAAATAATTTACTTTTTAAAGAATGTAATCTTAATAAAAAAGAAGACATTTTTACTCAAAAACTAAGAAATGGAAGTTTTACAATAATTAAGAAATCAGGTATAGAAAAAATTATATCTCATTTAAAAATTGATTTAAAATTTAAAGTAATAACATCCGAATCTCAATTTGCATCTGTTTTAGCTGTTGCTCGATATAATGATATAAAGTGTGAATCTTTTGGCTCTGCTTTTCCTAAAAATTGTACTAATAACTATTATTTAGAAATGGCTGAAAAAAGAAGTATGAGTAGAGTTGTATTAAGAATTACAAAATTAAGTATGTATGGATTTATGGGAGAAGACGAAGTAAACTTGGGTGGTAAAATAAATTCTAAAGAAATAGAGTCGAAATTAGATGGAATGTTTGTGTAAAAAAAGGGGTGCTGATTAAGCTACCCCTTTTTACTTTTATTATTCACTATCAACCGACAACTATGATAAGAGAATATCTTTGTAAAGATAATTATTATAATGAATATAAACCCTTTTCGGGTAATTTTTCTCCTGATTTGGTAACGATATGAAACAATGTAGATTTATTTTTATCCCATACAACTTTACATCCATCTCCTAAATGTTCTGTTGCTAATCTTGACACATCTGAAGGTCTAACTCCTAATTTTCTTATTTTACGATTAAATTTCTTTCTTGATTCAGAAGAAATTTCATCTTTTTTTGTAATTTTTTTTGCTTTATTTGCTTCTTCCATTACTATTTTTACATCTTCAATATCTACTTTTCCATCAGAATTTACATCAAATGCAACTGTTTTTTTAATTGAAGTCTTTTTAGTACTGGCTTTTTTCGTAGCTGACTTCTTAACAGTTTTAGTTTTTGAAGCAGCTTTAGTTGTTTTTTTTGCCATTTTGTAACTTTTTTTGATTAATTAAATTATTTTTGTTAAAGATAGTAAATTTATGAAAAGTACTAATAATGGTAAAAAAGGGGGTCTTTTAAAGGGAGATTCTCATGCAAAAGGCGGTATAGAAGCAGTTGTAACTGATAGTGGACAACCAGTAGAATTAGAGGGAGATGAAGTTATAATAAATAAAAAGTCTATGCAAGACGATACTGAATATTCAGTAAAAGGGACTCCTAAAGAAATAGCATCAGCAATAAATTCAGTAGATGACAATGGTGTAAAGTTTGAAGAAGGTGCAGAAATGACAAATCTTGAAACTGGCGAAACTACTATTATGCAAGATGGTGGATTATTACAAAGTGTAGATTTACCTTACGACAAATATTTATGGTTTTTAAAATGGTATGAATAATCAACAAAAACTTGAGTTTTATAGAACATATTATAAAAATTTATCACCTGAACCATTCACTATTGAAATGGAGGAAGGAAAAATTATTATTTCAAATATTTTGAGTAAAAAATCATACAAAGAAGGGGGTCAAGCAAAAACTTGGAAACAAAAATATAACAAAAAATATGGTTATGATTCTGATGAAGGGCATACTTTAAAAGAAATATCTAAAAAGACTGGAGTATCAGTAAAAGGATTACAAGAAATATATAATAAAGGGATTGGAGCTTGGAAAAATAATTTATCAAGCGTAAGAGTAAAAGGAAGTTTCAAAAAAAGTTCTGATACCAAAACTTATCCTCGTTCTAAAAGACTTGGAAAAGAGCAATGGGCTATGGCAAGAGTCTATTCATCAGTTATGGGTGGTAAAGCTGCTAAAGTAGATGCAAAAGAGCTTAAAATGGAGATGGGTGGAGAAATAGATATGTATTACACAGAAACCTTACCAAAAAAACACGAAGAAATATTGAGTAGAAATAAAGGTTTTTTTAAAGATTTTGATTTATTTGAATATAAAGATGTTGCATATCCTGATGATTTTTCCCAAGAAGTAAAAGCTGAAATATTTTACTTGAATAGTCTCCCAATGGATTTAGAATTTGTTTATGATTATGATAATATGAAACAAGTGTTTTTTAATTATTTAAGAAAAAATAATTTAATCATATCAAACGAAAAATTGGATGAATTATCAGATTTATTATATAATATGACACCTTTAATCATGGAATTAAAATATTATTATAATAGACCAAGACCATCTCAACTTGCAGTAAAATACAATTTAGATTTAGAATATTGTGAATTAGAGTCTGCCGAAACCCCATCTTATCCTTCAGGACATTCAGCTCAAGGTATTTTTATGGGGCACTTTTTAGCTAATATTTTTCCAGAACACGCATCTGCCTTAATAGAAATTGGTGCGGAAGTAGGATTATCTCGTCTCGTTGGTAGAGTACATTTTCCTACTGATGATATTTTAGGTAAATATTTAGGATATTCAATGTATAAATATTATTATGAAAGCTGAATTTTACCCATACATAGTACCTAAAGATAATTTAAAAGGATTCGTAAAAAAAAATGTAGAAGATGCTGCATTTTTATTAGAAATAGCCCAAAAAAATAAAAATCTAAAATCAGCAAAACAATTATCTGAATTAATTACAGAAAATATAGAAAAACAAAGTCGTCTATCTATTATAAAAAATGATGCAATAACATTTTTTCAAGAATATTATAGAACTATTTCATCAAGAGTAGTATGCATCAGTAAAGGTTTACTCGATTTACCAAATAATGAAATACAAGATATTTGTGAAACACAATTAAGAACGAATTATACTTTAAATAGGGTTATGTATGCTGAAGGATTTCGTAATAAAATTCCTCCAACAGTATATTATCATGGAGTAAGAAAATATAGTCCACCATTTATAATGGAAGGTACTGGTTCAGGTGTAAAAAAACCTTTTGGAGCATTTAAAGCTCCATCTTTTCCAGCAACTTACTTTACTGATGATTTAGAATATGCTAAATTTTATGCTGGTTCAGCATCAAACCAGCCAAAGCCTGATGATGATTATACTGGATTTTTGTATGCAGTCGCTATCAAAATGTATAATCCGCTAATTTTATCATCTATTAATTTAGATAGTGATGATATTTTTTGCAGTTTTTCAAAATTTAGAGATTTTATATATTTAAAAACAGGCATATACTTAGATGCTCCAGCTAAAATTGAGTTAAAAAAACAATATCCTTATTGGTCTTTCGTAAGATTAAATATAGACTCTTTAATAGAAAAACTTAAAGAAGTTGGATATGATGGAATAGTACAAATAGGTGATGTTCCTGTATATGATAAAAATGGAAAACCTGAAGAATTAAGAAAAAATTGGAAAAAAGGAAAAGAATTTTTAACATTTTACCCTGAACAAGTAAAAGTAATAGAAGAGCAAAGTAAAGCATTTAATATAGATGAAGCTACACTTTTAGGATTAGAAGACAGTAGATATTATAAAAAAGGAGGATATGTTAGTACTAAATAATATAATATCTAATAAAGTAGACAGGAAATTTCCAAATACTAAAGAAACAGAACAATTATCATTTTTACAAAATATATATAATGGTAAAATATCAGGAGAATACATAAAATCAAAAGTCGAAGAAGATAAAAATTATTTTTGTGATTTAAGTGAAATGATAAATAACCAATCTATTTTTTTTGGTAAATATGATTTATTAAGTGATGATGAATATATATCTACAATTTGCTCAGGATTAAAAGATGTTGAAGGCTATATTCTAACAATGTCATATATGGACATTAAAGAATGGGAAACATTGAGTAGGGATGATTTAATACAATTATTATTTGGGTTATCAAAAAATGCAGTAGTGAATTTCGTAAGCACAGCTAAAAATACTATAAACCCAAAAATAACAGAATTTACAAGTAATTTATTTAATGATATATTAAAAGTAAGTGAAAAAAAACCAAAAAAAAATAACGTAACTTATTATATATATAAAGTAAAATTTGATTATGTAAGATTAGTTGATATTTGCCCAGTAGAAACTAAATCTGCAACTTTTAAGAATGTATATTTCGATTCAGGTAAAGGTAAGTTTGAAGTTTTTGAAAAATTAATAAAAGCTATAAGTGTTTTTGAAGAAAATGTGAATGATTTAATTGGTAAAGACGAAACAGAACAACAACCTCAACCCATAATTACAAACGATTTACCTGAAGAATTACAAGAAGCTCTTGAAGAATTGGCTAAAGAGGAAGGTCAAGAAAATGGAACTGAAGTGGGTGAAATAATAGATGAAGGTGGTGAAGAAGGTGAAGGCGAAGGAGAGGGTGAAGGAGAAGAACAAGGGGGTAAAGGAAATGATAAAGTAGAAGATGGAGAAGAAGAAGAACAAGGCAAAAGCGAAGGTAAAGGAGGTCAATCAACTGAAAATGCAGAGGATGAAGAAGAAGAAGACGATGGAATAATGGGTTCTTTAAATGAAGAATTAAATAAGTTTGATTTAGATAATGATATAGGTCAAGTCGAAAAACACCTTAACTCAAAACAAATAAAAAGAACTTTTATAACGAGAAAAAATGTTAGAAATGCAATAGGTTCAGCTAAAATATTCGATAAAAACAACAAAGAAAGAATAGAAAAAGTTTTAGATAAAATATTTAAATAAAAATTATGTCAGAAGAAAAAGAAAAATTAGAGCAAATTATAGCAACATCTGAAAGTAAAGAAATAAGAGATGAAGCAATTAAGCAGTTAGAGGAATTAAGCCAAAGCCCTGATGATGTTACTTCTCAATTAGTTGGACTATCAAGCTTATTGTCTAATGTAGGAACAGATGAAAGCGAAGTTAAAAAAATTGTAGATTCTGAATTGAAAAGACGTAAAATTTCTATTCAAGATTTAGATACAAAATTAAAAGCAATTATAGATGGAATTTCTACAACTATAAATGTAACTATACAAAGTGGAGGTAAAACTTTAACTCGTAAAATGACAATTAATGATGCTACTAAAAGACCATTAATTCAAAAAGTGTTGTCTGATGCAGCTGCGAGAAACAATGTTTATTTATATGGTGGAGCTGGTACTGGAAAAACTTTTTCAGCTGAAACTATTGCTGATGCATTGGGATTTGACATCATAACTATTAATTGTAATCAATTTACTTCTGCTTTAGAAATTATTGGTGGTCAAACAATAGATGGCTACCAAGAGGGAAAAGTTATAAGAGCTTTTGGAAATTTGGATGAAGAAGGCAACCCAACTGGTAGAGGATGTGTATTATTATTAGATGAGTTACCAAAAATTGACCCAAATACTGCTGGACTATTAAATGCTGCCTTAGCTAAATCAGGGGAATTTAAAAAAGGTAGACCAGCTAAACTTGAAAACGCAAGAGGAAATAAAGTAGAAAGAAAAGAATTTTTTGTTATGGCTACTGGTAATTCGCTTTTAAATTCAGTAGATGCAGAATATGAAGCAAATTTTAAACAAGATTTATCTTTACAAGATAGATTTGCGGGCTCTACTTACGAGGTATTTGTCGATAGAGAATTTGAATGGAAAAATATACTAAATGAAAAATGGGCTTTCATATATATTTATATGTCAAAATTAAGAAATAAAATAGTAGAAGAAAAATATACTGGAAAAGCATTTGTTTCAATTAGAATAATGATGTCAGCTCAAAAAACTTATAATGTTTTTAGGCAAATTAAGGCGGGTAAAGGACTAAAAGAAGTACCATCTCTTTCATATACTCCAGCTTCATATTTTGGTACAGGATTAATTCAAAAATCAACAGTAAAAACTATAATTGATACTTTGGATGAGTTTTTTATATTATTTACTGAAAATCAAAGAGAAAGATTAAAAGAGGATACTGATTTTGAAGGATTTAAAAAGATAGTTTCTCAAAAAAACAAACTGCCCTTAGACCAACTAAATACAGCTGAAGAATTAGATGAGGTTAAAAAAATAATAAGCAAATAATTGGAAAATTTTCTAAATACATTTGAGCAAAAAGCAATTACTAAAAGTTTTTTTACGTTTAGACAAACTTATAGTGAACCTGAAAATATTAATTGTGAAAATTGGCATTTTGAAGGTGGTTTTTCTTTTGTTCAATATAAAAATTTACAATCAGCTTACAAGGATGTAGAAGAAAATAATAACAAATTAGGTTTACCAGCGGGTTCAAGGCTTTTAAATAATTTAGATTTAAATACTTATGAGAAATTCAATGATTTTATTACTGAATCCAATTCTACAACTGATATAACAACAAAAATATTAAATGATTTAACATTAAATATAAACGAAATGGTAAATCTTGGAGGTTTACTGGAGAAAGATAAAATAATTGTTACTGCAAATACAAGAGGTATGTTTGATTTTTCTTTGGCAAGTCAAGGTTTATTTAGACCAGTTGAATATTTTTCTGAAGATTTTAAAAATGATATTGAGTCCAAACTTTTTGCTAATCCATTTTCTCAATTAAAACAACCTATTGGAATAATTCCTGATGCAAAAGTAATATTCAAAGAAGATAAATTTTCATATCAATTTTTAGGTAAAAAATATATTTGTCAACAAAGACAAACTGGTGCTACAAGTGTATTTAATAATTTTAGTGATGTTTGTTTTTTAAAAATATCACCTAATGGTATATACACTACATATTATATAAAAAACACAGATAAAGTATTTAATGGCAAGGGTAAAATAAGATTAAAATATGCTTCTACTAATAAAAAAAGTTATTTAGAATATCAAAAAAAGCCTGATAGTGCCAAATATGTTGATATATACTTGCCAATAAATTACCTAAAACTTAATACTGGGTTATCAATTTTGTCTATTTTTCCAGCTCTATTATGTGCTTCTGCTTTAGAAAAATTTGGTATTCAAACTCGTATATCAATCATGAGATTAGGAAGTCAGAGAAGCACTACACAAGTCGGATATATGTTTGATAAAGCTAATGTTGCGGGTTGTGTTTCAGTACCAGTTAAAGATTATCAACAGACCACAAAAGATACTTTTAATACAATAATAAATTTATGTGGTAATTTCATAGTAATAGCTGACTTATTTGGAGATTTAAAAAACATTAATGAAAACAAAAATCAAAAAATTAAACCTAAAAATTCTACAGCTTATACGGGTGCAATTGGCTATCCAAATTTTGCTTATATGATAAATGTGTTAGATAGATATAAAAACTTTATTAAAATAAATCCTGAATTAGATTATACCAAAGTATTATCTCCAAACTTTATGATGACTTCTTTTATAAACAAAAGATTAAGTTATAACTCTTCTACAAGCAATAGCATTGATAATGAAGAGATATTTGTTGATAATTTACATTTTATATTTTATCAGTTTTTCTTTAATGTAGATTATATAGCCATTGAATTAAATAGTTTATTTGATTTTAAAAACCAATTACAAAAAAGATTTGAAGAAAATAAATATTTTAAAGAATTATTTAGTATAAATAAAGATAATATAGATGATGAAATAAGGGAGTACATTTCAGATATATTAAAAATCAAATATAGTGTTGTAGATAATAATGTCTATGATGCAGATAATTGTGATATAGAATTAGGAGAAATAAGAAATATGGCATTTTCTGATTCAGATGAAGAAATTAAAGAAAAAAGTGAATTATTGGAAGAAAAATTGCAACAATTAAATGAGCTTATATGACTACAAAATATAAAATAACTAAAAAGCAAATAAAAGCGATGATTGATTTTGGTGAATCTTTTCCCAAATATGACATTCAACCAAAAAAAGATTATACTTTTTACTATACTCACTTAACACCTGAAGATATATATGTTAAATATCAAAGCTATTTTGTAACAGATGATAATTCTTTTGGTAGTGAAGTAGAAATACAATGTATAGATAAAGATGGTAAAATGAGGGATTGCATGGAGCAGTTTGAAACATATCAAGACCAAATGCAGTTTATTACAGATTTTATAGAACTTTACATTGATGACTTAGAAGTAGTAAGATTTAAATAATAGATATGAAATTTAGAGAAATATTAGATACGATAAATGAGTCAATATTAAAAATTGTTTCAACTAAAAATGTAGAAAAAAAAGATAATTTGATTATTAATACAACTGCTGGAATAAATGTAATTATAACTGATTATCCACTAACAAAAGAGCAGAAAAAAATATTATTATCAATAAAATCAATATTATCTAAAGAATATTCTAAAGGACAAGAGGAATTGTCAATGGATGACCTTGAAAAAGGCTTAGATGATATATTAAGCAATGAAGAAATTGAAGATGGATTAGAAGAATTATTAAAGGAGGAAAAAAAACCAAAATCAAAAGGTAGAGGTAGAAAAAAGGCTACTGCATGGATTAATGATTTATTTAATACAGAAATAGAAAAAGACATATTAAAGCAATGGTTTGATGGAGATTTATTACAAATTTATGTAGGAAGCACAAGTATAAAACCACAACTATTAGATAGAAATCAAGATAATGGAGTAGTGTTTCAAAGATTAACAAATAAAACTGGTAACTTAATAGCATTTGAAGCATATATAAAAGAAGACAATTCATTTGTATTTACTAAAATAACTAAAAATATATCAGCAAAAGACAGAACACCAACAATTTCAGTTAGAACTATACCTAATAAATCAGCCTTTGATAGAGCATTAAAAAAAGCATTAACAGCATACGGATAAAAAATTAATATTAAAAATTATGAAAACAACAATTAAAAGAAGTGAACTTTCAGAAAAAAATAAAGAGATATTTGATAAAATCAAAAAAGCTTTTGAAGTAGATAAAGTTAAAGCACAAAAATTTTTAGATGCTTTTGAAAAAAATATAGCTAAAGAAACTAAACCAGCACCAAAAAAAGCAACTCCTAAAAAGAAAGTCGTAGCAAAAAAAGCTACTCCTAAAAAAGCTACTCCTAAAAAAGCTACTCTTAAAGGTAAAAAGCAAAGAGTTAATTATCATGCTGAAGTAAGAAAAATAATGGCTGAATTTAAAGTTAAAAGAAAAGATGCTTTAAGAATTTATAAAACCAAAAAGAAAAATTCACAAGGTGAAAAAGAAAGCATAACTGCCTTAATAGCAAGATTTAAGAAGGAGTTTGGAGCTATAAAACCACATTTCAGCAGAGATTTAAAAAAGGATTCAGAAATTAAAGCCAAAACATCTGTTAAAAGAAAAAGCCCTACATATGGTAAAAAAAGTGGTGCTAAAAAGCCTTTTTACTATGAATATAGAATGAATAGAAGGGATAATTCTTCAAGTCCAGCTTATTTGGAAGAAGGTGGAGAGTTAGTTGACATAAGTACATTTGGTAAATTTTATGATTATTTATATGATAATTATGATGGAGATTGGGATAATGTAAATAGTGAAGATATAATCCGTATGTATATAGATGACATGAGAAATAAAGATGTAGATGTAGACCACATAGAAAAAGCTCTTGATTCTAACCCTTCCAGTACAGAGCTTTATGAAATATGGTTAGGTAATTCTATGAATACACCACGACCAATAGAAAATGAATTAGAATTATTAGATGCTTTAGGAATAGATGAAGATGAATTACAGTCAGATGCTAATATTCAATTTGCAAAAGGTGGAGAGATAAAACCTTTTACAATAAAATTTAAACATAAAGGAAAAGAACATAAACATACATTTACACCTGATGAACCTGATTGGTGGACAAGTTTTGAATCAAATGGTAATACTTATGATGTACATTATGATGAAGATTATAAACACATTGTAGTATATGAATATTCTGATAAAGGAACAGATTATGATAATACAGTTTATAAAAAAGAATTAGATGATAAAGAATTATTATTTTTTGCTAAAGGTGGTCAATTGAAAGATAAAAATTATAGATATATTCCTAAAGAAGAAGTAATCAAAATAGTAAAAAAGAACGGAAGAGAATTAGAAAATGATTATGGTAAATTAGAATTTTTGAGTGGAGCTTATATTTCTGAAAAAGCAGTTAATGAGCAAGTTGATAAAAACCAATTAAAAATGTTTAAAGAAGGTGGTAAAATGCCAAAAGATTCTGTGTACATTAAAAGAAATGAAATTGATTATATTACCATAGGAGAAGATATTGATGAGCCAGAAAAAATTGAAGGAAAGTATTTAATTAATGGATTTTGGCTTGACCCAAAACTACAAAAAGAATTTTTAAAAAGTCAAAAACCTAAAATGGCTAAAGGTGGAGATGTAGAATTTGCTAAAGGTGGAATATTAGATTTTGATGTTTTAATTGACAAAAAACCATTATTACAAATTACAAAAGATGATTTTTTAGATATATATAATGTTTCTTATTACCAAAAAGAAAAAATACCACAAAATGTTTTAAGTATTCTTAAAAATAGAAAAGAATTAACAAGAGATGAAACTATTGAGGT
>Ga0181379_1000680_pt1 | contig 16428 bp, 11 predicted proteins | sample 2SPOviralmetaG_FD_130115 | JGI IMG/M metagenome (GOLD analysis project Ga0181379, IMG submission 130115) | Marine viral communities from the oligotrophic San Pedro Time Series (SPOT) site, San Pedro Channel, CA, USA - 2 SPOT_SRF_2009-07-10 | ecosystem: Environmental > Aquatic > Marine > Strait... | reverse complement strand
GCTGCATCCAAGGCCTATGTGAGCCACAACGCTGTGATTCCTTCCGATGCGTCGCTCACGGCCGAGTATCGATACACAGTGAATGGAAGCGATGCTTCCTTCTCTGAATGGAGCGATTGGAAGCCATTGTCAATTGCTGGAGATTGGATTGAAGCGCATCAATGGTTCCAAGTCAATTACACCTTTTCCCGTTCTGGAACAACGAGCCCAGTGCTCAACAGCCTCTCTGTTGAAACCACAGAATGGACCCAGATCAGCAACGCTGACCTCACCTACGACGGAACCAAGCTGCATCCTGATTTGAGCCAAGCCACGTTCGGCGTATCAACCAACTTTTCAGATATGAGCACGCCACAACAGCCTCAAGTCTCGTTTGAGGTCCCCGTAGGAGTAACCTTCGAAGATGATCTCTCTCTTTGGATGCAATGGACGAACCCAACTGCAGGACCTTCGAGTTCCATCACGGAATTGCTGATTGGGAGCACGGTTGTCAACACCACTTCGCAAAACCGTCTTCCGGAGGGTGTGTCTCTTGTCCTCGAAGCGGCAAGTCTCAACGCCTTCCAACCTGCAACCACTTGGACGGATGGAAATGGACTTGAGTGGTATTCCATCCCTATTGGAGTCAACCTAAGCACCCCTTCTGCGGCTTGGTTTGATCGGCTGCATGTCCCTTGGAGCATCGAAATCAGCCTCAACGCAACCAACGCCGTGAATGAGGTTATTTTGTATGAGTGTGGGACCTACTATGCCTTTACCGATGCGACATGCTTTGGCCCGAGCACAGCCCACCAATTTTCTGTGTCAGGACAATCGATTCCCACAGGAAGCCCAGCATGGACATTCAGTTTGAGCGAACCCGATTTTTCATGGGAAGACACCTACGCACCCGAATTGGCATCCATACAACATCGAAAAGGAGTGGAGCAATTGCCAGATCTCCGTGTCAACGAGTCCTTCAGTGTTGTGCTCTTCGACATCGTCGGAGAAGATGACCTGACAGTGGAATACCTTGGATTGGATTGGACTGAGGGAGATGGATTCTCACAAGCACAAACCATGCAGCACCATAACGGTCTTGGAGGCTACTATATCTATCTCGACACAGATGGTTTAGAGGTTGATTTTGAACACGATTACAACATGACGTTTCGATTGATTGATAAAAACGGGAATGAATACCTCCCTCGTCCTACGTACAACTTAACGGTCTATCCGGTGAAACCTGAAATCTCCTCGTTCACCATCCAAGGGCCGACCTACATATCAGGCAACACCGATGCCTCAATCTGGGGAATCTCGGATGCACAGTTGACCCTCAACGTACATGACGCTCACATGCGTCAAACACTCATGGTTCGGGCGGATTTGACTCCTGAAGCAGGTCAAAGCAATGCACAACCTCTCATGCTGCCTCTGCTTTGGAATCCTGATTTGATGAGCTACTCGATGGATTGGATCCCCCAAAGGGCAGACATAGGCTCCTGGAACGTCGAAATTACGATGGAAGAAATGGGTGGCTTGATGGCCACCGATGAAGATGGTTGGCAAGACGGTGTTGATGCCATTGTTTCACTCGTCGATGCTGATGGACCAACCATCACCAACATACAGACAAATCAATCCATTGAAGAGGGAGACCTTCTGGACGTTCACGTTGAGTGGGTCGGTTCGGAGCAAGAGATCTACGAGGGTTCGATCTCAATTCATCAAAGCGGAATTGAACTGGCGAACAAATCCATTCTCAGCACCTCATCTACATCCACCAATTTGGTTTTTGATTCAACCGATTGGAGCCCTGGCGTCTATTCAGTGAGCATTCATCTTGAAGACGATTCTGGAAACAGTGCTGACTCGTTGGTCGCCAACGATCCGACGTTCACCGTCCTCAAACCATGGCTAAATTGGTCATTGACAATCGGGTTGGACGATGACGCATCGTCGATCAGAGTTGTAGGTGAACTCGAGAGCCGAAGTGGAACGGCGGTCTTAACGCTCATCCAAGACAACGGTACATGGACCACCACCAGCATGCTGTCGAACGGGCCTGTTGATACAATCATGATGATCGATGAATATGTTGCACCATCCAACACCTTGACTGCAACGCTTTGCGATGAACAAAACCTCGAAGATTGCGAAACCTGGTCGACCATCATTGATTTTTCAGAGGCCTATTCAATCAATGCCACCAAGGTGTGCTTCATGCCGGGTTATGAGGGAGACACAACGTCGGAACAATTCATCATTGGGTGCGATATAACAAATTCAGGACGAACCTCCATCTCAGTGGCCTTCATCGGAGAATGGGGAGCATACTACAACACGACGGGTTTGAACATTGAGCCAGGAACCACTGGGAGGATTGGGCTCAAGTTGACCGAGGGGGCCTACAACGTCAACGAAACCTTGGCTTGGATGTTGAAAGCGACCAACGAAATCGGAACAACGAGCGTTCTTGGCACCGGGCAAACCGATGTGGTTCGAAGCATCCCTCAATCCGATACGCCGGGCGAGAACAACGCTGGCCAGGGAGAGGGAGCAGCAGGAACCATAGCCATTGGTGTCATCGTTCTTCTCGGGGCTATTGGCACCCTATCGTATTTCTATAGAACATCGCCTAAAGACGAAAAAGACCTTGTTGAGTTGACAAAGAATAGACCAATTGAAGCCAACGGCGATTCAAACAACGTGCCAATTGAAGATTCATCCACAAAGGCTGAGTTGACTCCAACGATGCCTCCTGAGAATGCTTCATTCTTACCGTCTTCGAGTGCAGTTCCAACCTCGACGGATGAAAATGGATACGAATGGTATTCCACAGAGCAAGGACACTGGTACCGTACCGCTGGAAGTCAAGGTGACTGGATCTCCTACGAGCCTTGAGAATGGCACCGAGACAGGTGCGATTTTCAGTCCGAAGTGATTCAATGGTTTTTCTAGGGTTGACCTCCATAGGTTCTTGATGGATGGCAACTTGCACGCGACAGGGACACCTATGGGTCGAAACTACATTGCTCGAGACCCGAGGACAGGGAAACCCATCGAGATGGACCGAACGACCACCAATGAAGTGTCCTACGAACCCGTTCAAGGGCCGTGGAGTGCCTTGGTACCTGCAGACTCGCTCAATCTGGCAGAAGGAAGAATTGACGAAAAAAGCGTGCGCTGGAAGAACGAGACCATTGTCATGACCAAACGCGACGGTATCCGTGCGCTGAGTTTGGTGACTCAGGGAATGATTCCGACCGCACACCAATTGCTCCTCGATGCTTTTCAAGCCGAAGAACCGGATTTCAGGGTGGCAGCCCTCGAAGTGCTGCCCGAATTTGCTGTCCGACGTTCCGATGAACTCTTTGACTGGCTCTCTGTCTTGCTTGATGACGAAAATCTTGCCGTGAGACGTGCAGCAAGTGAGGCATTAGCGAGGGCAGCTCCAACGTTCCCTTCCGGAGTTCGTTCATCCTTGGAAAACGAATTGCGTTCAACAGATCCTCATCGCAGCAAATGTGCTTGGAAGGGATTGGAAGCCCTCACCAAAACCTGGCCTGATGTGGTGGCCGATCACGTGGATACACTGCTGCTTGAACCCGACGTCACTCTGCGTCGCCGTTCAGCGAAATTGATCAAAGCCATCGTTTCTCGAAAAACCTCAGCGGTTTGGGACTTGGTGTCATGGGCATTGAATGACGAAGATACCCAAGTTCGGCGAACTGTTGCCAAATCCTTGCCGAGATTGGCCAAGCAGGATGTTCGAATGGGGACCATGTTTGCGGAAAGAGCAATTGTTGACCCAGATGCAGAGGTTCGCCTATCCGCCATCAAAACCATCCAAAATCTGAACCGAGGTCATGGCCGAGCGAAGGACCTCATCCTCGCAGGTGCTCGCTCAAGCGACATTCGAGTTCGCCGAGCATGTGTCGACATTCTTCCGAAACTGATGTCATCGGATGAGTTGCGAATCTTGGTCGACGACCTCTTGAAGACCGAAACCGATGAACAGTTGGCGAAGAAACTCATGGAATATCGCTACGATGCCATGCTTGAGGGAACCGAGGAAGAAAAGAACGCCGCCCTTTCACCAGCCCTTCCAGTACCTGAAATAGACAAAGAAGTTCTCTTGGCTCAAGGGAAACGCGTTGGTCTGGCTCCAGCCCTGCCTAATCCAATCAACGATTCCGCAGAAGATGGCCCCAAAGAGGCCCTGCCCGCACCTCGCCCCGTTGTAAACGAACGTCGTCCAACTCAAGATGAATTGATGGGATACCATGACGACGACGATATGGACCTTGATTTTGATGACCCTTACGAGTGATGCTCTGTTCACTCAGTGCAACAGCATTAAGAACAGGTGGGAAGTCGGCAACTCGCTGAAGAGGTGAACCGTATGGACGATAACAGACCCTTTGACGACAAAGCCATGCAATTTGATCGCTTGTGGGACGGTATTACTCCTAAAGGAGTCAACCGTCCAAAGGCCTTGAAATTCCGTCAGTACATCCTTGAGCATGTTCGACAAACGCGCCGTCCATTGAACCGAGAAAACGCTCGACGATATTGGATGGGCGAACTACAGAAGGAAATCGCAGAACGCGAGAACCTCTGATTCCCCAGTGGAGGTCGCCTCGTCTCGGCGACCTGTCAGACGAACCCCGAGACGACAGGTGAGACCGATGTTCACAACCACACGCTTTGACTCTTGGGACCTTCCAGAAACCATCCAAAAAGGCCTTGATGCCATTGGATGGGAGTTTGCCACACAAGTTCAACGGGACACCGTCCCTATCGCCCGAAAGGGATTGGACGTGATTGGTCAAGCACGAACAGGGTCTGGGAAAACTGCAGCATTCGGTATTCCCATTCTTGAACGCTGCCAGCCCACAGGTTCACTTCAGGCATTGGTCCTCGCTCCAACCCGTGAACTGGCCAATCAGGTTGCAGAAGAGATGGTCATGCTCCAGGGTTCATCCGAACTCACCATTCTGACCGTTTACGGAGGCACCGATATCGAAAAGCAGGCGAAAACCCTTGGAGAAGGCGTTGACATCATCGTTGGAACCCCCGGCCGTGTGATGGACATGAGCGAGCGAGGCCACATCGATTTGGCTGCTCCTGGCCTGCTCTGCCTCGACGAAGCTGACCGAATGCTCGACATGGGATTCTTCCCCGACATCATGTGGGTTGTAGAACGCATGACTGGACGAGAACAAACGCTGTTGTTTTCCGCCACCTTCCCCCAAGAGATCATTGAGGCTGCGCACGAATTCATGAACGAACCAGATTTCGTCCTCACCAATGCAGAAACATTGGACGTCCCTCCAATTGACTTGTTCTCTGTCCGCATCGGCCGTTCCAACAAACTCTGGGTCCTCGGACGCTTGCTTGCTCGCATGAACGACACCGATCAAACAATCGTATTTTGCAACACAAAGCGCATGGTAGACTTGGCAGTGGAACGCCTCAAGAAGCACCGCTTTGATGTCGCAGGTCTCCACGGAGACTTGAATCAGAATCAACGTGAACGGATTCTCAACTCCTACAAGGAAGGCGAAGTCAAGACCATTATTGCTACAGACGTTGCTGCCCGTGGCATTGACGTGGACGGCATCACCCTCGTGGTCAACTACGACATTCCCAACGACATGGATTCGTTCATCCACCGAATTGGACGTACCGGCAGAATCGGTCGAACCGGTGAAGCATGGAGCCTAGTATCCCGAGATGATGAACCTCAACTTTCCAGGATCATGGCGACCTACGGCCTCGACATCGTAGCCACCGGTGCCCCTGAACTCCCAGAAGGTGTTGACCGCGACCCTGTTCGACGACAAGAAGACTTCTCAGAGACCGCTGATGTGTTCGGATATGTCACCGTCCGCCTCTCACTTCATCCAGATGATGCTGGTTCTTCATTGAGCGTAGCCAAGTGGTTCAAGGAACACCTTCGTTGCGATGAATTGGCCATCGGAGAGATTCGATTTGAAGACGATTCCACCTATGTGAGTTTGCACAGCAGCAAAATCGGAACCGCCATGAAGGCGATCGAAAAGCGAACTTACAACGATCAAACAATGACCGCAGTCATCGTAGAGTGATCACTCCTCCTCGCGGCGTTTCTTCCACGAGCCCGGCTTCTGAGTGTGATGCGATTTGACGGCGGCCTCGGTCTCTTTCTCGACGACCTGTTTGTGAGCCGATGGCCAACTTCCATCCTCAAGAGGACGCTCAATGACGACTCCTGTCCCGACCATCAGCAGCAAACCAAGGGCTGAGAAGGACCAAGCATAACCGATGGCGTCGTCCCAGCGCTGTTGGGCGTCGCCACATTCCGAAGAAAGCTGGCTGGCAAATTCACAAAACGCCAACGTATCTCTGGCATCGATGGCTTCTTGATCGGTGTAAATGCTTGACATAGCAAACACGAACAACAAGGCAGCAATGCCCAAAATGGCCCAATGTTGAGGTTTCCATGAGGTTCTTCGATGGAAGCGCCATGGCGAAGTGTCCTCTTTTGACGCTGCCAGCGTCCTCGCTGGGCCACCGAATCTTAGGAACCAGAGCAACCACATGCCGACGAGCACGGCAAGGAAACCCCAAGTGTAGACGGCTTCATGGAACTGCCACATCGGGGTGAGACACGCTTGAGTGTTCGGTTCTGCAAGGCATGATTTCAGTGCGATCGGATAGAACACCACCAAACGAAGAATATTCAGCAAGTAAACGATTCCGCACATCACGGCCACGGCTTTGAGTTTGTCCCGCTGGGGGACACCGTCGGTCATCATGACCAGCGTGGAGAGAAATATCATCTCGTGGATACCGGCGCATTCATCTGAAACGTACAAGCCGACGCTGTCAAAGGGTCCTGGAAAGGACCCATGGTGCAAATCGATGCGTGTCAACCACCCGTTGTGTTGAGTCAGTGTGGCCGTGCCCTCGCCGTACAGGAGGTTGGTGAGTTCGTTCCAAATCCAGGCTTCTGTGACCTGAATGGGAGCCAACGTATCTGAGGGGAGGGTCAAGAACCAATAAAACGCTTCAACAACGAGCAAGGCGAGGGGAATGCGTCCATATCGGAGCCCGAGTTCTGCGACTTCGCCCCAAGACATATCCCCCTCCGGACGGGCATGGTCGCTTGAGGCCATGAAACAAGAGAGGCGTCCTTGTTGAAAAGATGTTGCGAACATCGGGTTAGAAACACGGCGTATCGCGCGACCAAGCATGAATTCAAAAGACCCCTCGGATTGGGAAATACATGCGAGGCGAGTCTGACAAGCCTCAAGCAACACATCGGCTCGACGTGCTTGGCTTTCATTGCCCAGTCCCAGTTGCTAAAACTCGGAAGACACTCGAGCAACTCGATGCTGGAGCTGTTTTGCTTGTGCTGGCAGACGATCCAGAAACCCTTCACGACATGCCCCTGTTCCTTGGAAGAGGACCACATCGACTGCACCAAATCGAGGAGCAAGATGGCGAGTTCCAGTTTTTGATTGAGGTATCTGCATGAAAATTGAGCCATCCGATGTACCAAGCAGAGCCTCTTTGCCAACAGTCCACGGGGATTTCCAAATCCGCGTCTATCACGAAGAGAGCACCGGCTTCGATCATGTCGCTATGATCTTGGGTGACATGGGGGGCCCAGACCCTGTGTTGGTTCGTGTGCACTCCGAATGCCTGACCGGGGATGTCTTTGGCAGCACTCGTTGCGATTGCGGACCTCAACTTCAAGCGGCTCTCGACGCCATAGTGGCCAAGGGATGGGGTACCCTGCTCTATTTGCGACAAGAAGGACGTGGAATCGGTTTGCACGCTAAAATTCAAGCCTACCATCTCCAAGACGAAGGAGCCGATACCCTCGATGCGAACTTGATGCTCGGCCTTCCAGCCGATGGACGAGATTATGCCATTGCTGCAGAAATGTTGCAGTCACTGAAGGTCAACGATGTCGAACTCTTGACGAACAATCCATTGAAAGTGGAACAACTGGAAAACCATGGAATCAATGTCGTCGCCAGAACGCCCCTTATCGTCGGGGTAACTGACAACAACAGGGCTTACCTTTCAACCAAAGGTGAGCGAATGGGACATCACATACGCGATGAAGATTTGTAGATGGGGCCGTGGCCGGGAATTGAACCCGGGCTGGCAGAACCACAATCTGCCGTGCTAACCCCTACACCACCACAGCCATGAGAGGTAAAGTCGCCTCATGCGCTTGGTATTTCAATCATGCGCCAAACATCGCTACACCAATGCCGGTGTCTGCTAACAACCGACCCTTTGATTCAAGAAGTGCCAAGGGCTCCCCATCTACATGCGAAGCACGTTTCGGGTCCAATTGTTGGTGGCGTTGCTCATCGGATTCTCACTCTCTCCACTCGCTGTTCCTGCTGATGCCCGAAGTGTTCACAGCACTTCGAATGTGGATTTGTTTCCTCAAGGAACGATGACCGATCAAGGTGCATGGACCACTGGTGCTGAAACCTCATTCACACAAGATGCAGCCGTATACACCGAATCCATGATCGCAGACCAACGGTTGACCATGGTTCACCAGCGTCCACTCAACCTTGATACAATGACGGTCTGGTCGTCTTCATCCCCCACCAATTCAAACTATTCCACAGGCGCCCCTGATGGCGCAAGCACGTGGTCAACGGGTCCAGAAATTGAATTGACAGGATTTGATGTCTCTGGATTGTCTGAGTACAACCTGTATGAGGTGTCGTTGCGCGGTGTCTTCCAGATCCCCGATGCCCTCACGGAGGATACGGTGAGAGTTTCAGTGCAATATACGGATGGATATGAACTCCTCAAGACCTTTGCACACACCCAAGGAAACGTCGACTACATCAACAATTCCGCATTTTCCATGAACCTCACTGGCCTGATGGATTGGACTTGGACGGACATTTCAGACATGGTCTTCACATTGGATTATGTCTCGGCCGGGGGCGTTGACGATTCCAGACTTGTCGTGGACGCCATCGGACTCGACATCACCGTTCAAACGCCCTGGTACGGTGGCGAGGTCGGGTTTGCGAGCTCTGAATTTACTGGCCATACCCTCCCTGTTCTAAGTCTCGATTTTAACGAAGGCACGACAGAAAACCTGGCTCTTGACACCTGTGGCCTAACACCCCTCGTGGAAGGAAGTTCCGGACAATGGACCAGCGCACCGTTCATCCACCCACCCGAACAGGTTCTCGGCCGAGTCCACTACGACATGTCCGAAAGCGAAGACGCCACGGTCTCAATGGAAGTAGCGACTTCGGATGACGGCACATCCTTTGGAGAATTCACACCCCTTTCCGAAGGGCTGATCCTTCCACAAGCCGAAGCCTACCAGATCCGACTTTCTGTCACCGACACCTGCTTGGAGGAAGTTTGGGTCGATGTCAACGACCCTACGCTATCGTTGAGCGGCCGCGTCTTTGGAACCAACGACGGTATTGACTCCGAGTACTCTCGCTGGTTGGTCTTCGTCAATGATCAAGTGGTCTCAAACGAGGCTATGAATCTCGGCACCTTTGTCCATCAATGGCCCATAGGAGCCTACCTTGAGCCCGGCACCTCCTCGTTTACCGTGAGCGTCCGTGCGTGGTTCACATGGGATTCAGATGGATCAGAAAGCCACACTGCATTGGAATTTAATTCAATCCTTGTGAGCGGTGGCTACATGATTGAGTGGGACGAAGACCCTGTCTGTGAAAACGTCGGGGACCAAACTCTTTCGGAAGACAATGGAGGGATTATTCTCCCATTGATTCGTCGCTGCTCCGATGACAGAACCAACAGCGAGGACCTCGTGGTCCAATTCACCAACAGCAATCCAGAATTGACAGCCGTGGACTTGGCAGAAGGCGACATTCGACTGCGTTTGCTCCCCGAAGCAAGCGGACAAGCAGTCATTGGCGTCACCGTCCTTGATGCAGCAGGCAACAGTTGGCTGGACACCTTCACCTTAATTGTGGATGCGATTGACGACCCGCCCATTGTTGAAGAATTCCAATCCTTGATTCCAGTGGAGCGGGACACTCCAACTGTAATCGACCTGATTTGGAGCGATATTGACTCCACGCAGATCAGCGCATCCACCAACCGCTCCTGGGCCTTCATTGATTTGGCCGATGGTACCCTCACCGTCACGCCACCAACCTCCGGATTCCACACCGTTTTGGTATCCGTATGCGATCAAACAGGATGCACGGAACGCGAGGTGGACCTTGAGGTGATGGCTCTTGCAGACTTGACCATCGAAGGCATTGATTTCGGTACCGATGAACTCGTTCAAGGCGACGTTATCTCCATGCGAGTTCTTGTTCGCAACCAAGGCCAAGCCGAAGCCACCATGGTTTCCGTACGGTGTGAAACAGACGACCAACTCATCGATGTTCAGGTCATACCCATGATACAACCTGGTGAACTTCGTGCTGTCGTTTGCGACTGGCAAATTCCAGACGACGCCTATGTGATTCGTTTCAACGCTGTTCTCGATCGAGGCCTTGAAATTCCTGAGGGCGATGAAGACAACAACGCAATGGAACAACTCGTGGCTATTACTGAAGCAGAAGGGGACGCTGTCGCCTCAGAAGGAGGAGTCTGGAACAGTGCGGCAATCTGGGTCGGGTTGATCCTCGCCTCCCTCGGAGTTCTTGGATTCATTGCATTCTCCATGCCTGCAAAAGTCAAGAAAATCGAATAGAGAATTCTCTGTGAGGAACACAGGGCAATTCGCACAACTGATGTCGGATAACGCGAAAAGGCCACTCAAAGTTCATAACCAGACCGTGTCAGAAAGGTTTGCTTTGAGGTCGTGGGGACCGTTCAACCTTGGTTGACAAAGCAGGAGTGGGAGCCATGTCTCAATTGAAGATCCGCATCGAAACGGAAGAATACATTTACGAAGAATACATTGAAGCTTGAAGTCAAGCCTTTGTGGTCCAACGTCGAGGATAAACCTCGGTGTCAATGAGGACCATGCTAGGCCGTGCGATTTCGCCAGTTTCCATCTTAGGGATGGCATCTGTATCAGAAGTGAGTTTCACGTATCCAACGGCTTCACCCTTCATTGAGGTTACCAAAAGTTCAGTGCCTTTGGTCAATGAAGCAGGAATGCTCACCAAACCTGGTCGCAACAGCGGTGCACCATAGGCGAGAGCAGCAACTGCACTGTCTTTGACTTGACAGCGAGGGACATCCAAAAGCAATTTTTCAATCGGATGGACGACCGCTTTGAGTGCCGCTTCTTCGCCACATTCTTTCCACAACCAAACGGCGTCAGCGAGTTGGTCCATGGTGATGCAGTCCTTCAAATGGAATGATCCCGATGTTTCACGTCGCAATTCCTTCAAAGAGACTGGAGTGTTCAACATAAGCCCCATGTCCCTGGCCATGGTTCGAATGTAGGTGCCTGCCTCACATGTGATGCGGGCAACCAAGTCTTTCCCGTCGAGGTCAAGTCGTTCAAAGGCGAACACTTTGCGTGTGCGCACCTGGACTTTCACTGCTGAAACTTCTGGGGGTACGTTGTAGATACGGCCCCTCATGGATGCGATGGTAGCATCAAGGGCAGCCTCATCAGGCATCGTTTTGAATCGAAAAACTGCGATGTAGGATTTCCGGTGTTTCAGAATTTTGTTGGTGATTTTCATGCATCGTCCCGCCATGAGGGGCAAGACACCAGTTGCAAACGGATCGAGGGTGCCACCGTGGCCCAAGCGCTCGAGTCCGAGCAAGTCTCTGGCCCAGGCTGCAAGTTGGTGCGAGGTGGGTCCTGCAGGCTTGTCGACGAGGATGAAACCAGAAGCCAACAGTTGTTCAAGCGAACGCTCGTCAGGAGGGCATCCAAAAGCGGGGTCTGTCATGGGGTTGTCATCAACCGTGTGCACGCTCATATTGCATCCTCCAAGACAGCGACGATGCGCTCAAGTATTTCAGTTGCATTGAGGTTCGTCGCTTCAAGGACATGAGTGTACGGTTCTGGATCTTCGGGCAAAAGGTCGTACAGCAGACGAAAACGCTCTGCATCCACTTCAGAACGCTGCCTGTTGGCTTCCAAAGCCGACTCAAAGGACAGACCTTCCCGACTGGCGACGCGGCGGGCACGTTCTTCATCGGTCACATCGAGCCAAAGACGGATGCAAGGGATGTTGAGTTTGTAGGCCCACCATCCAGCAAGCCTTGATTCGACGATATCGGTTGTTGATTCTCCAACCATTTTCTGCTTCAGCAATGCGTCAAGCGACCGGTCAACATCAAGTTCTTCCTTGCACAATGCACCGAAGTCAGCGAGGCTCATTCCTCGGCGCTTAGCCTCTTCACGGAAAACATCACCACCATTGAGTGAATCCCAACCGAATTGATTCTTGAGCCCTGAAACCAACGTGCTCGTTCCGCTGCCGGGATGACCTGAGACCGTGATACGGACCATGTTCACACCCATTCGTGAAAACAAATGTTGCATCGCTTGGTGCGGGGGCCATCATGCGTGATAACATCCCCATCACATTCGGGACAAACCAACGCCACGTTACTCACTTGGAATGCTGCTGCTGCTTCTTCGGCTTGCGTTGATGGGGCCGCAGCAGAGGACTTCTTTCGATGTTGTTGGGACCGCTTGGAACGCTGTTGGCGCTTGCGTGCCTGAGATGAGGTGGCCGTTGGTTTAGGAGCCACCAAGTGAAGAAGGGGTTCCTTCAGCAAATCTCCTGCTACCACAAGCGGATGGGTTCGGTAGCGAGCCAACTTGATGTGGCGGTCGAGAGCTCGTCCGTAGGCTGCACTCATGCAAATGTAGCAGCAAATCCATGCGGGGAAAAACAAAAATCGTCCGTCAAGAAGGTTCCACTCTGGCGCCCAAGGAAGGGAGACGTAATCGACTCGAAAGGTCTCAACCTTTGTGGTCAGCCAAGCAAATATTCCAATGATGAAAATCATCGTGAACATCATTGGCTTCATGGCTCCCATTTGCACTTCAAGTTGCTCAGGCATCATCTGTTGTTGCAATGTCATCGCTTTTTCTTGAAGAATGGGGTCTCGAGAAAGCCGAGCTTCGTTCATGATTTGACGAACTTGTCCCTGTCGGTGACCGATATGGGCTTGGTCCATTGGGTCAACGAAAAAGTTCCGAATCACAGTGTTCAAGGTCATCGAAAAAATACCAAGAATGGCCACCGTGATCACAAAAAAGGACTCCTCTGGGAGCAGAGGCGACAACAAGGGGTCGGCTGTTGTTCCAAGTGAGGTCCGGATGGAAGGCGTCATGATCAGGACGGTCATCAGAATCATGAACATCAGCATGACGAACATCGAACCGCCCGGCGGAGGGGGTGGCGGGGGTGACGAACCGTTGGCCATGGATGTGAGGCGGAGAAGGCAGGGCATGAAGGTTAGCCCTGTTCAACATGCAAAATCCACCAACTCTCAGCAAAGGGAGAAGTTCAAACCTCAGCACCTATTGGTTCTACCATGCGCCAAAAAGACCGACTTGAGGTGGAGCCGACATGGAGGTATCCCCTTCCTATGCCAATGCCCGGGCAACCCGTTTGCGCTACCCAGATGGAAGCGATGGAGCAATTAGCACGCTTGCCATCCCCACCCAGCCTTTTCTACTGGACGGATGAAAAAAGGAAGTGTCCCGAAAACTGGGGATTTGTCGCTAGCATTCGGCAAGGAGTTCCACCACAAGGCATCGAAGCGGAATTGATGGCATGGTCCGAGCAGTATCCGAAAGCATGGTTGGCCGTTGATCTTCGAGACGGAATGCTCCCTCCCTCAACCGTACGTCCACTCAATGAAGTCTTGGCCTCACTCAAGCGTCCAGTCATCGTGATTGTTAGCCGTTCGCCTGATCACGAAGACTGGCCTCAGTGGGTCTTGCCTGAATAAATTCAAACCTCAGACTTGGCCCAATGGACCAATCATTCGTTGACGGGTTCGATCACTCAGTGAAGGTATAGCCACATGCTGAACAAACCCCTGCGTCAGCAGAATTGGATGTTGAACAAATTGGGCATGCCTTCTCTTCGTTGACTGCTTCTTCAGCGGCAGCCTCTTCAGATGCAGGTTCGGTGGCGTCCTCGCTGTGTTGCTCGGTCCATCCTTTTGCAGCATCTTCCAACTCGGCCTTCTTGAGATAGCCATTGTCGTCGTGGTCATAGCCTGCTGCAAAGGCGACGAACGCATCCCTATTGGAGGCATCAATGCCAGCAGCATCCATCACACGCAGCAACATGTCTTCACGGAACTTCATCTTGGGACCCTCTTCTTCGGATTCGTCCCCAGTGGTTTCTTCAGCCCCTTCTTCAGTGGTTTCTTCGACCGCTTCTTCAGTGGTTTCTTCGACCGCTTCTTCCGTGGTTTCTTCAGCAGTTTCTTCGGCTGCGTCCTCAACAGGTTCTACGGTCGCTTCAGGGAGGTCATCGGATTCAATTTCATCACCAAAGTGGACACCATGGAATCTGTTGAGGGCCTCGGCGTCAACTTCACCGCTGCCTTTGATGTCGAAGGATACTTCAAGTCGCTCACCCTTCTCCACGACGGGCACATGCCATACGATGTGAAGCCCACCTTCACCATCTTCAGAGGTCATCTTCACGTCGTCTCGCTTTCCATTGGCGCTCTTAAGTTCCCAATCCTTGATTTCGAACTGTGGTGGAAGCACGTCGTTGATGTACAAGTCGCTCAAAGCGGTATCGCCGTTGTTCTCGAACAGAATGAGCACTTCGTAGCGACCCTTTCCTCCAAGAGGAATGGCCTGCTTTCCTGCGCTGAAATTTCGTCGGTTGTGAACGACCTTGATCGACGGGGTCGATTCAGGCTCCCGGGTGCAGATGGGCCCAAAGCGCTCGGCACTGAACTCAATGCGAGCTGGGGCATCCACACGGTCGTTGCCTGGAGAGGGATCGGGTGCGTTCAAGGGGTAGGAGATCTCAATCTTCTTGCCAGGTTTGAGTCCGAGTGGACCTCGTGTGCCAATGGTCAGGGTCATGGTGTGGCCTTGGCCGTCCGGAGAGCGGTGTTCCTTCTCGATGGTCACGCCTTCAGACATTTCCACCTTGAATTGGTCGTCATCCACAGATTTCCCATCCAATTTCACGGTCAGTTGCTCATGTGTTGGAGCCTCAAACAACCCAGGGATGTCGTCGGTGATGCGCATCAAATTGATGGGCGCTGAACCTTTGTTGACAAGGGTCATGGTGGCTTGAACCTTCTGAGCACGGTAAGAGCGCAGGCTACCAGAAGAGAACGTTTTCAGAACCTCGGCCTCAAGGACATCGAGTTTCTTTTCTTCTAGCGTCATGCTTCCCTCAGCGGACTGCACAGCACGTGGAAGAACTGTGTACGAGAGGTCGTAGGTGAAATCAGGCTCTGATTGGGCCATGACAGTGCGCTCTTCAGATTCCCATTTGCCGTTTGGAGTGACGTCTTGGTCGACATCGTGGATGTCAAACAGGAGTTCATCGCTTCCTTTCATGCGGACTTGGAGTTTGGTCAAATCCACAGCAAACGAAGAACGGTTTTCGAAGATGGCTTGACAAATCCAGTTGTCAGGACGTTCATCCTCTCGAACCCGCATGTAGCTGAATCCGCGGCAGAACGCATCCAGTTCACGGAAAGCCATGCTTGACAAGGTCGCATCGGCACGGTATGAAGCCGATGCTTTTCCGGCCTTGATGGCCTTGGTCGACGTCACATCAATGGTTCCCTCGAGGGAAATGGATTGTTTCTCACCTGCTTGAAGGCGACCTACAGTCCATGTGATGACGCCTTCGTCAAATTCAGCACCGCCAGCCATTTCGAAATGCATCTCCTTGGCAATGGGTCGTGTTACAACGACCTCGTGAAGTTCAACACCTGAGAGATTTTCAACTTCAAGCTCCAAGGCAAGAGCGTTCGGGTCTTCACTGATCGCAACCGAGAGGGAACGCTCTTGAGACCGTGAAGGATTGGTGTCCAATCGCTCCCTAAGGGTCATCATTTGCTTTCCATTGACCTTGTAAGACATGGTGTGGCTCTTGCTTGGTTCAAGTTCGTCGACCGAAACATGTTCACCACCAATGTCGGTGGAGTCAATGTTGTCAAGAAGAACGTCAATGTCGTAAATGCGGTCATCGGCAGATGGGTTGTTGACCGTCAGTGTACCCTTGACGTTTTGCTTGATGATCACACCTTCTGCATTGAGGGTAGTGGTTTCAATTTCGTGCAATGTTCCTTCTAGCTTGTCCCCAGCAACCGATTCCACTTCAGCGATGCTTCGAATTGTGGCTCCGGCTTGCTCACCTGTCAAATCAGCAGGAGCAAGGTCGGGGAGGGGTGCGTCCTCGACTGTGGCTGGCACCAAAGGCGCTGCCAGTGGATCCATCAACGGATCAGCCGCTGGAGCAACTGGCATTGGAGGCATGGGAGGCATCTCTGGAGGTGCTG
>Ga0181379_1000676_pt1 | contig 16462 bp, 18 predicted proteins | sample 2SPOviralmetaG_FD_130115 | JGI IMG/M metagenome (GOLD analysis project Ga0181379, IMG submission 130115) | Marine viral communities from the oligotrophic San Pedro Time Series (SPOT) site, San Pedro Channel, CA, USA - 2 SPOT_SRF_2009-07-10 | ecosystem: Environmental > Aquatic > Marine > Strait... | reverse complement strand
CCATGCTGTTCATCGAATCCAATGGCCGTCGCACCTCACGGGGTGCTTTGAGGAGTCGCGCAAACCACCCTTCAACCCGTTTGAATTGTTTGGGAATTCGCAACATAACCCGTCGTCCTGAAACGCCAGTTTCCTGTGGGTCTTTGCCAATATCACCAAATCGCGCCCACCAAACCGGTGTTCGGCAAGGGTATTGAGATGAAAGAGGATGATTTTCAATGCCTGCAAGACGATCCATACCCGCATCTCCTAGAATTCAGACCAAGTCCATATCAAAAGGGTAAGCATCGAGGCTACCCCGAGCAATGCTACCGTACGAGTGGTGTTCAACCGTTGTGTGAAATGGCGTAGATACCAGGTCCCAACGCCACATGCGGCCACCGAAACCCAAAGTGCGTACCATGCCGCCGGATATTCCGCCACGCTCCGCTGTTTTCACAATGTTCCATCAAGGTATTGTTGGCCATAGTATGCCCACTGTTCTTCTGTCCAACCCGCTGGGAGTCCAGTTTCTGGTACAGCAGGCCCAGATTGTGAGGGCTGATTGAGAGGTTCATCAGTGGTCCCGTCTCCTTCGGAAATGCGCTCGGGAACATTTGCAGCGATGCTATGTGTGCTCACAGGAGGCCCTGCCGTCCGTTGGATTGGAGGTCCAGCAGGAGCATGAGCCTGATCCAATTCTTCAAACAATTCGTCATCTTCAGAAGATGTCCTTTGGCGTAGGATAAAGAGAAGAACGCCGACAAATACGATTGAACCAAAACCTCCTGTTGCAAGAACAATGGACGACATTCCGTCGTTTTCTGGCGCTTTTTCAAACTCCATGTCAATGGTGGTCTGCTTTGTCAAAACACCATCCATGGTTGAAACGGTGAACATGACTTGTCCTGACTGCGGTCCACTGAGCCTAAGAACCTCACAGAAATGCTGCTTTGTCTGCGGCATCAAATGACCTGCTGTTAGCGGGTAGACTTCTCCGGTCTCATTTAGAAGTCGCTTGTCACAGGTGATTTGCCATCCTTCTTCACCAGTCCCTGTCAAAACATAGTCCTCGTTGATGGTTGAGGTTGATGTGTGATTGATCCAAACGGCAAATGCAGTGCCGTGAGGGGCAATCGATGCCTTGACTGGGGCAACATCCACGTCCATGGCCCTCTGCTGGTCAAGGAGAATCATCGCTTCTTCAACCATGGAATACGGGAGTCCTTCGCTGTCAAGGGCCCCTTCTATTGTAAATCGGAGAACGAAGCGTGTGTTCAAAGGAGCATCATCAGGTACCAAAACCTCAATTCGTAGAGTTTGTGAAGAACCAGCGGGGACGATGAGGTCGACGGATGAACCTAATCCGCGGTCGCCCCCGTCAATCGTAAAGAAGGCGATGAGTCCAGAAACTGGTGGCGAGGATGAAATTTCTGCCGTTACGGACAGCCGATCTTCGACAGCATTTCCTTGATTCATCAATGCAATCTCTGCATGCATCATTCCGCCTGCCATCACCGATGATGATTGCGATATGAATTCTGTTGAAGGTTGGCGCACTGTTCCAGTGGATGCGACCATCTCGATACGGTTGTCTTCAGGATGCTTATCGTCGCCATCGCCAATATGAGAGGCTTCGACGCTCATTGCGTGCAATTCCCCTGCAGCCTCTGTCATCGGTAGCAACACCCACAGGGATATTGTCTGAACATCTTCAAGATCGTAAGAAACGCTCAGAACAACGGGGCCGGTGTGGTTTTCTCCATCGATGGCCAACCACCAATCCCAGGTGCTAGGAATCTCTTGAGGTACGATGTCAACCTCAGCAGCTCCATTGCCCCTGTTTGACACCTCCATGATCCATTCGTTTGGTACGCCAGGCGTGAGTTTCGACGGTGAAGTGATGGTTTCTAAGGCTATGTCGTGGGTGGTGGACACCCTCAATGCATCGAAGGCCTCGCCTTCAATGACCATGAAACTTCGTTGAGACTCAATCACCGGGGTGATCGTTGGGCCACGATCGTCCGCATGTGCTGTCTGGGGCACTTGTACTGTGATTTCGAAGGTCGTGCTGCCACCTGCATTGAGGACTGCATTGGGCCGGTTTGGTTGGAGGACCGTCCACGTTTCAGATCCTTCAACAACCACATGCATCTCGAAGATATCTTGTCGCGTGGCATTGTTCCAAATTTGGTACACTAGGGTGATTTCATCACCGGCATCAACCATCATTCTGTCGGTCTTCATGTGGTCAACCATGTCCACTGAAGCCACACTCAACATCGAAGCCGATACATCGATTTGCTTTTCGTCAAATCTCGAGGAATCGTTTTGAGCCTGAAGTCGCATGTTCAGCGACACAACTGTGTCGGGACCTACATTTTCTGGAACCGTCATGGTGAAGAGGGCTTTGACGGTCTGTCCAGGCCGAATGAGGACTGAGGACGATTGGGTCCATGATAGGCCGACACTCCAGTCTGAAGGTATTGACGATGTATCAATGGTCATGTCAAACACGTCGGTTGCTCCACCATCATTGGTCATCTCAATTTCAAACGTGCAGGTGTAAGATGGAGGGCAACTCGGTCGAACACTGGGTTGAAGAATCACTGGAATCCTGTCTGCCTTAACCAAAAACTGAACGGGCAACATCGTAGAGACAGCAGGATAAGATTCAGAAGCGATATCAACGGACATCTGTTGGAATCCAATGCTTGCATTTGCGTCTGGTTTGATCATGATGTTGAATTCTGTAGAGGCCCCCGGCGTGGCCATTAATCCACTGCTTGGGTCAAAACTTGTCCCCGAAGGCCGAGTGTAATACGCATCCCACCCAGTTGGCAATCCAGTCAATGTTGGGATGAACGTTTCAGTGATGTTTCCTGTATTCACAATAGCGAGGGTGACGCTCCCCCATTCACCTGGTGTGGCGCCATTTGTAGCCACACCTTGGGCCGAGACGTTGTATTCATTTGGGCGAACTTTTTGATCGTACATGATGACGATATCGTCGATGTAGTAGCCAATGTCCGTGCCGGTTGCATCGCTCGTAAATTCAAATTTAAACTGAGAGTTGGCATGGAACAAGGTTTGTGCCACTGGAATAAGAGGAGAGGCCGCTCCCAAGTTGTTGATGCTAAAGGTGTTCCAACTGGTGAGGTCGGCCGAGACGGAACCCGTGAACGAGCTGATCTCACTCCACGCCCCCAAAGTTGTTTTTCCGTACATGGTGAGTTTATCATTTGCGGCAGCACTCCCTGTGTAGTAAAAACTGAGGCCATTGGTCCTCGTAGGATTGCTTACTGCATCTGATAGGTCCATGATTGGGGTCGTCATCGACGCCACCATATTGTTCGTGTAGGACGAGAATTGACCGTTCCCCACGTGGCAACTGGTACCTTTTGAGATGGACGTGTCTGTGCTGGTGGACCAGCCCGAACCCATTGACCATGCAGCGGTCGAATCGCAGTTGAAATATGTCGAGCCTACAGTGTATGTTTGTGAACGGGCATCATTGCTCGGGACGTCATCGCTGATGGTTGATGTCGCACGAGCGACGAGGGTATGGTTGCCAGAGTAACTCGGGGTAATGGAGACTGATACATCATTGCTGGCACCACCAGAAAGCGATGCAAGCTGAACGGTTGTATTGCTAAATTCAAAGTAAGAATACTCATTGTGAATCAAGATCACGTTGACATCAATGACGCCCGACTGAGCAGAACCCAAGTTTTCCACGGTAATGGATAGGGTGGAGGAGACATTGACCATGGCGTCAATGACGAAAAGTTCAGCGGGTCTGTTGAAATTAAAAATAGGATGATTTGAGGAAAACATCCGGTATTTATCCTCGTCTACGGCATTCGTGTATGTGATGGCCACATCGGTTACAGTGAGGTCAACACCAGTTGGATTGGTTGGACTCAATGAGGCATCTTGAACGTCGTTCAGTTGGTGTGTAAGCGATAGCGGGGAAGCCATTACCATCAGCATGGCCAGAATCAATGGTGTGAACGCCCTCATCCTGCTCGGTTGAGCAGTATCCCTCTATCTATTTATGAGCAATGCCGAGTTCATTTGCAGCATCCAGTTCATCTGAAAGGCTTGATTTGACTTCATCGTTGGCCTGCTGTAATTTGGCTTCGTCCTTCTTTTCTTTGGCCCTGGCGGCAAAGTAAACGGTAAATGACGGAATGAGAACCATAGAGAAACACCCAACCACAGCAGCCAGCGCCCAAAGGAATTCAGTAGCAGCATCCACACTGAACACTTCCACGCTGAGGAATTCTTCGTTCACCGTCTCTGCAATCAACCCTGGTTGTGTGGTTCGGTTTCCTTGTTCAGTGATCTCAACACGGAAAATAGAGGGGCTGTGTTGGTATTCAATGGCTGCTCGAGATTTTTCTTCGGCTTCATCGATGGATTGTGCGAAGACCGAACCATTGGATCGACGAGCCGGGTCGACGGATGTCAATGAATAGAATTCGATGGTTCCGCCGTCTTCTGTGGTTCGCTCATGGGCGGACGCATGATCGCATAAATCTGCACACGAGAATTCTTCTTCAAGTGGATTTTGCAAGTCGTACGTCGATCCTAGCAACGGGTGGCTGTATATCTTGGCGACGTTGGTGACCTTGAGCACGGCCCCGTCAGAAAGTTCGGTTGCAGTGATGTTGACCCAGGTCAGGTTGGCGTCGTTTGCGATGATTTGCCATGCCCAAACCGTTGTGTTGGTGTCCTCGTCATACAGACGTTCAATGCTTTGATCCGCTTCCGAAGCGTTGTACTCATCAACCGTTGCTTCGGTCTTGTAGATGTAAACCGAAGGCGATACCGTCGCCCCATACACGGCGTAAGATAGCATGAAAATGAGGGTCAATGAAAGACCGATGAGGGTTCGCAGAAGGTTTGGGTTCTGCGCGAGCGCTTTCTTCATTGCTTGACCGAGCGATGGGGTGTTCAAGAAGGCTTGTATGGGCAGGCATGAAACTGGTGAGACGCTGCACGAATACATGCATGCTTTGGCCGTTCTTTTGATATAGGGGCGGACGGTCGCCATGTTGCTTGGTGCATCACGATGACGACCGTCTTTGATATCCCCGCTGACATTTTCAACCCTGCTTTGGCAGCAGCAATGGCTGACCAAGACGCAATTACCATGCCAGATTGGGCGGGATATGTGAAGACGGCGGTGGACCGCGAGCGCCCTCCATCCCAAGATAACTGGTGGTTCTTGCGAACGGCGGCCATCCTGCGCAAGGTTGCCCGCAACGGACCTGTTGGCGTCACCCACCTCGCTCAAGCGTTCGGTGGGAAGAAGGACAATGGTGCTATGCCAAACACTCCAGGTGTTGCTTCACGACACATCATTCGCACCGCTCTTCAGCAACTTGAAGACGCCGGCCTTGTTGAGAAGGTCCCCACCAAGGAAGTCGAAGGCGAGGATGGCAAAGTCCAACTCTATGCTGGACGCCAAATCACAGCAGCCGGCCAGAAACTCGTTGACAACATCGCCCACTCAGTGCGCGATGAAGCTGAGGCACAATACCCCGGCTTGTCCAAATATTGAACGGAGTTGGAGGAGTGTCTACTATGTCAGTTTCATCCGATGATGAATTGACCGCTCTCCGTGCTCAACGCCTTCAAGCCATGCAACAACAAATCGAACAGCAAGCCGCCAATCAGCTCCAAGCAGAGGAGCAGGCGCAACACGAGGCAGAAACGTCAGCGTCGATTGATGCTCTTCTTCGACGACACCTCTCGCCCGAGGCTCGTTCTCGACTGACACGAATTGGTTTGGTTGATGCAGAGCGTGTCAAATCCATCAAAGCTGAACTCGTCGGTCTCTTCCAATCTGGAGCCGTAAGTTCCCCAATGAGTGATGCTTCTTTGAAGCAGATCCTTGCAAAGCAATCCAAGAGCCGCAGCAATGCGTCCATCCGAAGAATCTGAGAAGGTGCTCGAAATGTCAAGAAATAAACCAGCAGCAAAGAAAATTCGCCTGATGAAGGCAGGAAAGCAGAATCGGCGTGTCCCCGTTTGGGTCATGCTCAAGACCGACCGAAACACGGTGTCGCACCCAAAGCGGCACCAATGGCGACGCAGCAAGTTGCAACGATGAGGTGAAGAATCATGGCACGACCAAACGAATCTGAACTCATTGTTCCCCTGCGCAACGCATGGAACATCACCCGCTACAAGCGTGCGCCAAGAGCCATGCAAATCATCAAGGAACAAGTCATTCAACACTTGAAGGTCCGTGAGGACGAGGAAGTGTACATCGATCCCGAAGTGAACGAACACATTTGGAAGCGCGGCATCGAGAATCCACCACGCAAGGTGCGTCTTCTCGTGATCCGCCACGATGAACCCGACTTCCCAGTTGAAGTGAAGTTGATGAAGGAGTGATTGTTATGGGAAATATTCGACCAAGTTTTATCAAAATCCGAGCCATTCGCCTATGCGAAGAACACGGTGAGAAATTTACCAACGACTTTGACCACAACAAAGTGATAGTTTCTGAACTCACTGACGTAGAATCCAAGAAGCTACGCAATTGGATTGCAGGGTATGTGACCCGCTACCGTCAACGACGAACCGATTGATGGTGTTCCTGTTGCCGATACGGGTTGACTGGGACCGTCAACCTGTCAGTGTTCATTCAGAAGATCCTGCTTTGCTTGAGAGGTTGATTCTCTTCTTGAGAAATCAACACAACCTGAAGAAACGTTCCATCGTGATGCCCGATAGGGAGGGCGGTGGATTTTTATTCTTCATTTACCAAGTGTGCGACCCCAGATGGATCGCTGCTTTCCTCGATGACATTACCGGTGATGATAATGGGTGAACGTCAAGACATTCCCCTGCCATCTGGTAAATTTGATGTTGCCATCGTCCTCGTAGGAGTGTCCCACCCTGGCAACTTAGGTGCCATTTGCAGGTCGATGCTGAATTATGGTTTTGATGAATTGAGGTTGGTTCGACCTCAATGCGACCTTGAGGATGGTGAGGCCAAAGCTCGCGCAAAGCATGCATCTCGTGTTTTAGATTCTGCATCCATTCATCCGACCATCAACGATGCTGCGACGGATTGTTCCGTCGTTGTTGGGACCTCAGGGAAACGAGAAGTGGGCCAAAAGACCCTCTTTCGACACTTCCTTTTCCCATGGGATTTTGTTGAACGGAGCAACGAAGCAGGTGGAAAAGTGGCTTTGATTTTCGGAGAAGAAGGCAAAGGATTGTCTGCTGAAGATCTCGGCTTCTGCGATTATTTTGTCACTCTGCCGACGTGGGAAGGCTATCCAATTGCGAATCTGAGTCATGCCGTGAATGCCATACTCTACGAAATCCACCGATCCCGTGTGCTCAACAGTCAGGGCACAGACCCAGGGATGCCATCCATCGTTCCATTAAAGGCGCAACTGAGTCCCGAAATTCGACAGGCATTCATCAAAGCCATGCACCAGTTCTCATACGCCACATCCAATCACGAGGACCGAAAACGGTCCATTGAACAATCACTCAAACGGACATTGCTCAAAGGGTCGCCTTCGGATGATGAAGTCACTCGTATCATCGGCGCACTGGTTGAGGCGACGACAGCCTTGGAATTTAGCAAGTCCGACGAGAATTGGATGAAGCACCACAGGCGCAAATTATCATGACTTCGGTCGCCAGGTGGCGATTGACTTGGGCGTTTCCCTGCAGTGCATGGCGACCAAGTTGAGGCGATTCCCATACCGCGATTGAATGTGAGGTTGGACGGCTTCAAATGCCCACTTAGCCAGATTCTCAGCCGTTGGAATAAACGGGACCACGACAGTGCGGTGGCCCTCACCCATGGCTTGACATGCAGCACGCCCTTCTTGATCGCCTTCGAAAACGACAAACGCATGATCGATTACATCGTGTACATGTTCCATGAGGACTGCACTGATGTCCGAGAAATCCATGACCATTCCCTCATCGGAGACGCCTGCCACATTGACCACATCGCCCTCTATCTCAGCCTCAAATCGATATCTATGACCGTGCAGGTGCTTGCACTTCGACTTGTGATTTGGGACTCTGTGCCCAGTGTCTGTTTCTACGTATCTTCGAATGGTTGTCGTCATTGTTCGTCCTCCTCTGATTGAAACATCATTGATGCTGAGTTGATGCAATACCGTTCGCCTCCATAGGAGGCCGGTCCATCATCAAAGACATGGCCAAGGTGGGCATCACATACACTGCAGCGTACTTCTGTACGTCGCATGCCGTGTGTCCGGTCTTCAATTCGAAGAATATTGGCTTCTTCGTGTTCTGTGTGGAACGAAGGCCAACCGCAGCCCGAATCAAATTTCATTGAAGAAGTGAAGAGGAGAGTGGAACAACATATGCATGTGTAGGTTCCCTTCCTTTTTTCATTCCAATATTCTCCGGTAAATGCACGCTCTGTTCCTGATTGCCGAGTAACGTGGAATTGGATGGCAGTTAATCGTTGCTTGTATTCCTGTTCCCGATGCTCGCGTTCAACACCGAGAGCGTGTTCAAGCACGTCCTCCCACGAGTCAACATATTCCAACGGATCTTTTTCACCTATGGCGTGGAAGGCCAAAATCCGTTCAATATCTGAACCTGTTTTTCCATGGCTTCGTCCGTCGTTGTCCGGCGCATAGGATGTCATTGTTCTTGCAAAGACTTCTTCAAAATTAAGCCCAAGATGGTTAATTGATGCTTTCGCATCGCTAAGAATTGCGCTCTTATCAAGTTCTAGATATGGAAGATTGAATGTGACTCGCTCGGCATCCCAGTTGCCCACAAAGAACGCATGTTCGAGAGCAGTGTAGAATTCGGGTCTGCAGTCAGGGTAAATAGCGTGGTCACCGCTGTGGACGCCGAGAACGATGGACACATCACAATTCTTTTCCGTGGCTATCGAAAGTCCGGTTCCATAAAGCAACGACGAAAATATGGCATTCCTGTTTGGAACGACGGTGGATTTCATATTCGTTTCTTCATAATGACCCGTTGGGACGTCTCCTCCCGATGTCAAAAGATCACTGTGAAACATAGCCATGGCTGACTTCAGGTCAACTTGATGATGATTGATGGTGAAACCATTGTCCGCCAGATAAGCAACAAGGTCCGATGCCCGGTCCAATTCAATCCGATGCTTTTGGCCGTAATCAAACGAAACTGCGGTGACGTCGTATCCTTCTCGAAGAAGGTGCAACATGAGGGCGCTTGAATCCATTCCACCGCTCAAAGCCATGACTGCTTGTTTCATTGAATCACCTTACAAAATACCCATCCACTTGTGAGTTTGGAGCGAGAGTCTCCAACCTGAATTGGCCTTGACGACTCCCTCTGTGATAGCAAACGACCGCCCGTTCTCTTCTACCGTTGCGTTTTCATCATAGCATGGCTGAAGATAATGGTGGGTGAATCCAGATTTGAGGTCATCATAGAGTTCAAGCGACTGACCGACATAAACACACTTCAGTTCATCTCCCTGGCGCTGTTTGATTGAAACATTCGGATACAGCTGATCTTTAGGGGATATGCATATCCAATCAAGCAATCCTGAAGGAATTTCGATGGTACCGTTCGATTCTACTGAGAGGTGGTAGCCTCTGTTATGAAGCAAGCGGCTCAAGGGCCACAGGTTGTTGAGCATGGGCTCTCCTCCAGTAAATATGACGTTCTTGCATTCGAATTTCATCACCTCGGAAAGAATTTCTGAAGCCTTCATGATCTCAAATTCATCGAAGTTTGTATCGCACCATTCGCATCTCAGGTTACACTTCCCAAACCGAATGAAAACATGAGGGATTCCATTCCTGTGCCCTTCGCCCTGCACTGAATGAAAAATTTCCACAATGTTGTATCTCTCCGCCAAATCACCAGGATCATCTTGAATTGCCTGTGAGGTGGTTCCGTGAGCGAGGGGTTCCATTTTATCGTCCTCACAGAGGCGGTTGCTGAATCAATTGCATCAATTCGGTGCGTGCTTCTACTCTGTCGAAGAACACACCACGCATCGCTGACGTGGTCATGACGGCTTGCTGCTTGGCCACACCCCTGCATTGCATGCAACCGTGAGAGGCTTCCAATATCACTGCTGCTCCAAGTGGATTGAGTTCCCGTTCGAGGTCATCAGCAATTCCCTTCGTGATGCGTTCTTGGTTCTGCAGACGCCGCGCATGCAATTCCAGAATACGGGCGAGCTTGCTGATCCCTGCAATTCGGTCAACAGGAATGTAAGCAACATGTGCGCGTCCCCTGAATGGTTGCAAATGGTGTTCACACGTGGACGTAAATTCGATGTTCCGCAACAAGACAATGCCATCGTATCCTTCTGCGTTGAAGGTTGCTTGGAGGATTTCAGATGAATCCATTTGATAACCAGCAAAAATTTCGTCCCACGATTCAACCACGCGTTCCGGTGTTTTGAGGAGGCCTTCTCGCTGTTCGGAACCATTTCCTTCAATGTAGGTGAGGAGAGTCTTCACGGCTTCCATGGCCTCTTCCTTCGTCGTCATTTGTCAATCCCCCTTCCGTGCATTTGATCGATTAAATCAAGCTGGTCGAGCAACTTTCTGCAAGCAGTTCTCACTGCGTCGGCCATGCTGACAAATTTCTTGTCATCACCGACATGGAGTCGAAGGTCTTCCACCAATTCCGCTGGCATGTCGAGGGACACTTTTGGCATATTTCTTCCCAAAAGTCATCTTGGTATAAGTATTCGTATATGAATACCGCACGATTATTCAGGCTGACATTGCATCAGCAATGAAGGATTTTGTTGCCAATGTTCAAAGGGCCCCTCGGAGGATGGAAGACATGATGCAGACCGCCGTACAGTACCCAGCACTGAAAATTCTTCATCGCATCCGTGAACACGTCGGGGTGATTGACACACCCGGACTAACAGATGATGAGATCTTGGCGTTTCTCGAACACGATACATCGCTTGCCAAAGCCATTGAGGAGGGTGGAAAGAGGTTTGAACAACTCTGCGATGAATTCGGAAATGCTTACAAAAATTCAAACGAAACCGACCTTATCGTCCAACTTCAAGAAGGGTTCGTGAACTTTTACAATCCTGCGACCGTCAACCCTTACGTTGCTATGGCAGCAAGGGGGCCGTGGGTGATCACTTCCCACGGCGCAGTTGTCCACGATAACGGCGGGTATGGTATGCTTGGAGCCGGTCATGGACCACAAGAAATCATTGAATCCATGGCTGATAACTGGGTCATGGCCAACGTGATGACGGCTTCCTTTTCTCAAAAGAGGTTGGAAGAACGCCTGCGTCGCGAACTAGGGCACACTCGAGGTTTTTGTCCCTTTGACAAGTTCATCTGTATGAACAGCGGTTCCGAATCTGTCACCGTTAGCCTCAGAATTGCAGATGTTAACGCCAATCACATGACTCAACCTGGAGGCCGATACGAGGGATGGGAAATCAAAATGATGGCTGTTGAACAAGGATTCCACGGACGAACCGATCGACCCGCCCAAATTTCACATTCATGCAAAGGAAAATACGACCTCCACCTTGCGAGTTTCCAAAACAGGGACAACCTCATCCTCGTCCCAGCCAATGATGTCGAAGCATTGCATGCTGCCTTCGCAGATGCAGAGGCCAACAAAGTCTTCATTGAACTTCTTGCCATTGAACCCGTTCAAGGGGAAGGGAATCCCGGGCAATGTGTTTCTCGTGAATTTTATGATGCAGCCCGACACCTGACCCTTGAACATGGGAGCATGCTATTGGTTGACTCTATTCAAGCAGGAATACGCGGGCAAGGTACACTCTCAGTTGTGGACTACGAAGGGTTCCAAGACTGTGTAGCACCCGATTTAGAAACATGGTCGAAAGCAATGAACGCCGGTCAGTACCCACTATCGGTCCTTGGCATGAATCAGCGGGCATCCGAACTCTATGTCACGGGCATCTATGGCAACACGATGACCACAAATCCACGTGCACTGGAAACGGCCGTCGCAGTTCTCGACAACATCACACCTGAACTACGAGAAAACATTCGGGCACGAGGTCGAGAATTTGTGGAGAAATTCACCTTGCTTCAGAATGAGTTCCCAGACGTCATCACCAAGGTCCAAGGCACCGGTTTGCTTTGTAGTGCTGAATTGGAACCAGAAAAGTTCCCAGTTGTTGGGATTGATGCGGTTGAGCCATGGTGTCGCCGTCGAGGCCTAGGCGTCATTCACGGCGGTAAAAACGCCCTTCGGTTTACGCCTCACTTCGCCATTACCTCGGCTGAAATTGATCTGATCGTCAATGTCGTTCGTGAGTCTCTTGTTGCCTTTGGGGCTTAAGAGAGGCTCGTGACAATGTCTTCTCTCTTGAACTGCCTGGCAGCATAGTACGCTGCCCCAAAGGCGTACAAGGTCGATGAGACGATCCAAATTGCAATATGGCTCAACACAATACGATTCAGAAGCAATTCTCGTAAGGCCAACAGCACGTTGACGACTGGGATCGCAAACCAAAATCCTTCAATGCCATCTAAATTGATCACTTGGGTAAATAAGGCAGGGAAGAGGATAATCAATATCGCTGGGCCAAGGATCGATCCAGCCTCTTTCACGCTATGGGAACGCATCGCTATGGCCAATTCGAAGGCGACCACCATGGTGGAGAACAGAAGCACTGCTAAACAGAGCAAGGCCAAGGCACTCAGTGAAACAGCAGGTGTTGAAATGAGGTTCGACGAAGCGAGATAGCCAATGGCAAAAATCAGTCCCGCTACCTGAAGTAAGACACCTGCTCCGGTGATGGTGGCTACGGCTAACCATTTCCCAAGAAGCAATTCCATGCGAGTGCAAGGCAGGGCCAAAAGGGCCTCAAGAGTCCCTCGTTCACGCTCTCCAGCCGTCATATCAATTGAGGGTTGAATTGCAGATGAAAACGTCCATACCGACAGGACAAGAGGAATAAACAGCGACAAGGCCATGCCGGCTTGCTCGCCTTGCGTGGCTACATCGCTTTGAGCGATATCGCCATCCCATCGCAAGGGATCAAGTGTTTCATTCGCGTCCAGTCCTGCATTCGTAATTCGCCGCACTGTTTCGTTTTCCTCCCATGCACCCAGCACTTCGAAGGCCCTGCTACGGGCTTCAAGGCTCTGTTCGGATGTTGAGAGGTACAAAACAGAGTATTCAACGATCGTTCCGTTGATTTGCATTCGAAGAATGGCATCGACGCTTGAATTCCTTAACCGATGTTCGTCCCCGCCAGGCACGGTTAAGGATTCCAAGATTGGCATGGTTTCGTAAGTGATGTTGAGTGTCGATGCATTGAGAGCAAGTCCCAATTCCTCTGGTATCCCATCTGTTTGTACAATGACCTCAACATTCAACGCATCAAGTTCTGCCGCTTCGGACGCCAACAACAGGGGGAAGAGGATGAACAACAATGGGAACATGAGGAGAGGAATCACTAAGATGGCAAGGATTGTTCGCCAATCGCGCACAAACTCAACGAGCTCTTTCTTGGCAATTGTTCGCACTCGGGCAAATCGCTTACTCATCCTCAAGCACCTCCGTTGGCGTCTTTGGTGTGAACAATGCCCGCCACCATGAAGACCATTTTGAGAGCGGCTTGTCGTCCTCATTTCTTTGCCGAGCCACGTCATTTGTCAAGGCCACGTAGGCTTCCTCAAGGGATGATGTGTTCGTGTCTTCGAGGAGAGCCGTTGGTGAACCATCCGCCCTCACCTCTCCATTATGGATGATAACAATTCGATTACAGACTGTTTGGGCTTCGGCGAGTTGATGGGTTGAATAGATCACTGTTCCACCGTCGTCCCCCAATTGACGAACGAGTTCTTTGACGGTTCTGGCGCTTGATACGTCGAGTCCCGCAGTAGGTTCGTCGAGCAGCAGCACACTTGGTGCGTGGACTAGCGCTCGCAATAGAGCTGTTTTTTGACGCATGCCACGGGAGAATCCTTTGGTATGCCTCCCCAAGGATTCCGTCATCCCCAAGTATTTTGCAAAGTATGTGGTTCGTTTCCATGCCACATCATCGTCCACTCCGTGAATTCGTGAATGGTATCGAATGTTTTCCCATGCGGTCAAACGTGCATAGAGGCCCGTATTTTCAGGCACTACACCTAATTGTTGGCGAGCATGTTCAACGCTATCTCCATTGGCGAGTGTCACTGTTCCTTCGGTTGGCCGGTAAACACCGGCTAGAAGGCGAAGCAGTGTGGTTTTACCAGCACCATTCGAACCAACAAGACCCACAATCTCGCCTTCGCGAATCTCCAAATCGATGGAGCGAAGTGCATTCACTTCGCCAAATTGCTTGGAGACTCCACTGACGCGAAGCAAAGCTGCCCCCATAGGTTCTTCAACTCGCACGACCGGATTCTACAGCCCAATTGAGTCCGGGATGTTTGGTTTCAATTCTATTCGCTCGCTGTAGTGTAGAACGCAGGTGATCTTGAATTTCTGCCTGATTGACACCCATGTCGATCATGTTGGCAACCAATTGAATCGCTCCTTGAACGGCTCCAGCATCAAGGTATGCTTCGTTGGATATGGTGCGCTGCACACGAAGTTGTTCCAAACGCCCGGAAAGATAGTGCACTTCCCCCTTTAATCTCGGGGCATCAATATGGGGCAGGGCAAGCAATTGGTCAATGCAGGTCCTCATCGATTCAAGAGTGTGCAAGGACGATTATAGGCATTCGCATCATCTTCATTCTTTCCGCTGAGATAATTCAACCAACACTCCACCCGTTGAGGAGGGGTGGACAAATGCAATCCATGCATCCCCTGCTCCTTTTCTCGGCACTTCATCTATCAGTCGAACTCCATGTTCACTTAGGTGCGCCAGCAGCCCAATCAAATCACCAACACTGAAACAGAGTTGTTGAATCCCCGGTCCGCGTTTATCCAAAAATCGTCCAATAGGAGTGTTTTCGCCCGTTGGTTCTAGCAATTCAACTTTCGAGGGCTTGGTGGACTCATGGATGGGTGAGGTGGAAAAGAATCGGGTTTTGACTCCTTGATCAGCGATGGTTTCATCCGAAGCGCCTTCAACAAGCCCCAACAATCGCCAAAATGTAGACCCTTCATCGAGGGAATTCGTAGCAATACCGATGTGATCAATGTGTATTGGTCCAAATGTCATTCCATCACCTCAAAACCCACTCGGAGCCATGTAGGTCCCGAATTCAACTTTCAATTGGCCCATGATCTCCCCGAGGGTCGCTCTGTTTCGGACTGCTTCTATCACGAGTGGGAATAAATTGTCTCCGTTGGCAGCTGCGTGTTTGATGCTTGTGAGGCTGGCAGAAACTTGTTGTTGATTTCTGCTCAGACGAAGCGCTGCCAAGCGTTCCGTTTGCCGCTCACCCAGAGTGGCATCGGTCTTCATGATCGGAATGGATTCAAATTCGTCCATGACGCCGTGATTCACGCCCACGATTCGGCGTGTTTTTTGTTCGATTTCATTCAGGTACATGTATGCCGATTGGTGTATTTCGGCCTGTTGCCAGCCTTCTTCTATGGCCGCCATTGCTCCACCTTTCGCTTCAATTTGTTCAATAAGTTTCATCGCTTCATCGTACACTTCTTTCGTTAAGCGTTCAACGTGCCAAGAACCTGCAATCGGGTCGACGACATCCGCCACTCCAGATTCCTCTGCGATGATTTGTTGGGTTCGGAGAGCCACGGTCGCTGACGCCTCCGTAGGAAGGCCAAGAGCCTCATCGTATGAATTCGTGTGGAGGCTTTGCGTCCCTCCAATTACAGCTGCAAGGGCCTGTATGGTGACTCGGGCCACATTGTTGAGAGGTTGTTGCGCAGTGAGGCTCACACCTGCAACTTGAGTATGGAATCGTAATTTGGACGATTTAGGATTTGTAGGCGAATACCGTGTGGAAATCAAATCGTGCCACAACGTTCGGGCTGCGCGAAACTTTGCAATTTCCTCAAAGAAGTCGTTGTGGCAATTAAAGAAAAACGAGAGTCTTGGGCCGAACTCATCAATATCAAGGCCCTTTTCTACGGCTGCTTCGACATACGCCAGTGCATTGGCTAACGTGAACGCCAATTCCTGAACTGCGGTTGAACCTGCTTCTCTAATGTGGTATCCTGAGATGGAAATGGTGTTCCATTTCGGCACGTGAGAGGAACAATACTCGAAGATATCTGTGATCAATCGCATGCTTTGCTCGGGTGGAAATACATACGTGCCTCGCGCAATGTATTCTTTCAGGATGTCATTTTGAATCGTTCCCTTCAACTCGCTCATTGAGGCACCTTGCTCTTCTGCTGCCACAATGTACATGGCAAGAAGGACCATCGCTGGGGCGTTGATGGTCATCGATGTGCTCACACTATCGAGTGGGATGCCGTCAAATAATCGCTTCATATCTTCAACTGTGGAAATGGACACGCCAACCTTACCCACCTCGCCAAAGGCCAGTTCATCATCAGCATCCAATCCTAATTGGGTTGG
>Ga0181379_1000675_pt1 | contig 16474 bp, 24 predicted proteins | sample 2SPOviralmetaG_FD_130115 | JGI IMG/M metagenome (GOLD analysis project Ga0181379, IMG submission 130115) | Marine viral communities from the oligotrophic San Pedro Time Series (SPOT) site, San Pedro Channel, CA, USA - 2 SPOT_SRF_2009-07-10 | ecosystem: Environmental > Aquatic > Marine > Strait... | reverse complement strand
TTTTGGATAGGTTTTACAATAATGTTCTTTAATGAGAGCTTCGTGATTATGCGACATGTTAGTCCGTGGTTTGCTCAAAAAAGAAAACAACTACATAACCGATTCGGAAAAGAAAAGATAAAAACTATTCACGGCTTCACAGACTGGGGCTGGGTTGGTTTTATTGCTCTAGGTTATATTTTAGATTTTCAAAATTGGAAATTGTACACAACAGCATTAGTGCTGTATTGGGGTACTATTGCGTTAGTTATATACTTACCGATGCTAATTAGAAAAATGAAAAAACAACCAACTGGTTATGTAGATTAAAAAAATAAGGTTTTAGCATTTCCTGCTATGATCATACAACATGTAACAATGTGTAGTATGATCCAAAAGGTGCGAAAAGCCAAAGCCTTCCTTACATCTGATTGTGTAATTGGAAGAAACTCTGGCTTATCGTTGTCGTCAATACCAACTGGCATACCAACAGTCCTAGCCCATAATTTAAGCCAGCGCCGTTGTCCGCTCATTACATTGCGTTCTTTTTATCTTGAATTTCTGCTCTACGTGATTTTGTTAGTTTACCTAAGTCACCTAGTGCTTTTCTTGCTCTTGCAGCTGCAGCTTTTACACTCTTATCTTCGAATGTCTCTGATTCAGACAGATAGTTATTAAATGCCTGTACTATTTCTTCATGTATTGTCATGTTTATTCTCCTTGTGAATTTAAATTATAACAGGTTTGTTGTTATTTGTCAACCTTTTTAATCGCCGACGTAAACATCATCGCTACCTGTTGAAGCTTCTCCACAATTTGAAGCCTTATCACCTGCATTGCATACAGCAATCTCGCCGATAAACACATTGTTTGATCCGGCAATGATAGTTTGTGGAGTGTGAGGTGGTGCTCCGTGACCTGCAACTCCGTCACCGTCTACAATAACCTTTTCTTTATTTGCAAACACTGTAGACTGACTTGGTTGTAAGTCTCCACCAGCGGCATCATTGTCTCTACTGATGCCTGGCATTAGCCGTGTCCTGTACCATTGTAATTTGTATCTTCTATGTAACTTACCATTTGTTCGTATCCACCAACTTTATGTCCACCTACTATTATTTGTGGAAATGTTCTTGCGGTTGGAAATTCTTCAAATACTTGTTCCCTAGTAAAGTCGGTACCAAGCTCTTTGTATTCATACTTTAGTTGATATTTTTCGCACATTGCTTTTGCTTTCAAGCAACTTGGACAGGCAGGTTTGCCCCATATGGTTATCATAAACTGAATCCTTTTAGTGAGTCCTTGTCTACATCTTGTTTGATGCCGCCAATAATATAAGACTCTACTTCTGTCTCTTGTGGAGCAACTTGTAGTCCTGATGAACTCAACCAATGCTGTGTCCAAGGAAGTGGGTTAGTGTTTACAGGCTGATCGAAAATTGCTTGCATACCTAGCGCCTTTAACCTACGGTTTGCAATATACTCAACATATTGATTTAAAAGTGCTGCATTCAAACCAATCATTGAACCATCTTTAAATAAGTATTCTGCCCAATCTTTTTCTTCTGCTACACACTCACGCCATAAGTCGTATACATCTTCTTGACACTCTTTTGCAATACTTGCCATTTCTGGATCGTCTTTGCCTTGTGACCAAATTTTCAATATGTGTGTGCTAAGTGCTAGATGTTGTGCTTCGTCACGAGCAATTAATGAAATAATCTTTGCAGAGCCTTCCATTAATTTAAGTTCGCCAAAACCAAATGTACATGCAAAACTTACATAAAAACGCAAGCCTTCTAGGATGTTAACAGTTTGCATTGCAAGATACAATTTCTTTTTAACATCTCGCATGTTTCCTTTTTTGCGATGTATAAAAGCATCTGCTGCTTCTGTAAATGCGTCATAGTGTTTTGTTACACTTGTTGCTCTAGCAATAATCTTTTCGTCATCGAGAATAGTATCAAACACTTCTGCAGGATCAGCATATACGTTTTTCATAATGTGTGTATAGCTACGTGAATGGATTGTTTCAAAGAAGTCCCAAGTAACAATACATCCTTCTAGTTCAGGCAATGAAACATGCGGCAAAAATGCTAGGCATGGACCACGTCCTTGGACACTGTCAAGTAGTGTTTGGTATTTTAGATTAGCAGTAAAAATATGCTTCTGCTCTGGTCTAAAATTAGCAAAGTCAGCTCTATCTTTTTGTAGACTTACTTCTTCAGGTCTCCAAAAATATCCAAGCATTGTTTGGTTAAGTTTGTCAAACACAGGAAATTTAAATACATCATATCTCTGTGTGTTTTGATCTGCTCCGAAGAACATATTTTGTTTTGTGAAGTCTACTTTGTCTTTGTTAAAAACTGTTTTTGCCATGTGTCTTTTCCTTACTATGTCTACTATATAATACTATAGTTATCTGTCTGTGTCAACAATTAAATTGCACAACTATCGCAATAATCATCATATTCTTCGTCAGTACCGTTAAACTCAGTACGTTCTACAGGTGACTCTTTTACGTTGTCGTGCCAGCCTACGTTATGTGTAGGTTCATCAATTGCAGCTTCACTTGGATCAGTTTTATAATCATAAGTGTTTTGGTAGTAACTAGTCTTCCATCCCATTTTATAAGTGGTCAATAAATCTTGAATCATTTGACTCATTGGCACTTCATTGTTTTCGTAATGAGTTGGATTGTAACTCCAGTTACCACTGATAGCTTGGTCGAAAAACTTCTGCATAACAGCCACAGTATTTATATATCCTGTGTTGTTTGGCATCTCCCATAACAACGTGTAGTGGGTCTTTAGTGTGTTATACTGTGGAACAATCTGCTTAAGAGGCCCTTTTTTACTTTTCTTAACGGACAAGTAGCCTCTAGGAGGTTCGATTCCGTTGGTAGCGTTCGACACAACGGAACTGCTCTCCGAAGGCATTTGTGCGGACAACGTTGAGTGCCTAAGCCCATGTTCTTTGATGCTGCTTCGTAAAGTATCCCAATCATAATTTAATTTATTCTCCACAATAGTATCAACATCTGCCTTGTATGTATCAATAGGAAGAATGCCGTCTGAGTATTTAGTGCGGTTAAAATATTCACATGCTCCACGCTCTTGTGCTAGTGTGTTAGATGCTTTTAACAAATAGTATTGAAATGCTTCACTAAGATCATGTACTAGTTTCCATGCTTTAGGATCTGCATAGTTTACTTTGTTTTTTGCTAGATAGTGTGCAAGACCAATATACCCTACACCTAGTGAACGTCTTGCCTTTGTCGATTTTTCTGCTGCTTTGATTGGATATTTCTGATAGTCAATAATTTCTTCCAATGCTCTTACAGCTAATTCACACAATTCATCTAAGTCGTCTACCGATCTAATTGTTCCTACATTGATAGCACTAAGGATACACAATGCAATCTCACCTTCATCATCATCAATATGATTAAGCGGCTTAGTTGGTAGTGTAATTTCTTGACACAAGTTACTCATATACACTGTGTCTTTGAATGAGCTGTGTGTATTACAGTGATCAACATTCATAATATAAATGCGTCCTGTTTCAGCACGTTCTTTGATCAACGCTGAAAATAGTTCCATTGCTGGTACTACTTTCTTTTTAATGCTATAAGCACGTTCGTATTTTTCGTAAAGCTCTTGGAACACTTCTGGATCACCAAAGTATGCATCATATAAACCTGGCACATCGTGTGGCGAGAAAAGAGTTATATCACCGCCGGATAAAAGCCTTTCATACATAGTTTTGTTTAACTGTATGCTGTAATCTAATTTACGTACTCTGTTATCTTCTGTACCCTTGTTGTTCTTTAGCACAAGGATGTCTTCAATCTCTTGGTGCCAAAACGGGAAGTGTGTAGTTGCACTGCCGCCACGTACACCATTCTGTGTACAACAACGTACTGTTGCTTCAAACTTCTTTAGGAACGGGACAATACCTGTGTGTGCTACTTCTCCGCCTCTGATTTTTGCGTTGACGCCTCTGATACGTCCCGCATTGATTCCGATACCTGCCCTTTGCGCCGTATAGCGTCCAATAGACATATCGCTGGCAAAGATGCTATCAAGGGTATCGTCAGAGTCAACAAGAACGCAACTTGCAAACTGCCTGACAGGGGTCCGGACGCCTGCCATGACTGGCGTTGGGATATTGATTTTAAATAGTGAGGTCGCATCGTAGTATCTCCTTACATAATACATTCTATCTTCTGCTGGATAGTTAGCAAATAGCGTTGCCGCAATCATCATGTACATGAACTGAGGAGTTTCAAATATTTCGTCTGATGAACGATCCTGTACTAGATATTTGTCAACTACTTGACGTAGTCCTGCATAGGTAAAGTTTTCGTCACGCTTATGTTTAATGTATGAGTCAAGTGTTGTTAGTTCTTCTTTAGTATACATTTGTAATATACTAGGATCATATACACCACGCTCAATATTTTTTTCTATCATATCTGAAAAACTAATTGCATTAAACTCGCCAAACACTTGCTTGTTTAGAGTATATGCTAATAATCTTGCAGCCGCATATTGGTAATTAGGCGCATCTAAATTAATTAAATCGTTTGCACTACGGATAAGAACTTCTTGAATTTCTTGTGTACTCATACCATCATAAAACTGTATATTGGCATTCATTTCGATTTGACTTGCACTAACTCCTGCTAATCCTTCACAGGCATGCATCACTACTTTATGTATTTTATCGATGTTTAAGTGTTCTTTTGAACCATCACGTTTGATGATCATTGTTCCGTTTGACATATTTTCATTCCTCTTCGTTCTCTATTAGTTCATATTTATTGTAGTTTGGGCATGCTGTATTTCTTCTTGACTTCAAACTGATCTGGCGGTAGTTTAGCATAATTTCTCACGCCGATCGGATAACTGATTAATGATTTATCTATGTAAAGTAAGTAATTAAACATAGAATTCTTTTTGTCTATAACGATATGTATCTCAAAATTTGACTCAGAAAAACGGTCTGTTAACTGTAAAGAATAACACATACCTAGTACGATACAGAACTCACAGTATTGATTCTCCTGTACAAGTTCCCACGGTGTTGGCCAGACAGTTTCGTCCCATGGGTCAGTATGAATACTAACTATAGGAGACTGACTGTAAAAGTCAAGAACATCTTGCATTGGGTTATTTGATGTTTCTAAAGATTTTCTAAACTCGGACCAGGCTTGAAGGCGTTGATCGTTATTTTTATCGAACATTATTCACCTGTAGCATCAATGTTTGTTTTTGATAATGTTACCTTGAATTCTATTTGCGATAAATCATCGCTAGGCATATTGCTACCTATGTTTACATCTATTGTTTCGTCGATTGTATCAGCATCAGCATCTTGTATAAGGACGTTAAAAGATATATCATCTTCATATGCTTGTACTCCAGTATAGTTATGACTGTCGTGTAATGTTGCTGTTTTGTCTTTACCGTTTACGTTTATAGTAAGTATTCCTGTTCTATAAGCTGAATAATTTCTACTTGCTATTTGATAGTGTATATCAAAACGCTGACTAGCCACATCAGTTTCTGCCGGAAGTCTAAATCTTTTCTGATGTATAATACCGCTATCATCTGTGCCTGTTCGTGAAATTGTATTTAATATATGTGTTTCACCAAATACAATATCCGCTGGGCCTTCAACTTCTGGGAGATATGCTACACTGTCCCAATATGAAGGATCATATGATAATACTGATGTTCTACTAAAAGTATCATGGTCACTTGAGTTTCCTGGTTGTTCAAATTTAACAACACTTACAGCCGGAAAGTGATCAGCACTTCCGTCGTTGCCACACAAAGTAAACGTATTATTTGATAGGTAATTCTTTGTACCAAATTTTGCCCAAATTGCATGCTTGTTTATATTTTCAAAACTGTTATGCATAATTGTATTTTCATATGGACCTGTTTGCTTACCACTATTTGCTGTTAAATCTAATGTTAATAACCCAGTACCAAAAGCAATTCCATATGCACAATTACTAAAGTTAACGTCTTTAATATGATTTTTGTTTGTGTCCCAATCACTTAACATTCCGTATTCAAATCCTTGAATATCACAATCGTAAAACTTATTATGTTTTGTTTCAACTGTACCGTTTAAACTGTTAATTTCTATTCCTATTGAACCTGCATCAGCTGCATCGCCTGTTATCCACGGACCTTTAACTTTTACATCTTTAAATATACTATCTTTACAGCTATCTAAAACTATGGCTTTGTTTATTACAGTTGTTTCTAATGTTATACCTTCAATGTGAATATTTGTTGCTTGGTTTAACGTTGTACTAGTTGCATCACTTGCTGGTGTTCCTACTGTACTAGTGCTGTTTACAGTTTTAAATAATGGCTTGTTAGTTGTTGCTGATCTAATTACTGTTTTGTCACTACCGTCACCGATAATAGTTGCATGCGGAGGAATGTAAATTGTATCGTCAATTACATACTCGCCAGCTGTAAGGTATAATTTTACTCTACTTCCGATTGAACCTTTGATTGCATCGCTAAGATAGAGTTGGTCAATAGCTGTTTGAAGTTTAGCTGTTGCTATTTGTGTAATTTCGCCAGTTAGGCCAAATGCTTTACCATTAACTGTATCATCTAATCTTGACTGTAACGATCTTGTTACCGGAGTTCCACCTGCGCCGCCTGTGTCCATCCAAGCATCATCTACTCTGTATGTATATGTATCAGCTAGATCAAATATATTATCGTATTGTGTTAAGACTTTTGTATTACCTACAGCTGGTGCTCCTTCACTAACAGCACCGTTACCTATAAATAATTCCCTTGCATCAACAGCCCAACCTAACTCACCTGAAGCAAGTTGAGGTATGCCACTACCTGCGTTTTTTTGTCCTCTACGGACTTGTATTCTTGATATCTGAACTACAGCCATTTCATTCTCCTGTTATACATATTTATCCGTGTTTCTCATAATATGCATACACTCTTTCGTACCATTCATGTTTCCATTCATCGTATTCATGCGGCCATAAGTCAAATTGCTGATAGGTCTCGCCCCCTAATATCATACTGTCATCACCGCGACTACACATAAACACATGTCCTTCACGTATATCTGTACCAAATACAGCATTGTGTGCTTCTGCGTATGCAACCATTTGTAAGTAATAATCAACTACCCACTCTTGTTTCTTGGGCTTGTTAGTTTGTTTAAAATCCATAATAGCAGGGTTACCTTTAAATGTTCCAACTAAATCAGTTGTACCTGCATACAGTTGCGGCACATAAAGTTGTACTTCACTACCCCATATATTATCGACATGCACCATTGCTTCGTCGCGTATTACTTCAGCCATGCGATGTGCTTTTTTAGCAAATGGATTACTGCCTGGAGTTGGCCATTCGCCAAACTCTACATAGTCTTCAAGGTACTTGTGCATTCGTGTGCCTACGCCTGCGGCTTCGGTTGTAATTTCTCTTGCTTTTTGTTCTCCTACTCTTTTGCGCCAAGCAATAAGATGTGTTTTATCTTTAGTAGCATCTAAGATTGTGGTAACACTTGCAACAGCATGTCCATCGGGTGTAAGATACTTACGTTTACCGTCTACTTCTTTTCGTGATATAGGTTTATAGTCGAACTTATTTTGTATCAGTGTTGTCATGTGTTTCCTGTTTAAAATCTATAATAAGACATCGTCGTGTTGATGTTGTTGGGTATGCACCGTGTTGAATAGCCCCTTCCATTACAAGGAATTTTCCTGCCCAATAAGGACACACCTGTACAATTTGTTCACCGTCTGGTTCAGAAAAAACTGCATAGAATGCTCCGTCACTTGTGTTTTCATTTTCATTTGTATCAAAATATATTACAGTGCTTATAATATTATACCTATATGCATGGCTATGTAAGGCTTGCCATCCACCCGGATTATAGGTAATAGTCCAGGCCTTGTCAAGCTCACCTGCTATAATAGGTGATTCTTGTTCTGTTAATAATTCGTTTGTGCGTTTACGTACAAGATCAGCTACACTAGCAATATCTTCGTTTTTATAATAGTGTTGTATACCGTTGTTTGTTGCTGTAGTAAATCCATCACGGTTATCTTCTAATCCGTCAAAAAGATACTCTAACTTTTCATGGCCTGGAAAGTCAGATTCAATGATCCATTGTTGAAAGTTAAATGCACTTAGTAGTCTTGTCAAATTATTATTCTCCTATTGTCATTATTATAACACAATATAGAGATAAGTCAAGAGTTTTTTTAAAGTTTATTGCCTAAGTCTGTTGCTGACTTGGCCATGCTTGATACAGCTTTTGGATCAGCTTCTCCGTTGGCTACCGGACTGTCTGATGGTGTTTCTTTTGTTTTAGGTTCGACGCCTTTTTCACTAAAGTTTGCTATCATCGACTTAACTCTATTATCAGTGTCGTAAGCAGCTTTAAATGTCTCATAATCAAACTGTTCGCCGCCTACATTTTGCATAATTTTGTTTAAGTCTAAATTACGTGCATCAGTTCGTATATCGTTTGGAAGTGGCGTGGTAAAATGTAAAAACAGTTTGTCACCGTTTTGATCAGCTTGGCCAATAAGTGTTCTTAATACATGAACAAGTTTTGGAGAAGCTGTAAGTCCAACTTCTTCACCTGCTTCATTGATAATGTCGGACATCAACATTGTTGTATCCTTAGTTTCTGCTTGAAAGGATTGTGCCTAATCTACGTGAACGTTGAATTGACTCACGCTTTGCTCTGCCTGCTTCGTCGTCGCCACCTATTGCCGCTTCAGCTGCTGCAAAATCATCATCTGCTTCAGCGTCTACAGTTGGTTCCATACCTGGCTCTTCTGTATCTGTAACTGGCTCATCACCCATAGCATCCATTGGCTCTGCTTCACCTGTTAGCATACCAACACCTTGTGTTAATGCAACTCTAGTTCCTTCCATTGCTGTGTACAATGATTCTAGTGCAGGCTTAACTGTGTTTGTAAATGCTTCACTTTGTTGTGCGCCCATTTCGTCTCTGATAGCATCAGCTAGTTCTAGCATTGATTCACTTTGCATTTCTGCTGTGTCTTCCATCCAACCAGTTAATCTATCAACCATATCTTTAGAAGCCATTACTATTTCTGCTTTATCTTCTTCACCTTCAATTAGTTTAGTAAAATAATTGTTGATGATGTCTTTACCTTCGTCTATGTGTTTTGATTCTTTCATGTAGTCTGACTCCTTAACCCAGCAATCCTGTGTAGGATCATTACAATCGTTTTTGCAATCTGTTGTTGGCTTACCAAATGTATCGCCACACTCTTTACATACTGCTTTCACTGTACCTTCTTTAACTACAGCTTCATTCTTCTTTTTTAAGAACGCTGGCTTGTCGTCTGACTTATCATCAGGTGTACCATTGTCGTCCATTGGCATCTTGCCGTCTTTTGGTTTTTTCGCTTTATCTTCTTTGTCAGATGATTTACCTTTTTGCTTGTCTTGATATGCTTTAAGACCTGCAGGCACTTCACCTTCGTCAATATCAGCTCTTTCACTAATCGCCGCATTAAGAACGTCTAGGAAGAGTTTGTTCTTACTGTAGGTTTTGTTCTGTGATAAGCCTGAAAAACTTTCGTTAGTTTCAATATCACTAAGTTTTGTTCTTAGTTTGTTTCTAGCATCTTGAAGTTGTTCAAGTGTAAACGAATCAACGTTTATCTTTGTACCATATTTTTTGGCCATTGTTTCATTCAGTGTTTTTGAGTTCACTGGTTTGTTAATATCTCTAATTTGCATATCTACTCTTCCCTAGCATAAATGTTGTTATAGTTATTTATCACAGTTAATTAAATATCATGCAATCAAGATGACGCTTGGCGTCTTCTGTACGTATTTTTGCTATATCTAGGCGTGTTTCTGTGACTTCTTTCTTCATTTCGTCTTTAGTTGTTCGCAAAGTATGCGAATAAAACATTGCATCGGAGAAGTTTTTCTCAATTACTTTATCTAAGTCTATTGCATTTGCTGTAACATTATGCCCTTTAGCTAGATTTTTTGCTATTGCTACTGCCGCTGTCTTACTAAATGTAGTTGCTATATGATCTTTTGTTTTTAAATCGTGTATATGAAAGCCTTTTTTGTTCTCACGAATAACTAAGCTACCAATACGGATACTATTACCCTTAGCATATGGAAACATGCTTGGGTCTAAGTTTTCTTCTATTAGTTTTTTAAGTTCTTCTACTAAGTTAGAGTTCATTTCTCGCAACCATTATACCTTCTTTGGATTGTATTTTACTTACCAAACTCTTGCGTATAAGGTTGTTTATAATGACTTGCTGTCGTTCGTTAAAACTTCCGAACGGAACCATACCTTCGAGCTGGGTTAATTCTTGCTGTTCTTCATTAGTCGTATAGATATCAAAGCTACCTATAAGTTCATTCAATTTCATTTTAGTGTGGCCAGTTGCTGTTGTAATGCTTTCTTCTGATCGTCTAAAGACTTAATTTGGCCTTGTATTGCTGTCCTTTGCTGAGCGATTGTTTTCTTTCTTTCAGCTTCTGCTTTTGCTGGATCAGTAGGTGCTTGTCCTGCTGGCATAGTTGGTCCGCCATCGGCGCGACCGCCTTGACCTGGTGTATTTGATCCTTGTGGTGTCGCTGTTGGTGCTGTTGCGACGGCTCCTGGAGCTGCTGGTGCTGTTACTGGAGCTTGCTCTATTTCAAAAATCTTCATACTCTTGACCTCTTTCTTGGTTTGTTTAACTTCTTAATTCTTTTTGCACCTGGTGCTGACCTTTTTGTAATTTTAGTTTTAGCAGCTACTAAACCACCTTTAGCTATACGTGTCTTCTTTAATGTATTACTTGCTTTTACATTTAACGGTGCGTTACATGCAGATGGACTAGCTCGAACTTGTCCTTTGCGTGGCCCGTATGTACATCTAAACTTAAGACTTGGACTTTTACCTGGGCGTCTTTGATACGCTCTTGATGTTATTTCAAGCACATTCATTTTCTTCTATTCATTCCCTTGGCTAATCTAATACTTGCTGGGTTTGTACGCTTGGTACGTTTTGCTACTCTTGCCATTTTAGCAGATAATCTAGCTCTAGTACGCTTCATTACAGCTCGTTTTTTAACATCCATTGGTGCAAAACATGCACTAGGAGTAGCTACAATTCTATTTTTACGTTGTCCGCCCATACAACGGTACTTACGCACTAAAGACTTGCCTTTGCGAGCCCAAATTTGTTTTTCGTCGAGGGGTGATGTGAGTTCTCTTAATAACATATAGTTATTTATACGTTTATTGTAATGAAATTAACAGAACGACTATTGTAGATAATAATCCAGCTACTATTGTGCCTGCTGCACCAATAATAACTTTGGTCATTGATTTTTGACCTGCTGTAATATCACGGTGAATATGTTCTACTTTAGATTCTATGTTTACCATACGAGTTTCAAGATTCTTGTAACGCTGTTCACATAAGTCAACATGCGCTTCTAGGTTCTCTTTTTCTAAATTAGTTGTAGACATTTAGTTATTCTCCGTTGTAATTATTTATCGATTATTTCGAATAAAATGTTTTTATCAGTTACATGTTTTGTAGAAAAAATGTTATTAGTATTAGCTGCTGTTTCTTCAAGGCTTACTATTACAGGTACAAGATCAAAATCATCAATCATCATATCCAAAGTTAGTGCGCCTTCGTATGTATTTTCAAATTCAAATGTCCATACTCTTTGTTTGCCCTTAATAGCACTGCCAAACTTGTATTCAAGTTTATCAACATCAATCACAGACTGTGTACAACCTAAAGGTTCAACATTAACACGTAGCCCTATGGTTTGAAACATAGTATTAAAGTTTGCTTGTTGATTTTCTTTTTTCTTGTCTTCGCCGCGACGAGCATTTGTTTGTGTTATGTCGACTACAGTTGTTAATTTAAATAGCATACACTTACTTATAGTCATAAAAAAAGGCCCACTTAAAAAGTGAGCCTTTAATGTTAAGTTACAGTTAAGCTATTAAGCTACTGCGAAACTTGTTGCTGCTGCTACAGTTGTATCTGTACCAATGCCGTCTAGTTGTACTAAACGTGCTTTGATTGAAGCTGCATCGCCGTGATGTGCGTCCATGATCACACTCATTACGCCTGTTGCGTCATTGATAGCATGTGCCATTAATGGATTTAATTCTCTAAGAATTAAGTCATAAGTTGAACCATGTGCTCCGTCTACTGCACGTAGATCTACTGAAGCATCATCTGTTCCGTCTGAATCACTGTCTAAACTGATTAAAAATCCGTTTATTTGTGCTGTTTTTTCTAAAGTACCGACTGCGTTTGCGCCGCCGTTTACTGGTGTTACGTCATAAGTTGCCATTTTATTTCTCCTGTTATCATTAAATGGACCAGCACCCTCTGTGCTGTTCTTGTATATGTATTTAGTCTCTTAGGAAAAAAACCTAGTCTTTGGTGCTTTTTTGGGCTCTTTTGTGTAATACACGCAATTGATTAATAAATGCAGGGCCTGCACGTACAATATCATGTACCATTTTTATAATAGGAAAATAAGCTGTAATAAAATTACTAGGCACACTTGCGCCTCTACTAGCCAATTGCACAACTCTTTGTGCTTGCATTAGATTCTTTGTTCCAACTAAAAATCTATAGTTTATCAAGTCTTTTGATTCTAATGGCATATCCGGTAAACTAACAGTTGGTTCGTTGTCTTTGACCAATCCTGTTTCAAAGTTACCTTCAACAGCTAATTTTTCTAAGTCGTCTATTATGTCACTTGATCTTAATTTAGCTCTAGTTGCATACAATAACCTTGTAACATTTTTCTTTTTGTCAAGAGCTGTTAAACTATCAAAGTTTCCTATTGCTCTACGCATATTTTTATAGTCTTGGTTAACTATTTTTAAAGATGTTTCAGCACTTACAAGAATTGATAATGCATTAGTTGGATTGCTTCCGTTGCCTATGCTAGTTAGGTATCCGTTAATTTGCATTGTAGATAGGTAAGTTGTCTTACGCATTGTTTTTGCTGCGGCAGGATTTTTAAGTTTATCCTGTGCATCATCGCCTCCAGATACAAAATATATGAAATTGTATAAGTCAGTTCCGCTTGCTTTAAATGAATTATAGTTTGAATAACGTGTTGTACGACTAGCATAACTTTGCACTGATGATTTATACTTAGGGAACCTTCTTAGTAAATCAACAATTAACAAACTTAGATACAGTCGTTCGCAACAATCTGTATACGTGAGAACACGTAGATTGTTCCCGTCTCGGGTCATCCTTGCTTCGTGTATCTCTTGTATAAAATCCATTACTGGCCTTTTGCGAATGCTACTGCGTCTCTGTCTATGTCTGCGTCACTTGGTTCATTAAAGTCATCATCGTCGTTGTCTTTGTCGTCTAAGCCACTATCAGCATGATCTTTTTTAAGATCTGTATGTACATCGCCAATCTTATCTGCATAAGCCATTAGTTTCTTAATTACTTCTGCTGATACTCCTGTTTTTTTAACAAGTTCTTCTAAATTTGTTGCACCAAATAATGCTCCAAAGTTAGTAAGTTCGTTACCTACTTTTGACATTACGTTTGACAATGCATCATCTTTTGTAGTTGCTGCTGCATTCATAAGTGTTCTACCCAGGTTAGCAAGTTTGCGTTGTTCTGGTGAAAGACCGAAGTTATCGTTTACTTCGTTTAGTATATCGTTCATTTTCATTTTTTTGGTTCCTTATCGTTGTATTGATCTATTTGCTTTTGTAAAGCCTGCCCTTGGAACTAATTTAATATCGCCTCCAGGGTGTGCTAATACATATCCTTCTCCACCTGATGTGTGTGCATCTTGTGATACCGGTCCGTGACTGCCTATTTCAGCTGTAACGTCTGCATCATGGCTATCAAATTGATCAATTATTTTATTCTTGATTGTCATTATACCTGTAACAATTTTCCACATAGCATCAAATGCCTGCTTGTATTGTCCTACGTATTCAGCTATCTTTTGTTGTTTCTTGCCGCTCTCTTTACTTGTTTTAATCCATTGTAAAAAGTCTGCACCAAGATTATCTAATCCAGTATCGACTTTACTGTTTAGGTATGTGTAAAATATTGTTGGTAAGTTCTTCATTTGCATTTGAGTTAGTGTGTTAACATCTAACATATTATCAATTGCTTGTGCATTTCCTGCTACAACTGCTTTTAATTGGTTTATGTCTTCATCTTCTATTTGTGCCGGCTTTGAAACTGTTACACTTGGGAATATCATTACCTCAAGTCCTTGCATTTTCAAATCTTGCGGTACTGGTGATTGATTACCTTGTTCATCTAGTAATCTATGCACAACTATTCCTGTTTTTGATTGTCCTATACGCTTACCTAGGTCGCTGTTAACATCTACTCTATACGTAACAATATTAGGAGTAAATGTATATTTGCCATCAATTACTTCAGGCGTGTTATAATATAACAAGTCGCCCATCAAGTAACCTCTAAAGTCTTTTGGAGTTGCTTTATCGTATTGACTGAAGATTTGTTTCATGTTTGTTGCAAATGCTATACGTTTTGGATCTTCTTTGTTTGCTCCACCACTTCTATTAAGCAGGTGATTAGCAATTTCGTCTCCGCTTGTAGCACGTTCAACTCCGCCCTTTTTAACAAAGCCAGACTTGTCTGTAAGTATAAACTCACCTGCTTCATTACGTCCAAAAACAAGTGCAGGTGATCCGTCCCATTTGACTGTGACGTTAGTGTGTCCACCTTGTTCCATTTGCTTTAATGATTCAAGGGCGCGAATAGCTCCTTTACTACCTTCTGTAAAAATTATGTCTTCTGCGTGATCAATACGAGCACCTTCGTTTAGTTTTATTGCACTTTCAAGAGATGCAATTAAATCTTCTGAAACTTTGAATTTTGTTTTACCTTTTCCACTATTGGATGCTGTTGCTGTAGTTCCGTCAGGCATTTTATAACTTGCTGACATACCTTTGCGTGTATCATGTTTAAGTTTTAGTTTATCTTTTGTGTAAGTTGCAGACATTCTTCCTTGCGATCCATCTTTGTTCAATGTATTGTCTGCATCTAGTTCAAGGTCGCCTACTTTAGTATTGACGCTTTGCTTGCCTGTTCTAGTGTTTGCACGAACAGTGGTGTTACCAACTTTCGCAACACGGTCATGTGGTCCATACTCTCTTACTTTAGTTTCTGCTATTTTAAAATCGCTGTAACGCATTACGCTATACCTCTAATATCATCTAAGCCTTGTAGAGCAGCCTGTGCTCCTATCCCTGCTTTGTTATCTAGTACTCCAGCATAAGCACTGCGGCCATTTGTCTTTGGAATACCTGCCCAGGTACCTGCTAGTCTGTTTAGAAATTGTTCGTTACTCATTGATCCACTTAACCATCTATCTAATCCGTGATTTGCACGTAGATGAAAAATAGCTATTTCGTCTTGTAGTTTAGGTGTAAATTTTTCTTTTGAAGTATCAAGTCCCATTTGTCTTACAACACTTGATAATGTTTTTCTAATATATTGATAGCGTCCACTCGCACTTGAACCTGTAAATCTTCCACGCTCTCTTTGATCAGCAACTAATTCATCTAGGGTCATGTCTAATATTTCAGGTCTACGTTTGCCTGGGTACACTGCATCATATCGTCCACCTGACTCAGGACCTGCAATTAGATCTAATACTTTTCCAATCTTCCCTTGTGTTACACTGTCTTGTGATACTTTTCCTAATTCAGTACGTTTACTTCCTGTATCGGTATATGTATTTTTAACTTTTGGAATATCGCCTGAGCTTACACCTGCAATAGTTTGTAAAGACTTAGCATCAATTTCTTGACCATTACCTTGTATTTTATAATCTTTCTTAAATGCTTTGACAGCTCTTGCTGTTCTTGGACCGTACTTCCCGTCAACACCTGTACTACCTACTGAGTATCCTGCAGACTGTAATGCACTTTGTAATTTTTTGACAGCGTCCATATCCTCTGGTGGATAAGGAGGACCTGCTTGTAAGCCAGCTGCCAAATCATTTACTGAGCTGTTTGGCTCTTGTCCAGCACGGTTACCATCATCTGGTATTTCAGATATATTAAATTCATTTAATCTCATTAACAAATCATCCTTGTGCTATTAAGAGTAAGTCCACTTAGTTGTTTGATTCTTTCTAGTTGCTTGTCTTCTAAAGTTTGTACAGCTTCAGGAAGTTTCTTACCTTCTTTTTCTAATTGGAATTCAAACTGTGCAATAAGTTCTTCATAGTTAGGTTCGTTTGCTCTAAGATAAGCAATCATACTTTCAACTGTGTGAGTATCTTCTTCAGTAGCACCTTTACCTAATAATATTTCTGGGATACCTTTTGACCAATCATCACTTACAAGTTGGTCACCATTGTTTGGATCAACAATACCAAACTTAGGACTCATTTTATATCCACGTCCTCTTGCAAGACTTGCTAGTAACAT
>Ga0181379_1000674_pt1 | contig 16479 bp, 20 predicted proteins | sample 2SPOviralmetaG_FD_130115 | JGI IMG/M metagenome (GOLD analysis project Ga0181379, IMG submission 130115) | Marine viral communities from the oligotrophic San Pedro Time Series (SPOT) site, San Pedro Channel, CA, USA - 2 SPOT_SRF_2009-07-10 | ecosystem: Environmental > Aquatic > Marine > Strait... | reverse complement strand
CCTAAATATGGAGCAATAGAACTTATGGAGTACGCAGTATGACAACACCTTTATACGATGATATTAGTCATCCACCACCACATATACTTGACGCACTGACTGCACTAGCACCCGGCACTCAGTGGTACGTCAATGGAACAGTAGAAAACGCAACTGATTTTGCAAATAACGTTTACAAAATCACTGGAGCAGATAGTAACAACAGCGCAATTTTAAGTAAAGACCCAGCGGATGTTGTGTTAACATACTCAAATGTAAATGCAAAATTAACTGAATTAACAAATGCACATCCTATGAAACTATTACGCATAGAACGAGATAGACTGATAGCAGAAACAGATTTTTATGCTCTGGCTGATGTAACAATGAGCAGTGAGATGACAGCATACAGACAAGCATTGCGTGATATTACAACCAGTGCCACATCACTAGACGATGTGACATGGCCCACTAAACCGTAAAGATAAATACTACTGGAGTAAAGGATTAAGTTATGGCAACACAAGTACAATTACGTCGCGGAAGTAGTTCAGAAAATGATGCCTTCACCGGCGCATTAGGTGAAGTTACAGTTGATACTACTAATGATACTTTAAGAGTACATGATGGGTCAACTGCTGGTGGATTTCAAAGTGCAAAGTTAACAGGCACACAGAATCTTACTCTTAATAACCAAGCAGATTTGCGATTTGGTGATTCAGATGGCAGTCATTATGTTGCCCTACAAGCACCAGCAACAGTAAGTTCAAATTTAACATTTACGTTACCAGCCGCTGATGGAACTTCTGGGCAAGCAATGGTCACAGATGCAAGTGGCAACTTATCATTTGCTGCAGCAGGTGCAACTATTAGTGCAGACACTAGTACAAACACTGACTTCTTACTATACTTTGCGGCTACAACAAGTGGTGCATTAACAGCAGTTAAGCAAGACAGTGGATTATTATATAATCCAAGTACTGGAACACTAACAAGTGCAGCCTTTACTGGTGTTGCTTCCAGCGCAAAATATGCTGATTTGGCAGAACGCTACACCGCTGATAGCAACTATCAATCAGGCACAGTGCTTGTATTTGGCGGCAACGAAGAAGTTACAGAATCTACACAGCGTTTAGACAAGCGTATTGCTGGTATTGTTAGTACAGATCCTGCATACTTGATGAACAGTGAATTAGAAAACAGTGTTGCTGTAGGCTTGCAAGGGCGTGTGCCTTGTAAAGTAATTGGTGAGATCCGCAAAGGTGATTTAATGGTAAGCAGCGCAACTCCGGGACATGCAGAAGCATGGCTTGAAGATAGCAATCCACCAACAGGTTGTGTTATTGGTAAAGCACTGGAAAACAAAATAGGCGCAGGGCCAGACGTAATTGAAGTTGTTGTAGGAAGAATCTAATGTCCCAAGGTCGGTTTTATACCGCAGACTACTTGGGAGAGATGGTAAGCGCAAATACTAGTTGGAAAACACGCAACGATCCAAATAGCATGACATGGGTTGAAAAAACCATTACCAATGACGAACATGATGGCGTTGCACATGTTATTGGCAACAGTAAATCTAGACATAAATTTGATTTAAGAACGCTTAAAGGGCAAGTGGGCGGCGCAAGAGGTGTGCGTAGTGTAGGCCAAAGTTATGGATGTAATTTGCTATACAAAGATTTCGCCCCTACATTTTTGATTGCTTTTAACAAAGATATTTGCACAGATATTGCTGCTAGTGGTTATAGCGAAGATAACATTGTGTACAGCAATGTAAAAAATATACTTGCAAATACAGGCAGTTTTCATTTGTATCCTAAAATGTATACAGGTAGTGCAGGTAATTTAGCTCTACGTCTTGCATGTGCAGATGGACATAAACAAGTGTTTATGGTTGGCATGACATGCTATAGTGATCCGTTGGATAATATTTACATAGGCGAGCATATTGCATATAAAAAAACAAATATGGAAAGTGCAAACGCAAAGTTTGCACTAGAGAACACTAAAATATTCCAAACATATAGTGATGTTGAATTTTATTATGTCACAAATGACATAGGATTAATGCCCGAAGAATATCAGTGGTGTTCTAATGTCAAGGAAATAACAATATTACAATATTATAACCTAGCAGGACTAGGTGCCATTGCACATTAGACTTTGAATAGTTTTAATTTTTTCAACAATTTCATCAATTTGAAAAGTGGTAAACACACCAGGATGTAGAGGCTTGGGCCAACTATCTAGTTTACTCCAAGCATATCCTTTGTGTTCGTTGTTTAGTTTGGGTATAAATTCTTCCTCTACAACACAGACATATGTGCTATAGGTAAAGTTATTTTTTGTATTGGTAAACTTTTCTACTGGGATAGTTTTTAGAATATTGGGAGTAAATCCTATTTCTTCAAGAATCTCACGTTGTAGTGCATCATATTCAGACTCAGTAGGTTCAACCTTGCCGCCAACAAATGCCCACATGCTATCATACCTGGCGCCATTGCGAAGTACAAAAAGATAACGTGAACTTGTTTTGCTTAAAAACAGTGCGCCAACACCGCTGTTAAATGACGATGTTCCAATCGCCTGCTTGATATTCGCCTTCATAAGACTTGATCCACTCTGTTCCAGTCCACTTGTATTGAATTCCTGTGTTAGTATTAGTCATATAGTGTACACCCGAATCGGCACTACTGTCAAATGATACTTGCCATCCGGTGCCTGAATACTCTATAATATCATTTGCACTGGCTACAAGATCACCGTCACTTGTATCTTTCCATGCATCCGCACCATCTGTGTTATCAGAATCTCCTATATCATTTAATATAAGATAACGTTGCCCTTGCGCACTTGCTGGAAGCCCTGCTCCAGGTGCACTGCGCAAAGGATTAATAATCTTTGTAACTGCAGGAATATCATTTGTTGGAATAGTATCTGTGTCAACTGTCCATAATAGTTTATGAGGATCGCTAGGATGAAAAGCAATGGTACCTGTAATTTCTGCAGCACCTTGTTCTAATCTTAGTTGACTAATGCCAGCAGTTAGTGCGCCATATTGATTAATCAGTGCAGCCCAACTAGTGTCGTCTGTACCTATCTTTGTAGGAGGATCGTTAAGCGGTGAATAATCTATTTTGTTTGTAGTGCTTTCATTTCTATCCAATATTTGTATAGTATTGCCTAATACAATAATGCCAAAGTTCATAGGTGTAAATTTCATTCTATCACCCAGTAACAAGTTATTATCTATAACACCATCACTTATACTGCCACTCTCATCGTAGATACTAGCAACAATTCTATTAATAACGCCAAGTTTTTTAACTTTTGCAGGTGCAGTAAGATAGATAGGTACAGTAAAGTTAAGAGTAGCAATATCAATCTGGTCATCTACGCCTACTGGAACACTTCTGCTACTGAATTGAACATTCTGTAATTCTATATAACTTAAACTTGTCCAATCTAAATAATTATCAGTGCTTTGTATTTCCAATGCTGGATTAAACAATACCAATATCTGTTCCATTAGTTGTAGTTTTTGATTTGTGTTACTTGTCCAAACATCTGTACTCATTTGCAATGTATACGGAACAGGCATTAATCGCTCCACAGTAAATGCATTGCCCTGTTGCGTGTTATAACTATTTGTATTAGGATCAAACTTACGCATACGAATATGTTTCTTATCAACAAATGTAGGATCCTGTCTACGCTCTGGATTGTATTCTAATCCTGTAATATAGCAACTAATCATTGGAGTAGGAATAATTTTATTTTCACTGTTTTCACGAACAATACTGCTTACCATACGAGTACTATCACCGTACTTTACAGGCACTGTGATAAGCGTAGTATTTCCGTCACGGTCTTTGCCATACTCTACTTGAAAGTTACTAAATGCACGGATATACTGCAACAAGAATCGTCTAATTTGTTGATCATAAAAAAATTGTTGAGGCATTAGTCTTCCCTAGGTTTAAGTGCATCACTGAGTGATTGTCTACTTGTTGCTGGAGTGTTATCATCTGCAGTAAATGTGCCAGTGTTATTAATAAATTGATCTCGTTGTGCTGTGCCTGAGCCTGGTGTCAGTCCACTGCGTACATCATCTTCCACTTTAATCCAACGATTTCCATTGTATCTAAACAGTCTATTAGGCAGGAAGTCTACACGCAAGGCAAAATCACCCTCTTGTGCATCACCTGGGAAACTAGTGCCCATAGAAACATTTTCTCCGTTAGGAGCAAGTCCATCACCTACCAAATAACCACTGTAAGCATTGCTATTTTGAGGAGTAATGCGACGGGCATCTGCACTTGCATCAGTACTGTCTGCATTTTGTGCGGTGTCGTCAGCATTAACGCCCTTGGACTCCAGTGGTGCACCTGTTACAGGATCAGTAGGAACAATGTAATACTTGCTTGTATCATATCCACTCTCTGGAACTTCTGCTTCTGCTGCAGCAACAACTTTGTTAGTGATCTCTAATTCTTTGTTGTATGTACTAAGCAAGTCACGAAGTGTATTATCAGTTGTGTTGCCGTCACTATCTTCTTGCAATACATTTAAAATATCGTTGTATTCTTGTGCATCTACCAGTGGCGTACACTTAACACGCCACAAATGACTCCACCAACTTGGGCTAAATCCTTCACTTGGGCGACTGCCTTCTTGTACTACATAGTAGCGTTTAAGGCTTAGTTCAACACTTTCGTCAAGTGCGCTAAAGTCTGTTAAGTGTGGCAATTCAATGACATCACCTGCCATAAGTTTGCGACCAAGGTTGTTTAGCATATCATTCTCATGCAATGTAATAAACAGCGTATCGTTTGCTAAAAACAACCCAAACTGTGATAAGTCAAAGTCTGTATCGCTTACACTGTATATACCACGCAAACTATAGATGTCTTGGTCGTATACTCTGTCTCTGTTCTCTAAAAATAAGAAGTCTTGTATGCCCAGTGGATCAGGCTCAGTTTGATTAGGTTGACTAGGATCACTTCCACCTTGACTTGCAACACCTAAATACTTGTGTACGTTTATTCCAGTGCCACCAATGGTAAACATCTCCTTCATTCGTCTGTCGAAGAAGCGATAATCGTTGGTGTGAGCACCATCTTTCCATAGTGAAATTCTTGGCATCTTTATTCCTTATTGTGTAGTATTTATCGCTTATAAATAACCGCAATGAAACTAGATCTACATGGACATAATGTACACTCTGCTTGGAACCTATTTAACAGTAGGATAACAGATGCATACTATAATAAGCAACGCACTGTGGTTGTTATTACAGGGCAAGGTGCTATTATGCATGAGTTTCGGAGTTGGTGTGCCCAACATCCCCACATTATAGCATGGACAAACGCAAATAATCCAGGAAGTTACAAAATATCTCTCAAAAAAGGTTGACACATTCTCAAAAGGTGCTATATTAATATAGTAAGTTGATGTTGAGGAGAGATACATTATGGTTAGTAACACAAAGTTTAAAGATTTCGTTGTAGCACTTAGCGCAGAAGATCAGCAAACAGTTGTTGATAGACAGTTGCGCTTGCTTCCTGCATTTATTATGCAAGAAGTTGCTACTACTAATAATGCTAAAGTCATTCGCAAGTTAGAGAGCCGCTTGAAGCAGGTTCGCTTGATGTTGTCCTCTATCATTGCTAACGGAAAGGTTGTGTAATGAACGAAATATTAAATGATATTGAAACACTTACTATTGTAAGAAATGCAGTAAGTACAGGTGTTGAAAAAGAAAAAACAATCGAGTTATTGGACAAAGTGATACGACTTAAATCACTTGAGATAACTAACTTTGAAGCACAAATGGAAATGGAGTTTATGAACGATGGCATTAACCGCTCTTAAAGGTAAACCAGTCAAGCGTAAAAAAGCAGCCAAGGCTCGCCGTAAAACTACTGGCGCCGGCGCCGCCCCTCTGGACAACTACAAAGTTGCCAAGGACTTCTTTCACTTTGATGTAGATAAGAAGGAATATGTTCCTATTATCAGACAGTATGTAAAAAAGTTTTACGATAAAAAGACTGCAACATACATTCTGAAAAATAGTGATGCTAGTATGGCATTTAGTCATATTGCTTGTTACTGTCATTACATGAATAATGATAAGGCAGATCAAATTCCTGAGGACAGTCACAATTGGATGTCAGGTAGATTTGGTGCTCTTGCAGAAAAAGGGGAGTCTATTGTTGAAGAAGTCAAAGCAGTAGAAGCAACAAAGCCTAAGAACGTTTACGTTCCTAGCATCCAAGAGCGTATCAAGGAAGCAAGTGGCAACATTATTGCTGAGATTGAGGAAGTAGTTGACGACTTTATTGACAACCCTAATACCTTTAAGGGACTTGATCCTGTTAAACTGTTCCGTAAACTGAATGTGAATCAAGCACATGCTAGGCATATCCGTGCTTTTTATGAAGGGGTGTATGCAGAGTATGTTATGCTACAGCAACCTGCTCGTGAACAGGAAGAGGATTTGCGAGAAGCATATGCACACTTGGACAAAGCCGCAATCAAACGTGCAGTAACACTGTTTGGTGGTATCCTTGGTGCTTGTGATCTTATTACAGCAGAAAGCAAAGCAACTCGTAAGACACGAGCAGCAAAGCCTAAGAGTGCTGACAAGTTGGTTGCAAAAATGAAGTATTGCGTAACCGACGAAAAGTATAAAGTAGCCAGCATAAATCCTGTGGATATTATTGATGCTAGTGAAGTTTGGGTGTTTAATGTAAAGACACGCAAGATTGGCAAGTATGTTGCAGAAGAACACGCAACACTACAAGTCAAAGGCACTACACTGCAGTTCTTCGATGCAAAGCAAAGTATAGCAAAAACATTGCGCAAGCCAGAACAGCAACTAGCAGAGTTTAACAAGAGTGGCAAAGTGCAGTTACGCAAATTCTTAGATGATATCAAGGGTGTTGAAACAAAGATGAACGGACGCTTTAATGCCGACACTGTGATCCTTAAGGCAGTAAAGTAATAAATAGTGTATAGAAGGAATACACTATGGCAACGCTAGAATCACTAAGAGCAGACACAACTGATTACATTCGCTATCGCTTGGGCGATGGTATGGTGGATGTTGAACTTGATCCAGAACACTATGACAATAGCATAGACAAAGCAGTAAAACGTTTTCGTCAGCGCAGTCAAAATGCTTATGAAAGTTCTTATGTATTCTTAAGTATTGTAAAAGAACAACAAGAATATACACTACCAGACGAGATTGAAGAAGTTCGTCAAGTATATCGACGCAGTGTTGGCAGTGGTAGTACTGACACAGGCACACAGTTTGAACCATTTGAAGCAGCATTTCAAAATACTTACCTGCTACAAAGTGGGCGTATTGGTGGTATGGCAACATATGAAATGTACTATCAGTATCAAGAACTAAGTGCTAGACTGTTTGGCGGCTTTGTAAACTTTGAGTTCAATCCTGTAACTAAAAAGATTACAGTGTTACGAAAGTTTACTAATAGCGGTGAACAAATTGTGTTATGGACTTACAACCTACGTCCAGAAGCAAGACTGCTACAAGACAGACATGCTGGACCATGGGTACAAGATTACGCATTAGCACTTGCAAAGTATACACTAGGCGAAGCACGTTCAAAGTTTAGCACAATTGCAGGACCACAGGGCGGTACAAGTCTTAACGGTGACGCACTTAAAGCAGAAGCACAAGTTGAAATAGACAAACTCGATGAAGAACTACGCAACTATGTTGACGGTAGTGATCCACTCTCATTCATTATCGGTTAGTAAATGATAAAATGCCCATTGCCTTACATGCACCAATTCATTGGTCAAAACTTTACGAAGCCGTGCTGTGAATTTACAGAACATAGTAGTATGACACCCAATGAATATTGGAACAGTGCTGAACTAGCCAGTGTTAGGACTGAACTTGAAAATGGTACATGGCCCAGTGGATGTTCTAGTTGTCAGTACAAAGAAGAAAACAATCAACTAAGTTTAAGACAGCGTAGTTTACAAGAATACGCAATGCCTAACATTGCAAGTGTTGAATACTTGGATGTACGATTAAGTAATAAATGTAATTTTGCATGTAGAAGTTGCGAGCCTATTTTTAGCAGTCGTATTGCAAAAGAAGCAAAAGTGCATAAACTAAAGAAGTTTTACGGTTATGAACTTGACAAGAACTATGTTGAACATAGCAATCAAATAAGTCAAGACGTACAACAGATGCTACCCACTGTAAAGAAACTAATGTTTACTGGAGGAGAGCCAACTTACATCAAACAATTTTATGATATACTAGATGTTTGCAATCCAGAAACACAGTTGCTTGTCACTACAAATGCAAGTATGATAGACGCTAAGTTTTTATCCTATGCTAAAAGATTTCCTAATTTACACATAACACTAAGTATAGATGCAGTGGGAGAACCTGCAGAATACATTCGCTATGGTACAGATTGGAACACAGTGGATGAAAACATACAAAAGATTTTGGGTTTAAAATGTAGTGTTATGTTCAATACTGTTCTTAGCGCATACAGTGTTCCCTATCTTGAAACTTTAGTAGACTACATTATTGCACATGAACAAGATGCCTACAGTGCTGATATGTATATCTGCACAACTCCAAAACATTTACATCCCTGCGTTCTTCCACAAGACACAAGAAAAAGATTGACAACCATAGTCACTGATTGTATAGTTAAACTGAACAATAGTAAAAGACAAGAAGATTATAAAAACTGTATACAAGTATTAACTGAACTAAACCAACAACTACAAGATACATTTATTGACAACACTGAATTTTATGAATTCACAGAAACATTAGATATAATACGAGGTCAAAAGTATGATTATTGGAATTTGCGGTCTAATAGGATCCGGTAAAGGCACTGTTGCTGATATCCTAGTAGATCAAGGATTTAAAAAAGTAAGTTTTGCTGATAAACTTAAAGATGGTGTTAGTACTATCTTTGGTTGGGATCGTGCAATGCTTGAAGGAGACACAGATGAATCCAGAGAATGGAGAGAACAGCGTGACGACTTTTGGAGTAATGAAACGAAAATGGAAGTCACTCCTCGTTTGGTGCTTCAGTTATTTGGTACTGATTGCATGCGTAATGGCTTTGATGACGGAGTCTGGGTAAGCCTACTTAAAAAAACTATACTGGAAAATCCAGGAAACTATGTGATTCCTGATGTGCGTTTTGAAAATGAAATAAACATGATCCGTGATATAGGCGGTGAGATTTGGTGGACCAAACGTGGCGACAATCCAGAGTGGTGGAGTAAAGCAGTTTTGGATACACAAACTGGAAGCAATTTTATGGCAGATGAGGATATTCATCCAAGTGAATGGAAGTGGGCAAACACCAATGACAGATTTGATGAAATTATCTACAATGAAAGTTCATTGGATGATCTTAGATATCGGGTGTTAGATCTCCTCGGGACCATCCCGTATTAATAAGTTCAGCATTACAGTTTAAACAAACTGTTTTTAAGTTGCGATTAGCCACGTTATTTAAATTACCATCAATATAAAACACAGTAACTTGACTTCTTATGCTAGGTTTGAATCCACATGCCTCGCAATTTCTCTTGACTTTGTATCCACTGTCAACCCATAATGGCTTAACAGGTTTGTGTAATTTCAAACACTGTTCACATTTCTTTCTAAAATAAGGTTGCTTATCCTTATAGTAGTTTATTGCTCTAGGACGTTGTCCACATGCGTCACAAATAGGGCGTTTCATGTGCTTATTTACCCATACCTTTAAAGGGATTTGTCAAATAAGGGTGTTTTTAAGGTGTTCTTATAAATAGTTATAACGAATTATAATACCTTAATTGAGGAAGAAAAACATGGCACTAATATCACCAGGCGTAGAAGTTACAGTCATAGACGAAAGTAACTATGCTCCATCAGCAGCAGGAACAGTAGCAGCGATTGTTGTTGCAACTGCACAAGATAAAACAAGTGGCACTGGCACAGGCACAGCGGCAGGAACAACCGCAGCAAATGCTGGTAAGACATTTTTAATTGGAAGTCAGAGAGAACTTACAGCAACCTTTGGTAATCCAACATTTTACAACACAGCAAGTGGTACACCAATTAACGGTTACGAACTTAATGAATATGGCTTGTTGGCTGCATACAGTTTACTTGGTGTTAGCAACAGAGCGTATGTTACCCGTGCAGACATTGACCTTGCACAACTAGCAAGTAGTACAAGCCGTCCACTGGGTAATCCAACAAACGGTACAGTTTGGTGGGATATGAGTACAGATACACGCTGGGGTATTTTTGAATGGAATCAAAGCACAGGCGTGTTTACTAACAAAGTTCCAACAGTACTTACAAGCACCACAGAGTTAACTGGTGGTGTTCCCAAAACATCAATTGGCGCAATAGGCGATTATGCACTGGTTGCTACAAATACTAGTAATCCTGTGTACTACAAAAATCGTAGTAATGCTTGGGTACTAGTAGGAAGCAGTACATGGATGGTTGCACATCCAACAATTGCTGGTACAGTAGCAAACGGCACTCTTGTAAATGGTAACACGATTACTATTAACACAGCAACAGTTACACTAAGTGGAACAACTGTAGCAGCTCTTGCAACTAGTATTAACAGTGCAAGTATTGATGGTGTTACTGCAGCCGCAGTTGACGGAAAGATTGAAATTTATGCAACAAACCTTGCAGAATCAAATGGTAGTGTTGCAGATGGAAAAATTATTCTTGCAAATGCAAGTGGAACAATCCTAACTGTAACTGGACTAACAGCAGGCACATATGCAAGACCTCTTATTGCACAGGATCCACATTACACAGTACCAGCATGGAAGTCAACAGACACAACACCTCGTCCAGCAGGTAGTGTATGGGTTAAGACAACAGCAAGTAACAGTGGTTTCCTAGCAGATGTAAGTACCTATGATACTGCGACAGGCTCATTTATTGGTAGTACTGCATCAGCATATACAAACGATCAGACTGCACTTAAGAACATGGACACAGGCGGTGGCAGTGCTATTACAGCAGGCAGTTTCTATGTACAGTATGATGTAACTGAGAATGATACAGTGACTTACAAATTGTTCAAACGTTACAGCGCAGGTGCACTACAAGTTACAGGCACAGTAAATGCGACAGCACCACTTACTGCAAGTAACGAATTTACAATAAGTGCAAGTGCAGCAAACAGTACAACACTTACAACAGCAGTAACAGTTGTAGTAAGTGGCACAGGTATTGCAGACATTGCAAGTGACATCAACGGTGCAAACGTTGCTAATGTAAGTGCAAGTGTTACTAGTGGCGGCTATTTGCAAATTGCACATGCACTAGGTGGTGTGATTGTACTCAAAGACACAACTGGTACTCCACTAGCAGATGCAGGTATTAGCACAGCAATTACTACTAAGCAGGTTCGTGCAGGTAATAGCAGTGATCTTATCCTTAGTAACTGGATTGCAGACACATATACTGCAGCAAAAAGTGCACCAGGTGCAAACCCATCAGACCTTACATATTGGTATGCAGGTGGATTTGAAGCAGACATTATGATTCACAATGGAACAACATGGCAGGGCTATCAAAACATAACTGATACTCGTGGATTTGCACTAGGAAATACAAGTCCAGATGGTGTAATTTTTAGCACTACAGAACCAACAACACAGAGTGATGAGACTGTACTAGTAAATGGTGACTTGTGGATTGACACAAGTGATTTGGAAAACTATCCAGCATTGTACAGACGTGAAACTGTAGACAGTGAAGCAAAATGGGTGTTAATTGATAAAACAGATAATACTACTGAAAACGGTATCATCTTTGGTGATGCACGTTTTATGGGTGACGGAACAACAGACGTTGTAACTGGTACTATCCCAACAACTGTAACACTGCTAACAAGTGACTATTTGGATATTGATCGTCCAGATCCAACTGTTTACCCACGCGGTATGCTACTGTTTAACACACGCCGTAGTACATATGGTGTAAAGCAGTTTAGAAGTGATTACTTCTCACGCACTAACTTTAGTGACACAAGTACATATCCAACGCTTCCTACAGAAAAGGATGCATGGGTAACACAGAGTGGTTCTACATTTGGACGCAAAGCAGTACGCACTATTGTTACTAATGCAATGAAATCTGCACTTGATGCAAGCACAGAGCTTCGTGAAGATGCAAGAATCTTTAACACTATTGCAGCACCGGGTTATCCAGAGCTAATCAGCAACATGGTAAGCCTAAACAATGACAGACGCCAGACAGCATTTGTAATTGGTGATGCACCAATGAGACTAGCAGCAACAAGCACTACTATTGAGAATTGGGCGACAAACTCAGCGGCAGCAAGTGATAACGGTGAAGATGGACTAGTAACAAGTGATGCTTACTTGAGTGTATTCTACCCAAGTGCAACAACAAATGATCTTAGTGGCAACTCAGTTGTTGTCCCAGCAAGTCATATGATGTTGCGCACAATTGCAAGAAGTGATGATATTAGTTTCCCATGGTTTGCACCAGCAGGTACACGCCGCGGACTAGTAGACAACGTTGCAAGTATTGGATATGTCAATAGTGTAACAGGTGCGTTTATTAACGATAACATTCGTGAAAGCGTAAGAGATACACTGTACACAAACAGAGTTAATCCAATTGCATTCTTTAACGGTAGTGGAATTCTTAACTACGGTAACAAGACTCGCGCAGCAAGCACAAGTGCCCTAGATCGCATTAACGTAGCACGTTTGACAGGTTATCTAAGACGTCAACTACAAACAATTGCAACAGGATTTGTATTTGAACCAAATGATAAGATTACAAGAGATGAGATCAAACAACAGGTCGAACAAACTCTAAATGATTTGGTTGCAAAGCGTGGTGTATTTGACTACTTGGTGGTTTGTGATGATACAAACAACACACCAGGAAGAATTGATCGTAACGAACTATACGTTGATGTTGCTATTGAACCTACAAAGGCTGCGGAATTTATCTTTATTCCAATTAGACTTAAGAACACAGGTGAGATTGCAAGCGGAAACGTAGCGGCAGCAAGCACAGTTTAATAAAAAAAATAGAATTGGGGGGCGGAAATGCCCCCCTTTTTTTTATGACTGAAATTAGATAAATACTTTTATAATAATTATAGGAGCGAAACGAAATGTCAGTTTCATCATTAACAAAATTTACAGTGCCGTTAGACGGTGATCAGAGCGCAGCAAGCCAAGGCTTGCTTATGCCAAAACTTAAATACCGCTTCCGTGCGCAATTTGAGAACTTTGGTGTTAGCAGTCCTCGTACAGAGCTTACCAAACAGGTTATGGATATTACACGCCCTAGTGTAACATTTGAAGAGTTTGAAGTTCCTGTTTATAACAGTAGAGTATACTTGATTGGCAAGCACCAATGGGATTTGATTACAGTAAACCTACGTGACGATGTAAATGGTGCAGTAACTAAATTGTGTGGAGAGCAGATTCAGAAACAGTTTGATATGATGGAGCAAAGTAGTGCAAGTTCAGGTATTGATTACAAATTTATCACACGTTTTGAAATACTAGACGGTGGTAACGGCGCAAACGCACCAAGTGTACTTGAGACCTGGGAATTATACGGCTGCTTTATTCAGAATATCAACTATGGTGATCTTAACTACGCAAGTCAAGAACCTGCAACAGTTGCAATGAGTATTAGATTTGACAATGCTGTACAATCACCACTGGGTGACGGTGTTGGTGCAAGTGTAGCGAGAACACTAGGTCAAACTATTACTGGCTAATAGGAGTTATTCCAAATGGCTAGTGTAAACCCACTACTATCAGGCCTAACCCGAGGCGAAACAATGCGCGACTACAAACATGCGTCGCGCACTTTTGTTGACAATAACTTCGAGTTACAGCCTAGACATGGGCATCTCTTTCATGTGGTATTTGAATTTACTGCGGAAGCACAGAGTTTGTTTAACACAGTTGAAAAACTTGAGATGCCTATTCTTGTAAAAAGTATAGATTTGCCCACATATACTATTGACGTACAAACACACAATCAGTATAATAGACAAGTACAAACACATCATAAGATTAGTTACAATCCTGTGACAGCAACATTCCATGATGATGTAAAAGAACTTATTCGTAACTTATGGCACAAGTATTATTCATTCTACAGCGCAGATCCAACTTACAGTTTAGATAGTAACAGTTACAATACCCAGGATAGATACGCAAACAGAACACAGTCACAGTGGGGCATGCAACGCGGTAATAAACGTTTCTTTAAAAACATTAAAATTTACAGTATGCACAATCACAAGTTTGCTGAGTATACATTAATAAATCCTATTATTACAAGTTTTAATCATGACAATCATGCATACGCAAGCGCAGGATTGATGCAGCATAGTATGCAATTGCAGTATGAAACTGTAAAATATGCAACTGGATTTGTTAATGACATAAGTCCAACTGGCTTTGGTGAAATACACTATGACGTTGAAACTAGTGATTTAAGTAATGGTCCTCAAAGAGGACAAGTGTTTGTGGACGGGCAACTTGTTAACACCAATGGACAAGCGCCTTCAGATTTGTTTAGTAGTAATTTAGGCACTATAGGAAGCCAAGGTATACTGTTTGATAATTTGTCAAATCTAAGTTTTGGGAGTGTGATTAATACAGCATTGGGTAAAGTTGCAAGTAACATATTAACTGGACAAAAGCCCACAAGTAATATATTAGTACCGTTTATTGGTAAATCATCAGTAAGTGATCTTAACGTAACTGACATTACAAATATAGTAGTCAATAATCAAACAAACGATGGAACAACTGATGCTATAAGCAGTCAGGGCCAGAGCATTGGAAATCCACAATTCGTTAATACTGTGTCTAGCTCAGAGGGATATAACACAGGCTATGCACATACTATTCCAAATACAACTGGTACAGTTGGTGCACCTAATAAAATTAGTAGTACCACAGAATACATAAGTTCAACTAATAGTGCAGGAACAAGACAAAAGTCCCTGGACATAGCAAAAAAACGTTTACAAGATCCAAATCTTACTAAAGAGTTACGAGACTTTTATAATGAAAAGATAAGGCTAGGCAATCTATAATGGCACAAGAAACCAATTTACCAACAGTAAATCCTGCAGATAATTTTGACCAGCGTGTTCAAGATTACTTTGTAAACTATTTCACTGCTCCTATCAAAATGACGGATCAAGAGTATGAGGCAGCAAAAGCATTTTTTGTTGCTCGTACTAATAATGAAGCAGCGGCAGCAGCACTCACTGCAGCAACTATACAAGCAGCAAATGAATTAGACTTGTTTATTTTGGATGTTATTAGACAATTTGAAACAACTTCTGACTTAAAGAGTGCTATACCTACATTTCTAAACCTTAGCCGCAGTGGTAGAAGTTTACTAGGATATGAAACAAGCATTACTCCAAACGAGAATACAGCACGCCAAGTGAGTTTGTAATGTTCAGTCGCAACAAATATGCCAATGGCATATACACAATTACAAATCCAGAAAAGTATAGTGGCAACAAAGAGCCTCGCTACCGCAGTGGATGGGAACATGCATTTATGCGTTTTTGTGACAATAATCCAAGTGTAATAAGTTGGGCAAGTGAAGCAATACAAATACCCTATCGTAATCCACTTACAGGCAAAGGCACTGTATATGTGCCTGACTTTGTTGTAATGTATCAAGACAAACGTGGTAATAAACATGCAGAACTTATTGAAATAAAGCCCAAAGCACAGACCATGCTTACTGAAAAGACCCGTGAAAAAGAAAAACTTTCAATTGCTATTAATCACGCAAAGTGGGAAGCGGCAGCAAAGTGGGCAAAACACAAAGGCTTGCGCTTTAGAGTTGTAACAGAAGATGATATTTTCCACAACGGCAAACGCTAGGGATAACTATTAGTATGACCAAAAAATTAGAAGAATTATTTGATGTGGCACCTACAAACGAAGTAGATATCACAGCAGAAGAAAATAGCACAGTTGTAGAACATGTGACTGCCAAGGACTTGCCACAAATACAAACAGCACTTACTAATGTAGATAAGATTGATGCTGCATTGCCCAGTGTAAGCGAACTTGGTACCAGCGATAAAGAAATGGACGACATTGCTGTATTAGCACAGGATACATTCAAAGACCTAATGGATCTTGGCATGAATGTAGAAGCACGTTTCAGTGGTGAAATTTTCAGCAATGCTGCTCGTATGCTGGACACAGCATTAAGTGCAAAAAATGCAAAGATCAACAAAAAATTACGCATGGTTGATTTACAACTAAAAAAAGCAACATTAGATGCTAGACTTGCTAAAGAAGCAAAAGCCAATGGTGAAGAAGTTGAAGATGGTGAAGGACAAGCAGTTGATCGTAACCAACTTCTAATGGAAATACTAGGCAGGAACTCTGAACAAAAGTAATAAATACACT
>Ga0181379_1000672_pt1 | contig 16521 bp, 21 predicted proteins | sample 2SPOviralmetaG_FD_130115 | JGI IMG/M metagenome (GOLD analysis project Ga0181379, IMG submission 130115) | Marine viral communities from the oligotrophic San Pedro Time Series (SPOT) site, San Pedro Channel, CA, USA - 2 SPOT_SRF_2009-07-10 | ecosystem: Environmental > Aquatic > Marine > Strait... | reverse complement strand
CGTCCTGCACTAAAACAGATGGCAGACAATGTAAACACCATTAAAGATGCCATTACTGTAAACACATTCACTGACGATCAAACACTATACTACGATGCAACCTCACAAACAGTGAAAGCAAGAACGCTGTCAGGTGTTGAAATAGGTTGGACCAAGCAACAGTATTTTGATCTTGCAACACTGACAGACGCAACCAATGTGAGTTGGAACCTACAAACACAACAGGTTGCCACACTAACACTTGGTGGCACTAGAACACTGGACAATCCTACCAATCAAAAGAATGGTGGTGTATATACACTGATTCTAAAACAGAATGGTACAGGTAATCATAACATAAGTTTTGGAACAGCATATAACTTTCCAAGTGGTGTAGCACCAACACCCAGTCAGGCAGCCAACTCAGTTGATGTGCTGACATTTGTAAGTGACGGCACCAATATGTATGGTGCGATAGTGAGGGACTTTAGTTAATGCCTTTGTTCAATAGCCTAATGGTTGCAACCAATCAGGACCTTAGTGTTGCCACACTGAGTTTCAATGATGTAAACCAGATTGGTGGTGGAACACAGGATAACAATGGAGTATGGGCAAACAGTCCTGGAGGTACAGATCAATCAGGCAGTACATTTGTGTTTAGTGATCCTGACACTATAATCTCATTTAGTGGACAGCCAACAAACAACTATTTTAGAATTACAAAAGCAGGAACATATGTAATAAGATTAACCATTGATCAATTGTATTGGGAAAGTTTTCCCTCAGGAGACTTTGGAAATTTTTATGAATTTGAATTTCAAGGACCATTTCCAAATGGTGCAACAGACTTTGAGAGATTTACAGCCATAAAGGACACTGCCGCAGGCACACCTAACGCAACAGATCTTGCCAAATTGGTAAATGTTGACATCACAAGAACAGTTACTATTACAGATTCGGCAGCCTTAAGCACAAGTTTTAATGTGTTAAGCAACGCTATATTCTGTCAATGGGCAACACAGAATTTGAATGTAGGCAAAATAGACAATGCAAGGCTTACAATCAATGAAATATAAGAATTCGTGCAACGATGCCAACAGCACGATGTATAAGAGTTGGCATAAAAATATAAACAAAGGAGACTAAAAATGAGTGCGGCAAGCAATTATTTAGAAACAAAACTACTGGACCACAGTCTTGGTACTGCGTCCTTTACATCACCGTCAACGGTATATGTTGGATTATTCAAATCAACAGTTGATGCGGCAACAACACTAGCCAACCTAGAAGCAGGAACACTAACAGATGAAGTTCCTACATCAGGTAGCACAGCCTACGCTAGACAGACTATCACTTTTAACAGTGCTTCAAGTCCAGGCGGAACAGCAACTAACAATGGCGCTGTTACATTCACAACTGCAACTGCAAACTGGGGCGATGTTACACACCTTGCTCTACTAGATGGCGGAACAGCAGGTGCTGGTAATGTACTATACGCTGGTGCTTTGGATTCTACAAAAACAGTTGAAACTGGTGACAGTTTTGTTATTCAGGATGCAAATCTTACAATAACATTAGCATAGAGAACCTTTGCCCGTGGCACAGGACTCTTTATATGTAGAAAGTGGCTATACGGAATCTGGATACTTTGGTATTCAGAGGAACGCTAGTGCCACCTTACAAATTGGCAGTTATACGGTTGCTGATTATGTCTCTACGGATTATTTTGAGGACTTTGGCACAAGAGGATCATTTGCAACCCTTACCATTGTCACTGGTACACAACACCTTGGCACAGCAACACTAAACAGTGCCTCAACTGTATCAGCAACAGCAACACGACAACACAATGCGGGTGCAACACTAAACAGTGCCTCAACTGTATTTGTAACAGCCCTTAGACAACGCACAGCCACTGGTTCAATCAGTGCTAGTGCCACAACAAGTGCAAGTGGTGTTTGTGAACGCGGTGCAACTGCAACACTGAACGCAACAGCGTCAACCAGTGTTACAGCAAAGGTTCAAAGACTAGCCAGTGCAACACTGAACAACACTGTTTCACAGACTGTGAGGGGTGATGTTGTAATCAGTGCAAGTGCAACACTACAAGGTGCATTTGCTTATATTGGTAATGTTGGACTGCAACATTCAATCACAGAAAGCAACAACAAGGCTTGGCAATACCAAAACAGAACTTGGCAAACATATTGGGGTCAAGTATGGGGTCGTCCTACATTTGTTATTGCGGCAGAAAGTGATATAAGTGCGAGTATAAGCCTAGCCAAAGACAGTAGACCAGTTTCCTTTGACACGACTGCTACTATGAATGTGGTGGCGAATGTTGGTCAAACAACTCTTGCCACAGCAACACTCAATTCTACTGCTAGTGTTAGTGCGCCACTTGGTGTTCTTAGAGGTCAACCAGTTCAACTGAACACTACCACACAATTTACAGGTAGTGGTGTTGTTGCATTTGGCGGGCCTCAAAACATAACCGCAACTACCGGTTGTTCAGCAACTGCAATCCTTGAGATTAGTGCAAGTGCTAATTTAATTGCCACAACTGCAATAGACATCTTAACCAATGCAGAAGCGGCTCTAACAGCAACAACCAGTCTAACAGGCATACCAAATGCAAACAGAGGCATAAGCCTAACACTGCAAGGTGTAGGCAGTCAAAGTGTTATATCATTTAAGGGTGAAACAACACCTGCAAGTGCAACACTAAACAACACAGTTACAGTTCGATTTGTAGGAAACTACATCAAGAGAAATGTTCAGGCAAACCTACAAGGCATCAGTTCAACACTTGCAATAGGACAATTGGTTACATTTGATCCTTATCGTGAATACAATATTGAACAAGAGACAAGAACCCTAAAAGTCACACCAGAAACAGGTGTTTTCTTACTAGATAAGGAGAATAGGGTAAATACTGTAATACAGGAAACTAACGGCCTATTGGTCCCTCAAGAAACAAGACGCTTGGGCATTCCAATTGCCACATACACAAGAAGGAGAGAACTGGCGTGACTGACATAACAGGATTCAAACAAGACATTGTCAGCAGTTATATTCCCAAAGACCCAGATAGTAAACTGACATACACTATAGACTGGACTGATTGGATGCCCACAGGCTCCACTCTATCCGCTGTTGCAGTGGCAATCAGCACAATATCTGGTGACACTGACCCATTAACCAATGTGGTAAGTGGCATTGTTACATCAACTCAAAAGGGTTATGTAACACTGAACGGGGGAACTGCTGGAAACATATACACAATTAAGGTAACAATTACCACAGACAACGGAGATATTGATGTAAGACGATTCCGTGTCAAGGTTGAGGAGCGTTTTATCTAATGACTGACACGCCTGAAGAAGCAAAAAAACCGGATTACAAAGAAGTCGCAAAGGCTAACAGAGATCTTGTGAGAAGATTGAGTGAAATCCATTGCAGTCTTGAAGAAATCACTGCGGTTACAGGCATCTCCAAAGGCACACTTGAAAAGAAATACAAAAAAGAAATAGATGAAGGCAAAGCAAACGGTAAATTGGGTATAAGAAGAACACAAATGACTAGAGCAATGGATGGTGATCCAAGAATGTTAATCTTCCTAGGCAAGAACCTACTAGGACAATCAGAGAATCCAATGGGAGGTGATAATTCAACACCTTTACCTTGGACGGATGAGGACATATAATGCCATTAAGCACTGCACAGACAACGGTTGCAACAAGCGATAGTCGTTTTAGAACACTGGTAGCAGGACGACGACTTGGCAAAACAACACTGGGCATTAGAGAAATATGTAAATTTGCAAGTGAACCAAACAAGGTATGTTGGGCAGTGTGTCCTTCATATAGACAGGCAAAAAATGTTTGGTGGTTAAAACTAAAAAGAAAATTATTCCAACTGCATTGGATAGACAAAATCAATGAAGCGGAACTTACAATATATTTAAAGAATGGCAGTCAAATTGCTCTTAAGGGAGCAGAAAATTATGACAGTCTTAGAGGTAACAGGGTAGACTTTCTTGTAATGGATGAGGTAGCAGACATAAAGCCAGAAGCATTTTATGAATCAATACGCCCCACACTGAGTGACAGTAGAGGCAGTGCTTTATTTTTAGGCACACCTAAAGGACGCAATTGGTTCTATGATTTATACACACTACCAGAAGCAGATGGCGAATGGGCCAGTTGGCAATTTACAACAGAAGAAGGTGGATTTGTACCAGTAGAAGAATTAGAAAGTGCTAGAAAGTTATTGGATGAAAGAACATACAACCAAGAATATAGAGCAGAGTTTGTCACATACAGTGGCGTGATATATTACGCATTTGACAGAAAACAAAATGTGCAACAGTGTGAAGAATATGATTTAGAAAAAGGTGCATACCCAGAAATATTACACATAGGCATTGACTTTAACATTGATCCTATGAGTGCAAGTGTGATGTATAAAAGAGCAGATGGTGTGTATCACATAATTGATGAAATAAGAATTTTTGGAAGTAATACAGATGAACTGGTTAATGAGATCAAAACAAGATATCCTAAAAGCAAGATATGGGCATATCCAGATCCAGCCGGTAGACAGAGAAAAACTTCCGCCAGTGGAATGACTGACATAATTATTTTACAGAACGCAGGTTTTGTTGTAAAGGCACCAAACAGGCATCCACCAGTTAGAGATAGAATAAACGCTGTGAACAGTATGCTATGTTCAACAGCAGGAGATAGAAATTTATTGGTTGACCCTAAATGTAGATTTCAAATTGAATGTCTAGAAAGACAAACATACAAAGAAGGAACAACACAACCAGATAAAGAATCAGGCTACGATCACCTTAATGACAGCCTTGGATATGCAATTTCAATATTGAATCCATTGCGTCGTGATGTGAATACTGATAACCAACCAACAGTGTGGCGACACAGGATAGGAGAATAAGGAATGAGTTACGATAAAATCACAGGCGGTAACGACCTGTATGACAGCAATTACAAAAGATGGAAATACCTAATACACTCGTATATGGGAGGCAATGCCTATAGAGGGGGAGAGTATCTCACAAGATACAATATGGAAACAGAAACAGAATATCAAGATAGACTGGCTGTTACTCCACTAGACAATCATTGCAAAGGCGTTATTTCTATATACAACTCATTCCTATTCCGTAATCCAGTATATAGAGAATATGGTAGCCTTGAAAATGATCCTATCCTAAAAGATTTACTTGCAAACGCGGACCAAGAAGGCAGAAGTTTGAATGCGTTTATGAAAGATGTTAGCACATACAGTTCAGTATTTGGAAGTTGTTGGGTGTTGGTAACCAAACCAAATTCAAATGCACAGACTCGTGCAGAAGAACTGATAAATGGTGCTCGTCCTTATCTTAGCCTTGTAAGTGCCCTTAATATGTTAGATTGGCGTTATGAAAGAGCCCCAAATGGCACATACAAACTGAGTTATCTAAAATATATTGAAGACTATGTAGAGAATGAAGTAGTTTACAAAGAATGGTATGAAGATACTATTGTTACAACCATTGTTGACAGAGACAAAAAGGAAGTAACTCAAACCATAGTTGAAGAAAATGGACTGGGTGTTATTCCTGCCACTTGCATATACAGTGAGAAATCACCTATGCGTGGTATTGGTGTTAGTGACATTGATGATATTGCAGATTTGCAAAGAGCAATCTACAATGAATATTCAGAAGTAGAACAAAACATTAGATTAAGCGGACATCCAAGCCTAGTTAAAACTGCAAGTACAGAAGCAGGTGCTGGTGCTGGTGCTATTATACAAATTGATGAAGGTATGGATCCAGGACTAAAACCATATCTGCTACAACCAACAGGCGCTTCAACAGAAAGCCTATACAACAGCATTGAATCAAAGGTAGATGCCATTGACAGAATTGCACACCTAGGAGCAATGAGAGAAAACCGTGCTTCATCAATGAGTGGTGTGTCAAGAGAGATGGAGTTTCAACAGTTGAATTCAAAACTTGCTGAAAAAGGCGATATGCTTGAACTGGGTGAAGAACATATTTGGACTTTTATTGCACAGTACCAAAGCAAGATTTGGGATGGCAAGATTGATTATCCAGACAACTATAACATTCAAGACAAACACAGTGAAATGGGACTTATAAAATTGGCAACAGAAGCAGGTCCACAAGATCCTACAGTGAGAGCACTTATTGATTTGAGAATCAAAATGCTATTGGATGATGAAGATGAATTTTACTATGATGACATTGAAAGAATGAAGAAGAGAGCAGAGCGTAATGCAGAAATGGAACACGCTCCTATGACACCTCAAACATTTGACAGTCACCTAGCAGAAATGATACAACAGGGTTACACTATGGAACAGATTGCAGAACTGCATCCAGAGTTTCTTACAATACTAACACAGAGACTTGGTGATGCGCCACAGCAATCCAACAGTTAAACCCTACCAAGAAGAACACCTACAGACTCCCTGGTTATATTGGGAGCCTTTTGAGACTGATGATTTGGAGGCAATGCTTGAATATCACTTCCGTGCATTTATGGAAGAATATCCAAGATGGAAATACAGGTTATACAAAGTGTCAGCCAAAAGAAGTAAGAAGCATTTGCTGGCTATCACAAGGTTAAGCCAGGAATTGAAACGCAGGATGATGGAACAGACGAAACGCACACCTGCTGATATGAAACAGATGCTGGAAAACCCAGATCTATAAAGGAGAGCGATATGGCTAAAATGGCTAAGAAAAAGAAGAAGTCAAAAAAGCGTGGTGGACGCAAGAAGTAACCGTTATTTGCCCAAACAACGCAGTTTTGAATAAATACATTTACAAATTAACTCAATAGGAGGCAGTGTTACGATGGACACAGAACAAACCACGGCAGGCAATACGGAGATAACTGACGCTCCAGCCACAGAGACAGAAGTTCAGGCTAAACAGGAAGAAAAGTTTTATAGTCAAAAAGAATTTGATGATGCGATGGCTAAAATGAAACACGCAACAGCAAATAAGGCTTTAAGACCCTACCAAGATTTGGGAGACATTGATGAACTCCGTGCTTTGAAGGCAACGCAAGAACAAGCGGCGCAAGAAGAAGCAATGAAAAAAGGCGAGTTTGACAAAGTCATTCAAGAATTGGCTTCCAAAAAGGACGCTGAGATCAAAAAGCGAGATGCTGTTATTAGGGAATACAAGGTGGATACACCTTTGGTAAATGCGGCAGCCAAATACCGTTCTATTAATCCAGAACAGGTTAAGGCTCTGTTAAAAAACAGTGTTAGGCTAGGTGAAGCAGGTGATGTTGAAGTAGTGGATACAACAGGTACTGTTAGATACACAGACAACGGCACACCAATGGGAGTAGATGAATTAGTGGACAACTTTTTGAAAGAAAATCCACATTTTGTTAATCCAACACCAAGCACAACCAATACCAAGAGTTCCGTAATGAATGATAGCAAAGACTTTGATCCTAGCAAGTTGGATATGTCCAATCCAGAACATAGAAAACAGTATGCTGAATGGCGTCAAAGCCAGAAGCAATACTAGCCTAAACTTAAATATAAAGGAGACGAGAAATGGCTAATAACACAACTATCAACTCGGAACTTTTTACTAATCTCTTGGCAGAGGCTCAATTTGCGATGTATGAAAATTCAATCGCAAGACAGTTAGTGACTCCGTTCACTTTCCCTGCTAACAGTGGAAAAGTAATGCAAGTTCCTGTATATGCGGCAGTAACCGCTGGCGACCTTACAGAAGGTTCAGCACCATCGGCTGCAAACACAAACACAACTTCAGTTTCAATCACATTGGGCGAAGTTGGAACTTACTTCCAAGTAACTGACTTCTTGAGAGACAGTGCTCAGCGTGATGTTATCGCTGACCTAGGTGCTCAGGCAGGTCGTGCTATTGCTGAAAAAATGGATACAGATGTGTTCGCACTTTTCAATTCTATCACTGCAAGTGTTGGAACTGAAGACAGTGCAATCACTGTTGACAACATTATGGAAGCAATCGCAACTCTAAGACAAGCAAAAGTAACTGGCCCATTAGCGGCTGTTGTTGGTCCTAGACAAGCACTTCAATTGAAAAAAGCGTTATACAATGCAGGTGGCACTGTTGCTACTGCTAACAACTATGGTGCTTCTATCTTAGAAAGAGGCTTCATTGGTACAATTGGTGGATGTTCATTATATGAATCTGCTCTTGTTAAACAAGACTTAGATACTGACACAGATACAGAATTAAACTCTGTAGGCGCAGTATTTTCACCAACTGCATTAGGACACGCAATCAGAGGCGGTGTAGTAATGGAAGATCAAAGACAAGCGGCTGCTCGTGCAACTGACATTATGATGTCTGTTGTTAAAGGCGAAGCGATCTTACAAAACTCACACGCAGTTAAGATTGTTGGTTCTGCAAGTGACTAATAAATAGTTTTGCAACGCTCGGCATATTGCGTTGTATTTCTAAAGTCTAAGGGGGTGGGAAACTGCCCCCTTTTTCTGTCTTTATATAATGAATTCCCTGGATTAGTATAAATACTATTAAGCAGAAGGACTGCTGGTAACATAAAAAAATCATTGGGAGAAGGACTCCAGTTATGGCATACGCAACTATACAGGACCTACTTGACATTGATCCTACCATTACAGAATATGGTGTATTGGATTTTGATGCTGAGTTGGCAAAATCAGAAACAGAAGTAAATCGTCTACTATCAATCAGATGGTTTCCCTCTTATCACAAAAATAGAACTGACATCAGATACTCAGACCTAGCAGTATTGATGGATACTACAAAACTAGACCCAACCCAATGGACTAAAGCAACCTGCTATCACGCACTTGCATTTCACATAGCACCCAAACTTACAAAACACGAAGCAGATCCAGATCGTTTTAGAATGATGATGGACTACTTTGAAAAACGCTTTGAAGATGAGTTTGATTTATGTCTTAGAGAAGGCGTAAGATACGATGCAAATGATGACAATGTTTTTCAAGATGTTGAAAAGACAGCAGATGTATTCCTACGGTTGAGGCGCTAGATGTCAAGTATCAGAGAAGATTTAGCAAACAATTTAATTGAGGTTTTGAAAGAAATACAAGACCCACGACCCATTCTTGTTACCAGAGAACCTTTCAATGTAGAAGAATTAGCAATTACACAGTTTCCTGCAATTCTAGTGCAGACAGGAACTGAAGATAGAGAACTGCTTACTATGGGTGCACCAGGCACAGGTAGAAAGCAAGGCACAATAAATTACAGCATCCGCGGTTTTGTTCGTGGTAATGAACTTGACACAAAAAGAAACTTCCTCATAGAACAAATAGAAGAAATACTTGACACAGACAGGCAAAGAGAAAAAACTAAATTTGTGGTAATGGAAAGTACCGTTACTTCAGTTGAAGTTATAGAAAGGCAACCGCCCCTTGCAGAATTTGTATGCAACTTTGAAATTACATACAACTATTTGGTGGGCACTAACTAATGACAACTATGATTAAAAACGGAATAGTCAAGGAAGTTCACGATGACAATGAAGTTGAAAAATATTCGCAGTTGGGCTGGCAAGTACAAACTGACAGCGACAGCGACAATTCAAAAGGAGACGCAGATGGCGATGATTAAAATACAAAAGGGTGAAGTCACAAGAACTGTCAACCCTGAACAAGTTTCGCACTATACAGATAGATTCTGGAGAGTAGTGGAAGACACGGCAACAAAACAGCCTGCCGCTTCTAAATCATTCAAAAAGAAGGATGACGAAGAAAAGGTTGATAACGATGACAATGTAATCAAAGGAGAATAACTATGGCATCTTTAACAGGACACGCAGGCGGCATTTCTGTAAATGCACAAAATGTTGCTGAAGTGAGAAACTACTCAATTGAAATGACAAGTGATACAATTGAAGACACAGTAATGGCTGGAGCAAATTCAGGCAGAACTTACAAAAAAGGCTTATCTAGTTTTAGTGGATCTGCTGATGTATATTGGGACGCTTCCCATTTTACTGATTCAAGTGCACCTAACCTTGATGGTTTAGTGAATGGAAATGTGGCAGACGCCGCAGTAGCATTAAAGGTATTTCCTGACAATGCTGTTTCAGGCACATTCTGGGGTGGAAACATCCATATCACAGGATACAGTATTACTGGATCTTTTGACGGTATGATTGAAGCATCAATTTCATTCCAAGGCACAGGCCAATTAACTTATACATCATAAGGTAGTTGAACTATGCGAATTGATGTAGTAGGCATCAACAAACTTACTGAGGCTTTGCAGAAAACTGTGGAAGCAACAGTATCAAACACTGCTGAAGTCTTTGAGACTGCGGCTAAGCGTTACACACCTAAAAGAAGTGGCAACGCAAGGCGCAATTGGCAAAGGCAATCTAATGACACAGGTTTTGCTGTGGAAAATAGAGTGCCTTACATAGAAAGACTAGAAGCAGGAAGTTCTAAACAAGCCCCAAGGGGTATTGTTAGACCCACTCTAAGAGAAACAAGGAGAAAACTAAAATGACAAACAATGTCAACCCTATGGAAAAGGTTACGGCGCACTTTAGAAATAAAATTAGCGGCGAAGCAAAATCCATCACTGTTCCTGAATGGGACAACTTAATCATCTATTATAAAACTTCTAACACACTTGAAGCAGAAGGTAGATTGGTTGAACTTGCACAAAAAGGCAAGACAATTGAAGCACTGGTAGAAACACTTATTACCAAAGCAATGGATGAAGAAGGCAAGCCTATGTTCAAAAAAATGGACAAGGTAAGTTTTATGCACGAGGCTGATCCTAGTGTAGTAATCCGTGTTGTTGGTGAAATGAATTCAGCCAATGCGGACACTAATCTGGAGTTCGTAGAAAAAAACTAAGAGCAGATCCAGATCTGATGTTCGCATATAGGCTTGCGAAGGATTTGGGTCTGCTAGTCAAAGATGTGCTTCAGATGACGACTGATGAATTTTATGGATGGATAGCATTCTATAAGATTGAAGCAGATGAAACTAAAAAGGTTATGAACCGCCAAAAAGCACAGAGGAGATAAAAGTGGCACAGGAAATTATAGTAAGGTTTAAGGGTGATGCTGGGCAACTCAATAGAACTGTTTCAAGAGTAAACAGAAGTATTGGGCGGCTTGAAAGAAACAGCAAAAACGCCTCTAAGAGCCTTGGTAGAATCCAACAGAGTGCTGGCAGAGTCTCTGATGCTCTTAAGATAGCGGGTATTGCCTTTGCAGGTTTTGTAACGCAAAGAGGCATATCAGGTATTCTAAATGCTACACAACAAATGGAGCAGTTTAGAACCCAATTAACAACCTATTTGGGAAGCCAGTCACGAGCCAACGCAGAATTGGCCCGTTTGAGCGAACTGGCAAAAAGCCTACCACAGGATGTTAATGAACTTACGGAAGCATTTGTAATCTTCAATAGATTTGGTTTGGATACTTCAAATCAATCAATGAGAGCGTTCTCAAATATTGCGGCGGCTAACAGTAAATCAATCACACAGTTTGGTGAAGCGGTTGCTGATGCACTTACAGGTGAATTTGAAAGGTTAAAAGAGTTTGGTATCAAGGTATCAACTGAAAATGGTGTTTACACTGCTAGAATTGGTGAGGACCAAGTGGCAGTATCAAGAAGCACCAAGGATCTTATTGACCAATTAAAAGCACTTGGTGAAGAAGGTGGTAGATTTGGTAGTGTAACCATTGGACCACTTACACTTGCTATGTCAAACTTCCGTGGTGCTATATTTGAAGCAAGTGCGGCATTGGGTGAAGGCGGATTTGGATTAGCCATTGCTGATACAGTTACAGAAATAACCAAACTGCTCACAGAGAACGACAAACTAATAGAAAAAATAGGTGACGGCTTAACCAAGGCATTTTTATATGCCAAAGAAGCAATGATCCTTGTGTTCAACAACATTGAATTGATAGCAAAAGCATTTGGTATCTTGATTGGTATCAGTGTTGCTCGTTGGGTGCTGGGTGTTGCGGCAGCATTTGGAGGTCCATTGGTTGCAGGTGTGGCATTGGCGGCAAAAGCAATCAAGGCATTGACACTTGTGATGTTGAGAAATCCAATTATTGCAGGAGCGGCAGCCGTTGTTGCAGGTATTGAATACTTTACTGGTGCATTATCAAGCATTGGTGAAGAACTAGGCTTAATTGGTGAAGACAGTGCATTTGATGATTTGGTTACACAGGGCAAAGAATTTGCAGGACTAGTTGAAGGCAAAATTGTTGGTGGTATGGAATCCTTCAGTGGTGTAACTGATAGAGTAAATGAAAGTTTTGCTGATATCAAAAAACGCACAGAAGAAACCAACAAAGCAATGAGCGAAACTGAAGCCAAAGCAGAGGCAGTTAAGGATGCCAATGAAGCGTCGGCAGAAGCAGAAAGAAATAAAGTAGAAGAATTCAAAAAATATCTAGATGGCAAAACAGAAGAATATCGTGTAAGCCAATTAACAACACTAGAACAAGAAAAAGCAAAACTGCTTATTGATGCACAGAGAAAATTAGGCAGAGAACTAACAGAAATAGAAAAAGAAAAATTAAACCTTATTGTTGACAACAATGACAAGCAGAAAAAGGTAACTGAAGAACTTAAGAAACAGGCTGATGCTGCCAAAGAGGTTGCAGATTATATTCAAGCACAGAGTCAAGGTCCAACCACTGTTGAAATGTTACAGACTGCTGTTTCAACAGAAGATAGATTAGCAACACCAAGCGAAGCGGCACTAACTGCATTTGAAGAAGAACAAAGAGCCTTGGAAGCGGCAAGACGCGAAGGCTTGATGGATGAACAACGCTATCAACAAAACATAACAAGACTCAAAGAACAGTATGCAAAAGCACAGGTAGACATTGCTAGAGAAAAACGCCAACAAGAAATTGAACAAGCAGGTATAACCAACAGTGCTATAAGAACTGCACTACAGGATCAACTTGCATTTTCAGAAATGATTGCACAGGGTGGTGTAAAAGCCGCTGAAGGTGTGCTAGGAAGTTTGACTTCAACACTAGGTGCAATGGCAGGACAAAACAAAAAGGCATTTGAAGCCTACAAGGCACTATCTATTGCACAAGCATTGATATCAACTTACAAAGCGGCATCAATGGCTATTGCATTTCCACCAGGACCACCAATATCACTGATTTATGTTGCAGGTGCTATTGCGGCAGGTATGGCACAGGTATCGGCTATTAGAAGTCAACAGTATTCAGGTAGACAATTAGGTGGACCTGTTATGGGTAACACACCTTATATGGTTGGTGAGAACGGTCCAGAACTGTTTACACCAGCAACATCAGGCAACATTACCAGAAACGGCGACTTGGAGACAGGACGACCCGTAAATATTACATTCAATATTAATGCTATTGATTCACAGGGCATAGATGAACTATTGGTAGATAGAAGAAGTGTTATTACACAGATAGTTTCAGATGCTATGTTGGAAACAGGGCAAAGGAGTAGATTCTAATGGCAGACTTAGCAGGGTTTTTCCCTAACACACCTGGATTTTCAGCAATTGATTTCACAGTGAATGCACCAACACTAACATCAGAAACAAATTCAGGTAAAACAAGAAGGGTTGGATACGGACATCAATTTTACAGTTGGAAGTTGAGTTATCCACCACTATCACAATCACAGTTGGCACCAACAGCAGGCTTTCTTGCACAGACATATGGACCACTGTTAAGTTTTGAAATTGTTTTACCAGAGATTTCATACACTAGCCTAGCAGGACAAACAACACAAACAATTCAAACATCACAGACAAGAGCAGTTGGTGAAAAGGATGTTACAATAACAGGAGCAAGTGGTATAGAAAACATACTAGCCGCAGGCGACTTTGTTAAGTTTTCAGGACATTCAAAAGTCTATCAATGTGTTGCAAATTGCACAAGTGCAAGTGATGGAACAGCAACACTATATTTTGCAGGGGGATTAACTACTGCATTGGCAAGTGGCGAAACACTTACTATTACACAGGTTCCTTTTACAGCGGTGCGTGAAAATGATGCACACCAAGTAACAGTGGGTCTAGGAGGTTTGAGCCAATTGCAAATAGATATGAGAGAGACTTGGTAGATGAAAACATACCATCAAGATGTAAGAGATGAATTTTACAGAGATCATACCTTTGCGGTTGACCTCATTGAAATACAAATTCAAAACGGTGCTGGTGCAAGTGACTGTTTATATCTTGCCAGTGGTGGTATTGACATAGCATTTGACAGCACAACGGCACCTGATGTAGGCACAAATTCATATTCGGCACAAGGCGAATTTATATCATACACAGCAATTGATGAAACATTTGATGTTGTTGTTGGCAAGTTTCAAATTACACTAAGTGGTTTACCAAGCGGATACATTGACAAGTTTATTGGCAAGAATGTAGAAGGACAGAGAATTGTAGTCTACAAAGCATTTATGGACCTCAATGCCTTTACAATTATTCAAACACCAATTCTTATGTATGATGGCACAATATACAATGTAGCCATTCAAGAAAACCAAAACACCTGCACAATTGGATTGGACATCACAAGTCAATTCGCAGACTTTGAAAGAACAGCAGGTAGAAAAACCAACAATTGGAGCAACTGGTATTTCCAAGATGCCAAATACGATACAGCAATGGAAAAAACAGGTTATGTTGGTAACACAGAATTTTTATGGGGTAGAACAGAATGATAGCAAGAAGTATGGCAGCCCACGAAATAGATGTTACATACAATCTGTTTAGACAGTATTGTCTAGAAGCGGCAGAAGTAAAACCAGAACTAGATGAACAATGGGACAAGACAAGTGTTATTGAAACAATCAGAGAAAGAAATATCCATCCAGAATATGTTTGGATCAATCTACTAGAAGGTTCAAGACCCGTTGGTTTTATCAGCGGCAGTATTACACAATGTCCTTGGAACAACGAAATATACTATGCACACATTGAATTGATCTATGTGCTAGAAAGCCACAGAAACATCAATAATTTTAAGATGCTTACAGATGAATTTGAACAGTGGGCAAGAGGTATGGAAGCAACTGTAATATCAGCAGGCGACATTGGTATTGACACACAAAGAACAACCAAACTATATGAATCAATTGGCTTTGAAGCAGGCTGTTTCTTAACCAAGGAGTTGGCTGAATGAGTTTCGTAAAAAAGGCAGTTAAGAGTGTTGTAAAAGCAATCACCAAGGTAGTCAAGACTGTTGTAAAGGCAGTGGTAGATGTTGCAAGTTCAATTGTTAATTTTGTAACACAACCTTTCGCAGGATTGTTTGGCACACCTGACATACCTTCAGCAGATGCTGCCGCGGCACAGGAACAAGGTGTTCTAGTACAGAAGCAGGGCAGTAATCTCAACATACCGGTAATCTATGGTTATAGAAAAGCAGGTGGTATTGTAACCTATGCAGAAACAGGCAGTGCAGACAACAAATATCTTTGGGTTGCCTATGTGCTAGGTGAAGGTCCTATTGAAGGATTGAAAGAAGTATTCATTGATGACTATCAAATACCAGATGAATATATTCCCCTACTAAACAACGGACAAAATGTAAACATAACCAAAGGCAAATACAAAAACAGATGCCGTATGCAATTGAGCCACGGTAAGTATTTTTCAACACCAAGCAGTTCAACAGTGGGCACCTGGAGTTTGATGAGTGATGCACCTAGTTGGAAAGATTCAATGGTGTATAATGGTTTGAGTGTACTGTTTTGTAGATGGGAATGGAAGAAAATTGAAACACAAGACGATCAAGAAGAAAATCCATTTGGTGGACAAATACCACAGGTACAAGCCTCAGTCTTAGGACGCAAAATAGCGTCATTAACAATATCAAATCCAGACAGTTATACCTATGCCAATGCTCCAGAAAGATACAGCACAAATCCAGCAGAAATACTGTTAGATTATTTGCGTAATCCACGCTATGGTAAAGGATTGACTAATACGGACATTGATTGGGACAGTTGGAAGATAGCGGCTGCCAAGTGTAACACAGATGTTGAATTTATTGCTGGCACAAGAGGTAAAATTCTACAGATAAATCCTGTTGTCAACACACAACAAACACTGTTTCAAAATACCAAATTCCTACTTGCACAGTTTAGAGGTTATATGCCTTATGTGCAGGGCAAATACAAATTAAGAATTGAAGATGCAGGCAATGATAGTGATATTACATCAGGTGCCGCAACTATTGTTCAAACATTTACCAAAGATGACATAATTGGTAATGTAACATTTACAGGCATTGACAAGAGTGCCAAATACAATGCTGTTTCAGTGCAGTTTGTGAATCCAGATAACAAATGGAGTATGGACAGCGTAGTATATCCAGAAACAGACAGTGAAAGAGCCACATACATAACACAAGACAACGGCAGAGAAAACAAATACGATGTAACATTTGGTGCCATTACCAATTATGCTATTGCCAAGGATATGGCAAAACT
>Ga0181379_1000669_pt1 | contig 16575 bp, 13 predicted proteins | sample 2SPOviralmetaG_FD_130115 | JGI IMG/M metagenome (GOLD analysis project Ga0181379, IMG submission 130115) | Marine viral communities from the oligotrophic San Pedro Time Series (SPOT) site, San Pedro Channel, CA, USA - 2 SPOT_SRF_2009-07-10 | ecosystem: Environmental > Aquatic > Marine > Strait... | reverse complement strand
GAGGGATCCCATTTGAAAGTCTTTACCGGTGCGCCCGACCCACCAACAATCACATACGTGCCATCGCGACTGATGTCGGCTACACTAAAAAACGACCCAGACACGACCGTCACGTACTCCTTCCACATAACTCCGGACCACACGTAGAGTTTAACATTCCCATTCTCTAAACCCAACATTAAACTACCATCAAAAGAGAGTGCCAGGGGGGTCCCTCCGATGATTACGCCCGTGTAGGTTAGGGTTGCAGGAATTCTTTCTAGAACCACAGCACCGTTCGGTGCCTGTTTGGGGACATCAAACGTCTCTATACCCTGTGAAGTCTTTATGATAAAACGGTCGCCGTTTTTGGACATTATACCTTTCTGGATATTGGACGTGGACATGGTGTAGTACCCACCTTGAAGGTTTGCATACTCGTACACACGAGCAGGTGCACCCGGTTGGAAAACGAAAACCCTTTTACCATCGTGGGAGAGATTCACGGTGAGATCACCGGTGCCACCGAGAGGGCCGAACGAAAATCGCGTGTCAGAAGTTAGGACGTTCGTCTCAGATAAACTGAATTTCTGTAGAGCCTGGTCGTTCAAAACCGCGACCACCTGGTGCCCATCATCCGTCGAGTCGATACCCGATATCGTATACGAAACGCTTTGATATGTGTGCGTCGCGACGTTCTCGGGTGAAGCGAGGTCGTACCTCGTCGAGTCGTAATTGTACACTTTGATTTCGGTGTTACCCTCGTTCAGATAGACGGCCTTTTTGTCCCGGGTGATGACAGCGAGTTTCGTTCCATCACTGGTCAGGCTTATATCCAATCCGGTGTTAAACCCACTCTCTCCGGAGAGTTCTTTGAGCGTGTCCTCCCAATCCGTTGAGAGTATCGATTTCAAAAAGGGGTCGTAATTGGCTTGGGCCAGGTTCAGAGAATTCAGTGAAAACGTATCAGCCAGAAGTAAGGCGGAACTATATTCCCGCCTGTTACTCACGAGGCCGGATGTTGTCGTCGCAGCCTCTAAGTGTTGATAGTCGACCGTAGTCGGGGTGTATCTATTAAATGCCCGTTTCGTGACGGCATTTAAGAGTCCGTTGGTTGAATAATTAGAACGACCCATCCCTTAATGATATATTACAAAAAAACTAGTCTGCAAATACTATACCTGACATGCCATCTTTAATTTTGAGGATATTATAGTTCACCGCATATATATTCCGATCTACCGGTTGGGTGCAGTGCAGGGTCACGCTGTCAACTCGACTGAAGTTGAGAGTTCCTGTAGGCTGATATTTGTTCGCTGATAAACAAAAAGAATGGAAAAAAAGGTTTTCAGAGTTGGACCCACTGAAATCTGTATGAAAATATGACTGGATGGCCGTAAAATATGGCACCCCAGGTCTGAAATCGTCTATGTCCGTGCCATTCACTTGTAACTTCACTTCATTCGAGCGCGACACGAGATTGTTCGTGGAGTTCGCATTCGAAGAAGCTATGAATTTTACAGGATGGTTGAAAACCAATTGGTGGATATTTGTTTTGGACGGGATGTTCATCTGCGTCTGATAGATGAGTTGATTAATCTCTGAAAACGCCAGGTGGTTTCTCTCTTCTTCGTCCAGTAAAATGAACGCGGCGTTCACGTGATAGGTTCGGTTGACATCTAGATTTGACGCCCAGTGAATTTTGAGTTCCACGTCGTGATAATTCAAAGCCACGAGGGGAAGAGCGGTAGACCATAGTTCACAGAACCAATATCTCAAAGGGTAGAAGAAACTCTGAGAACCGAGCCCGCCGTGAAGTGAAGCCTGGAAGGATTTCGAGTACGAATTGCCCAGCAAATCGACCGCGATAGACTCACAAAACTCCGACGTTTGTTCGTCGATTCTCACTCCACCGATCCATATTTCGGTCTTCTCAATTACACTCGTCCAGTCGTCGAGGAGCTGAACTTCACCGTTAAGTTTCGCCACGATGTTCATGTAGCTCAACAGGTCGCCGAATTTGTTAATTTTCACAGTGCTGGTCCCCCCGGGAGCGGGGGTGGTCTGCACCACCAGTTGCTTTGTGAAGAAAGAAAAATTGGTCGCCCGTTTGAATTTGGAGTTGAAGTAAGTCGTGTCGGGTTGTCCGCTGATGAACTTGTCAAGTTCGCCTCGACTCACGAGCTGAGCGAGCGCCCCACCTGACATATCTATTAGTACACAACAAAATTTTAATTGTCATCATTCAGCATCATCTCACGCACGGTCTCCCAAATAACCGTAGTTAGAGCGAATTTATAAGCGAGAAACCCCACGAAGGTTGCGGGGTAGCTAAAGTCGAACGCGAAGGATGCATTGTTCCAAGTCACTTCAAAAGCAGCTATTCCTAGTGGCGCGAGGAACTCCTTTTGAAACGTGGTTTTCTCAAACTTGTCCACCCGATCGCAAAGCATGGAAACGTACGCATAACTGCCGACCGCACCCAACATGGCAGAGACGCCCTGCTCAGCGCCTTGTGTGATAAAGTACGACGCGCTCAAGGCTGTTCCCCATCCGGTGGTATTACTCTTCAGTGTCCTTTTCAGACGCTTGTAATCGGAAGTTGGTTGGGCGACGGCGAGGGGGGTGACGAGACTCATCGCGTTGATTTATTTACGGTTTTAGTCTTTATATTGGTAGACGCTTTTAATACATTTTTATTTGGCTTAAAGAGTAGATTTTATATATAGTTGTGCTGAGATGCCCGAGTGGTCTAAGGGGGACGTCTTAAGAACGTCTGGCGCAAGCCTCGCGGGTTCGAACCCCGCTCTCAGCAACCCCGCATTAAAGAATTCAGGACAGGTGTCTACATAATGAAGATGGGTGCGAGTGAATCCACCCCCGAACCGAAGACGAAGAAGAAACAACTGTCCCCGTACATAAAATTTTGTAAGGAGACTCGCGCGACGGTCGTGAAGGAGAATCCGAAACTGACTTTTGGTGAAGTTGGTAGGAAGATGGGTGAGATTTGGCGAGACATGTCCGAAGACGAGAAGAAAAAATATTCTAAGTAAATACCAGTGATGGAATATCTATTGTTTAAGTTTGCACAGACGTTCCACGAACCCCTGACGCATCGAGTGATGGAGGATATATTAAAAAAGATGGATAAGCCGGTGATGATAGACGCGGGTGCCTGGCTCGGGGACACGGCGATCAAGCTCACCAAGGCCGTCCCGGAATTGGTGGTCTACGCGGTAGAACCTTCGGCGAAGAATTGTAAGTTTATACGGCGTCAGGCTCAACCCAACGTGCACGTCATCGAAAAATGTTTAACGAATGATAGTCGTCAGAAATGTGACAGTGATTCGTTAGAGATTTTTAATAATAAATCGTATACGTTCGGAACTCAAGGTAAAGACTCGATAACCATAGACGAGATATGGTCCAAATCACCGACCGGTGTTCAACTCGTCCACCTGGATGTGGAGGGGCACGAGTTGGGTTGTCTTACGGGCGCGCGACGGTGTCTCGAGGCGGCGTCGACCATTTTCATAGTGGAGATCCTCCACGATAACATGGATCGAAACAAAATATTCAATTTATTTGAAAAGTTGGGCTACAAACATTTCGTCATCCCGGAAAACGTAGGTTGGCTTTTCGACAAGGGTCGTAATTACGTGTTCATTCCACCCACAACCCCTGTGCAGAGGGCACGAACAGGATTCCGTGACTCATGGTCATAGACAACTTACTTTTAGTGACACTGGTATGAGACAGGAGAACCCACCTCTCCCAGAACTCGGGTGAGTAGATGTCATTCCAATCCTCACTGGAACTATTTCTTATTTTTAACATCTCTCTATGAATCTCAACTAAATCTGTTTCTTTTCGCAGCTTCTCAGGGATGACCGCCCCCTTCCTGAGTAGTTGCGCGCGCATAATTTTGGGATTTTGGTGATGTGGGTAGTAAGGCACCTTAACGTCACCAAAATCGATCACTCTTTTGTTGTTATGAAAAATCACCCTGTACAGATTTGCCACTGAAGGGCTTGGTTGAAGCAAAACCCGATCCATTTATGAAGGGTACATATTATTTTTCTTAATTGCCATACGCGACACCGCCGAGCCCATCCTTGATCTTGAGGATATTGAAGTTCACGGCGTACACGCGATGATGATGGTTTCCGTTCTCGGGTGCACTGAAAGTGAGCTTAGCGGTGTCGATGCGACTGAAGTTAAGACTTCCTGTGGGCTGCGACTTCGACATGGTGAGGCAGAATGGCCATGAGAAAGTCGCCAAATCGTCGAGGATGTTGTCTGGCAGGTCGGTGGTGTGGAACTCCGCAACCACATCGTGGTGGTACACGTCGGACGTGTCTTCGAAGAGGGGAGTACCGTTGATGTAGAGACTGGAGGTACCAAACTTGAACCCGTCCGTAGAGTGATTCCAAGAAGCATTCTTGGCGTTCCCCGACACCACGTGCAGACTCTTGCATGGGTGGTTAAAATAGGTTATGTCCACCGTCTTGTCGGTGGCCGCGAACCTCTGATTTTGCGTTTGAGTTATCAGGATCTCATGTTCCCTGTCGGTGAAAAATTTCCTTTCGTCCGTGTCGAGGTAGATGTAGTTACCGAACACCTTAGGGGTGGTACTGGGCGAGAAACCACTGCGGCACTTAATTCGAATCTCAACTTCATGGTAGGATAAAGCCAGTAAGGGAAGAGCCTTGGACCATTCCTCGGAAAAGAAGAAGGGGATCGCGTAATAGTTACCTCCGTGGTTCTCCTTACGATGGTTGAGACTCACAGCGAACGAAGCCTTCGCGGCCGACTCGCGAAGAAGGGGGTTGTGGACTCCCTGTATGAACAGGCTGTCCATGGTGCAGACCATCTGACCTCCGATGTAAAGGCTAAATTCGGTGAGATCTGTGGCGGATCGCTTAAAGAAACCGTTGTCGGAGGCGTCGTCTTGGACCGACGCGATACCGTCCGACTCGATCCAAACATAGCTTAAAAGGTCACCTTTCGAGCGCACGGGGATGACGACTTCACCTCCGGAAGAGAAGGTTCCGATGTAGTCCATCCGCTCGGGCTTCATGGCGAAATTGGTATAGCGTTTCCAGGTTTGTCGGAAAAAACTAACTTCGGGTGATCCGGTTATGTGAATGTCCTGAACTCCGACAGAGACGAGATCAATTAAAGCAGCTGACATAGTTATTATATTAATATGATATTAAAAATTTGAGCACATATCTTAACATGGTGGTTTTTCAGGCCTTGACCTGGGAGGCCAGGGACTGCGAGGATGAGCACCACATCTCAATTTTCGGAAAGACCAGAGAAGGAAAGTCAGTGTGTGTGACGACAAAGTTTGAACCCTACTTCTTCGTCAAGCTTCCACCTGGATGTGCGAACAAAGGTGCCGTGGAGCTCCTCTACCTAAAGCTCGACTCGTTACGGAAGGACTGTATGACTGGATATTCTCTGACTCAACAAAAAGACGTCTGGGGATTTTCAAACAATGAGCAGAGCTTTTACATGCACCTCACGTTCAAAAACCTAGAGGCGAGGAGAAAGATGAACAGCTTGCTTATGTACAACTCGGAGTTCACCAGGTACCGCGTGTACGAGTCCAATCTTGATCCCGTCCTGAGGCTTATGCACAGAACTGGCATCCAGTCCACTGGGTGGCTCGACACTGGATCTACTTGTGTGCGCGCCAACCTGGCGAGGGTTGATATCGACCTGTGGTGCAACGACTGGCGGGATCTCAAACCGGTGGATCGCGACGACGTCGCACCCTTTGTAGTTGCCAGCGTGGACATCGAGTGTAATAGTTCGACGGGTAAGTTTCCCGACCCTTCGGTGGACGACGACGCGTGTTTCCAGATTGCAGTATCGTTGTGCACGTTCGGTTCCGACGAGCCTTTTGAGAAGGTTTGTCTATGTTACAAAGAGACCCACGGAGAAGACGTCATCAGCTACAAGACCGAGCGTGAACTTCTCCTGGCGTTCAAGGATTACATTCAAAACAAAAGTACGGACATTATCACGGGATGGAACATTTTTGGTTTCGATCTGAATTACATCTACACGAGAGCGGCCAAAAACAGGTGCGGCCTCGACTTTTATCAGCTCGGTCGCCTAAAAGAAACGGAGTCGCACATCACCGAAAAGAAGCTCAGCTCGAGCGCACTGGGTGATAACCTATTGAAACTTCTTCCCATGCCCGGACGGTTCATTTTTGACCTGTTTCATGAAGTGAAAAAGAATTATAAACTCGACAGCTACAAGCTGGACAACGTGTCGAAGTTGTACCTCGGTGATCAGAAGATAGACATGAGCCCGAAAGAGATGTTCAGACGCTACAAAGAAGGCGACCCGAAGAAGCTCGGGGAGGTCGCGCAGTACTGCATCAAGGATACATTGCTACCGCATCGCCTGACTAAGAAGCTGTGCATTTTACTGAATATGCTGGAGATGGCCAAGGCGACGTGGGTACCCTGCAACTATTTGGTCGAACGAGGCCAGCAGATCAAAGTCTTCAGTCAACTCACTAAGAAAGCGCGCGAACTCGGCTACATGGTTCCGACGATCAAATACGGTAGTACTCCCGAGGAACCCTACGTGGGAGCTACAGTACTCGAAGCCCAAAAGGGGGCATATTATACACCCATAACTGCTCTTGACTTTGAAGCACTGTACCCTAGTATAATGTGCGCACACAATCTCTGTTACTCAACGCTCGTGCTCGACGAGCGACGCTACGGAAACGTCCCAGGTATCACCTATGAATCGTTTCAGGTCGGTCACAAAACCTATAAGTTCGCACAAAACGTACCTTCGCTCCTACCCGCGATCTTGAAAGAACTCAAAGAGTTTCGAAAAAAGGCGAAGAGGGACATGGCGGTGGCAACCGACCCTTTTATTAAGGAGATTTTCAACGGTAAACAACTGGCTTTCAAGATCAGTATGAACAGTGTCTATGGATTCACTGGAGCTGGAAAAGGAATGCTCCCGTGCGTCCCGATCGCTTCCAGCACGACGTGCCAGGGACGCCAGATGATAGAGGATACCAAGAACTACGTCGAAGAGCACTTCCCCGGAGCGAAAGTTCGGTACGGGGACACGGACTCCGTGATGGTCGAGTTTGATGTTGGTGACCTAAAGGGCGAAGAAGCCATCGCCTACAGCTGGGAACTCGGTGAACGCGCCGCGAACGAGTGCAGCGCTCTCTTCAAGAAGCCAAATAACTTGGAGCTTGAGAAGGTCTACTGGCCGTATTTCCTTTACAGTAAAAAGAGGTACGCGGCGAAGCTTTGGACCAAGGGTAAGGATGATAAGATGCACATGAACTACATCGACGTAAAGGGTCTGCAGCTCGTCCGACGGGACAACACACCACACGTCCGCGAGGTGTGCAAGGAGCTACTCGACGTCGTGTTGGATGCACCCGACACGGAGGCGCCCAAACAACTCGCGAGGCAACGCGCGACCCTACTTCTGGCGGGACAGGTTCCACACGAGAAGCTCATCCTCAGCCAATCCCTATCCGACACGTACAAAGTCAACGGAAACCCCGTATCCGTCACGTCTCCTATGTCTTGTATGATAAACCAGGCGCACGTTCAAGTGGTCAATAAGATGCGCGAACGCCAACCCGGTTCTGAACCGCAATCGGGCGACCGCGTCCCGTATCTTCTGACCAAAACAGGTGATCCGAAGGCCAAGGCTTTCGAAAAGAGTGAAGACCCGAAGTTTGTCGAGGAGCATTCCATTCCCATCGATTATTATTATTACTTTATCAACAAGTTTCTGAACCCCGTCTGCGACTTACTGGACCCGCTCTTCCCAAATGATGCGAAGCTGGAAATCTTTGGAGAGATCCTCGAGGCGAACAAGCCGGTCCCGAAGAAGAGAGGCCCCGCCATATCTACGATGAAGAAAGAACAGCTCATAGCCGAATGTGATCGGCTCAAGATTGATACCTCGGGAAAGGTCGCAGACCTTAAGCTGAGAATCAAGGCGGTGTGGGAAACTCAAAACTCTGTCGAGAATGCATTTAAAAATTTCACGACAAAACAGAATAAGAATGAACAACAGAATCACTCGATTGGTGATTGAAAAATCGAAAAAAGTTTTACTCGAGCAACTGCCCAAACTTCTCGAAGATGATTTGAACGATATCATCCAGGACCTAGTGGAAGAAGAGGTGCAGGAACGACGTACCGAACTTCTGACCAGGACTCTGGAGAACATCTCAAAGAAACACCAGATTCCCCTGGAGATCCTTCTATACGACGTACCCGGAAACGAACAGAAATGTCGCGGGAAGAAAAGAACGAGAGACGGCGGGGATGTCAGGTGCACTTTCAATGCCACGAATGGGGGGTACTGTAAGTTTCATCAGGGGCAGTGCGAATCCATCGAAAGTAGGCGTTTATCGAGCACCAATCTACACACACACGGACCAGAACAAATAAACGTACCCGGGTGCCCAGGGTGCGCTTCCAGTAACGGGCTTATAGACTTACATCGTATAATGTTTAATGAATAAAACAAGTATATTACTATCTTCCATCAATCAGTTCTATAAAGAAGAACCCAACCGAAACAAGCTCCTGACGATACTAAACAAAAGCGGTGGTATTTCATTACGAAACCTGGAATGGTTCATCACCAACTACGCCAAGAAAAACAACACATCATTCCGAACCTCGAACGGTAAAATTTTTACTGTCCATTGTGCGTATAAATCTAGCTTGGACGGATATTCCAAGAAACTCTTTGATCCCTTCTGCAGGGCGGAAAAGTTTACCTATGAGATCCCAGACTCATCTCAAAAAATCCAAACAACGCTCGCGCAATTGAATTTCATCAAATGGTGTATAAAGAATGACATAATTGAATACATCTACGATCACAAACAGAGTTTATTTAAACCATATAATCAAAAACTTGTGTCATGATACCGTCCTTGATTTTAATAAAGTTCAGAGTTTTTGCCAATATATGAAATCTCCTCTCGTGAAATTGAAAGTTAACATTAGAGTTTCCCACCGGGTGCCTACTCGAAAAGAGCTTCGCGGTGAATATAGGTTCGTTCACCGCACTGAAATTGACGTGTCCCGACGCGACGCTGTCGTTAGGGTACAACGCGAAGCTATAGTTGTAAAAACGTCTGGTGATGGGGGTGTTGCGATGATGCAGACGGGGTTGGAGGATTCGCAAGAAGTGTGGACTTCCCACGTGTTCGTCGATGACTTCCTGATTATCCAGACTCAGAGTCAGGTGCTCGAGATGCTCGAACCGAAGCGCTGGATCCACCTGTTGCAAACTAGAATTGACCGGGATCTCGTTGTAATTTGACGTCCCACCGAAGGCGTTATTCTCTGTGTACATACAGAAAAAGTACAACTCCTGGACCAGATTCGTGAAAACCAGACGGGTTTTGATATCCGTTTCCTCCCTGCCCACAAACACGTCATTGTACTGAATTTGTTGAATGGCAAACTCGTGTTCAATATTTTGCACTTTAACTTTCTCGATGGGATCTAAAAATACACATTCCGTGGATAATCTTAAATCGTAAGGCTTGTACGTCACGAGGTCAGCGGCGTTCGCACCCACAAACCCCTCGAATTCAGCCACGCCGTGGTTGGTCATGCAGATACACTCCTCAACCTTCCTGAACTTCACCTCTACGTCTATTTCATTTGCGGCGGAGAGTGCGCACACTGGGAACGCCAATTCTGGTTGGTCGTGGAAATAGAAGGGAACATCGAGACACACGTCACCACCGAGTTTCGTCGGAAAAGGTGCAGTCTTCGTGATGCGACTGTTCACCTCCGAGGGATTGGAACTCACGTCCCTCATGCACATGTCGAAGAGGTTCGATTGCCTCGTCGTGGTATACTCCATCTCGTAATAGAGATCTAAGTACTCCGTGGTGAGATGCTGAATCACGACGCCACCCACTGAAAGTGTGATGTACTCTATGAAGTTGCACGCCTCACCGTAGACGAAACCCTTGGTATCGAGACTCGGATCTGCGAGGACGATGTCCGGGAGAGTCCATTTTAGACTGACACCCCGAAGAACGTCGCAGTGATCGGGTAGAATCGTGAACTTGTGCACTTCGTCGTATTCGAAAGTCTTTCCAGCTTTGATGTCGATCGTCTGAAGAGAGAACTGTGATTTTTTGTGAAACCCCTCCTTCCAGAAGGTGAAATCTGGGTTATCAATGGTGTACGAATCTAAGATCCCTCTGGAATTTAGTTGAATAGTGCCAGCCATTACTATAACAAGTTACGAAAATTTTAAGCCAGCAAGTCCCGAGTCGAATGAAAGAATGTTATAATTTAGGGCGAATACCCGTATGCGCGTCTCCGCTGCGTAGGACCCCGACACGGGACGAAACGTGAGAGTATTGTTCCCGGGGTCGACGTACCGATCGCGGTCTTTGAATTCTATAGTGAACTTCTGATGGATGATTCTACTGAAATTGATGTGCCCGGCGGGGTCGTTTGAGTCTGGATCGAGGGAAAAAGAATAGACCCCGAATTCATTTTCACCAGTGTCTGGAATGTTCCTGTGGTTTTTGAATGGCTGAACAACTGAGAAATGGTGGCCGTTTTCTTTGAAAAAGATGACGTTATTCAGACAGAGTTCAGCGGTTTTTATCTGCCTGAAAATAAAATTATTATTCTTATCCTGAGCGTCGGGGACTGGATAAGGTTCACCGAGAAAGAGAATCTCCTTGGTGGGATGCCTGAAATCGAGGAGAAACGCTTTTTTATGGACACCGCTGGGGATCCGCTCTTCTCGAAGTTGCACCTGGGTGATGAGGTACTCCATGTGCGCATCTTGAAACGCTCCGCGCTCGATATCCGAGAGGTACACGTTCTCCGTCGTGAGGAAGATCTGATCGACGAGCTTTCGGGACGTGTTGTAAATGGGAGGGAGGTTTGAACTGACACTCTTGGATTCGTAATAGGTATTTCGACCCGTGAGTTTCACCCGTATAGAAACCTGCTGTTTGGTCAGTTTGCAAAGAGGAATTGCGTTTTTACTGGCTCTGGTAAAATAGAAGGGGAGTTCGACCGAGAATTTTGTCGGGTAGTACCCCTCGGTTCCCGTACCTTCACCACCACGATAAGTTTTGATCGCGTCGTGTTGTGAGGAGGTGTCCAATTTCTGACGGAGATATATGTATTCGCCCGTGATGCGATCAATAACTTGCTCGCCTATAACGAGGTCGGCGTACTCAATCAGTTTCGTTATAGGGTTACCGACAGTCGTCATCGCGTCGTAATCCTTTGTGAAGTTCACGGTTAAAGAAACCGAGTTGAGTAGGTCTGATTTGTTGCTTGGCACGCGACAGGTTATGATCTCGCCGAAGTTTGGATTGCCGGTGAAAGGAATGTCGCTGAAGTCTATTCCGAACGGGGTATGACGCCGGAAGTTGTATATGAAGTGTGAGAAATCAGGACATCGGGGATTCACCCACGTATCCTGGATCCCCTTAGCACAGAGATACATCTACTATTAACAAGCTATTTTTTTAATACTGCACGGTCATGAACCCACGCGAAAAGCTCAATTTTTGTAACTCGATGTAATACAGGTTCAATTCGAATTGACCTGAGAACGCCTGGTCGTTCGCTTCACTGGTAGAGGAACCCTCCACATTCTGGTCTGCACCCGGACCCGGAAACAACGGTGTCATATCAAACTCCATCAGGGTCCGATCCGCGTTTAGATTGCGAAAATCCAGTGTGCCCGTACTCTTGTCATGCAGGGGGTGCAGGGCGAACGACTGGGTGTAAATATTGGTCCTGTCGTCCGTGACACCGAGATTAAAGTTGTAGGGGATCGCGTATTTGTAGTGCTCGTGCGATTCCATCAACGTATTCGGGAAAGATTCGCCGTTCAGAAAGAACGTCGCCTTGCGCATTATGGGGGTGTTTCTGGTCACCATGGTGAAACTCAACGTGGGGTCCACGCCTTCTTGTGTACCCATGGTCCACTGATAGTCCTTGGCTCGGCTCCGAACGAAGGTGACGTACCTGTGCGTCGACAGGGTTTGGGTGGTGAACAACTTGTCCCTGAAGAACCAGTGAAATATTTTAACTTTGGATTTCGGTTCGAGGTTGACTTTCAGCGTTCGATCACTCGTGGTGAACGAGGTGTGTTTCTTGACGACGTTAACTAACACGTCATAGTTACTGTCTACGAGGTACAAGCGCTCCTCGTCGCTCAGCTTGATCTCCTCTGAAATGAGTTGAAAGTTGTTGAGTTCGATGACGGTAGGAACAAACCCTTCCGGCGCCCCGGGATCCACACCTTGCCAAAAGCTCTGCGGGTGGAATGTCAACTCGAACTGGATCTTCTGTTTGTGGATGGCGCACACCGGGAAGTACTGGCGGTCCTCGACCTCCTCCCGAAGCTCCGTCTTACCATACTTTCGGCAGAAAAATAAAGATAAGGGGATGATGAATCGATTCGAAAACTGGTAGGATGTGGTGGGGCTGACACCGGGCGTGAATCCCTCCGACATGTTTTGCAGGACGAGGTTTCCATTCTTACTCTGAGGGTCGAGGTATACGCTCTCGTGGATCATCTCCCAATCGTCGGTAACTTCCTCCACCAATATGTCGTCGACATACATCGCGATGCTTTTGAGAAAACCTCGTCCGATCGGGGTGACGTAATTCACGTTGATGGTCTCTTTCGCTGGGAGGTCAATCTTAAGATACAGATTCGTCAGTAAATCACCCATGTTTTGCGGTTGGTACTCAACCTTGACCACTTGGTTGAAGGGCCAACCCGCGGCGCGACCGGGATTTAAAATATCCTTGGACCTGTGAAATTTTCTAAACTCACTGTGCGTGGTAATTTTATCATAATTAAAATTTGACTTGTCAGGGTTTTTTGACACTAGATACGTATCTTGTTTACCGAAAGCTTTGAGCTGTAATCTCGCCGCTTCGCTCATACTATAGTTAATCAAATATTTTTTAAGTCGGTCTCGAACATCTCGTTACAACTGGTCGCCTCAATACGAGCGAGTTGTTTTCTCAACCTCTCAGCCTCCTCGTTCATCGCGGCCACGCGTTCTTCGGTGTAGTCTACAGTCCTGGTATTCAGGAGATAATCGTAGGTCCGGTCCACCTTGGGGAACTTCCGTGTGGTCATCTCATCTTCTAGGTCTCGCTTCCTTTTCTTGAAAACGCGAATCTCTTCGTTAACGACCGCGTGAATGAATCGAGCGCGTTGAGAAGTGATGTTCGATTTACTGCGGATGTCTTCGATGAGGTTCGCCTTGCGCTTTTTGTAGTACTCCATACGAAGTTGAAAAAAGTCACGGAGAATCTGCTCGGGTGTCTCATACTTCTGGATACCGCGCGTAGGATGGAAGAGATTCATATTTGAACATCTGATGACCTTTTGGAGTTTCAGATCTTTTACGAGATCCTCGCCCGCGTACGCCTGAATAAGAAAATTCACGTCATCGGTTGTACTGTTGTTGGTGTAGCTTGATATAACCTTCTTCTCGACGAGTGTATCCAGATGTTCTTTGAAATCTTGGGTCCACCGACCCGGGGGTAACTCCGTGACTTTGACCGTCGTCCCGATACTCTGCCACACACCTTGGGTCATCCACGAATCATCATCCTGTTCCAATATAGATCCCTTAAACCCACGAAAAAACGGTTTCATCTTCTTCAATTCCACTCCATTCATGAGGTTTCGGAGATTCGCTTTGATGTCAACTTCACTGAATGGAGGCACGTAGCAGCTGAACCCCGTTCCGATACCTTCCGTACCATTGACGAGCACCATGGGGATGACCGGTAAGTAAAACTCCGGTTCGATGGACCTGCCGTCATCATCCAAATAGTTCAGAATTGGATCATCCCTCGGATCAAACAACTTTCTCGCTTCGGGGGTCAATCGCGTAAAAATGTACCTCGTCTGGCTAGCATCCTTTCCACCCATGAGCCGTGTACCGAATTGACCACATGGTTCGAGAAGGTTGATATTGTTGGAGCCTGTGTAGTCATTGGCCAGCTTCACGATTGTATCTGCGAGGGAAACTTCACCGTGGTGATAGGCGCTCTTTTCTGCCACGTAGGCGGCGAGTTGCGCCACCTTCATCTCTGCAGTCAGATTTCTTTGAAAGCACGAATACATCACCTTACGCTGCGAAGGTTTGAGTCCATCGGCGACAGATGCGATTGAGCGTTTCAGGTCGGCGAGTGAAAAGTTCACGAGGTCTTTGTGAACAAAATCCGTTATGTTCAACTGTTTGACGTGGCCGTAAGGAACTTCGAGCTCACTGGAGTCTTTTGCAGTGCTCTCGAGAAGCCACGTTTTGCGCGCATCCGCTTTCTTCTTGTCGAAGGCCAGGATGATGGATTCGTCAGTCATCGTATCCACGTCGAACTTCACCGTAAGATCTTGAATCTTCTTGAAGTATTCGCGAGCCTCCGCGGAAGTCGAGGTACCGAGACCCTTATAGTATTTGATCTTCCACGCGGCTTTGCCGTTACCGTACCAGGATCGGAACGCCGAATCCGTGTAGAACGAATGGGTCTCGGATCCTTTGGTCGCCTTGATGATCGGCGTGACCATGCTCACCACGAAGTTCATCTGTAAGAGGGAAGGCCAGAAGTAATGGATCATGTTGAGGATGAGACCCTTGATGTGTGAACCGTCAGCGTCGGCATCGGTCATGATCATGAGTCGACCGTACCGAAGCTCGGTGAGATCCTTGTACTCTTTACCTTGCTGGAGCCCCAAGATCTTCTTGAGATCATTGAATTCTTGGTTGGAGGTGAGTTGTGCCACCGAGGAATCTCGCACGTTCTTACATTTACCGCGAAGCGGAAACACACCGAAATGATCTCGACCGACGACCGAGAGACCGGCGACCGCTAGGGTTTTAGCCGAATCACCTTCCGTCACGATGAGTGTACATTTCGAGGAATGAGAAGTACCGGCCTTGTTGGCATCATCCAGTTTGGGGATACCCGTGATCTTAGATTTACGAGCTCCGCCGTCTGTTTTTTTCAGTTCCTTCATCTCCTTAAATCTATTGAGAGCCGTGAGTTCGTCGGAAATACCCGTCTTCAGAACATGCTTGATGAAGTTCTTTGGCATCTCGAATCGAGACCCAAAGTCGGCAACCTTAAGAGTGCACTCAGATTTCACCTGGCTGGAGAAGCTCGGGTTTTCGAGGGTCGCCTTCACGAATATACGAAAACAATTCTTGACGGAAGCGGTTTTCAGCTTGATCTTCTTTTGATCTTCTATGATTCCATTGGCGATAAGGTTTGAGACGTGGTCCACGTGGGTCCCACCTTTAGTACAGCAGATACCATTGACGAACGAAGTTTGTTCGAATCCATCCTCGGAAGGACCGATGCAAACCGACCACCGTTCGGTCGTCATAGAATATATGGTTTCCACTCCCCCGTACATCTTGCAGTATGCCTCGAAACTCTGTTTTGGGAGCGTCTCACCGTTGAGCTTCACCTTACAGTTTGGTGTGGTGCATATATTCGCGTCCCACGCGCGCTTCTGAAATATCTTAGCTATGGATTCGGTCATGTTGGTCATTCCGAACCGTTTCCAATCGGGTGTGAATGTAACCGAAACGGATGAAGTCGTGCCGCTGTGTTTGGTGATCTTAGGCTTGCTGGGATTCGTCATGTTATCTCGCCACTGTTGTTTATACGTCTGATGCGTTTCACTGTCCTTGACAACTATGGAAAATTGGGATGAATAGATGTTAGCTAACTTCGCTCCGTATCCGTTCCTGCCTCCTGTAATACGTTTCTGTGAATCGTCGTAGTTGGTAGATGTGAGAAGGTGTCCGAAGACGAGTTCGGGGTTGTAGACAGCCTCTTTCTCGTTGAGTACGACGGATAGGCCACCTAGAGGTCCGTTGTTTTCAATGGTCACGGAGTCTGATTCGATCGACACGGCGATGGAAGTCACCCCCTTAGGGTGCAACGAGTTGCGGTCCACGCAGTTTACCAAAATTTCATCGAAAATCTTCAAGAGACCTGGGCTGTAAGTCAAATTTTCCTTTCGGAAAGTGTTTTCGCCAGTGAGGACCCAGTATGACTCGGTAGTTTGAGATACTGGACCCACATACGAATCAGGTCTCTTCAATATATGTTCGATATGAGTTAGCTTTTGTAAGGATTCGGATTCCATTTCTTTCTTATTATTTCCTAGCGTCTATTCTTTAAGGTTCTATTTCCAATAGTTTTTTCTGTAACGTGACTTCAAATTTTTCAAACCCGACTTATAGGTTTTTTTAGATCTAATCCCGCTCAATTTTAATTTTTTTAGAAGATTCAAATATTCTTTTCGATCTTCCTTGGAATTAGCAAACATATGTCTCGACCTTTTTGCACCGATAATCATCCCCTTGTATTCTTTTATATCTTCTTTTTGCAGTGCAATTAAAGATTTTCTGCCCTGTATCAAAGATTTAGCTTCGGGAATGAACCGTTTTGGAGAGCTGGAACGACCGGCCTTGCTTCCCACCGGGCTGACCCTGCGAGTTCCAGTGCGTTTGACGGAGGCACTGGAACGATT
>Ga0181379_1000666_pt1 | contig 16617 bp, 10 predicted proteins | sample 2SPOviralmetaG_FD_130115 | JGI IMG/M metagenome (GOLD analysis project Ga0181379, IMG submission 130115) | Marine viral communities from the oligotrophic San Pedro Time Series (SPOT) site, San Pedro Channel, CA, USA - 2 SPOT_SRF_2009-07-10 | ecosystem: Environmental > Aquatic > Marine > Strait... | reverse complement strand
GTTGCCTGTCATAAGATCTCGAAGAGACATAGCACGACAGTATGCTGTCTTGTGATATTCTATCACATCATCGACGCCAGATAGCATCTCTTCATACGTTTGTCGTGCTGATACTTTATCATCTTGGAGGTAATCATCGATCGCATCTTGCATACGATCTTTACGCTGTTTTGAATACTCATTTTTCCAGTTGAATTCAGTTGTCATTTGGGGGCGTCCTTCAATTGTCATTAAATTCTTCATTTCTCCGCTGATCTAGGTATGAAATGATTTCTGTACGCCACTCCATCAGCTCATTAAAGCACTCTTGATTGTGAGCACAGTTCCTAAGTTTGCTGTCTGGTTTCAACACGCTTTCGTAAAAAAGTCCTAGTGCATCTTTACGTTTTTCATGTTTGGTGGCATCATTCCAGTCCATGTGATCCTCGTTTGGTCCTATGTATTTTAGATGATTTTGTGAAGATATAGGCATATCTTCACATTTTGTTTAGAGTTTAAGCAAACTCAGTAGCAGCAACACCTTTGACAAAGATGCTGTCAATTACCTGCTGAAGTCGCTTCTCAGTCTTCTTGCCATAGTTGGTGAAGACAGGTACAGTTACGAATCCAGTGCGCTTACGGTAGAACTGACATGCTCCAGGGGTGAGTTTACCCTCAGCAATGTCAGCAGCATCACGCTTGTCAAGACGAATCACACGACCGATAGTCTGTGCCATCTCGATCACAGGCAGGTTGCGAAGCAAGATGGTGTGAGTCAGACCAGGCACGTTGATACCCTCAGACAGGATACTGTAGTGGAACATGATGAACTTACGGCTAGGATCTTTGCCCCAAGTGTCAAGTGTGTCAAAGAACTCTTGACGACCGACTTTCTTTTTGTTGACATATGCACCATGCTTGCTAGTAATGTGCAGCACATCATAACCTTTAGCAGCAAACTCTTGCATCACATTGGTACTAGAGAGCAATGCCCACAGCACACGAGTGTTAGGAGAGGCAACCAAGATCTTTTGTGCAGCGTCATCATCAAGTTTGCTGATGATGTCAACCAGCACCTCACGGTCGTTCTCAGCAGCAGCGAGAGACTTGTTACGCTCAAGATCAACAACGTGTGGCAAAATGGTAGGTGGGATGATACTACCGTTGTTGATGAGCTCAGGTGCAGGCACACTGATCAGTTCAGAACCATACACTGCAGTGTTGTTCATGCTGATCACACCACCACGATACTTAGGTGTGGCAGTGAAATAGTATGCATTCTTGGCAGTCAACGAAGCAGCAGCAACTTCCTTGAAGAAGTCACGGCGAACAGAGTTGTGTGCCTCATCATAGTAGATGTAATCAACATCAATGCCTGCCTCATTGATGCGACGGAGGGAGTTGTATGTGGTGAAAATGAGTTGATGAACACCAGCAGCAGCACAGACACCAGCATGACACTGAATCTGCTGAATCTTGGTAGTGCTGTTGCCATCAACCTCACCACTGTGAACGTGAATGGTAGCAGCGTCCACAGTACCATTGAGAGCAGACCAGAACTCTTCATAGAGTTGAACTGCCAGAAGGATGCGGGGAGCAACAATCACAACAGTTTGTGCTGTCTCAGCAGCAGCGAGACGACGCTTCACGTCTTCAATCATCACAAGAGTCTTGCCACCGCCAGTAGGGATGGTGACACGACCAATGCTAGCAGTCAGCAAAGCGTCGAGAGCACGTTGCTGGTGTGGGCGAAGGGTCAGAGTCAAAGGGTGTCTTGCGTTGATGTGATTATTATAAGGCATGAAAAAGGGGGTTGCAACCCCCTTGTGACAGTTATTTAATTGACTAGTCCGCTCTGTCAAGTCCCCATCCATCGTTTTCTGGGACACAATCGTCATCATCTACTTGATCGACAGATGCAATGTCACAAACTGGAACTTCATGGTCGCCACCAATGATGTACCAGTGCATTAATTGTCCATGATACTCTGGATGAGCAGCATAGTCTGTAGTGTATTCACGTTTGCCACAATATACAAGTTCACTCTCATGGATACTATGATCCCTGAGCATTGCTTGCAACTGCATATGTGTCAATTCTGGTTGTGTAGGTACTTTCATTTAATATCATGTAGGTTCTTGTGCTTCTGGTAGATGAATGATACCACCGTTCTTATTCTCCCATGAGAATTGACCAAAACGGTTCCACACACGGCAGTGAATAAAGAAGTCTGAATCAATACCACCATCAACTAGGTCAGATTCATATGGAAAATTGTTCTCAGCATATAAAATTGCTTCAGCATCAGATGGAAACTCAATGTAACAGTCATCATCACGTTTGAGTGGTTCCAACAACAAATTATCAATCTTGCCTGTGTAGTATGCTACTACATCAGCTCTCTTATCTACAGGGCAATTGATCTCATAGTAAAGCATCGCAATTTGCTGCTTCTCGCAATAGATTGATACTAACTTATCAAATGTAGATACTCTAATCGGTCTCATCTGTAATTTGCAAAGTGTCTAAGGATTTGATGTTCTAATGCAAAACACTCTTCGGATATTAGACCGAGAGCATTAGGTTCATTTAGGTATTTAGTATGAATACGTTGAATGCCCTTGTAAAGCTCCCTCATTCTAATGTCTTGCAGTGCAGATTCAATCCAAAATACACATACGTGACGCTCACCTCGTGTTACTTTATTCACACGATGTTTAACGCCTGTAGGATATACAAATGCTTGTCCTGCCTGCAGTTTATACTTTAGCTCCTCAGTTCCGACATTAATACACAACTCACCGCCATCATAATCATCAGGATCATTGATAAAAACTGTGCAACTATAATCAGTTCTGAGTCTACTAGATCCCATCATCTGACTATCAACATGTTCATTATAAAAACCACCTTCAACATATTTGGAGAAAATGTAATCAGTTGTCCGATTTAATAGCGTGGCAATTTTAATATCAGAGCGGTTAATTTTTTGCGACAGAATATCAGTACATTGTCCATGATTACAATACTTTCGATAATGTTGATGGTACGGATGGTCAGGATCTGTTCCCTCAACAACCATTTCTAGATTGTTCTTAGTATCAGGACTTGAAACATTTATCATACTGTCAATAGTATTGGATCTCATCATTCCTGGGGAAAATGATGCAGATGCAAAACTTGATTGTAGTTTTTTTAGTTCTTTTGGGTCTTTTTCAAAAAGGTCAATAATATGAAAATCAAACATTATAATTATCCGTTGGGATCGTTCATTTGGTCCATTGTTAAATCTGACTCTTGACCTGTGACTTCACCATAATCGGGAGATCTGTTAGCATCCTTGAGTTTGAACTGAATGTTAAATTCAAGTTCTTGGTTGACTTTCTTAAGATATCTGTTGAGTTCTGCCTTCAAGTCATCGTAACTCTTCGCAGCATACTCGTCTTCAGACATGAACAATCCAGGAAGATTGAGGTACTTAAATACTCTCGCCAGCTTGAACTTCGCCTTCATTGCTGCTTGGTTCTGGAAATGTGTATCAATAGACAAGTATTCAGTCTCTCTATTAGGATCTTCTTGTAGATATACTTTAGGTGTGATAGGGAAGTCTACATTGAATACATCATTTGCCAACCATGCAGGGTCATCTGTCATGTCGCGTAGATGCTGTCTGTATGTACGATACAACGTTTTGTCATCATCTGACAGTGGAGCATCTAATAGTTGTGTCCAGTCAGTATCAAGTAGCATACGAGTTCTCATACCACGAAAAGAAGAGATAAGACCATCATACTCTTCTGAAAGAATACCGCTGAGCCTATCCTTCTCTATTTGAAGTCTCAGAATTCTGAGTTCTTCAAACTTTACCATCAGTTTATCTGCTAACTCAGCAACTTGTGCTTGTGTTGGTTCAGTCCACTTATATGCAGTGAAAGAATATGTGCCAGTTCTATGACTCCATGCTTTCTTTCTTCTTTCACACATGAAATCACCATTTCTATACACAGTTAGAAATGCCAACTCATCGTTGTCTGCCCACCAGTATTCACCAACTAGTGTTTTGATCTCCAGCAGTTGTTCATTGGTTAACTTCTCAACGTTATAGTTGAACCAAAGGTCTCCATTAATTGGATTAAACTGCAGTTTTACTTGTGATTCTACCATTTTAGATCGGGCAATTGATATACCATCCTGTCAAAATATATTTAGTCCCTTCGAGAGGTGGATTACCACGGTGCTGCCATGGAAATGCTGCTGGCCAAATAACAAGTGTGCCACGCTCAGGTACCACTCTTGTGTGCTGATGTAGAAACTCTGTTTCACCACCAGTAAAATCATCATTCAAATAGATTGTCCATACCAAGACACGATGTGCCATCTCATATGTGGTATTTTCTGCGTGCCACATATGATAACCACCGCCAGGTTGTGTACGCTGCAACTTCTGATCAAAACTAATCAGTTTTGAAGTACCTTGCATACCATACTTCTTAATGTAATGCAGATAACCTGCCTGCAAATACTGGTTTACTTCAGAATGAATTACAGCATCAGCAAACTGAACGAGGATAGATTCATCACTACGTCCTAACACACCAATAGGAAACTGTGTGTCTCCTGTCATAACTTCGCGACGATCTCCAGGTGTTGCGGTTCTGTCCTGGGTATAAGTGCCACTAGTCGCGTCAGTATCCAAAGATCGATTAGATAGATCAATCAACCTATCACAAATAAACTTGGGAACATGATTCTTGTAAACACCAATAAATTGGTCGTACTCACCATCTACCAGTTCGGGTGGTTTGATAGGAATAATCTTGTCTGTTGCTCTCATATTAAACTCACTTTCTAGATATTATAGCACAGTAATATTTATTTCACCACGCTTTGATGATATATTTGATTCTAAAGTATGGTTGCATAAGTTCTACTTCTTCTGCTGCCTGTAATCTAACACTAAGTGCTGAGTCGAATACAGACTTTGCTGCAGTAGATAGTTCAAACTGTCCAATATTACAGAATACACCACCTTGATTCACAACGTCAATAGTTTTGTTAATAATTGCACCTCTGTTATCATCCTCTGCAAACGAAGTACCAAACTTCTGAGTGATACTACCACCTGGGTCTTGGATGTTTACCAATCCAGAAGAACCATACGACTCATCATTACCATATGCTGCATATTCTGTACTATATCCCCATGATAGATAGTGTGAGTGTTTGAGTAAAGATGCACCAAATCTATCATATGTTAGCACACTTGCTTCACTTTCTCCCATGAAACCAACATCCTTTGCACCTGCATAAGGGCTACCTTCTGCAGCAGATGTACTGCCTCTCTGTGCATATCTAATCTCATGATAGTGAGGAGCAACAGATGGTGTTGCAAACTCTCCAACAGGTCCAGCACTCCAACTTACATTACCATAGATATATGGTTCAACAACAGTTGTTACCTGATCAAATCCATCACTAGTAAATGTACTGATGCTGAATGTATCAGTAGCATTACCGCCAATGTTAGATCCACGCCATCCAAGATACTGAATACCAATCATATCAAATGCATTGGGATTGGAAGCAGTAAGGGTAGCACCCATCTCGCTAGTAATGGTTGGGTCAACAGTTTGCCTGAGAGTAATGGTTACATTACTAGTTCTATATTGTGTAGGGATATCAATAAAAATTTCTCTCCAGTTAGAATAAGCATTGTCATAATCGTCCTCATCACCACTTCCAGCAGCAAGGAATTGTTGTCTAGATGGGACTAACAAGGACTCAGTACCGTTTGGCCATCTAAGATATATTCCTTCGCCAGGATCATTCGGTCTTTCACCACCATTTTCATCGTTACCTACAATAACATAGACGAAGAATGTAGTTGCATCACTGAAATCGAGGTTGGAATATGCTACCTGTCTATTTAATTGGAGACTACCAAATGGTGATGTTCCTGATGTACCAAATCCAACATATTGTGTAGCATTTTCGATATTGTTTGTAACATCTGCTCCACCATTTCTAAATCCAGAACATTCAGGTGATGTTGTGGTGGAATTTTTGTCTGCAAATTCACCATCTCCATAGTTAACCAGAGCAGTGCCGCTATATGATGCTTTAGATGTTAGGAAATTTTCAGTGACACTATAATATACTGCCTCACCAGTTTGTCCTCCTGGTGTGATTTCTGATAATGGTGGTAACTGTCTAACAGTTGTCATTACATAAGTTCCACCAGTAGATCCTGCAATATTGGGTGCTGCTGTTACACTGCTATTTCCAGGTCCAGCATCTGGACCTAAAGAAATACCGCCTGGTTGCTGTCCATCAACAGTACCAGTACCCATTAACATTCTAGATCTGTAATCTGGTAGATTAAATGTAGTTGATGTAGAACCATATGTATCACCAATAACCTGATACAGAGCAATGTAATCAGATTTCTCTAAAGTTCTACCATCACATTCAATCCACCCAGGAAATCTAGGCTGTACTGACCAGTTATTTCCCTCTGTAGTAGGATTATTGCTACTGCTCCAGTTTCCTGGTTTAGGTACACTAATGACTGTACCAATAGAAGCACCAGTATGTTGAGTTGCCGTGGAATATCTGTATGCCATATCAGTATTTTATTAAGTATTCTACTAAGATGTATGTGGGGACGATATCGTCCATTTTAAGAGTCTTTTTAGCTGATAATGTAACTGCAGTAGTTACATTGAAAGCATCAACATCTGTCGAAGGTATGTATGCTTCAGTATTTCTGTTCGGAAAACTTCTTTGAATAACATGCTGGTGAACAGCTAATGTTTGAGAACCAGCAATAGGTGTTACCTGTCCAATGATACCGACAGAGTTAATAGATTGTAGTTCTGGTGAAGAGTCAGAAATAGACATATTAGTAGAATAATCTTCATCATTATCATATGCCCAAACAGGCAAGTTACTAAAGTGACCGTGAGAAAGATATGATGTATCAACGACATTGATTTGATCGGTGACAACACCAAGGGTTGTACCGAAGTTCTGGTTGCTAAGAAAATCTAATTCAGTTTGAGGAATTGCCATCGAACCACTATAGTTAACAGTTACACTAGTTCCTCTATTCAATGAAAGGTCGGTTTCAATACCAACTCTAGGAATTTCATTATTATCTTCATCTGCAACAGTAACAGCAGTATACACACCAGAAGCACTATTTGCTTGAATATATTTTGCTCCTAGATCTGGTAGTTGAAATGTACCACCAGATTCATTTGCAGCAACATCTTCCTCTAATGTGGTATCTGGTTTTCTAAACTTAGAGTTCTCACCTACACCTAAAATCTGTTTTAAATTTGGATATTCAATACCACTAAAAATCTTACCATCACACCTTAGATAACCAGCAGGGATATAGTTTCTGTAGTCAGTTCCATTTGGATCATTGCCCTCTAGAGTTCTAGAAAAGGCAATAATAGTTCCTGGAAAGACTCCATATTTTCCTCTTTCAAAACTGTAATTTGCTGCCATTTTAATACGCTCTGATGATATGCAAAATGTTCAATTGGGGTGTCTGTGTATTGACACGAATAGAAGCAATGCCCTCAAGTGATTCATTAACAGGTTGCATATTACCTCTCTGTACATTATTTAACACCAAAGTAGCAGGTAAATTCATGCTACCCTTCGTAATTGAATAAAACTGTGATGGATGATAGTGAGCATCTAAACTATCCTGACCAGAGTTCAAGAAGTTTACAAATGGATGTGATGTATCAACAGCAGCAAATGACCATGGATCTGGAATATCACTCAGTACATCCATGTTGTTAGTATCAACATAGTTGTAATTAGTGCTGCCACCAGTACCTGGGTCTCTTCTTGCTGCCCATCCTGCTGCAGCTTCATAATCTCCAGATCTAGTAAGGTACGCACCTTCATAAGGGCTACCATCAAAAACACCAATTCTCTGTCTTTCGTCAACAGGGTTATTTGCTTCCATCCTATTATACTGGGGACTTCCACAGTCATCAGGACATCCCAAGAAACAGTTTGCGGTAGGATTATTTTGGCACGTTTCTGCCCACTGGTTTGGTGCAGAAACAACTTCAAATGTTCCTGATCCTGATGTTCCTTCTCCAGTTCCACCACCGTGAGCGTGAGTACCAATGTGATGATCACCAAGTGCTCTACCAGCAGTAGAGAGACCATCAAAGAATACTGGATCGTTTAAGTTTACCTCAGTGACAAATCCAAGCATATTGTTGACTGACTGGTTAAATTCTGCATACAAGTCAATCTCAGATGTTCTAACAAAGTTAACCTGATTAGCACCATTTTCACCCATTAAATCTTGAAAGTTCTGTGGAATATTATATCCACTGATACTATCATGTGATGGGTGATAGTCAGTCATACTCTTAGATTGAATATTTGGTAGTTTGAAATCAACATTCAAAACACCACCATATCTATTACCAATGCATTGATAGAGTAGTGGGAACTCATCAACAGTTAACGTCTGAAAATTGCATTGCAACCATCCAGATGGAATCTGTGAAATATCACCAGTCCAGGGGACAATCGTGCCAATTGCTGTCCCCTTTAATGACTTTTGAAAGTTATAATTAACTGCCATCTGTTATACCTCTACGAGTCTCCAACCTTGGTCTGCGGATCCGATACTAGTTCCATCGCCATCGGTAGTTCCAACATAGATTAATCCAAATCCTGCATTTCTAGTATTAACAATTAGTTCACCACCGTTATATGCAGTTGATAGATTACCTAAGGTTGTACCACTATTGTCTCCCTGAATACGAACACCAGTTTGAGCACGAATGACCAATTGGCAATTATATGTTAGGTTGCCAGCGATGTCAACAAATCTGATCATATCTCCAGTGGCTGCTGCAGGTAGTCTCAAGACTAGTACAGTATCAGTACCAGCTGGTTTGACAAGATAGTTTGTGTTAACTACGAGGTCAACAGCGTTACTATCAGAGTTAGAAGGTGTATCAACGATGACCCACTTTCTACCACCAGTAGGTGTTACCCAATTGTTGATGTTATTGATATTTATTCCACCACCAATGATGTTGATATCATTGTAAATAAACACCTCACCATCTCCAGCAATCATGAATTCAGGTGGATCAACGAAGTTAATACCAGTGGAGTTTGCGTACAATCTGAATGGACCGTCGAAGTCAATACCACCAGCAACATCAAGATCACCGCTGGACTGAACAAGTCTCAATCTACCGTTGTCTAGTGAAGTATCCTGAGCGTTAGTGTTAGTTACTCTGAGGTCACCAGTGAATGTAGCAGCACCAGTTGCAGTAAGTAGAGAAGCAGATGCAGTTGCAGTTCCATCACCAATAATTTTAACTTCACCATCGCGATTGATGACAAGTCTTTCAGTTCCAGTAGTATCACGCTCGATAACGAATCTGTTATCTGCAGTTGTAAGTTGAACTTGGAAGTCTGCTGTACCAGCAATTTGGTTATCAACCAGGGTACTAATAAATTCACCAGATACACTATCGATGTTCAGTCTATTGTTTCCAGTAACACCATTGTTGACGATTAATCTTTCTGGTGATGCATCAATAATAGCGACAATTCTTACAAATTCACCAGATGGGCAAGTAGCACCAGCAGATAATCTGAGGAAGTCTAGTGGATTGAACTGACCACCAAACTCGCCAAGTTGAATGGTACCTGCGGCAGCACTTAGTGTTACATCAGATGGGCCAGCATCTCCTTCGCGGATAAACGTTGCATCCTGAGTAAAGATTAGTTTTGCAACTGCTGCGTTGTCTAGGTGTGATGTAGCAGTTGTACATGAAATACCACGCTCAACAACAACAGTTCTATTTGCCTCACTTGGAGGATTCTGAACTCTAACGATCTCATCATCGATGAGTAGTAGATCACCAACAGTGAGGTTGTTGACGTTATTAAGTGGCAGAACTGTGCTTCCAGCACTTATTGGAGTACCAGGGTTACCAGTATCAACCTTAGCAGAATCTAGGATAACACGAGCATCAGTTGGAGTTCCAGTAATTGTAACTGGTGTTGTGCTAACTGCAGTTGATACAATCTGGAAAGTCTGACCAGTTACATTGAAAGCATAATATAGAGTATTAGTAGCAACACCACTCAATCCAGTCGTATCAGTAAAGACGACTATGTTACCCTCAACTAGATAGTTTGCAGGTCCAACAACGTTATCAACAACCAGTGTGTTGTTAGAAACAGCAGTAGTAGTGAATCTTAGAGAGTCACAATATCTTTCGATGTATCCATAGTGATCAACGTTGAGACTGTTAAGGTCACCAATGTTATGTACGATAGCACCAGTTCCAAGAACACCTCTCGTTACTGTAACAGCACCGCTGTTGTTACCACCTTGCTGGGTAACATCACCTTCTAGGAGCGTATCACCCTTGACGTTAAGTGCATTGTTGATGGTTGTTTGACCAGCAATTGCACCGAAACTCAGAGCAACTGCTCTTGTGAATGCATTGATCTCAGCACCTGCACCATTTCTGGTGAACAAGTTAATGTTTCTAGCGTTAGATTGCAGTTCGACCAATACATCTTCGTTACCAACAATACTGGTTAGACCGTTATTGATCTCAAGGATCGAAGACTCAAGAATTGTCTGGAAGTTCTTAACGGTTAGTCTAGACTCAGCAGCATTTAATCTTGCACCACCAATAGTGATTAGAGATCTAAAGGTATTAGTAGTGTTAGGAACAGTACCAATGTTGATCTCAGAATCCTCAGATGTGGTGTGGATATTGAGTCTACTTGTATCAGCAGCAGTGCCGATATTCAGATTTTGATTGTCAGTGCTACCGCCAACATTAATTGTCTGTGTACCAGTTGCATCGTTAAATGCATTGACTGTAGTTGCATCGTTAGCAAAGTTCAGTGTGGTAACTGTTGCCTCTAAGAGGTTGAACGTGGTTTGAGTGGTAGTGAAGTCGCCACCATTAACTGCTAGGTCAGTCTCAACGCGAAGGTTGCCGCTGATGAATCCGTTGCCATCAACTGCCAGTGCTTCATTGTACCAACCATTGTTGGAATTACCGTTGAGTTGACCATTAGTTACGTTAATACCAAGTCTACCACCGTTAGTAGTAGAAACTCTCAGTGTTGCCTCATTATCTGGAGTGCCACTATCGCCACCAACTAAGAATGCATTATCTTGTGCAGTCTCGGTTCTAGCTGCGAACGTTGCATGATCCAGATAGTTGGGGATTGTCTTACCACTGATAAATGCTGTACCAACAACATCGAGGTTTGCACGAGCATCAGTATCTGCATCAACAAATGCAGTTTGATATGCGGCATGGTTAGAACGTGCAACAGTGTTGACGCCTAGTTTGTAATTACCAACGCTTTCTGTATCTGTTCTCAGTGCCTCACCACCTAGAACTCCAACTTCCTTCCAAGTAGATCTAGCAAAGTCCATTGTAGGAGCAACGCTAGCGTTGTTGTTAGAAAGAACTGCTGAGTTCGTTAGTACAGACCAAGCAGGGTTAGAATCAGTTGTCTGAGTGTTTGAAGAATCATTGTAAACGATACTTGCAATAGTTTCAGATAGCTGAATATGTAGATAAGAGTTTGTTGGGTTAAATGGATCTCCAGTTGGAGATACGATAGTAAATGAACCCTCTAGTAGAGGAGTTGGGAAGAAGTTAGAGATTCTAATGCTAGATGTCTCTGTGATGTTCAGCAACTGATTAGTTTGCTGTACTCCATTTACATTTGCCCAATTAATCTTGGCATACAATCCACCTAAGTTGATCGAATTGATGGAATCTGCAGGAATATTAGTGAAGTAGTTTGCAAAGATCCAACCAAGAGAACCAGAACGCTGTACAGACTCACCCTTGAGTAGTACATCACCACCACGAGGAAGTTGACCATTTACACCAGTGCCATAGAATGCACGTTGAGCGGTGAAGTTAATAGCATTACCGCCTGGTGTTCCATATTGACCAGACTGGTTAGGTGTTATGTTAGAAGGATCAGATCCTACTGTATGTGTCTGGAACTTGTACTCCTGACCATTTCTACGGGAGTTAAATTCAAATACAGCAGCTTTTACATAGTTCTTACCAATGAATATATCACCAGAACTTCTTGGGTTGAATAGGCTTCTATCCAAGAGTGGATCATTACTAGATCCATCAGGTGGTGGATTCTGATTTTGTACACGAGATCTGATGATCAGTGGACCTTCCTGTAGGGTTAAATCATCGTTAGAAACGTTGATTAGAACAGGAGCGTTGAATGCACTTACCTTGTCGCCGTCTCCACCGTTAACTGTGATGTTCTGGTTGAATGTAACAGGAACATCGAAGGTGGTGACGAGAGAACCGATATCATCATCTTCATCTTCAGAGTCAAGTAGTGTTGCTCTTTCGAGGAATTCTTCCTCACCAGTAATAGCATTGATCTTACGGTTACCAATGTATAGTTCACCGTTAGAGTTAATACCAGTGTAGAAGACGATACCACCGTCTTGTTTCTTACTTTGGGCGTAGAAGTCTTGAGTATCGGTAAGGACGATTTCTTGTCTAGCAGGTAAACCAGTAGAGTAGTTACCAGGACCAAAACCAAGATATTCAAACGTGTGGTTACCAGCACGAGCAATAGATGGTCTACGAAGTTCAACAAAGAACTTCTGCTGTGATGCAGTGCGGTTATCACCAGATAGAGGAATAATTCTATCTTCAGCACCAGCAGATGCATTACCTTCTTGTGCTTTAACAGCATTAACACCACTGTAACTGTTAGTGATAAATGCTGGAGTCTGCGTAAGATCAGCGATCATCTCTCTGGTTACAGAAGACTTAGAATCGTTGGTTCTAACTAGACCGTGAACATAGTTATCAGCAGCACTAAATGTTGATGGTGGGTCAATTAACTGACCTGATAGTGCTATTTCTTGTGCAGAAGTACCATTGTACTGGAACCAGAATGGATCGTTCTTATAGTTTAGAGGATATAGGAACGAAACTGGTTGAGAGAACTTGAAGTTTCTGAAGTTTCCACCATTTCCTGCACCAAGTGGTAGAGGAGAAATGTTACCACGTAGCAGTGTGAGATAGTAAACACCATCTTGCTGACCAGCAATTCTGCGTTGTAGTTCGTCAATATCGAAAATGTAGAAGGTATCATCGATCTCTCCTAGATCTTCTACGCTATCGATGTAATACTGGTTGGTAGATCCATCCTCTTGGATGATATCACCAGGAGTCATCTGATAGACAGGTGCGCGGTTTTGCTTGTAGAAATTCTCGGGAATATTTTTTTCAATTAGACGCTTCAGAGGTAGCGATTTACCTTCGTCAGGATCACCTAGAACTTCAGCAAAGATACCTGCTTGTCTAATAGTGGTTCCAGTGTATTGGTTCCAAATTAGGTTTCCATCAATACCTGCACCCTTAAGGATTAGGTAGTGCTCATTGTTGACTTCAAAGTATGCTTGTACCCATGCAGAACCAGAGCTGAAACCATCCCATGTAACAGCAGATGCAGCTGTTCTTGAAGATGAATTTGTGGTAAATAATCCACCCTGAGGAGCACCAATCCTAACTGTTCTAAATGTCTCATTGCTGAGAGATGGTACAGTTTGATCTGGTTGTGGATCGAAGACTACCATTTCTAGGTAGTCATCACCATTAATGTCTACAAGTTTAGCAGACTGAATAGTGAAGGAGACCTTACCAACTTGAGTTGTAACCGTTCTTGGTGTTTTGTATGGATCGTATGCATTAGCATCATCGTTAAGTGCAGCGATGATTTGTGCATTTGTCCAACCGATTCTCTCACCAGCATTTGCTGTGTTCTCGAAGAATGCATCGGTCTTTGTAGTACCAGGAGCAGGTTTTAATAGGATCTTTTGTGGTCTTAACTTACGGAGACCGTCAGTTCTTGTCTTAAGAACGAATCCGTTGATAGGATCTCTTGCAGATGTCTCGTAAGAAGGAATTGTATAACGTACACGATATACTCTATCTTTTGCATCTCTTGAATCAACCTGACGGAAGTAGTAAGAGTCATCAGTCTTAGGTGGTGGAGAAGTAAGATAGTCTCCCTGTTGGAATCTCCATAGGATGCTATCTTGATAGATTGCAGCATTACCTGTGCTAGATGTATCCTTGACTTTAATGTACCATCTACCAGTTGCGCTGTTAGAATATGCAGTTCCTCTTGGATCGAATGCAAGTGGAGATGCTTTCTTGTTAGCATATGCGATGAACTGTACATCTTGCTGTCCACCAACAAAGTTGATTCTATTAACATCAGCTTCAGCATTTGCAGAAGATGCATAGATGCCAATAAGTTTGTTAGGGAAGGGATTGTTAGTAGGATTGATGTATCTTACATAGAACGCAAACTCTGGGTTCAATCTACCAGCAGAATCAGCAACACCAATAGTGGAATCACCACCATTTGCTGCAGCATTATCACTATTATATGTTGAAGACAATAGTGGTAGTTGATTACCAGCAGATGGTCTAAAGAATACACGTTGAGATGCTACATTTGACTCAGGAATGTCAAAGATGTTTGCAACATTTGTCTTGATAGCACCATTTTCATTAGGATATAGATTAACCTTATACTGGTGCAGATCATACTTCTCATCGAGTACGAACTGGTAGATATCGACTTCAACATCAGGATCGATTGCATCAGATTCAGAAGAGAAGATGTAGATACCTGATGCAGCGTTCTCTTTGCTTTCTGCAAGCATCAGTTTGTTCTGACTACCTGCGCTACCATCAAAGTTAGTATCACCAGTGTAACTGGCAGGTTGTGTTGTTCTACCAGGAGCAATTACATAATACTTTCTGTTAGTCTCAAATCCATTAGGTAGTCTGACAAGGCGCTTATCAACGTCAACATATTTACCAGTTACAGTATCAAAGCGAGGACGTGGAACCAGTCTGACTGGCGTACCAGTTTCAAACTCATGAGGATCACCACTGCCAGCACCAGTAATATCAATAGTCCACAAAGTAGAACGCTTAGCAAAGTCAGAGGACTCTAGTGGGGGTTCTTGCCTTGTTACAGAGTTCAAACCATTGTTGATGATGAAGATGATGTTATCGACTAATACGTCGATTGCAGACGCAACAGTAGCACACTCAGGGTATCCTGCATTAGAGGATAGAACCGATGGATCTGTACTTGGTAGTGTATCTGCCCAACCACCTGTAGATAGTGTAAAGTATAGAGTTGCGTTGGAGTTAGAACCAGCAGCAGTTTGTGTCTCACCGTTGTCTAGTCTAGCACCAGAAATACCCAACTCAATTTGATTGGCACTTACAATTCTCTTGATGAATACACCAGAAGCAGGAATGTTAGATGCTACTGGAGTCTGACCACTAAGAAGTTGAGCATTGCTATCAAATGCTGCAGGTAAATATTCCTGAGCCAGCATACCAATTGCAAGTCCTTCAGTAGTTGGAACTGTGACAATAGCAGATCCAGAAGTAATTTCACATCCATTCGCTTGAGTGGTGTGGTTTCTCATTGCTGAGATAGAAAGAGTCTTAACGTAGTTCCATGCGTCAATTGTCTCGTTCTTCTCGTTATCAATGTATGTTAGGCTAGTACCAACATAGTATGCTTCACCTGCCTGTACAGAGTTGATGTTACCACCAAACTTCAGGTCATTTGAAACAGCGTCAACGATGTAACCAACGTCTCTGTAGCACTTAGATGCCTGTGCATTGATGAGGAAGTCGCCATTGTTAACAACTGGCAGACCAGTTAGAGAACCAGCACCAATAGAATCGTTGATGATATCAAATAGAGTGTCAATGCTACTTCTTACGTTAGCACAATCCCAGTTACCATTATTGATAGCAGGGAGGTCATTGAGATTACCTGCATAGAGGTTGTCACTGAAGATGCTGACCAGAGTGTTAATATTTCCTAGAACATCAGAACAATTACCAGCAGTGTATGCTGTTGGTTGTGCAGGAACAGTTCTAGTAATACCATTGAGATCACCAACACCAGAATCAGTACCAATAGCTTGAGTAACGATACCAAATAGTGTATTAAGTGTAGATGCTACACCTTGACATGTTGGGTTGTTGCTATCAGCAATGATGGTAAGATCTCGTACCTGCTCATTACTACCAGATGGAGTCCAGTTGGTAGGAGTAACAATGATGTTACGCATAACATCAGTAGCGATGTTACCTGCCTCAGTGAAGACTCTTGCTGCTTCATCACGCTCAGCATCGATGAAAGTAGATACTGTCTGACCATTGAAAACGTTAGTTACATAGATGTTAGCAGCATCATATGTCTTGTGGTTACCACCAAACTTGACGTTGTAAAGGATCTCATCGAGTACGTTGTAAACATCATCGAGACAATCTTGCTTGGTGTTACCAGCGGAAGGTGTGTAAGAAGGATATGTGACGAGCATACGCTGGTATGCTTCTTCTGCAATAAACTTCTTGTTCTTGCGAATTAGTTTCTCAGCGTCACAATGTGAGTTGTCAACGATGACAGGATCACCAGAAGAATCACGGGTGATTGTATTATCTGTGTTTGCCAACTGGTTGTTGACTGCAAGAGCCATCTGTGCTTCAAGTTTCTGAAGC
>Ga0181379_1000663_pt1 | contig 16643 bp, 7 predicted proteins | sample 2SPOviralmetaG_FD_130115 | JGI IMG/M metagenome (GOLD analysis project Ga0181379, IMG submission 130115) | Marine viral communities from the oligotrophic San Pedro Time Series (SPOT) site, San Pedro Channel, CA, USA - 2 SPOT_SRF_2009-07-10 | ecosystem: Environmental > Aquatic > Marine > Strait... | reverse complement strand
CGAGAATCAAAAGTAGTTGCCCCGCTTGCTCCTGCTTTTACGTGAAGTTTGTTTGATGGAGAAGTAGTGCCGATACCTACGTTACCAGAAGTTCGCAAAATACTCATTAGCTCGCCAGAAGTAGCTTCACTTTGATTTTCATTTACAATATCCAGTCTATTAGCAGCAGTGTTGTGTTTTAGCGATATGCCATAATATCCAGGAGCATCATCTGTATTGTGGTCACCAAAATAAATTGTTGAACTTGCTGCAGTATTGTTAGGCCCATGAAGAACTATATCTACAGAAGAAGAGGCATCCCCAAGTTGAAGAGTACCTGTTGGAGAGTTTGTGCCGATACCGACGTTGCCTGATGAATCAATAACAAATCTAGTAGTGCTCGCATCTTCATCTTTAATACTAAAAGCACCTGCGGCAACATTTCCTACTAATATACCAAATAATTTACTGCCTGTTCTATCGTTATCAATGTATATGCCTGTGCCGCTAGTTGAAGTACCTGAAAGTTTTAAAGGTATTGTATCAGTAGTACTGACGTGTAATGGATGCCCCGGAGAAGTAGTTCCGATACCAACGTTGCCATCTTCGTCAATACGCATGCGCTCGTTAGCATCGGTATTAAAGGCTAGTTGACCAGCAGAGCCTCCAGAATTCGCTCTAAAACGTGTTAGAGCAGAAGCATCTACTGCTGTCTCTACAAAGATGGATAGCCCTCGATTTTCAATAGCGCCTGTAAACTGGGCTACCTCACCATCAGCACCGGCAACTACATGAAAAGTATTATCCGGAGTAGTAGTACCTAGGCCTAGCCGCTCAGTAGAAGCATCCCAGAAGAACTTCGCAGTCGTGCCTGTATTTTCATATAGCGATACGTCTCCGCTAGAAGCTATTTTAAGCCTATCTCGAACAGCAACACCCGCTGCTGATGTAGAAATAACATAGTTCATACCGCCAGAAACATCGGCATACTCTGTTCTAACTTTGGCACTAACTTGAGTTCCATCAGTGCTGTAATATTCAGACTTGTGGTGAACCTGATTAACCAAAACAGAGCCATCATTGTCAATAAATTTAAAATCTAAGTTCGATGTATCTGTTCTGGCAGAAATTTCAAGTGCTGGGTCACTTTGTGTGTCGCTAAACGTAGCTCTGTTAATTAAAGCATTACCAGCAACAGTCAGCCCGTCAGTCACAGCAGTACCCGTTACGTCGATGCCTGTGGAGGTGGTGGCAAATTTGTTAGAGCCTAAATGCGAAAGTGTAACGCCGCCATCCGTAAGAATTTTAATAGCTTCGTAATCACTGTGTTCTGGCTGGTCTACTGAATAAAAAGTAGCAATGCCGTCAGCGCCTGAGTCTCGTCCCGCATCAATACGCAAACCTCTTCCTGTAGTGGAATAATCATTAGCACCAAAATATACTCGAACTTGAGAATTATTAGAAGTACCGTCTGTAGAATAAACTTTTAAAGCGTCTGTAGTAACTCCAGCACCAGAGACTCGTATTGTAGATAAACCATCGGAAACTATTCCATCCGACTGCATTGTGCCAGTTACGTCTACACCAGCAGTAGTAGTTTCAAACTTTTTAGTACCGTTGTGATATAGATTTATTGCACCATCATTTTGACCATAAGCAAAAATTGTTCCATCAACATCTGTTAAAAGTAAATTTGAGGCTCTTATTTGTAAGTCACCATCGCCACTATCTCTAATATAACTATTTGACCCATCGTGCCAAATCTGCAAATCTGATGCATCACCAAAGTTTGCTTTATCATTGTCGGCAAAAGTCAAGTCAGCAGAGGTTGATCCGCCGTCAAACGTCAGATTTCCATCAATATCTATCCCTGCACCGACAATGATGTCAGCTAATTTTCTTGCTCTTGACTTTGCCATTTTTTACTCCTCTCTTACCAAGGCACTCCAGTGCCAGTAGTGGGTGTTTTCAATTCGTCGATTTGTGCTTGTAGGCTTGTTTCGATTGCTGTCTGGTCAACGTCTGCTGCCCAAATCCATGCTTTTACGCCGTCTTCTGTAAGACTATCGTAAGCTACGAAGCCTGCATCGCTTGGGTCAGGAGTAAGTCCCTGAGTGCCATAGCTGGATGCTGAATGTGTTACTGCGTCGTCACCTGTGCCTACGGTTTCAGTAGCGTCGCAACGCCAGTGAACCATTGTGACCCCGCCGTCTGAAATGTTTCGCTCACAAGTAGCGATACTCCAATTAAATGTTGCTGCCATTTTGAGTCTCCTTTATGGTGTCTTGTTTTTGAATTTTACCAAGGAAGGGCAGTATTCTGATCTTCTTGGTGTTCTGTTTTCTCTAGTATTCTCCAACAATGAGAATACTGAGTTTCTAGTAACGGTGCATAATCTCTTACCCAGTCTAATACTTGGTTTTTAGTTAAACTTTCATAGTTTGTAAAACTACTGGGAAGCTCTGTAGTACTTTCTAGAGGAAAGAAAATTTCTAAAGTTTCTTCTATTAAATCATTTTCTATGCGAGTACTTATCTTATAAGCTACTTCGTGTACAAACTTTTCTTGTCCTAAATGCGTAGAACTTTTCATACTTACAATATCAAGCTGCACGCTTGAATTTTCAAAATTTGGGGGTATAATTATACTCATATTAACTTCCTTGAATTTGCGTAACGTAAACTCTTACAATTGCACTACCTACCGATCCGCCGCTTTGAGGCCCGTTTACAAGTTGAGCAGCTAGTCCATTTGTACTGTTACTTGTAGTAGTAGTAGAAATATCCCAATAACTGCTACTTCCTACGTGATGCGAGGTTAACATTGGGTTAGTTCCGTTTACTCCACTACCATTTGTACTTGCTGTTGTTCTAAATAAAAATGCAGTTTCTGCATAGTAAGGTGGAGTACCTAAACTGTCTGTTACTAAAAGAACTAAGTATGTACGCCCACCAGGTAAAGTTCCATTAGGAACAATTATTTGTTTACTGGTAGCCCAGCTAGCAGTGTACGTATATGTTCCTACAAACTTTTGACCTCGAAGAATATCAATACCATCTTCTTCTATTCTTAGTTTAGGATTAGACTTTGCGTATAAGTCCATCTCATTAGTAGCATGACTATATTGTACGACTCCATAGTCTCCACTGCTTCCATCAGAAAATAGTAAAGAGGAGTTAGATGTAGTGCTCGCGGCTTGAAGCTCTAAATATTCTTGACCCGCTGCATACTTAATTAGTACTCTTGTAGAGCCCCCACTTCCTCGAGCATCTGTAGCAGGGGACGAAGTGCCGATACCTACAATTCCGCCATCTGGATTAAGTATTAAACTACCAGCACCTCCAGGAAACCCAGTTAATGCCTGAATTTTTTGATCCTGCTTAATATAAAGAATGCCTCCAACGGCGACTGTTCCACTGGTCATGAGATTTGCCCAGCTTGGAATGCTTGATACTCCTATACCAACATTACCGCTTGAGTCAATACGCATACGCTCCGTATCGTTTGAAGCTAGAACAAGATCATTACTACTTTGAGTACCAACTACAAAAGTATTTCTAAACGCACTATTACCTGTTGCAGATCCGCCAGTTCCTATCATTCCAGTAGCTGAACCTGAAGCTCCCTGCATCCAACGAATTACATTATAATGGTCAGTGTCTGTTGTTGAATTCTGAACTAAACCTGAATAAACATCTCCCATGCCTGCGGCATCAATATGTAATGGTGCTGAAGGAGAAGTAGTGCCTATACCAACGTTGCCTGAGGAATCAATACAGAAGCGAGTATTTGAACCAAAATCATCTCCCTGTCCAATCGCAAAAACATTTGATGTATTTCGCAGTAGCCCTGTATACCAATTCGCGCCACCTGCATCTGAGTAGTTTATATACGCGCGACTAGAACTATTGTTTCTACGTATAAATAGTCTTGCATCATCGCCTACGCTAGTTGCTTCAATTTTTACATCAGCATTTGAGCTACTAGAATAAACATGTAAATTTTCTGCGGGATTCGTAGTGCCGATACCTACGTTGCCATTAGATCGCCATGTCATAACATCAGTAGCATCTGGTAGATTACCGTGACCGAGTTTAAGAGTCATAGCTGTTCTACTAAAGACACCATTTGACTCCCAACTTTCTAAATCAAAATCAGCAACACCTGCGTATTGCACGCCACTTGTTCCGTCTCTCATTAACCTTAATACATTAGACCTTGCAGCATCATGGTCTACACCTCGCGAGCTAAATACAGCGGCAGTATTAGTATACGATATACCGCCGGCATCACTTACCGCTCTACCTGCAAAGACTATACCATCTCGCACATCAAGCTTATAACTTGGAGCCGTTGTTCCGATACCTACGTTGCCAGACTGTGTAATCGCTAGTTTACTACCAGCGGCTCCTGTGGCTCCTGTTCGAAAATCATAAGCAAGAACACTTCCAGAGCCGTCTCGAACTTCCCAAATAAAGGAAGGAGAAGCTTGACTTGCTCTTTGGTCTTCCCAACGAAAAGTTCCATAACCACTGCTATAATTATTTGCGGCCATCGAAACATATGGCTGAGTTGAAGCAATTCCTACTCCATTTTCTACAATTAGTCCTGCAGTGCTTTGGCCTGTAATATGTACAACAGCACTTGGAGTAGTGGTACCCCAACCCCAACGGAAATTTGAATCAATTCTAAATATTTCAGAATCTGAAGAGTTATTAAACTGTAAGTAGTTAGTGCTTGAAGCTCCTTTAATCTCTAATTTTGCATTTGGAGAAGTAGTGCCGATACCTACGTTGCCTGTATACCGAATTCTCATTGCTTCGGTCATGTTATTGGTAGAGAATGCCATATCATCTGTAGAAGTGTACTCTATTGCACCTCTACTTGTGTCTAAGCTATCACCAAACTGCAGTACAGCAGACGAAGTATTACTTCCTGCTTGAATTATTACTTTTGCTTCTCCGCTTGCATGTTTTACATGAAGAAGACCCGCAGGAGAAGTAGTGCCTACACCAACATTTCCAGAAGTATCTACACGTATTCGCTCTGTTCCTGCAGTCCAAATTCCAAGCTCTCGAGCGGTGCTTCCTGTTCCTGTTTCAAGTCGAACATTTCCACTATCGTAGCGAAGTACATTTCGATACGCACCTCCTACAGAGTCATATGCACGAAAAGCAGTATCTGTTTGAATAGAGCCGACAACATCAAGTGCCTGTACAGGGCTAGTAGTACCAATACCAACTCTGCCATCTTTGTCAATTCTTAGTTTTTCTGTGGCAGTTCCTGTATTTGTAGCAGTTTTAAACAATAAATTAAAGTTTGGGGCCGAAGCAGAATCTCCATCTGCAAAAGCTTCGATTTCTGCACCTACACGAGCACCTGGAGATGAAGTATCACTTGTGTAAAACTGAACTGAACCTAAACTTACATTATCCCAGTTTGGATTATCAAGAAGACGAGAGTCGGTCAATCGAATTACAGGAGTTGTACCTGCAACTTCTAGTTTGGTTGCTGGAGAAGTACTGCCGATACCAACGTTTCCATCAGCATTAATTGTCATTCTTCTAGTATGAGAGTTTATCTGTGTGCCAGGAGAACCTGCTGCTCCCGTAAAGAATTTTATCTCGCCACCAGCATTATCTCCCGTTGATCTGCCTCCATAAAATTCTAAATCTCCGCCAGCATTATTATACCCATCAGCGTATGCAGCTGCTATTACACCATCACTAGGTGCGTTGGTAAGATGACCCGATCCGATATACAATACTCCGCTCGCATCGAGGCGCATGCGTTCTATGTTAGCAGTGTTTGTCATAAAGCGCATAGCGCCGCCGGTTTGAGTAATAGCACCGTTGCCAGTTGTGTTTACAAAAGCTAACTTTGATTCTGTATCACTGCTTTCAATTCTAAAATGGTCAGAAACGCTACCAGCTCCAGAACCTTTTACAGTCACTAAGCCTGATGAGCCGATGCGCATTGATTCATTAAGAGTTACAGCTGCATTTGCTGTACCTGATGACGCCCTGTAAAACACAATGTTTCCTGACGCATCAAAATCTTGTAATGCAGCGGCTCCTGTTGTTCGATACTTCCAACCGCTGTTGTAATATAGATTGTTTCCTATATCCAAAGCGCCTGAAGAGCTTCCAAGAATTACTGACTCAGTTCCAATAAACATCTGAGGATGTGAATTCGTTGATGGCGGAGTTGTTCCTAGACCCAATGCGCCGCTAGAATCGATACGCATGCGTTCAACAGCTGCGGCAGTGCCAGTGCCAGAATCATGTGTCCAAAAAGCCAGCCCTAATACGTCATTATCAGAGCCTTCTTGAACTCCCGAAATAGCCGCCTGACCTGTCCCTTGTGAAAAAGATATAGCGCCCTGATGATTCCCAACTCCAGCTGTACCAGTAGATGCTCTAACAAGGATAGCGGCTTGGTTGTGCAGACCTGTGTAGTTTCCTCCTTGGTCAGCAACAAGAGTATTAGAATAAGAAGAAGAGGGGTCAGTACCAATACCCAACGACTCCGCAGCAGCATCCCAGTGGAACTTCGCAGTCGTGCCAGTGTCTTCGTAGAAGCTAATGTCACCACCTGATGCAAACTTTGCAGACAAAGTATTATTTGGATAAAAATTTAAATCATTAGTAGTTGCACCAATAAATGTTCCATTAGTAGAGTTTGAATCAGTTATTTTAAGATAAGTGTTAGCAGTGCTTGAATCTAATGTTAAAACTGTATTTGCAGACGCGCCTCCATCAATAGTCGCAGTCCCATCAACAGTCAAACCATCAGCAGTCACTGTGCCAGTTACGTCGATACCTGTGGAGGTTGTGGCTAGTTTGGCTAACCCGTTGTGGTACAGTGTTACCGCACCGTTACTGACGGCTGTTAAATAATTTTCGCTGAAAACATCTTGAAGGCTTAGGTTGTTGCCTTGTGCTACAAGGTCACCCGTTCCAACGTCACGAACTAAGCTTCTAGTCCCATCATGGTATATCTGTAGGTCAGAGCCAGCACCAAAGATAGCCTTACCGTTGTCACCGAAAGTCATGTTTGCAGTCGTTGCTAAACCTGCAAAAGTCGGAGTAGAAGTACCCCCATCTAAATAGCTTTCAATTTTTGTATTCAGAGAGGCACTTACCGCTTGATTCGAGGAGTTTCCAATAAAAATATCACCATCATCAAGATTCGGAACAGCGTTGCTTCGTCCTGCACCTACAATAAAGATGCTTCCGCTTGAAGCTGAGCGAGTAACTTTACCAATCTTTTGTAAAGCTGCGGATTCGCCCGTAGGTGGCGTAGCTGTCAGCGCACCCGCTGTTGTAGACACAAAGAGTTCGTCACCTTCACTGTAAGAAGATGTATCAATACCAGAAAGAATACCGTTTGTGTAAATATCTACAGGATTGCCAGAAGATGCTGCTGCCGCAACAAGACCAAACGCAGGCATTTTGCTTGCATCGTCTGCATCTGCTTTTGATACGATTGTAGTATTTCCAGAGATTCCAGAAATATAAACTACTTCGCCTTTTGCAAGAGCCTCGCCTGCTTGTGCTTTGAAGAGTGTTGCACCTCGCAAGTCTCCAATGATTTCGCCGGTTGCTTCAACGTCGCCGGTTACTGCGACCCCGTCGTTGGTTGTTGCAAGTTTTTCTGAATTATCATAGTAGAGATTCGTAGCTCCATTACTATTAAATAAAGCTAAATTTTCTCCTGCCGAAGTAAGAAAAACACCTCCACCATTAGTCGTGTTTAAATATAAATTACCGGTACCTTGTTCATTAATATAACTGTGTGACCCGTCATGATAAATCTGCAAGTCTTGGTCTGTGCCAAGTCGTAGTTTTACATCATCGGGAAGGTCAAGGTCGCTGAGAGTATCAAGCGTAACAACACGATTTCCAATCTCGACTTCAACCGCTGTACCAGTGGGAGGAGCTGTGGAAAACGTGAGAGTTGTGCCGCTTACAGAATAGTTTGATTTTGACTGATATACCCCGTCAATAAATACGCGAGTATTATTTTCATCGCCAGGATCTACAGAAAGAGTAAAGGCAACAGTGGAATCGTCACCAGTAAAAGTATCTACGCTTACATTTCCATCACCAATCTTTTTCTTGAAAGCAAAGATTTGCAAATAATCATTTGCGTCTGCCGCTTCTGCAAGAACAATTGAAGTGCCGTTTGTAGCAGTAAAGTCAATGCCCGGGTCAAGTAGAATACCATTCATAAAGACTTGAATAGCATTCGGAGTGTAGGAAAGAGTCTCTGTATTATCATCAGAGCCACTGTAAGTAGTTTGGCTTGCAGTCGATGTAAACTGATATTCGACCAGAATCGCATCGGCGGCAGCAGCACTAATTTCTACAATGCTTTCTGTGCCGCCAACGTCCTTCTTAATGTACATCTTACCATCATAGGTATTGATGGCGACTTCACCGAGTTCAAGTTGTGAAGTTGTAGGTATATTGCCCTCGGTACCCGAGCGCTTCAGTTTAATCGTCTGTGCCATGTGGCTCCTCCAGTACTATGCGTATCTACGCGAGAGGTGTATTTTTAGAATGTGCCGCCGTCGAGTGTAGTAGTCCAGGAAGCTGTTCCTGCTGTGCCCATTGTAAGAAGCGCATCATCCGAAGAAGGCTTCACGAGTCGGCTGTAGCCGCCATTTGTGGCTGCACCGATTAACAGGTCACCGATAGCGGTTGCTGTAATTCCCTTGATTCGTAAGTTATCTGAATTTACTTCAAGAGTAATATTGTCATCATTTACGTTGAGAGTGTTGCCTGTCTTACTGAGAGCATCGCCTGCAACAATTTGTCCTGCACCTGAGAACTGTACAAAAGTTAAGTTAGTTGTGTCAAGAGTAATTGTACCATCAGTAGTAAGTACAAAACCATTGTCCGCATTTGCAGTACCTTCTTCAACGAATACGAACATACCCGAAGTAACTTCAGCAGAAGCATTTGCATCTGCAGAACGAACAGGTGAAGAACCCGCTACGTAAATACCGTTTTCGCTTGCTGTACTTTGGTCCTTAACAAGTACACGGTCGCCATCTGCAAGAGTAATTCCATCAATAGTATCACCGACATTCAAATCAGAAGCGATTGTAATGTTTGCAGTAGTAGCAACTCGTACAGAATCTTTAATGTCAAGAGATTGTTTTACAGCATCAACATATGCTTTTGTAGCTGCGTCTTGTGCTTGAGTCGGGTCTGTGATATTTGAAATACGAGAATTATTTGCATCAATTACGCCCGAGCCGTTCGGATTGAGAGAAATATTTCCATTTGTATTTGTAGAAGAAATCTCATTCCCGTTGAGAGTAAGATTATCTACATCTACCGAAGTAAGCCCATTCAGGTCTGTAATAGAAGAGCCAAGAGATACAGCATCTGTGCCAATTGTAATCGAGCTATTTGCAAGCTCTGCGTTTGCAACTCCGCCGTCCTTGATTGTGACAACACCCGAAGCTACAGCAAAGTTATCATTTGAGAATGAAGCAATGCCTTTTGTAGTTGTAGTTGCATCATCTACAGAGATAGTAAGAGTGTTATTAGTTACTGCAGTTTGTACAGGGTCTGTGCCTGTAAATGTAAATGTATCGCTGATTAAAGATACAGTATCAGTTCCAGTATCGCCCGCAATATCTAACTCTGTAGAAATTGTAGTAAAGGTTACTGCACCAGAACCGTCTGTAATTAAGGCTTGTCCATTTGTACCGTCAGAAGTAGGAAGTGTGTATGCTCCAGAAAACTCAACTTGACGACCAAACTTTACTTTTTCCGCTGAGTTTGTAGTATCAAATGTAAGATACGTGTGGTCAGCAGTTGCAAAGGTTCCACCGGTCGCAGAATTGTCTGTAAGTTTGAATTCTGTTGCTTGATTTGAAAGGTCAATCGTACCTGCACGAATATCAAGATTTGCAGCAGGATTAATAATTAAGTCGCCTGCAGAAGTGTCAATTTGGTCTGCAGTATTCCCGATTCGAATATTATCTACAAGCAAGCGGTCAATCTTACTACTTGAGTCTACTACAATTGCGCTTGATGCAGTAAGAGTGCCAGCAGTATGGTCAAGCATATCTACATATACTTTACCGCCAATTGCGATTACAGCGCTATCCGCGGGAGCCCCGATGAACAGCTTATCACTGTTATCCGAATATGCTAATTCACCTGCTGATAGAGTACTGGGGGTTGCAGTGGTTGTACTGCGTTTGATTTTAATAGTCTGAGCCATTTAAAAACTCCGGTTGCCTTTAAAAGGCTCCTGCGTCTAGCGTGTCTGAATCTTCTGAGATATTTCCTACCATTATAGGAACCCACTCAAATACTCCTGAACTAGTTTCGCGGTATACTTTTAGTTGATTATCATCTGTGTCGTACCAAGTGTCTCCTTCCTCTATGTTTGAGCCAGTCGGTGTTTCTGCTGTTCGAAAATCTTGGTCTGCAAGCTGCTGTAGTGCATCTCTTACATTGTCTGCAGTAATTGTTCCGTGTCCGTCAAAAGACACATTTGCAGAGTCCATAAACTGTACAGGAATTGCAAAATTATTTACAGTAAGAACTGTTGGATCATCTATAAGAGTTACAGAGATACCATTATCATTTGTTACTGAAAGTTGCGTTACTTCTTCGGTAATTTGTATAGTTGTAGTATCGGGCATTTCTTATCTCGTTACTTCTTGATTAAGAGTTACCTTTCCTTCTATAAGGCGTTTTACAATTGCATCCCCGGCTGTATGAATTTCTAAATCGTAAAAGAAAAGACCGGCTGTCATCGCGCTCGAAGTCGCGGCCGGCAGCTCCATCTTTACAATACCATTTGTAGGAATTGGAATAGTACAAGTAAACGAAGCCGCTACTTCAGAGGCAGTTTTAGTCGACCGCATTTGAGCCCGGGCAGAGTAGCCTGTGAGATCTTTAACGGATCCAGACTCCTTGACTGTTATGTCAATCACGAAAGTCGATCCTTGGTCGATTGTTAAGTCATAGTTAGCGGCCGCCATTTATTTTTCTCCTATGATGCAATTATAGCTCAAGGGACATTTTATGTCAAGGTTTATTTTTTGGAGGTACTACCTCCATCTTGGTCCTTCAACCCACGCAACAAGAGACTTTCTTAGTCCTTTTGTAACCTGAGTAACTTGATGCTCGTTATAACTAAGAAATGCGAGTACAGAACCTTGAGTTCTCAACCCGTCTGGAGTTTGAATATTTTTAAATTGAAAATCTCCTCCTTCGTAATCCTCCGGGTCTGAAAGTTGAATTACGAGAGATATTTTTCTATCAAATGCAGCACTTCCTTCCCAGTTTACATCATGATGCCAAGAGTAAAAGTTTCCTTCTGTGTATTCTCCATATTGAGCAGCAGGAATATAGCTTGCCTCTACGTCAAAAGCATTTCTGTTCGCCTCTCTATAATAGTAGTCAATATATGATTTTATTTTTTCATTGTAGGTCCATCCAATACTACTATCACGAATTGATTTATCGGGTGCAAAATCAACTGATCTAAATACAGTGCCGTCTTGCATTATACAATCATTTCTGCATATTTCTACTATTTCTTCGCACTGCTCGGAGGTTAAAGCACCTTCCCAAAATTGCCAGTTTTGTCTCATTTTTCTATCCTTAAAGTTTTATGAAAGTTTTCCGATTCGAACTCTTAATGTAGATCCATCAAAAATATCAATTCGATTGTTTGGTGCATCGAGTGCTATAGACCCTGATGCGGTAGGAGTAGAAATTCTTGTGTACTCCGTGTAACCAGAGCCATTATATCTAAATGCTCGGTCTGTTGGTATATGCCAGTAAATATCTCCTGTTCGAATTGGAGACTTAATAGCTTGAATAAGAGTTGTTTTACCACTATTACTAGCAATTGATGACGCAGTATCGAATGCAATCGTTACTCCTGCGTCTCCTTCGGGGCCTGTAGCTCCGGTTGCTCCGGTTGCACCTGTTGGTCCTGTTGGTCCTGTTGGTCCTGTTGCTCCTTGAGGTCCGGGAGCTCCAATAGGTCCAGGGCCTCCGGTAGCTCCGACTGGGCCAGTAGCACCCGTAGGGCCGTCCGCACCTATAGGCCCGATTGGTCCAGTAGGTCCAATTGAGCCAGTTGCACCAGTAGGGCCTGGAAGACCTGTAGGTCCGGTATTACCCGTAGGTCCTGCAGGTCCGGTTGCGCCCGTAGGTCCATCATCTCCTTGCGCTCCTGTTGGTCCAGTAGGTCCAGTTAATCCGGTAGGCCCGGTTCCTCCAGTAGGTCCAGTTGCTCCAGTGGGTCCTATAGGTCCGTCTGATCCTGTAGGGCCCGGATTTCCAGTAGGTCCAGCAGGCCCCGTTGCGCCTGTAGGTCCATCGTCTCCTTGTGGTCCCTGAGGGCCAGTAGGTCCAGTTAATCCTGTAGGACCGGTTCCTCCAGTCGGTCCAGTTGCTCCAGTGGGTCCTATTGGTCCATCTGGCCCAGTAGGTCCTGGAAGTCCTGTAGGTCCGGCAGGGCCGGTTGCGCCTGTAGGTCCATCGTCTCCTTGTGGTCCCTGAGGACCGGTAGGTCCAGTTAATCCAGTAGGTCCTGGTCCGCCCGTTGGCCCGGTTGCTCCAGTAGGCCCTAGAGGTCCGTCGGGTCCTGTAGGACCGATTGGTCCAGTTGGGCCAGGATTGCCTTGAGCACCCGTTGGCCCGGGAGCCCCTTGTACCCCATCAGGTCCAGTAGGTCCAGTAGGTCCTGTCTGTCCTTCTGTTTTAAGAGGAGCTCCCATACTGCCGGAAGTAAGAGCATTTGCGGCTGTTCCAGTTCCGATGATAGTATGAGTAACAGCAGTAACTCCTCCGGAAACCTGAGTTGCATTCGCTCTAAACCTGTTTTGAGTAGAGTCTGCTATAACATACCAAAAGTTACTTCCTGTATTATAGAAAGTTGGAGTAAGATTTGTCATGTCAGCAATTGCCGAAGATCCGTCCGCAAATACTTGCACCCAGAAAGAAGTGTCACTTTCTGGATTCGTAGTTCTGCCATTATGAGCAGAAGTAGCTGCAAATACCTTACTGTTATAACTTCTTACATTTCCGATTGCATAGGAGCCTCCGGAAGACCAAGCTGATATACTCGGGCTGCTATCTAAAACAGTCAGACTTGCAGCAGAATAGAATAAAAAAGTACTCAACCCATCAGGACCGGGAGAACCAGAGGCTCCCGCAGCTCCTACTGGTCCAGTTACTCCAGTAGGTCCAGTAGGTCCAGTAGGCCCAGTAGGTCCTTGAAGTCCCGTAGGTCCAACAGGCCCCGTTGCTCCCGCAGGTCCAGTGGGCCCGATAGGTCCATCAGGTCCATCCGCTCCGGTAGGTCCAGGATTACCAGTAGGTCCAATAGGTCCGCCAGGTCCAGGAGCGCCATCTGGTCCGGGAGCGCCATCTGCTCCAGTAGGTCCCGTGGCTCCAGCAGGTCCAGTTAATCCAGTAGGTCCGGTAGGTCCAGTAGGTCCATCAGGTCCATCCGCTCCGGTAGGTCCAGGATTGCCAATAGGTCCAATAGGTCCGCCAGGTCCAGGAGCCCCATCAGGTCCGGGAGCACCATCTGCTCCAGCAGGTCCCGTGGCTCCGGCAGGCCCAGTTAATCCAGTAGGTCCGGTAGGTCCAGTAGGTCCATCAGGTCCATCCGCTCCGGTAGGCCCAGGATTACCAGTAGGTCCAGTAGGCCCGCCAGGTCCGGGAGCTCCATCAGGTCCGTCAGGTCCAATAGCTCCAGGAGGTCCGGTAGGTCCGCCAGGTCCAGGAGCTCCATCAGGTCCAGTAGGGCCAACAGCGCCAGTAGGTCCGGTAGGTCCGCCAGGTCCAGGAGCGCCATCTGGTCCATCAGGTCCAATAGCTCCAGGAGGTCCAACAGGTCCACCGGGTCCAGGAGCTCCCTCAGACCCAGGAGGTCCAGTAGGTCCATCAGCATTCTTTGTAATTACAAACTGAGTTGTTTTAACGGTGTCAGGGCTGTTCTTTTCTCGTACACTTGCTTCTACGGTAAGGCTTACTCCGGAAGCGTATGCAACTGCTCCATCTGAGTCAAGAACAAAACTTTTTTGAAGAGGATCGTTTTCAGTAGATACTGCAAAATTTTGTGTACCTGCATTATCTAATCCTGTAGGTATTACTAGCTTAAACTCAGGCTCTTGGAATCCTACTGAAGAAATTGTAGCATTAATACTTGAGGGAGCGTTTACTTGAGAAGCTCCTGAGCTAGAATAATTTAAAGTACCTACATCAATGTCTAAGATTACCGATTTTGTAGTGCCCCCTAAATCAGGGTCAACAGTTAAAAACCGTTCTGTAGTAAATACATTTGAAGAGTCTTTATGTACGCGTGCAATTGCAGCATCTTGTTCGTAGTCAGGACGATAGTTTGCTCTATAGCCTGTTGTTGAAATTTGACTATCAAAAGTTCTGTCAATAATTAGCTGTGTATCGGACACAATAGATACTACTACTGCACCTTCGCCTACTGGTGTAGTGGGAGAAGTACTACCACTTAAATTCAGAATATCTCGTAATTCTACATTTGTATTAAATCCTGTTCCGAATACAGTGTTATCGTTTGCTGCAATTAATACAGAACCAATAGGAGTCCAGCTTGTTGAAGACGCAGAGTTTCCTGTACCCGCATCTCTCCAGAAAGGCATATTTTCTAAAGACTCTGTATCATAGTACATAAGTTTCAGAGTCGGAGTATCTGCATCTAAGAATACATAGTAGTTTTCGTCTGCTGGTATGTCGGAAATATCTTGACTATTTTCGTTAGGAGTAATCAGTACCTCTTTTGCTCCGTTTGAAGCAATTATAGGATTTGTTTTTGCAAAAGTAAATGCTTCTGACCCTGCAGAACCTGTGATTCCTGCTTCGGAATTAGTAATCGCACCTTTTGGAATACCATACTGTACTCTATCAATGTTTGTGCCGTAGGGGTCCGTCGATTCATAATTCAAAGTAATGAACGGAGAATAGTTTCCTCCAGTAGACACTGCTCGTACATCAAACTTTATAGAACCATTTGCTACGTTTGTGAATCTTGCAAAAGTTCCTGCTGTACGAATAGGGTTTTCTATATCTTCTACGTTATGGTATACTTCGTATAAATCTACAAAATCAGAAGTACTCGGATCCCACTCCAGTTTAAACTCTTCTCCAGGTCTTGTGGCGTCCGTCTCAAGAACTAGTCGAAGATTTGAAGGAGCAGGCATTTCTGTTTCACCGTCTCGAGGCTCAGTCTCTTCATAAATGGTGCTTGCCAGTTCTGCAACTACATAGCCTGTATCTACATAACCGTATTTTTCATCGTAATATTCTACAGCAGAAAAACCATATTCATTTGATTTGTCTTGATTAATAGATAAAACTCTGTATCTTTTCGAAGAGCCTACTACTGTTAAGTTATCCCGAACTTCCTTCAGAGCCCAGATTGTACTTGTTGAAGGGGTAGAGCCAAAGGAAGAAACAGTAAGCGTAGAAACAACTCCTGCAGAGTTTGTTACAGTATTTTCTTGAATGTAAGAGTAATTTTTCCATACAATTGGAAGAAGGTTTGTTCCAGAAGCATCATCGAATGCATTTGAAGCCTTTTCTTCAGTATCTAAATCTCCTAAATCATAAGTACCATCGTCATTCGCAGTATCATAAATATATGCTTCTGGTAGTCGAGCTCCTCGAGAGTACGTGTTTCCGTTTATAGTTACATCATCTGCTCCCACGTAAAAAGCGGCAGGCTCTGTTACAAGAGTGCTTAAAGTATACGTCGAACCAGAGTTTAAAGTTACTGAGCGGTCGAGTGTTACAGAAGTGCTAGTCGCTGAAGATACTCGTCCACTATATTGTACTCCATTTCTATCCGCATCCTGTACATTTACAATATCGCCGGGCTTAATGTAAAGAGAGTTAAGAGCAGACTTAAAACTTACAACTTCTGTCTGCTTCTGAGCAGTCCATAACTTCCATCGTCCATATCGAATTGCTTGAGCTTCTGAAGTACATCCAAATGCTACAACTTCTTCTGTGATAATTCTTTTGTCTCGAACGATTGCCTCTCTGTCTTCTACAATCAAAGGCACAGGTTCATAGTTGGACTTCGGATCATTCCAAGTAACAATAATCTGGTTTGAGCGTGTCTTTGTGCCTGTGGACTCATAGCCAAATTTTCCGTCAATAACATTACCTTTTGTAAAGTTATATACAGGATCAGAAGGAGAGTCTTGTACGGCGGTTAAATGTCCGTCCATCCAGTAAAGCATACCCGTACAAGCACTCGCAAAGTCTTTCAGTACTTTGTAAACATCCGTTGCTTTTGTAAGAAAAATATTTGAACGGAAGCGGGGCTCTGTTCCTCCTGCTCCGTTATCTACAAGCTCGTCACAATATTTTGCAATTCTATAAAGAGCATACTTGTCTATATCGGATTCTCTTATCCAGCGACCTGCTCCATACCGATTATTTGTGACAATATCGTAAAATACCCAAGCAGGGTTGTCTGTGTATTGTAACTCATTTTTGAAAGTACCATCCCAGAACTCTTCATAAACTGCTACAGGATTTCCATTGCTGTCTGTTTGAGTAGAGTATTCTCTCGGCGTGTAAGTGCTCGGAACTTTTACTTTAAGTCCCTGCATCAAATAAGACATT
>Ga0181379_1000662_pt1 | contig 16685 bp, 24 predicted proteins | sample 2SPOviralmetaG_FD_130115 | JGI IMG/M metagenome (GOLD analysis project Ga0181379, IMG submission 130115) | Marine viral communities from the oligotrophic San Pedro Time Series (SPOT) site, San Pedro Channel, CA, USA - 2 SPOT_SRF_2009-07-10 | ecosystem: Environmental > Aquatic > Marine > Strait... | reverse complement strand
AATTGTGGAAGATCCGTTGTGCCTGTTCCATAATCGTTTTTTGGTACTTGGTTACCTACCACAAATACAGATGTCTGTGTAGAGTTGGCGGGCAGGATTAAATAACCATTGATCAATTGATATTCGAGCAGAATTGCGGTCCTGTCCGTAAGTGGGTTCTTAGTGTATACCTGGTAGACATCTAAGAGGTCGGATGCATTGTCGATCTGTACCGCTTTATCGGCCACTATAGGGCTTGTGACTGCGGCCACAGTCTTCTCGACTACTGTCTGCACATCAGGCCATTTTGCACGGGTCCATGCCCCTCTGATACGATCATTAAGGCTGTTCTTGAGCGATGTTTCTTCCTGGGACAATAAAGCATCAAGTCCAATCGCTGATTGGAATCTACTCTTAAAGTCGCTGTAGGCAATCGTCCTCAATGTTTTACCTTAACTTCGGGGTTTGATTTTTCGAAGTCTTTGACGAATCCTTTATCACTCCAGCATCCTGGCCTCTCCTGTTGATGCCTCATATAGGTAGCCATGTCTGTGACTCGCTGAAGGCGAAAGTTTCCTTTGCCTCCCTCAAGGGATTTAGCGGCTCGGCGAGCTTGCTCTTGTCTTTGCGCATAGCCCTTCTTTTCCCGAACTACTGCCTGCTCGTTTGCTTTTCTCATGTAGTAAGCGATTTCCTCCTGCGAGTTTCCACTCCGCTTACCTCCTTTTACGATGATATTAAGACTCATATTTTAAAAAGAAAAAGGGAGCCAGCCTACCCCTAAGCTGGCTCCCCATTTTATGAACACATGAAACAAACAATTACTACTAATTGATTGAAGATTGATTAAACAATAGAACCAAGTGCGCGAGGGTTTGCTACTCGAAGAGTAAGCATTGCTTCGGAGATCGCTCTACGGCCAGCACCATTGTCGGGAAGGTCGTTTACAGTAATTCCTTCAAGGAATTTAAGGGAAACATTGTCATCGTCAGAAATCAAGTATGCACGATTTGAATTGATGACTCCTTCAGCGGTGTCTGTGCCTGCGGTAAGTCTACCACTTCCCGAAACATAAGAACCATTGCCAGCTACTCCACTAAGTTGGAAGGTGTCAGTTGTTTTACCAGCTACTGTGTGAGTTCCGTTTGCGGCAGTATTACCAAGAACTCCGCTAATTGTGACCTTGTCACCATTGGAGAATCCATGACCAGCAGAGGTTACTACGATTGGGTTGGCGTTAGTTGCACCTGTGATGGCTTTGGAAATTCCACGGCCTCCATGAAGCATTGGAATCACATCGATAGAGCCAAAATCAGAGACATAACTAATAATGCTTCTGATTAAAGTCTTACCGGAGACATCTTGCGTGTATTGAATATTACCAGCGTTTACAGTCGAACGAGTGTAATCGGTGATTGAATTCATAACTGCTGGTGATGCAAAAAGTTTATATGAACCTTTAGCCCCACTTGCCTCATAAACTGCCTGAAGTAATCCCCGAAGGTTTGCTTCTGTCAAGTTTGCGAAGTCTACCCGTGATCCACTTACTGCGCGGAATCCTTGTTTTAAGGTCGTATTAAAAGTTTCTCCAATCGCTTCAGGATCACTCCATTTGCCCAACCCACACAACAAACTTCCAGCAGAACTAGAACCAGCGGCTTGGTCGGTTGAAGAACCAATTATACTTTCAATTGAACGCTTGAGTTGTATAAGTGACTTAGCTTTAGAAGCGTTGTACAACCCATTTTGACCATTTGGGGAAACATCAACCATCTCCGATTGGCGAGATACAGAAAAGCGATCCTGGACAGTTTGGATACGGTTGCCCAATCTTGCCCTTGAGTTAATTAAATCGCTCATGTCATTAAGCGAATAATCAACGCCGTCAACTTGTCCACTTAGGGATGGGTCGGCGAGGCTATCTACTAACCATTCGTTGAGAGTCGCTTTAGGAGCGGCGGATTGTGGGAGGAAACTGAACAGAGGTGTCTCTGTTGGTTCCACAGTTTTTAGAAGTGATTCTAAGTTTTCTCTAGCGCCTTGAACGCTAGTTACATTATAGGATGTTGCTAAGGACATTTTGGTATAAGATTTTGAATTTTAATAATAAAGTTTAGTCGCTAAAAAAGGGCGGCTAGATCGGTTACCGAGAGATTGCCTTGGCGCTTAATTTGATCTTTCTGTTTCTGTTTCCGAGTATTGGCATTTTCCACCGGTGGTGAGGCGTTGCCTCCATCTGTAGGTGGTGGACTCTTGGGCTTGATCGCTTTCTTTTTAGGTGCGGTCTTTGCCTTTTGGTCAGACTTGATTGCTTCAATTCCTCGAACGAGGGTTGCGGCTATAAAGTCTCCATTGGGAAGATTTTCCAGGACATGGCCGTATTGGCTTTTAAGTCCACCGAATAATTCTTTCCGAGCTTCTGCTGATTCATCGTCCTGGTTTAACCAGGGATGTGTGGCTATGGTATCCTGTTGCCATTGAGATTTTTCCTGTAAGTAGTTCTGCCTAGCTGGAATCTTTTCGGTAAGGTACTCGTCTGCTTGGGTAAGGATATTACGGATGTCATCATCTGAATATTCTTTTCCATCAACTTCTACGTACGACTTCCCGATATTCTGTAGGGCGAACTTCTTGGCGGCTTGGGCTTCCTTTTGTAACTTTTTTAAGTCTTCAAAGCTCTGAACATTTTCAAGTTCAGGTTGGCCGGTTGCCTGCTCAGTAGGTTGGCTATTGGATTTAAGTGATTCGATCTCGGCTTTAAGTGCATCTGCGTTTTCTTCAGCAGACTTAGCTCGGGCAGTTAGTTTATTAACTTGCTTGAGCAGTTTACCTACAGCTTTTGGTGGTTCCTCTTCAGACTCCTCCTCGACCTCTTCATCCTCTTGCTCGGTTTCTTCTTCGGTATCTTCTTCCTCTTCGGAAATAGACTGTGAAAGAACATCTTCTTCCGATGCTTCTGCTTGCTTGGAACTCTCGGGAGTTTCCACGCTTGCCTCATCTTCAGATGCCTTCTGATCACTTTCTACCTGGTCGACAAAGGATGCCGCCAAATCTTCCATGCTCATTGGGCTTTGCGCTTGATTGTCTTCTGCTCCCGTGGATTCAGCCGGAGCCTCGCTAATAACTGTTTCTGCCATAATTTCTCTGCGTTTGAAGAGTTCGCACTCTCTTGTATTGATCTGCGGAGTAAATACACTCCGCCAATGACAATTATATCAGATAAAAATTAGGATTATTCAGGAAATTTTAAATGCGTTCCAGTTGTCCTGAAACCTTTCATATTTGGCTTTTGATTTAGTATTATGAGGATACAAACTTATGCGGATTGCGTTATCCAAATCCATGCAGGGGATGATGTACCATTTATTTAAAGGTTCGACATAGGCCGCCAAGGTATCGACCTTGGTGCAGTCTATAGTCTCTTTTACCTTCTTGCCTGATGCAGATGTAATCATGTAGCGACCAAGTCCTTTCCCCCTCGAATCATGCAATAAAGTAGATGTGCCTTTTATCTGTACTCGAAAGGTTCGACTTGCCGAGTTCATAACAATACAATCCTGTGGCAAATAGTCGCCAAGGGGAGTAAAAACTTCTAAGCCATTCTTTAGGGCATCTAAGAAAAACTGTTGCTCGTATAGGCTACCCGCCCTCTTCATCTTCGCTCTCAAAAATGAAGATATCATCGTCCAACCACTCGTTTAAATCCTCCATCGCTATTTTTGCCATTTCCAAGTCATCGATGTCCGATTCTTCGATCCATCGATTCAATAATGCACGATGTTCGTTCTTAAATTTCTGATGGGGTGTCTCGGTCATCTTCCTCATTTTCGATACAACTTATTAGCCTACTTAGCCCAGCAATCTCACCCGATAGTCGGGCAAGTTTTTGTGGATTATCAACATGGGTATAGTCCTGAAAGTCTACCAAACAGGAGTCCCTTTGTTCCTTGATAAATTTCTTGACGAATTTCCATTCTGTTTGGTCGTTAAGACCGGCAATAGCATCAGATAAAGTCATGCTTTTTTCTTCTTCTTGGTTTGCGAGGCTTTGATGGCTTTTGCCGTTGGGTAGTTTTTACTTCCTGGCTTATTCATCCGCTCACCCGAGCCTGACTTAATGCGTTTCTTTTTAGCGGCGATATTCGCCCATAGTCCTGGTTTCTTTTTATTCATTACCACTTTACTTTGTTTGCCCAGTAGGCCGCAGATGTTTTGCCCCTTGCGATGTTCTTGCCGTGTCTGTTTTTAAAATTTGAACGCTTTTGTTTCATAGCCTGACTCTCTCCCTTCTTGGGTTTACCAGCAGTCTTTGCACCCTGTTGCCCAAATCGAATCATTTTATTTTTATCCCCATCCTTAACTAAAACCACATGGGATTTAGTCGGATGGTTTGGGGTTCGCTTGGGTTTTGAATATCCGGAAAAGGTTACACCTCGATAATTAATACTCATTACATTGAACTTGCTGGTACATTACCAGGTGCGGTCCCTAGTTGACCAATTAGAGCGTTCCTTTGTTGGGCTTGCTGTTGCTCGAGCTGACCAGCATATGTCTGTAGTCGCTTCGCAAAATTCTCGTCCTCCTGCATCCTTTGTTGGATGTCTGTGGCTGGAATTTCTTCCGTTCCTTGCAGATATGTCTGCATGAATTGTAGTCGAAGTTGAGAATTTGCTCCCTGTGGTGCATTGACCACCTGACCACTAAAGATTTTAGCGAGATCCGCAGATGTTTCCTTAATCTCCTTATCCGTTGCCTCTTCAGCAGGTGCAATTAATTGACCGGCAAGGTTTGGATCGATTGCTTCTAAGAATTTTCGGAGATAAACATCCGTCCTAAATGCCCCCTGTCGGTCGTACTGGGCCATAACCTTACCAACTGTATCAAGCTTCTGAAGAACCTTCTCCTCATCCTGATTCATCGAGTTCCAAGTAATATTAAAATCATACAACTCCGCAGTTTCATCCAAGATTAGCTGTGCGCCTTGCTCGTTATTCGTCACCCGAAACCATACCATTGGTCCCGAATAAGTACGATCCAAGCACCATACACGCTTTAAAACTTCCTTCCATCCACCCAACCAACAATTGACTAGGTGCTGTTTTAACGCATTTGCTTCCACCGCATCTTCAGGACCAGTCGCCCGACCGGTTATGCGATTACAAAGTTGACGAATTTCCATCTCCACCTGTGTCGATGCAGGTGAGTACCTTGGCGTATCCATCCATCCGACTTCATCCCTACGGCGGACAGGAATCTGTGCGCCTGGACCGATCCGTTCGGGTCTGCGGCCCAAGCTGTAAAGAAATGGAGGCATAGTAGTCATGGATGTTGCATCACGCCTCGAGTCCATTTCTGTTTTTACAGCCACCTGATAACTCTTCAACAATTCAGGGTATCCCCGAGAGTCCAACAACCGATGATTTAAATGCTCTCTCGTGATACATACGAATGGATACCGCCCCTCGTCATATCCGACAGGTTCATGGAAGCCTGCTTCTTCCATTTCATCCGTCCAACAGGTCTTAATTACGATTGGGCAATCGTCCTCATCCAGTTCCTTACGATAAGTCGTTACAACTCGGATTAATCCCTCATAACTCTGAGTAGAATAATCATTTCCATAGTTAAAATTACTGTAAGATTCCTCCTCAAAGAAGTCTTTTGCCTTTTCGATAGCTCCATCTATCCACTTGGCATCCCATCCCTCATTTACCTTCTGCTTTAACGCTTCAGGAGTATAATAATGGATACAATGGATAGAACGGGCGGACTCTAAATCGATGACATTACTATCTACGATTAATTCACGCCCAAGCTCATACGCTTTTACTGCCGGACGATTTACCACCATCTTCTCAGTAGGTATTTCTGTCTCTCCAGTCTTACGAAGCTCGTTGAGCATCTTCTTGACCCGTCTCTTCTTCAACTTAGGGAACATCGGATAGAACATTTCCTCGACTCCCTCCTTCATCTCTGGGTCCTGAATAGCCATTGCCAATTCGGGCGATTGTTGGGAAATTTCTTCCAAACTTAATGGTTCAAACTTGCGAGTCTTTTCCTGTTTCCAGTAAGTGCCAAAGAAAGTCAGTCCGTTTTGAAGTAAATAATTAGCACCAATGGCTGATTCTCTCATCAGTTCATCCATCGTACCCATTCGCCACTTCAAAAATTCACTCACCAGCTTGGCCGATGCGATATCGCCGCTCTCCACAGGCGCGGCTACCAGGTTAGCCTGTGTGAGGGCCTGCGTGAGAGTCGCCACATCCCCATCGATCAATGGGTTTATAACATTGGGGTCAAGGTCACTTGCACCAACGAACGGAAAAGCTTCAGGTCCACTCTTCTTGCCGTCACCTGTTTTGCCTGCCCACTCGTTAAAGCGAACCTCCCGAGCATCCTCGGCTTTATCCATCCATGATGATAAATTTGCTTTTGCCCGTTCAAACTCATGCTTTAATTCATCAACATCGGGCTTTTCTTCGTATAATTGTACTTCGTTTTCCATTTTTCTAAACTTACTAGTTTAACATTTTATTTCTTAATTTATCCAAGGCCTGTTGCTCGATTCGTTGGAGCGATGTGAACCCGATCCCAACAAATTCCGAAATTTCCTGTAGAGTTAATGGTTCAGGCTCCTTACCGCTTGCTAAAGATTCAATCCCATGCTCGATGACCATTTCACGAAGCATCATATCGATCCTCCGATCCTTATCTTCCGATGTCTCACACCAATCTGTACAACTCGTCATTGCCTTCCACCTTCTTGACTAAAACCATGCTGTTAGGACGGTGATTATCCTGTGGCCTCTTCACGCAAACCCCCACACCTTCACGATCCTTAAAGAATATACGCATCAAACGAGGATTGGGGACTGGTCCAAGCACCCTGGCCTCTTCGTATTTAGGTAATTCAGGCACAACCTCCTCCTCCTTGGGCTGTGGGGGAGGTTCAGGGGGCTTCATGTCCTCTCTGTACACTCTTTGTACAGTTGCCCGACTAAAGCCCACAAGCTTCGCTACTTCAGGCCATGTATTGCCAGCCTCCCGAAGCCTAATAATTTCCTTACGATGCCGAGGCATCACCTTTTTAGATTTCATAATTTAATAACTCCCCCCGCCTGAAGGTAAAAAACTCTCCTCATCATGGTACTCGAAATTTCCGATGGAAAAATACCTGGCACAGTCCACGAAATCTTTAGGGGCAGACTTTAAATCCCCAGGTACATATGCCTGCATACAGCTAATTAAATTCTGACATTCATCCGAGAACATCAATCTAGGCTTGTTATCCAAATCCATTGGCCTGTCCCGATCCCATGCCAGTAAATTGTTGATTGCCTGTAAGCCTGTTTCGATATCAAGAGCCTCAGCAGGTTCAACGATAATGTCCTCATCCGCTAAATCATCTATGATATTAGAAGATCCTTCCGACTTCTGATAACTTGCCGCTCCTAACCTCGGGTCGATGATTCGTACAACCTCATTATCGCCACAAATCTTTTCCATCCTCCTGATCTCATCTGCATAATCCTTCAATCCATACCCGTTAGGTTGGGCGGCCTCACCGGCACACAGCTTGTCCTTCGTCAGGTCAATCCATCCACCCCATGTATCGAAGTCAGGGAACTCCTTAACCGCCCAGGCTACTCCATGTGGGTCGATTGCGAATAATACCATCGTCCAAGGCTTTGCTCCCGCAGGGTCAATGCTCAGAACGAAGTTTGCATCCTCAAAATCGGGAAGTTTTTCTGCCTGTACGAAGTTTTTGTCCGTAAGATTAGGAAATATTGCCCGACTCTGCCTCACAGGCACTCCATACGCCCGACAAAGAATCGTTTCCCTCTTTTCTCCCTCCAGTTGATTCTTCATTGCCTCCCATCCGCCAAAGGGGTTGGCCGCTGTATGAAAATACACCACCGAGCTGGCTTTGCGGATGGGCTGTTGGACGAGGGGGACTTCTTCGCCGTCCAAAAGGTCAGCTTTTGCCGATTCAACTGTCCTTGCTCCTGTGAGCATACTCTTTACTACCGAGTTCCAGCCATCCACGGCGGTGAATGATATAATTCCCTTGGAATTGCGGGTGACGGTGCGAAATCTAAGTGTATTTACCCATGACATGGGTATAAGTTCATCTGCGAAGAAGCCTATATTATGAGTACCATTTACCGGTTCTTGCGGACATCCAATTTCTCCACCTTCAATCGTACTAATATCCTGTGACCAATTACGAAAAATACATTCAGATCGGTTAGGGAGGGTGAACTTGCCAGCAGTAAATCCATTCCTAAGCGAATACATGACATATCCGACTTTCCCTCTTCCTAATGATTTAAATTCTTTCGGCAGATACTTAAATATTAACTTCTGTTGGAACTGTATACTGTTGGCCGAGGTTTCAGTTAAGCACCATATGATCGTTCCAGGGTTCTCTACGAGGCATTGAACTACCCTTTTAGCCGCCCACTCCGATTTACCGGCACGATTGCCGCCCATAACGAGGATTTCCGAGTGAGTCTTTAATTCTTTATCTGCCCGTTCCCATGTATCGAGTTCAAAGCCATGCCGATATGGGTCATCCTTTTCCTTGGCTATCGCTTCCTCACGCTTCTCCCAATATGCGAGGATTCGCTCAGGAGTCATCCTCAGCATCTCTGCCTTGCTGAGAGGCGGGATGGCGGGATGCGGTGACCAGTTGAGAGGCATGGACGATTATAGCAGATTATCGATAGTAGGTCACCTCGGGTTGGGCAATTTGTCAGAATTTTTTTATGAGCCTCTATCGGTCGGCGGTGATCGGGGGGCAGATTTTCAGACCCCCCTCCCCCCCCATCTGAGCCTAAATTTTTATGTGATTTAGGACAGAGCGTACAATATATTATATTTATACATCATTTTATAGCATAGAGGACACAAAGTGGTTCGTGATATAATGATTATGTCTAATTAGACTTGCATCGAGGCTTATTGAGAATACATTCTCAATTGCCTACACCGATAGAAATGCCTACCGAAAAGAAAAGAGTAACTATGGAGGCTGAGAACCTTCCGGCTAATCTAATGGTGGAGGAAACCTGCCCAGCGATCTACACAGCACAGGGTCTTTACGATAAGAGACCAGGTGACTATGCTAAGATGGTTCAGATGCTTGCTGATGGTGTACCCGTTACCCGCATCAAAAAGGAACTCAAGGTCAACCATAACACAATAGCTGTGGTTCGCTCCCGTGAGAAGCAGGTGATCGAATCCTCCAAGAAAGTGATGAGAGGATTAATCGGCCATGCTTCACAGCTCGCAGTAGAGAAGATGATCGAAAAACTTGAGAACGATCAAATCCCATCAGGTGTTCTCCCTATCGCCACCGGCATCCTAATCGACAAGCATCGCCAATACGAAGGTGAACCGACTCAAGTCATTGAGGTAAAGAAATCTTTATCCCTCGATGAAATCCGAGCCGAGCTGGCGAACCTAAAAGATGAAGAGGTTATCGAAGCTGAAGTTTCGGATGTAGAGTCATCCGCCTGACCGCCAATCCTTAGATTGCCAGCCTACCTGGTTGGCTGTGTCAGATATGCCTTGGCTGTGTCAGATATGTACCTTGAATGGCTGTGTCAGATATATTTCGATATGTCATATTAATTGGCTCGATCTTTGTACCTATGCATATATTTACGAGCATAGCCTTTAAAGCCCCGTAGAGTACCCTATTTAGCCTTTTGGCATACCAGCGAGTCCTCTGACTCCCATTAACCCGATCAAAGCCTCCTGCGAGCATAGGGGTCTTACCTGTTATTCTTTTGTTCGATACTTACCTACCTACCTACCAGCTTTTATTTTTTTCGATCCTCCGAGCTTGTAGGCTATTGTATCGTAGTACCCCCTTCCCTTTACCCCGTCCGTCAGGGCAAGGGGTGTTGGGTGTGAGCGGTAGGTATTGCGAAGCAATAGCTAATGGCCGACTTTGGAGGCCATAGCTTACCCCGACAGGGAAGGGGGTTCTACTATAGCCTGTTTTGACCACCACCCTCCTCCTTATATATAAAGGGAGGGGGGTGGTGGTTTTAGAGAGTAATCGACCCATATTCTACTCGGTATAAGAATAGATGTTTCCTACACCATTTTCGGTCTTATGTACACTAATATGATTCTTGGAAATTAGTAGTATTTTATCCATTTTTTTATCTCCAATCGACTCCCCTGTCTTATCCTGAAGTAGTTTTCTGAGGTTATTTAAGCCATGAATAGAGTTAGGTTTGAGCAATTCGATAAGAGCATTAGATAACTTTTCATTGACTCGTTGTATCTCTTTTGACTGTCCAGGCTTGCGTAATTTGGGTTCAAGTTCGGGCTTATGGACGAAGTTTGGCCACTCAAATTCGACTACCTTTGCGGGTGGAGACGAGAAGTCTCTGACAGTTGCCTCAAGGACTAGGTGGTCCTCTTCTTCGTGGGGTGTTAGGGTGAGAATAGCATCGGGGTCACGGGCAAATACGCCTGACCCGCTTGCCCTGTCGATGTGGTCTGTGTCAGACTTATTACCCTTGGAGAAGTGGTGGGCATAGACGAATGAACAGTCGAGTCGTTCGGAGAATTGTTCCATGCGGTTGACTACTTCGGAGATAGCACCGGCATCGTTCTCATCTGCACCTGTTGCCAGTTTATAGAATGGATCGACTATTACCATGTCGGGCTTGAAATCGGGGAGATCTTCAATGTGGTGTACGAGGTCTTCGAGGGAACGGGCTTGGCCTCGGAGTCCACAGTAGAGAAATCGGGGGTTCTGTTTATAGATACCTGGGTTGGCGGCTATGATGTGGGTAATGCGTTGGGCGGCCATGCGGGGTTTAAGCTCGAAGTCGAGGTATATGACATTACCTTGGGTGGTTTCGTGGCCCATCCAGGGCTTCCCATTGGATACAGCTAGGCCGAGGTGAAGGAGGGATAGGGTTTTACCAGCCTTGGAGGACCCTGAGATGATCATCTTTGATCCTTTATAAAGAACTCCTGAAATGATTTGCGGGGGCATCTTAGTATTCGTTTCGATGCTTACCATATCGGAGAGGGTAAGGAACTTGGGGGCGGGTAGCGGGTCATCGATTGCCAGCGAGTAGGATTGGGGTGCATCGGATGACCGCTCGGGATAGTGTGGCTGTCCTTGGGATTGGAAGTAGATGTCTAATTCATCTGCTTTGGCTAGGGTTTCGGGGTTTAGGTAGTCTTCTCTGTATGCCATGTGTTATTTATTCCTTTGTGAGTTTAATGATTATTGTTGGTTTATGATTATCATCGTCACGGATGATATAAATTATTGATCCTTCACGCATCGAACCGGCTAACTCGAATGCCTTCTCCATGTGGAGGCCCAGCTTGATAAACCTTCGAGCTATGGTCTTTTGTAGCTGGAGGCTTATTCCTTCCAAAAGATTACCTCCTGCTGGGCGGGATAAGGTTCGCCTTCCTTTCTGCGGGTTCCCCAGGGTAGTCGGCATAGTTGATTCATCAGTTTGAATCGTGGATCTCCACCGAGCTTTTGTGAGAGTTCGAGAAAGTCTTTCTTATATCCCTCGATCCAATGGAACCATGCGTGTAAGGATTTGCCTCCTGAATTTACAATCATCTTGAGGGGGGCAATCTGTTCGAGGTGTTGGATGAGGCCAAGCTGTTGCTCGAATGACAGGGATGGATCGTCTGTTTCGTGAATAAAATACTTTCGCCCTAATACCTCTGCCTCAGAACGAGTGGCTTGCTCGGGAAATGTGTTATAGGTGATGAACTGGAAGTTTGACAGGTCGGGCATGGCGGTTGCCTGCTTGATCGTCATGGGTGCAGATCGCTCGGCAACCACTCGCTGTACAAAGATTGATTCGTCAGGATCGAAGAGTCCCTGTAGCGCATCCTCGGCATTCCTCGGAATGGGGTCGGATCGGAGGGTAAACTTCTCGAATAGACCGGCTTGGCCTAAGTTATTTTCTTTAAGGGATGGATCGGGGGGAGCTACCTTTATGGGGTTTTTCGGCAGGTTTGGGTTATCATGTCGATGATATGCACCTTTTATAGCATTCCTAATTTCTGATGGTTGATGTTGCCTATGGGAAACCTTATCCAGTAGAGCGATCAACGCCCGTTCTGCATGGTTTGGGTCTTTGGTCCACCTGGTAATGACTAAGGATAATCGAAGTAGCACATCGTGATGGGACAGTAGTCCGCTTGGCAGGTTTTCTAAGCACCTGCGTATATCTCCTTTAAGTGTGGCCATTATTCTTCCTTGAGCAGTCGGGTAATCTGCTCGGTTATTTTCATCATTGCTGACTGTTCGATCTTTGAAATCGTTTGCTTTGCAACGCCTACCTTTTGAGCGATTTGCTCTTGAGTAAATCCATCGTGATCCTGTGGGACTGCTCTGAGCATCTGCCGTAGCTTGGCATCGGTTACCATCTTGCGGACGGAGTTTGAGGGTCTACTCGGCATCGACCTTCACCCAATCGGTTATAAAGTGTTCAGGTAGTCCATGCTCAGACTTGTGGACCTCGTTCTTATCCAATTCATATCCATCCCGAGAGATGTGTATTATCTTGTATGGTAATCCGCGCGATTCCGCCCATCGCTTGATCGCCCAGCCTTCGTTCGGGAATCGCAGATCGTCAAATACAACAGTATCTTTTCCGAAGAATGGTTCGGCTGTTCGCATGGCCGCATCGACCCATATGTTTGGATACCCTGACTTGCCTTCCCTACCCCATGTAGTCCCAAGTTCCTGTAGCATCTTACGCACGGTAATATGCTCGGGGAATCCTGGTATTGGTTCTTCCTTTCGATTGAGCCAACCGGGATGAGGGAGGATAACCTTCAACATCTTTTTAATTGGCGATGAGAATGAAAAGATCACCGCATCTTCAATCGTTTTAGAGTAAGTTGTTTTGCCCACACCCTTGGGTCCACATAAGCCTATTATTGGTTTCATTACAGCCATCCCTCGTTACAGAATAAAGCTATGCCAAAACAGAAGAGCATATACATCCATATGATTAAGGCGGTTATGAAGACTATCGAATAAATGATTAGTTCTTTCATTCTTCGGATTTACGATTAAGTACCTCTGCAATCATTCGGTTGGACATAGCTAATTCATCTAAGCCTGCGGCTATAATTTTAGAGGCAATGATTATAGGTTCTTTTTCTAAATCTTCTTGCTGGCATGGTGGACATACATCCATGTACCATTGATGTGCTGTCTTTGAGGCCTGATCCATTTGTGTTTTTGCATCTATTATCATAATTAGTAGTGTGTTAGTTTTATCACCTTGTAGGTGGTTTTGGGTTTTTGATCTTTGGGTGGGATAGGAGGCATATATTGAATCTTACCTCGCATCTTTGTATATCGTTCGTGCCGATATGTTCTCATAAATCCACGCCGACCATAAAAGTTGTACTTCTTGCTGGCTCTTTCGGTCATGCCTTGCCCGTCAATGATCTGCTCACGGGGTAAATAAACTACTCGGTTAATCGGTAAATGTGGTCTACCTTTAACCTTTGGTTTTCCACCAAACCTTAGTTCTTTTTTACCGATTTTTTGGGGCTTTAACTTGGGTATTGAGGCATAAATTAAAACCTTGAAGCACAGGAAAAACATATCAATAGCGCCTTCAGTAACACCATTTTCTAATCCAGCTAATAAGGCTTTTTTAGTTATGTTACCTACACCTCTTATATTAAGTATCTGCGTAAAATCTTTAGTTTGATAACTAAACCAACATTTTTTCACATCACCTTGTTTTTTTTCGTAATCAAGTCCAACGGATTCTGCGAATTTCTTGGGTTCGGCAGTATTTAGTAAAAAGGTTCCTAATTTTGGATCTTCAAAATAAAACTCTAAGGAATCATGCAATATAGGCAGTTCCTCAAATGTGATATCCTCTAAATCGGTTTGTGCTAAATCGTCTGATACTAGCTTATCGACTACAATTTGCTCACCCCATAGTATATGATAACGCTTCGATATAAATGAAGCCATTGAAAGACTGGCTTGAGTTGGATTATCATAATGTGAAGTATCAAAAATATGACTTGCATAGAATTTCCAATTATCGTCCTGCACCTCCGTATAGTCTAAGTTTTTTAAGAACTTCATAATCAGTAGTGTGTTTTGATTTCCCCCTCGGCGGCCAAAGGTAGTCCAGGGTAGCTAAGAGGTTCCTCGGTGAGTAGTTGAGTAAGTAAATCTAGTGCCGCCTGCCCCTCGTTCTCTGCGACCTCCAAAGTCACAGAGTCATGTACATGGAGACAGATCGGTAGCCCTGCGGCCTCGATGCGGATAAGCGCATCTGCAAAGATTGATCGGGCAGTTGCCTGAACGAGGTTCTGAAACAACCTAGCCCCATATATCTTGACCGGTGCATATCCTCGGGTAGTCGAGGCAAAGAGGTTTCCATTCTGCTCGTAAGCATTAAAGTATCTAACAGGGACTCCACAGCGTGTTGTGAATGTGATACATTCGGGAGTCTCCTTCATCCACTCTCTGAACTGGTCCTCTATATTCGTCCAAGCTAGATGTACATCGGGGTTCTGCGCTCTATATAATAGTACCTGTTTCTTGGCTTCTGCCTCGGTCATAGTAACCCCGAATGATTTTGCCACTTCAAGAAATGTATTAGCCCCACATCCATAGCCTAAGCCGAGCAGTCTAGCCTTGCATAGCTTACGCATCTCGGGGGCAAGCTCGGCCATAGGTTCATCCTCGTTGTACAGCTTGGATGCTCGACCATGTGCCTCGTATATATCGATCCCTCCACGCACTAGGCCGAGAAAGTTTTGATCGCCCACCAGGTACGCAATTACCCGAGGCTCGATCTGTGAGAGGTCAGCAGATACAATTACCCTACCCTGGGGAGCCTGTAAGCATTTACGGGCAGAAGTATCTGCCACAGCATCGTTAGGGATGGCTTGGAAATTTATTACTCCTCCACCGCTCCACCGCTTGGTATGTGGAGCGCCACAATATTTTAATCGTGCAGGAACCCGGCGGTCCGAGCGTTGGCCCATGATTAATTTCTCATAGGTTTGTAGGGCAAGGTTTGCCTGTCTCCACTCAGTCGTTTTGCGATCCGTATCTTCCAGTATCTTTTCCACCTTATCGATGAACTGCTGGCAGAGCGGACCATTGATCGCCAAACCTCTGTTTGCGACTCTACGGGTTAACGATGAGAGCAATCTTTCCTTCTCAGGAAATCCGACATCTAACTCCTGGTAGACTCGTAAACAATTCCGACTGTCCTCTAGTGCATAATTTATAAATGATGGATTTGCTTGTATTTCCTGTGCAGATAATCCAGCCATTGCATCTCGCTCGTCCTTGGATATTTCCTCGTCAAATAATTCCTTAATCGCTCCGGCTAATGATCGGGGAAGCTGGTGGTACGATGCCATGTCTGCGGTACATATCCAATCGCTCGGCATGAACTCGGGCATCTGTCCTCTAAAGATTGCCGCCCTTGCACATACGCTATCAAACTCGGCATTGTGGGAGATTAAGGTATGGCCGTTTAGGCGCTCCACCGGTAACCTCTGTGGCTCCCCTACCCATTCAAATCCATCCTCTGCCACGATGGAAACGAGGGTGACTCGGAAGTCGGGATGCTTCACATATCGGTCGAGTCCGATCTTTGCGACCGAGTAGTTTTTACTCCACACAGTCTCCAGGTCAAAGGCTACAATCATGCCACTTCCCGAAATAAAGTTTGTGCCGAGAGAATCGCATTTTCGAGAGTTGGATATTCCGTTTCGGGGAGATCCCTATCGATCTGCACCCTCCATGTATGTCCATTCTCGTTCTCGATTAATGTAATATCTGCCTGTCTGTTTCCCGCCTTCACGATTACCTTTGATCCACGGGGTAATCCCAATCCCATTTTATATTCTGTATTCATATTTTTCATGTGTTTAAAAACAGAGCTACTCATTCGACCGAGTGTCGCCGAGGTGTCCCATAATGGTTTCCGTTGCCTGGTGCGGTAATACCGCCCACCAATGAGTAACTCTTAAAATTCATTTACTAAGTACCTTCCCAATCTGTTTTCCTATCCACGCTCCAACATTGACAGTAATTGCATTGCCCATCTGTTTGTAGCGTGGTCCATCCGCCTGTTTGACCACCTTGCCGGTTGCCTTCCACTCGTTCCCCTCAAGGACAACTTCCATCTTTTCCGATGTCCAATTATCGGGGAAACCCTGTAGGCGCTCGCATTCGATTGGAGTGAGTCGGCGGACAGTCAGGTTTTCTTTAAGTACAGTAGGTAAATTTACACTTGGGTTACCTACCGCCGCTTTTAAAGTCATGCTTTTATCGCCCGTTATATCGCAGTTGTATAGGTCGCATCCATGAGCCACCCCCACGCCTTCCCCGCCTTGCTGGCTACGCAGAGTTACCGATACATCTTCGGAAGCCTTGGGGGTTATGTCTCCGTTCCATGAGACGACTGAAGGTTCACGCTGCCCTCCGCCCATGCAGTTCAAGGTAGGGCTGACAACCTCTTTAATATCACCTGTTAGGTTGGGGTCACTTCCTGTGGATTGGGCTTGAATTATCGCTTTATTCTCATGCAAATTATCACTTGATATTCCTTTGTAATCCCTCGCACATAAAGCACCCACTACCCCCTCGCCACCCTCTCCAACGCTTTTTGTAGCATCTCCGGCAGTTCCTTTCCTCGCTT